>JAABVA010004962.1_pt1 | contig 12190 bp, 18 predicted proteins | sample 5560331 | NCBI WGS metagenome assembly JAABVA01 (sample SAMN12812661, study PRJNA571458) | rock metagenome | isolation source: Antarctica rocks | place: Antarctica: Victoria Land, Mt New Zealand sud | collected 2016-01-07
TGCCTCACCTGCAAGCCAGGCGTACGCAATGAGATCCGCTTTGTGAACCAACTCTTCCAAGTTGCCGCCTGAACTCTCGCCCGGATGCAGGCGGACTGCGCTCCAGCTAGTTAATGCAACAGAGCCTCCGCGAGGTTCACCGTAGCTCTATAGCTGAGAGAGAAGTCACCGACATGGGTACCGACTCCGGTGGCGCTCCCATCGACCAATAGCGTGGGGGGGAGGGCCGCCCTGGGGTGTGTCGATTTCATGCCCTTGTAGCGCACCCTTGAAGGGTACCTGTTTCTGTACCGTCGCCGAACCGGCAAGCGACGCTGTCAGAATCATCGCCGCCATCGGCAGATAGATTCTGGATCTTAGCAGAGTGTTCATCTGTGGCTCTCCTTGTCAATCATTTGGTTGTCTGGTGGTTGTTCCTGGGAGGGGGCCGTTGGGAGACTGGTCTATAGTCTCGGTTCCCATATATGTCAAGGACGTCATGGGAGGGTGGGTTGACGGAGACTTTGGGTACGCCGTCTCGATGTGTGCGCCTGTCAAATTGGGGTGATCTGGACTGGTGCGGGTTCGTTGATTCTGCGTCGATCATTGCTTGCCATTCCTAGCGTCTAGTCATCTGTCCACCTGTAGCTGAATCGGGGCTGCCGCCCCGCGAATGGGATGGTCGCTGCAATAGGCTCGATTGGGTTCCGGCCGTATAAGTCGGTAACACGGAAGTTATCCAGAAACGGGCATCTCGGAGGCGCCGAACGGTGGGTTCCGGACAATGGGTCGTCATCCGGAGATGGAGCGGGCCGCAGTGAGTGCATAATCGCCAATGCGCTCAGCGAATGGACACCTGATGACACTGTGTTGCGAAAACGAATGTTTACGCAAGCCTGTGCCTGCCCAGCTAAATACCGGCATTCTGCAACTGCAAAATCCTGTAGCGATTGCTTCCAATGGCAAGAGGTTTGCGCACGAGGGCTTATCGTACGATTTTTGACGAAGCCGAGAGCATGCGCGCTGACGCCTGCAACCCTGCTGTCGGCAACGTCCGGAACAATGGGCCGGAGATGCTGAACAGCGCCTAGCATCTCCGGGGGGGATCATCACGCCGTGGATAGTCGGCCACGAACAGCTCCCGGCAAAGCGCATCCATCCCCTAGCCGAGCACGAGCGCCACATTCATATGGACGGGCCAACTGGCCAGTTCTCCGACAACCAGGAAGAACCCGATCACTCAGGAGCACGCAATAGATCACGCCATGGAACATGAGATTCCCCACGAGCGGCTGGGATCATTGATCGTTGCGAATCTTTCTCGCGGCTACAACGGGGAGGAGGAAAGGACTCGCAGGCTGAAAGGGCGCACTTGGCCTCAAGATTAAATAACTCATTCATCCCTGGCTTGCGGATACGCTCTCCACTCGCGCTTTATATCTCCATCCCGAATGGGTTCGGAGAACGATGCCCAGGCCGTCTACCACTCGCGTCCCTTAGACGCGCGCGCGTGCGCGCGTATTGGTGCCGACCCCCCCCTCCGGATGTAAGTTGTTGATCCTATTAGGAATAAATTGCACTCGATTCCATCACCTCGCGCGCCTCGATCTGGTCGTCGATCCTAGCGGCAGCGCCCGGATTATCGGCTTCGATGAAGTCGAAGATGGCCTCTCGGTCTGAGATCGCAAAGAGGCTCCAGACGATCTTCATCCTTCGTTCTCAGCCTGACCGGCTGCCGCGCGTCGGCGAGCGAATCGGATCTTCACCTCTTCGTTGGCGATTGGAGGGCAAGAATCGTCGATGGCTTCTTGCACTTTGGATCGGAACCGCTGGGTCCCAATGCTTCAGCTCAGCCAAGGGCACTGTTGCATCAACTGCTGATCCGCGTTCTGCCCATAATCAGTGGGCGAGCAGGCGGCTACTTCGAAAAGGCGGTTAGCAAAGCGGATCTCGTTCTGAAAACCTGGCTTGCATGTGAAGCAGTGGCCTCGCCGGATTATGCGCATGAACTCTCAGATGACCGGCACGTTGCCGGCGATCTGACACGGAAGCACCAGCTCTACTCTGATCTATTCGTACCCCCCAATCGCCGGTGGGTCGGGCCGTGTGCTTCCGGCGAAGTCCGTCAGGAGGCCGCTGACCGAGATACCCGCGTCCCGTGCAGGGCTGCTCGCACCGATCCGGAAGTTGAAGTTCAGGAAGTCAGCCTCCGAGATGTACGAGACCGGAGCTCCGACCAGCTGCGGGTCGGCGCAGAACTCGTTCGGCGACGTGTTCGGGCAGACTCCGCGAATCCCGTAGATGAGGTTGTTGCTCCGCACCGTCGGGACCGGGGCTGCGTAGTAGAAGAAGCCCGGACCTCCGCTCTGTCCACCCAAGTTGTACGTCACTGGGTTGTCGTACCCGCGAACGATGTTGTTCTTGAACGTCAGCAGAGCGGTTGGGCAGCCGGTGGTCGAAGCATCCCAGCAGTCGATATCCAGCGTCGTCGGAGCGTAGGTAACGATGGTGTTGTTTGCGAGCAGCGCCGTTCCCCCGTTACGGAAGTTGAACGAGAGCGTGTCGTTGGCCCGGCAGAAGTCCGTCAGGTTTGCGTTGTAGGTCAATGGCGCTCCCGGCATGGGCTGCGACATCGCCATGCAATTGCCCAGCGCGAGATTATTCTCGAACACCGCTGAGATCATGTTGGGTCCCCATTTGAACGGCTGTCCACTGTTCCCGTACGCAATCGAGCTGGTGATCGTGAGGGTGTTGTTCCCGGTGTCGATATGGCCGAGGTCAAGCCCATCCTGCGTGTTGAAGCGGAAGGTGGAATGGTCGATGTGGGCCGACATCCCGTAGTTGGCTGGGGTGCCGACGCCGTCTCCATATCCTCCGGTGCTCTGCGAGTAGCAGGAAATAACCGGGATCGCATGGACCGCCGGATACTCCTGATTGCACCCGTTCCACTCAATAATGGAGTTCTGGAAGTTCCACACGCCATTGATGCTCGCGGTGGAGTTGCCGTCGTCAAAGTCCCATCCGGCCATGCCGTTGAACGCGATATCAACCCTGTTGGCCGTGATCACGCCTCCGATCGGCCCCTCGATCCCGCGGTCCGTGTGCCCATGGATCCAGAGATCCTGCAGCAGAACGTCACTCGTGCCGGTATCTGTCGAGATCCCGGTCGAGTCGTAGTCGTCGATCGGATAGCTGCTGCTGCATTCGCTCGGATACACGGGCGATCCGTGGACGACGCACTGCGAGTGCCGCGTGATCTCGAGGCATTCCACCTGCACGTTCTGTGCTCCTCCAAGATTCAACGCCATCCAGACGCCGTAGCCGCCGAAGATCTGCGTCTTGTTGGTCGCGCTGCATCCGGCATAGTTCTCGCCCAGGATGCGTGTGGGCTGCGCTGCCGTTCCGGCGGGGATCGTCGGGTTCACGCAGGCAAATGGTCCGTTCCCGCCCGAGCACCAGACATCGTTCGGGCTTGTGCCCTGGTCGAAGCCAACCCGCCATGGTCCGCCGCGAAGAAGCACCGTGTCCCCGCCCGCAATCACCCAGCTTGAGTTGCCATAGCTCCGATCATCCCAGAGATAGCGGTAGTCGTTGAAGGCGCAGTGCTGGTTCGTTCCCACGCCGGTGTAGGCGGCATCCGCCTGTCCGTCGCACTGGCCTGAAGTCGTTCGCGCGGAGTAGCGGGATCCGCCGTCGGGCCGAACGTACCATGTCGCCCCCGCTCCCGTGATGACAGGTGCCGTAGCCACGGTGATTGCGGTTGCAGCCGTCTGTGACTGCACCGGGCTTCCACTATCCTTCAGACTCGCGCTGAAGTTGAACGTTCCACTCACGTTCGGTGTTCCCGAGATCACGCCCGTCGTTGCCGCCAGCGTCAGACCCGAGGGCAGCTGTCCGGAGCTGATCGACCAGGTGTAGGCCAGAGTTCCTCCACTCGCAGTCAGACCGGCGGCGTAAGCCGTTCCAGCCTGCCCGGCGGAGAGTGCCGAAGACGTGATTGCAAGCGTTGTTGCAGCGGCAGCAGTCACGCCGATGGAGGTCGCGGCTGTCTGTGACTGCACCGGGTTTCCGCTATCCTTCACGCTCGCGCTGAAGTTGAACGCTCCACTGACGTTCGGTGTTCCCGAAATCGCGCCCGTCGTTGCCGCCAGTGTCAAACCCGCGGGCAGCTGTCCGGAGCTGATCGACCACGTGTAGGCCAGCGTTCCTCCACTCGCAGTCAGACCTCCGGCATACGCCACACCGGCCTGGCCGGTAGGTAAGGTGGAAGAGCTGATCGCCAGTGTCGTGGCGGAGGCGGCAGCCACCGCGATCGAGGTTGCAGTCGACTGCGCCTGCACCGGGTTCCCGCTGTCCTTCACGCTGGCTGTGAAGCTGAAGTTGCCGCTCGCGGTCGGTGTGCCCGAGATTGCGCCGGTCGCCGCCGACATCGACAAACCCGAGGGCAGCTGTCCGGAGCTGATCGACCAGGTGTAGCCCGGGGTTCCTCCACTCGCACTTAGGCTCGCGGCATACACCACACCAGCCTGACCCGTGGAGAGAATGGACGAAGTAATCACCAGCGATGCAGCCGCCGGGGCCGCCACCGCGATCGAAGTCCCTGCAGCCTTCGACTGCACCGGGCTTCCGCTGTCCGCAACGTTCACCGTAAAGCTGAACGTACCGCCAGCAAGGGGTGTGCCCGAGATCGCACCGGTTGCCGCCGCCAAATGAAGCCCCGATGGCAGCTGTCCAGAGCTGACCGACCAGACGTAGGCCAGAGTTCCCCCTTGCGCCGCCAAAGTCCCAGCATATGATTGTTCAGCCTGCGCGGCGGGCAGAGTCGAAGAGGTGATCTCCAGCTTCGGAGTGTGTTGGGACGGGTGGGCTCCGGCATACGCCTGGCTCCCACCACAAACAAACAGAGCAATGCCACAAACAGCGGATACTGCCTCGAATAATTTGGTCACGAGACCTCAGGAAGTACGTCAATCAATTTCCGTACAGGACCTCTGTGAGTCGCGAGATGCTTCGCATGGATCCAACGGATTAGCTTGAGTATATCGCAGAGGTTCGTGACCGACACTTCCCCGTCGGTCTACGCACATGACACGATTTTGTTAGAAGCGCCTTGTTCCTGAACTTATCCCATAGCGATCTATGGGGCCGTAGTGCCCACCAGATGCTTAAGGGTAAATCCGCTTGGACTAGGAAAATCCGTCTAGATGCCATTGCAGCGGCAGGCGCTGAGTGCCAGTTATGCGCGGATAACGCCGCCACCCTGGTTTGTCATGAGAGGTGGAAATACAACGACAAAACGAACATCTCAACCCTTATCGGGTTTGAAGTACATTGCAGGGCTTGCGATTCGGTCACACACATTGGACGGGCGGCCAAGATGGGGGATGGTGAGCAGGTACTAATGGAAGCCGTCAGGACGCTCTGCATTGAATGAATGCGAACCGTTTGAAGCGGTGAAGATTATGACCGCTGCACTTAATCAGTGGGAAAAGCGCAGTGAAAAGCGATGGAGGATAGCGATTGCACCAAGATTGCTTAGGACCTATCCAGAACTCGCAGGGCCTATGAGTTTCATCCCGGCGTAATTAGACTGGAGGCGAGGTGAGATGCCTCACAATCCCTACGATAAGTTGATTTTCAGAGGGAGCCACCTAACGCGCGCCTCACCTGGACGGGAGCCCACTGACTTCTACCGGGGTGAGCGTCCGCACCCCAAGATCATATGGCGAAACGGAAGGCGAATACATCCGCAGAAGTTCTCACATAATCGCTACCAGTTCATCAGCCCAGCCCTCAGCTTGGATCTCTCTCTCGCGCGCGTATTGGTGTAGAAACTCGTTATTCTTCGCTAACAGTCTGAAAATAGTAGACTTATAAAGGAAGCCCCCGCAGCGCGACAGATCACTTGATTCCAATCCCCCTCGCGCGCGCGCGCACTCGGCCTCAAATCTGGGTATCCAGCCGCCACTCAGCATGGGACACATCCCAGATTCCGACGCTACTTCAGAACAAAAGCCACGACGCTAAGGGGAGCTTCGCCCCTCGCGCGCCCAACCAAAAGGAGCGTCCCAAAAGACCGCCCGCGCACTTGGCCTCAAGATCAAATAACTCATTCATCCCTGGCTTGCGGATACGCTCTCCACTCGCGCTTTATATCTCCATCCCGAATGGGTTCGGAGAACGATGCCCAGGCCGTCTACCACTCGCGTCCCTTTAACGCGCACGCGTGCGCGCGCATTGGTCCCGAAACCCAGTTACGGATGTAAGTTGTTGATCCCATTGGCAATAAGCTGCACTCGATTCCTTCACCTCGCGCGCGCGTACTGGTGACGAAACTCGGTATCCGTGCTCACCCTTTGAGCCAGTGGAAATTACATTTAGAGCCGCCAAGGGCCGATTACAGGATGTTGCCCTATCACCACGGCGCTATCTGCCCGCCTGGACACTCCCAGGGCCAGTGCTCACCCGATAAATCAGCGCCTCCTCCTGTAAGCGTTTTACGGGCATGGAAGAGATCATTCCCGCCCGGGGGAGGGTGTCGAGGTGGCTACCGAGGATCACTTCAGTACGCTGAAAACCCGAGCAATCATCGTCACCAAGCCCATCCTCATCGGGCATTTAACTTGGCAGAGAGCGGTGACCTTCTACTTGGGCGCTACACAAGTCTGTTGGTGCAAAGCGATACCAGTGTTTGTGGTGCTTAGAGCTTCGCTAACCTGCCCGACGTTGGCGTGAGGACAGGCCGCTATACTCGCACAGACATGAAGAAACTTATCCTCGAATACTTGGAATTGACGGCCATAGGGGTTCTCGTCGTCATCGTGGTATTCGCACTTTTTAGAAACATCGCGCCCTGGAAGGCCGCAGCAATCAGCGCGCTAGCTGTGGGTGTGCTGCACGGGATCATCTTCTTCATGCACCGGGGAACGATTGTCTCGCTTGGGGAGCAGAGCTTTGTTTTTCAGGAGAAAGGCAGGCCGCCGTCCGAGGTCCCTTTTTCCGAAGTGAGATCGGTGCAGGGGCCGGGAATGTCGCGTGGGGCAAAGATTGGTCTAGGGCTGGGCATTGGGGCAGCGGCCTTCGTAGTGCTGCTTATGATTGGGGCGGCCAGCTCGGCGGGAGTGGGAGGCAACTGAAAGTTGCGATGGCCGAGCGGGTTCTTGATCAAGCCCAATACTGGCAGGATCGGCTCTTCCCCAAGAGCTCAGCCTTTAGAAGATCGCGTTCACCCTTGAGTGACTGCACGCCTGGGGCAAAGATTGGACTGGGGCTGCGCGATGTCATCCTTGGTGCGAGGGACCGGCCTAAGAGCAGATCGGCTTCTTAATCGATTGAACCGGTTTGCTTCAGGGTGGCTTCAGGCGCGTTTGGAGGATGTCTTCCCTGCCCCGATCCCTTGTGGGGCTGCCACGGTCCAGTCTGCAGCGCTAGCCTATGCCACAATGCAGCTTGAGGCCTCACCTCAGGAGCTCCCCCACCCCCACCGTCAACAGGTAGGTCTTGTTTTGTTGTGGTCTTTTTGAGGGGGAGGTTTGGAGGGGCGCAGCGCCCTCCAAGGATTGTGAGCGTAAGCGAACTTGATCGCCTCGAAGAGGCGCTCTGATTCGTCTTTACCGCCATCCACATTTTCCACAGGCACTACTCCTGCTGTTCTCTTGTTCCTTATGAATCTCTTGCTTTCTCTTGCTTCCTAATTAAGGCGTACGCGGAACCCCAACCGTTTGTACGCGGAACCCCCTTCCGCCGTACGCGGAACCCCTTTTTGACGTACGCGGAACCCCACCTAAGCAGCCTCCACTTCCTCTATTCGAAGTGGATAAAAATGTACGCGGAACCCCATTCTCGGCGGAGATGGATAAGCCGTGAATGTACGCGGAACCCCATTCCGGGGCTTAGGTCCGCCTCACCCTATTTCGATCTACGTCGTCTGGCAGCATGCCTTGAGCAGCACGATTGACCCACACGCCTTCCGACACTGTGTCGATTCTGACGCTCGGCCATAGTATCCGCAGCTCGGTGATGGCCTGCTCGGCATGTTGGCGGGGAGAGCTGCGCAAACAAGTCTTTGCCTAAATCTTCGGGTACGATCCTCTTCATACAGTGACCCACCTCCAATGTGGGAACTGCTATCGGGTTGCTGCCTCTCAAGGTCAGTAAGCGGCACCTGGCCTGAACGGCTTCTGTGCTTCCAACACAGAGGCCGTTCCCTCTTTTACAGGGGTTTCTGCTCTTCGCGTTCCAGCTTCTCGACGATGGCCTCCAAGAGCCATGTGTGACGGGGGATGCGAACGCGCCGCTCCGCGAGCACAGCTTCTATGCGCGAGTGACTGTCCGCAGGAATGGTGAGGAGCACTTTGGTCGCCTTCGCGGCCTCTGCTGGCCTTGGCGCTTCACCCGTTTGTGCCTGCATTCCCTTATTGATAAAGGCTTCGGTGCGCAAGTCGAGATCTTCTGGGTTGGACATTGCTTGCGATTGTGGAGAGGGAGCTCTGCGAACGGTCACTTGGAGATCTCCTCTTTATGCATATGTTTTGCATATGCTTTGGTATATGACTCGTATCGAAGACGTATGTGTAGAGGGAGCGTATCTCTTGTTCCGCCTTCGCATCGATCGGACTCAACTCCGAGACGGATAGGCCATTGGCTGCGGCGTTGCTGAATGCCTTCCGATGTCCAAGGGACAACCCCGAGAAGACGAAGGCGTCGGTCTCCCGAAGAATCTCTGACGCCTCGTTGTTGTCTGATCCTCTCCAGCCGTTGATGGTTTGGCTGCTCAGGCGCATCGACGACGTGCTCTACGGGAATCGGCCATGTTTAGGAACGTGGCGGCGTGGAGCTGCGTGTTGATGCCCTTGGCTTCTTCGATCATCTGAGTGGCTTGGCCTAACGTCCATACATCCAGTGAACGCGGTTTGAAGGGAACCAGCGCTACATCGGCGACGCTCAGAGCGGAGCGTTGGCTGGCCGTGTCCCGGCCTCCAGTGTCAATAATGATGTCGTGATATTTTGCAGCGAGTTTGCGGACCTCGCGGCCTACGGGCGGCCCGGTCAACTTGATACAAGAAAGGGAATCGGTGGGCCTGGTTTCGCTCCTCACCTGGGCAAAGCTGTAGCAGCTCTCCTGTTCGTCGGCGTCTACGAGGAGAACGTCGAATCCGTCAGCGGCTCGAAGAACGGCAAGATTTGTAGCCGCCGTGGTCTTTCCCGATCCACCCTTGATGCCGCCAACCACAACTATCATATCTTCTCCATATGCTGCGTATGTGCGTAGCATATAATATTTTTATGCCAAAGCCGCGAGAGCTCGCGGCCTATCGTTTAAGCGCAAGCTGCTGCAGACGGATCTCGGACCACTGCCAGACGATTCCGAAGGTCCGTGCGGGTGAGCTGCAGTTGATTCTTCCCGAATGAGAACGAACTGCCTGTGGTCCATTGCGACCTGGTGTTCATGACAGATTGGCGACTGCTGCTCGATGAAACGCTTGGGACATAGAGAGCTTTCCTGGGGAAGGGAATCGAGCCCTATTCATTCGGCATATCGCAACTATATGCCGGTTATATGCGTTGGCGATTCAGCATGAGGCTAGGATGCCCCGCACCGTTCTGTAGTAACAATAATGTATGCCCATGCGCTTCATGTGGGACCCCGAGAAAGCTGCCAGCAATCTGCGCAAGTACGGGGTCAGCTTCGAAATTGCTCTTCGCGCCTTCGCCAATCCGCTTGCCCGGTCCGAGCAGGATCGTACCGAAGGCGGAGAAGAGCGCTGGCAAACACTCGGCATGGTGGAGGGACATTTGCTTCTGCTGGTCGCTCATACGGTTCAAGAAGAGGACGAGCGGAGTCTGCATGTAGAAGTCATTCGCATCATCTCAGCCCGAGCGGCTGATCGAAAGGAGAGAAGACGCTATGAGCAAGAAGATCGTTAGGCGCGACATCAACTTGGCAACCCTGCCTCCTTTGACAGAGAAGCAAAGAGCAGAACTCGCTGCGCTGGTGGCTACGCCGGAGAGGGAGATCGACTACAGCGACATTCCTCCGCTCACCGAGGCCTTCTGGAAGAATGCGGTGCAGGGCCGGTTCTATAAGCCCATCAAGACCTCGACCACGGTGCGCCTCGACTCCGACGTGCTGGCTTGGCTACGCGCCCAGGGGAAAGGTTATCAATCCCGGATCAATGCAATTCTTCGCCGAGAGATGTTGGAATCATTGAAGCCTTGAGGCGGCACATCTATGAAGCAGGGAACTCAGAGAGCGTTTTACTGCCGGTGCGGCCGGGAGAAGATCATCGCCAATGGCCACTGCGCGACCTGCTACACGCTGCGGCGGCAGGACGCGCAGCACTTCGGCGGTCTCCGGGAACGGGTGCTGGAGCGGGACGGCCACACCTGCCGCGGCTGCGGCGCCTCAGGACGCGATAAGCGATCGATCGTGGTTCATCACCGCCGGCCGGGACGATCGCGTCTGGAGTTGATGATCTCGCTCTGCCCAGGCTGCCATGCCCGGATCCATCGCACTCAAGCAGTTCTCTCGGAGATGCCCGATCTTCTGCTCGAACTGTGGCGGGAGCTTCACCCCCGCGGCCACGAGCAGACCGCTCTCGACTTCCGCTCGAGAGTCACGCAGGCGCAGCCGGTGCCGCTCTTTGGGGGGACTCAAGAGGACCGCAGGGCAGGGAAGTAGCAGGCTTTCTGTGGGTCTATAGTGGGCGGGATGGAACCCCGCCTCAACCCGTGCCGCCTCTGTGAGGAGCTCAAAAGGCATGTCCGCGCTGCCCAGCAGCCGGACTCGCCTGAGCTGCTTGTGGGTCTGACCGAAGCGGGGAAGCGCAACCGCGCCTGGCAGAGGGAGGAGGAGCTGCTCAGGGCCGAAACTCTGCTGGAAAGGCACCGCAGCCAGTGTCCGGAGGTCTCCCGCACGGAAGCGGAATAGCTGCGCGATCGCGCATTTATTCCCTTTGGTTCGGGTCTAGATTACCCACGACAATGCCGATTGTCATTGGTAATCCAATGTTATGCTGATATCGTGCAAGAAGGCCTCCAGACACCCTCCGGCTACCCAGAACTCCTCCAGGAGCTAAAGAGCCGGATCCAGCATGCCCAGGTTCGCGCCGCCTTCGCCGTCAGCCGCGAGCTGGTCCTGCTCTACTGGTCGATCGGCCGGGACATCCTGGCCCGGCAGGGAAGCGAAGGCTGGGGCGCCAAGGTCATCGATCGGCTCGGCCACGATCTCCAGGTTGAGTTCCCCGGAGTCGAGGGCTTCAGCCCCCGCAACCTAAAGTACATGCGTTCGCTGGCTGAAGCGTGGCCTGACCCTGAAATAGTGCCACAGCTTGTGGCACTTTTGCCGTGGGGTCACCTCCGCGTTCTCCTGGATCAGCTCAAGGGTCAGGTTCTGCGGGAGTGGTATCTCCGGGCAGCGGTCGAGTACGGTTGGAGCCGAAACGTTCTGGTGCTGCAGATCAAGAGCGGACTATACGAGAGGGAAGGGAAGGCGTTCACGAACTTTCAGCGAGTTCTTCCGCCCCCCGACTCCGATCTGGCAGAACAGATTCTCAAAGACCCCTACAACTTCGACTTCCTCACCGTCACTGAGGCCGCCAAGGAGCGGGAGATCGAACGTGGCCTGCTGCTTCATTTCCGCGATCTGCTGCTGGAACTGGGCCGAGGCTTTGCTTTTGTCGGCAGCCAGGTCCCGTTGCCGGTCGGCGATCAGGACTTCTATCTTGATCTGCTCTTCTATCACGTCCGGATGCACCGCTACTTCATCGTAGAGCTGAAAACCGGCCCCTTCAAGCCGGAGTACGCGGGCAAGCTGAACTTCTACCTTTCCGCTGTCGACGGTATTCTCCGCACCGAGCGGGATGATCCGTCGATCGGGCTTCTGCTCTGCGAGAGCCACAGTGGTCCGGTGGTTGAATATGCCTTCAAGGACATCCAGAAGCCGATCGGGGTCTCCACCTACCGGGTCACCCGGGAGTTGCCGACAGCGGTCCGTGAGGAGCTGCCGACGGTCGAGGATCTGCAGGAGCTCGTCAGCAAGCTTCGTAATGAGATCCATGCTTTGAAACCGGAGAACCCGGATGAACTCTAGGAGCTTGTTGAAATAGCTCTCGTCTGGTTGGGGGCGGTTGTGCGATCCGGGTATTTTGGCTGGATTGGGATGGGTCCGGGGCGATGTGGGGGGCCTCGGGCGAGTTTGCGACACTCACCC
>JAABVA010004965.1_pt1 | contig 12183 bp, 12 predicted proteins | sample 5560331 | NCBI WGS metagenome assembly JAABVA01 (sample SAMN12812661, study PRJNA571458) | rock metagenome | isolation source: Antarctica rocks | place: Antarctica: Victoria Land, Mt New Zealand sud | collected 2016-01-07
TGGAGCGTCGCCGGCGGGCCGAGCGGGCACTGACCACGGTGGTGGCTGTCCAAGTCCTAGGTGTCGGTGATGGCCAGGGAGCAGGATGGGCACGTGGCCGACTTCCGGTCCCGCCCGTTGGATGCCGGGCCGTACACGTTCGTGGCCGCCGACGCCTTGGTGTTGAAGGTCCGTGAGGGTGGCCGTGTTGTCAACGTGCACGCTCTGGTGGCCACCGGCGTCAACGTCGACGGGCACCGGGAGATCCTAGGCCTGCAGGTCACCTCCGCCGAGGACGGCGCCGGGTGGCTGACGTTCTTCCGGGACCTGACCGCCCGCGGCCTGTCCGGGGTGGCCCTGGTCACCAGCGACGCCCACCAGGGGCTCGTCGCGGCGATCGGCGCCACGTTGCCGGGTGCGTCGTGGCAGCGCTGCAGGACCCACTACGCGGCGAACCTGATGGGCATCACACCCAAGACCAGCTGGCCGTGGGTGAGGACCCTGATGTATTCGATCTAAGACCAGCCCGACGCCGATTCGGTTGTCGCGCAATACGGTCGGGTCCTGAACGCCCTGAGCGAGAAGCTACCCAAGGTCGCCGACCAGCTTGAGGCTCACCGCGCGGACGTCCTGGCGTTCACCTCGTTTTCCAAGGAGATCTGGCGCCAGATCTGGTCCAACAGCCCCCAGGAAAGACTCAACCGAGAGATCCGCCGCAGAACCGACGTCGGGGCATCTTCCCCGCCCGCGACTCCGTGATTCGCCTCGTCGGCGCCGTCCTGGCCGTGCAACACGACGACTGGATCGAAGCCCGCCGCTACCTCGGCCTCGACGTCCTGGCCCGGTCCCGCATCAGCCCCGCCAACGACCAGAACACCCAGGAAGCGACAGACCGACACCACCTGCACTGACCGCTTAGAGTCACATCACCGGATCATGTGGTGACCGCTTAACACACCACGACCGTGGACTCGACCTTGCCACCGAAGCTCCGGTCATCGCCTACGCGCACAGCCCGGCACGCTGGGCACGGGAGTCGGAGTTTCGGGCCGGTGAGGGCGGCGGCCGTGCGGGCGCGTCGGCGCTGCCGGTACTCGCTCGGACTCGGCTGGGCGAGGTGACCGCCGCTCCAAAGCTGGCGCGCATCCTAGCCAATTCGACGACCGTCGCCACGCGCGTAAGGCAGCGATGGGGTCAGACAGCGGCGGTTGTGCACCCTCCGGGCAATACCGAGTTCTACAAACCGGCTTCGAGTACGCTGCGCCAAGACTTCTTCCTGCTCGCCGGACGACTTGTCCCCTACAAGCGGCCGGACCTCGCGATCCGGGCAGCCACGGCGGCCGGCGTGCCGTTGGTGGTTGCGGGAGCGGGGCGGTATCTGCAACGTTGCCAGGAGCTTGCCGGCCCCGCACCACGTTTCTCGGCAGGGTGTCCGACACCGAGCTGCGCACGTTGCACCGGCAGAGCAGGGCCATGCTGATGACTGGCGTGGAGGATTTCGGCATCGTCCCAGTGGAGGCGATGGCGTGCGGCAGCCCCGTGCTCGCGCTCTCGGCCGGAGGCGCACTAGATACCGTGTTGCCCGAGCTCACCGGCGAGCTGGTACCGGAAGGTCCGGATGAAGCCGTCGTCGCGGGTTTTGCCGAAGCTCTCGTCCGCTTTCAGCCGAGCGCCTACGATCCCGTCGTGATCCGCGAACATGCGGAGCGGTTCTCTTACTCGGTTTTCCGGACGGCGATGCGAGAGATCGTTGGTGCGGTCAACGGCTAGCAGTTGCCGCGCATAGTAGTGCGAGTTGTGCTCAATGGACTATGTTTCATCTCCAATGGTCGAACCCGACCTCACGGGAAGGGGAGTGCGGCGTGATGACGACATGTCGTGTCGGTTGCGACCTGGTGGCTGTCGCCGATGTGCGCGCGAGTCTGGAGCAGTTCGCCGAGAAGTACCTGCGGAAGGTGTACACCGAGCACGAGGTACGCACCTGTTTCGGCGCACCGCAGGGCCTGGCGGCTCGGTTCGCGGCCAAAGAGGCAGTCGCCAAAGTGTTGCGCCCGGGCGACGTGGCTCTGCCCTGGCCGACGATCGAGGTGCGGCGGCACGAGGCCGGGTGGTGCACGATCGCGCTGACCGGCGCGGCGGCGACACTTGCCGAGCAGCAGGGCCTGCGTAGCTTTGACGTTTCGCTGTCCCACGAACGTGACTACGCAATGGCCGTCGTGCATGCGCAGTCAGAGCAGGAAGGCTGATGGACGAGAAGACGATTCGGGACGTGCTGCAGGAGCAGGGTCGGTTGTCCGTCGACGTGACCCAAATGGACGCCGAGGACGACCTGTACGCCGCCGGCCTCACCTCCCACGCCAGTGTCAACGTGATGCTCGCGCTGGAGGATGCCTTCGATATCGAGTTCCCCGATCGCTTGCTGCGCAAGTCCACCTTCTCCAGCGTTGCCGCCATCGCCGGCGCGGTCACCGAGCTGACGGCCGCTTGATGAGCAAGCCGAGCGAGCGCGCCGCAAAGGCCTTTGCCGCAGCGGCCGAGTGGGCCGACGAGGTCGACCGCGCAGCGCGCTTCCCCAAGGAGGCCATCGACGCGCTGCGGGCGGACAACCTGCTCTCCTGCGCGATTCCCGCCGACCTCGGTGGGTACGGGTACTCGCTGAGCGAAGTCGGTGCGATCACCAGGGCGCTCGGCGGTAACTGCGCGTCCACCGCGATGATCTTCGCGATGCACCAGATCCAGGTGCTCAGCCTGGTACGCCACGGCCACGCCGAGCCCGTCCGGGAGCTGCTGCGCAAGGTGGTCACTGAACAGATCCTGCTCGCCTCGGCGACCACCGAGATCGGCATCGGCGGCGACGTCCGGTCCAGCACCTGCGCGGTGCAGCCCGACGGCGACCGGGTGCAGCTGATCAAGAACGCGCCGGTGATCTCCTACGGCGAGTACGCCGACGCCATCCTGGCCACGGCCCGACGCAGCGCAGCCAGCCCACCGAGTGACCAGGTGCTCGTGGTGTGCCGCCGGGAAGACCTGTCCCTGGAACCGACCAGCACCTGGGACACCCTTGGTTTCCGCGGCACCTGCAGCCCCGGCTTCCTGCTCCGCGCCGACGCCGCAGCGGAGCTGGTGCTTGACGTGCCCTATGCGGACATCTCCGCGCAAACCATGCTGCCCACCTCCCATGTCCTGTGGGGACACGTCTGGCTCGGCATTGCCGAAGCGGCGACGGCCAAGGCCCGCAAGTTCGTCCAGTCCGCGGCCCGCCTCAAGCCTGGCGTGGTGCCTCCGGGTGCCATCCGGTTGGTGGAGCTGACGGCGCTGATCCAACAGTTCAGCGACTTGGTCACCGGCGCGGCACGGCGCTTCGACGGGGCGCCCCTGGGCTCGGAGGTGCTGACCAGCATCGGCTTCTCGCTGGCCATGAACAACCTGAAGGTGACGGCATCCACGCTGGTGGTCGACGCGGTGGGCAAAGCGATGCTGATCTGCGGTATCTCGGCCTACCGGGAGGACAACGACTACCGCCTGGGGCGGCAGCTGCGCGACGCGCACGGCGCCGCGCTGATGGTCAACAACGACCGCATCCTGACCAACAACGCCCAGCTCGTCCTCGTGCACCGGGGCGGCTGATGGGACCGACCACGACCTTGGAGCAGGCACGCGCAGAGTTTCGCCGCGAGCTCGTCGATGTTGGCCTGCTCGTGCCGAGCGCAGTACCGGGGCTGTACGGGCGGTCCGGGATGTTCGAGGACATCATCGAGGGCATTGACGCCGTCGTCCGGGCGGCCGGCCCCGGCGCAGCCGCCGACCGCTACCGCTTCCCTCCGGTCTTCGCGCGGTCGTCCTTCGAGCGCACCGACTACATCGCGTCGTTCCCGAACCTGACCGGTGCCGTCTCCACCTTTACCGGCGACGACCGGGCGCACGCGGCCCTGCTCACCGCCCGTGCGGACGGTGCGGACTGGGACAGCTGGCTCGAGCCCGCAGGAACCATGCTGACCTCGGCCGCCTGCCACCCCGCGTACGCCATGCTCACCGGGATGCTGCCCGAGGGCGGCCGCCAGCTGGACATCTACGGCTACTGCTTTCGGCATGAACCCGCCATCGACCCCGCCCGGATGCAGGCGTTCCGGATGCACGAGTTCGTGGTCGTCGGCGGCGCGGAACAGGCAGCACAGCACCGCGACGCCTGGGTCGACCGCGGACTGCAGGTGTTGGCCGACCTGGGTTTGGCTGCGCACCCGGTGATTGCGAACGACCCGTTTTTCGGCCGGGCAGGACGCATGCTGGCGGTCAACCAGCGCGACGAGAACCTGAAGACCGAGTTGGTCGTGCACCTGTACGGCGAGCTCGACGAGGGCACGGCCGTGGTGTCCTGCAATTGCCATCGCGACCACTTTGGGGCCAACTTCGCCATCACCACCGACGCCGGAGCGGTCGCGCACAGTGCCTGTGTAGGCTTCGGGATGGAACGGATCGCGCTCGGGATGCTGCGCACCCACGGCCTCGACCCTCGGCACTGGCCCGCGGACGTTCGGAACCGGACGGGGTTGTGACCACCCGGCTGCTGCCGATCGATCCGGACAGCTATCGATGCCATCCGATGCACGCTGCCGACCGGATCTGGTCGGAGACCAACTGTTACGTCGATCTCTGGGTCGAGGTGTTGCACGCATTGGGGCAAGACCCGACGCCGGTGACGGCGGCTGTGCTGAGCACCGACTTCGACGGACACCAGTGGAGCTTTCTCAAGTTCGCCACCGAGGACCTGCGTTCGTTGTACGGTATCGACGTCAACGAGATGAATATCTGGCGACTGGTCGTAGAGCACATCGGGCAGGAGCTGGGGCAGGGCCGGCTGCTGACGGTGGAGGTCGACTCCTTCTGGCTGCCGGACACCGCGGGGACCAGCTACCGCAGCGAGCACGTCAAGACCACCATCGTCGCCAACAGCGTCGACACCGCCGCACAGACCATGGAGTACTTCCACAACAGCGGGTACTACCGGCTCGACGGCGAAGACTTTCGTGGCATCTTCGGGCTCGACGGGGTTGCGCCCGAGGTGCTGCCGCCCTACGTCGAGATGGTGCGCCTCGACGGGCTGCGGACACCGGAGCCGGGAGTCGCGATCGACGTCATTCGGGCGCACCTGGCGCGCCGGGCTTCCCGCAACCCGGTAAGCGCGCTCGCCGAGGGAGTGCGGGACGACCTGGGTTGGCTCAGCGGCGCTGGGCTCGACGCCTTTCACCGCTGGTCGTTCGGGGTGTTACGGCAGTGCGGGGCTAGCGCTGAACTTGGCGCCGACCTCAGCCGCTACCTCGGGACGCACCACCGCAGCGCCGCCGGGGCGGCGGCTGAACCGTTCCAGGCCGTGGCCGAGGCAGCCAAGAGCGTGCAGTTCCGGCTGGCGCGGGCCGCTAGAGGCCGGCCCGTCTCGCTGGATGAGGAACTGAGCAGGATGGCGGCCAACTGGGACTCGGCGGTGCGGACGCTGGCTGAGACGGTATGAACGCAAACCTGCTGCACGAAGTCACGTGGCGATGCACGGCCGTACCCGCCGGTGCGGCCGAGACGCCGGACGAGCTTTTCGCCGTGGCCGAGGACTGGTACCCGGCCACGGTTCCCGGAACCGCCGCATCGGCGGTTCGCGCTGCGCAGGGAATCGACGCCGCCCTCGCCCGCGACTACGACACGGAGGACTGGTGGTTCGTCACCACCATCGAGCTCTCCGGCTCTGGTCCCTGGGTGCTCACCGCCCACGGTTTGGCCACCGTGGCTGAGGTGTGGGTCGGTGGGCAACTGGTAGCCCGGTCAGAGTCGATGTTCACCGCGAGCACCGTGGCGCTGGGGAACCTGCCCCGGCAGTGTCTAGTCGCCCTCCGATTCACTGCATTGGGCCCCTTGCTCGGGCAGCGCCGCCGTCCCCGTGCCCGATGGCGCACCGCGCTGCTCCGCGAACAGGGCCTACGCTGGTGGCGAACCAGTCTTCTGGGACGCGCTCCGCTGCTCACCGGTACTGCGCAACCGGTCGGACCCTACCGGGATGTTGAACTTGTCTGCCGCCCTGCGGTCGAAGTGATGGACAAGTTTGTCGCCACCGGCGTCCGTGATGCCGTCGGGACGGTGCAGATCCGGGCGTGGCTGGTCCTTCACGAGGTGACGGCAACAGCAGTCCGGATCTCCGTTGGTTCCGTGCACACCATGGTCGGGCTCGAGCCGGACGGTGACCGACTGCTGCTGCAGGCCGAGATCGAGGTCCCCGACGTTGCGTTGTGGTGGCCGCACAGCCATGGGGATCAACCGCTGTACCCGGTTACCGTCTCCATCGGTGAGCACCGCCTGGACTGGGGAGTCGTCGGTTTCCGGGAGTTACAGGTCGATCGGTCCGATGGTGCGTTCACGTTATCGGTCAACGGAACAGACGTGTTCTGCCGAGGTGCGTGCTGGACGCCGGTGGACCCGGTCGGGCTGGTTCCAGATGCTGAAGCTGTGCGCAGCACCCTATGCCGCGCCCGTGAGGCGGGCTTCAACATGGTCCGGGTGACCGGCACCATGCTGTATGAGGACGCGATGTTCTGGCGGCTTTGCGCCCAGCTCGGCCTGCTCGTCTGGCAGGACGCGATGCTCAGTACCTTCGATCCACCGGACGACCCGGCATTCACCGGGCCGCTGACAACCGAGATCAAGCAACTCTGTAATGCGCTGCAGGGTAATCCGGCGCTTGCCGTGCTCAGTGGAGGAAGCGAGACGGAGCAGCAGCCCGCGTTGCTGGGGCTGTCGGCTGACCGCCGGACAGTTGATCTGATCCAGCGGATCATCCCCGAGATTGTGCGTGAGTTGTTGCCGGCCACCCCCTACGTCAGCTCCAGTCCCTCCGGTGGCCCGCTACCGAACCATGTCGGCACCGGCGTCGCGCATTACTTTGGTATCGGCGCCTACCTTCGTCCGCTCAGCGACCTGACCACCAGCGGCGTCCGCTTCGCCGCGGAGTGCTTGGCTTTTTCGATCCCGCCGGAGCGGAGCGCCGTGGAGGAGGTCTTCGGGTCTGCCGCGGTGGCCGGACACCATCCAGAATGGAAGGCCGCGGTGCCCAGGGACAATGGGGCATCTTGGGACTTCGAGGACGTCCGCGACCATTACGTCCGTGAGTTCTTCTCCGTCGACCCGCTGCAGGTGCGGCGCTCGGATCCGGAGCGCTATCTCGACCTCGGCCGGGCAGCGGTCTGCGAGGCCATGGGCCACAGTTTCTCCTATTGGCGCCGGGCAGGCTCCCGCTGTGCCGGTGCGTTGGTGCTCACACTGCGCGACCTTGAGCCCGGCGCGGGCTGGGGGCTACTTGACTCGGACGGAAACCCCAAGGCGCCCTGGTACGTGCTGCGCCGGCTGTGTCAGCCCGTGGCGCTGCTGGTCACCGACATCGGTCTCGATGGGGTGCGCATCGACCTGCGCAACGACCACCATGAGCCGTTGCGCGCAACGTTGCAGGTGTCCGTTTATCCGCTCTCCGGAGGTTCGGTCCTACTTGCGGAGGTTGCGGTGCAACTCGCCGCACGGGATGGCGCGCACTGGTCTGTCGATGAGCTGGCCGGCGCATTCCTAGACCTCAACCATGCCTTCGGCTTCGGTCCGCGGGCCTATACCGCGCTCAGTGTGCGGTTGTTCGGTGCTGGGGGCGAGATCTGCGGCGCAACCCATCTGCTCGGCGGATCGGCGCTACCTCTGGAGAGTGACGTCGGGTTGACCGCCACGCTGCTGTCTGGCGGTGACCGCCTGGGGATATCCCACACGGATCGCGCGGGAGTGAGCGGCTGTTGGTCGCTGACCGTAGGTGCCCGTCGCACCGCTCAGTATGTTTGTGTCGACGTCCCTGGCTACCTTCCCGATGACTCGTGGTTCCACCTGCTACCGGGGGGACAACGCAGAGTCCAATTGCGGCCAATTGCCGGCACCCCGACACCGTGTGGGTACGTACGCGCGCTGAATTCCTCCGCCGCCGCGCCGGTGATTGTCGAGTCATGACCCTGCGCATGCCAGGCATGTTCCCGAGGGCAAGGCCAACCACCGTACGGCAACATTGATCAAAACGGGGGACTTGCCCGTACTGTTACTGTCCTGCTACTTTTCCGGGATGACGGCAGCCTCGGTCCGGCGCCTCGCCCAGGCAAGAGGTGTGTTGGATGCGTTGAGCGGACGAGGAAAGCGCAGCCTGGTTTCGGGTGCCATGGTGCTGGCCTACCACGACGTGAGGCCGCGCAGGGAAGGCCTCTCGCCGTATGAGGTATCGCGCGCGGACCTCATTCAACAATTGGCAGCCGTGCGCTCGCTGGGATATCGATTCCTCACTCTCGATGCGCTCATCGATGCTTATTTGCAGGGCCAAGGGCTGGACGGGTGTGTGGCGGTCACCTTCGATGACGGCTATGCCGGGTTCAGTGACCATGCCGCCCCGGTGCTTGCCGAGTTCGGTGCGCCGGCGACGCTGTTTGTGCCCAGTGGTGTCTTGGGAAGCCCGCCTTGGTGGTGGCCGACCGCCCCCGCTCTGGTGTCGGAGCGGGAGCTGGTCGACGTGGCCGGACTGCCGGGGATGTCGATCGGTTCGCATAGCAGTCGGCACGAATCCTTCACCACACTTCCAGCCGCTCGGCAGCGCGCGGAACTGGCTGACTCTAAGGCGCGGCTCGAAGATCTTATCGCCGCGCCGGTCCGCGCGTTCGCCTATCCCTACGGTGAGTATGGGGCGCGCACGCCCACTTATGTCGCGGAAACCGGATACGCTACTGCCTGCACCTTCATGAATGGACGGGTGACCTCCCGTGCCTCTCTCTACAAGTTGCCTCGCATCGTGATGCACACGGGTCAGTCTGGTTTGCGGCTTTCCTATACCTTGTGTCGTTCGGAAAGTTCTTTTAATCCTCACCAGCTCACTCAGGTTCCGCTTACACCCTGAACGCTGGCCCAGGCGGCTGGCCAGACTCTGGTTGTGGGGTTCGATGTGGAGGGTTCAGTGACGGCACCAGAGAGAACGTCGCCAGATCGACCGTTCGTGCTTTTCGTGAACCAAGGTGTCATCGGCGGCGGGGCGATGATGGGTCACCTTGCGGCCGAGCATGCCTTGCGGCTCGGCGCAGCCACCAGGCCAGATATTGACGCGCAGTTTGTGCGTCTGCCGGAGTGGGGCCTGGCCATGCGGGCCGTTGCCCACCGAGCGCCGTTCATTTCGAGGTGGAACCTCGATGGGCAGGTATCCCGCTGGCATGCCGCCGAGGCTCTCCGCGCGCGGCGTGTGGTGCGCGGACAGCTCAGGCACAAACGCCCAGCCGCCCTGCATATAGACAGCCACAGCGCGGCGTTTGCGTTGACCGGGCTGATGACAGAAATTCCGACATTTCCAGCGGTGGACGTGCCAGTATGGGAGCACGAGACCGTGCTGGGCCGGCGACAATTCGGTCTAGGCCCCTCGCTGTCGATGGAACGTCGTGTCTTCCGCCGGGCTGAATGCGTCGTTGCCTACCACCGCTGGTCCGCCGAAGCTGTTCTCCGGGCGTGTCCAGAGGCAACGGTGCGGGTGTTGCACCCGGGACTTGACCTGAAAAAGTTCTATCCGGTTCGCCGGGATCACCGTGAGCAGCGGCAAATCCTCTTCGTTGGGGGTGAGTTCGAGGCCAAGGGCGGTGATGACCTGCTCGCCGCCCTTGAGCCCTACTTGGGCCGCGAGGTTGTCGTCGACGCCGTGACCAGCGCGACAGTTCCGAGCCGTCCGGGCCTGCGGATTCACCGTCTCGGGGTCGGTGACCCTCGGCTGGTAGAGCTCTATCAACAAGCCGACTTGATGTGTCTGCCAAGCCACCGTGATGTCGGCCCGTGGGCCATCTTGGAAGCGTTGGCCTGTGGTACTCCCGTGGTGGGCAGCACGGTCGGTGCGATTCCCGAGCTACTGCAGGACAGCGCCGCGGGACTCTGTGTCGCTCCACGGGATCGGCGTCAGCTACGCGCGACCATCGAGAACGTGCTGTTCGACGAGCCGCGGCTGCTGGCGCTGGCGGGAAACGCGCGGAGAATGCTCGAGGCCGACTTCGATGCGCGTCGGCAGGCCGGCAAGCTGTTCGACCTCATGCAATTGCCGACACCAGAAGTACGCTGAAGCCTCGGGTCGAGGGTTCACAGCGCGTACCTCAACGGTAGGGGCACCCACGGCTACGGCGTCGATGCCTGCCAGCGCCGGGGCGCGACCGCAGACTCCCCGGAGGTGTTCGATTCGTAGCCCATCGCGAACCCGGCGCATCTTTGATAGTTGGCGACGGTGGTTGCGGTACGTAACTGGTCAAGTTCATAGAGGCATACTCCCGTTACTCTGCGCAACTCTCCTGTTACTGTGCGGTATGCCTCTCTGGGATGTCATCAAGGCGTGGATCAGCGCTGCCGTTGCCTTCTTTGCGCTGCTCGTCCCCGGAATGGCAGGAGCGCCGCCACCACCCGGCGGCGATGTCCCCCCTCCTCCCCCGGTTGATGCAACGGCTACCGCGTCGCAGCTTGGCCTCTTCGAGGACCTGCAGTACCTCACCGGCCCTGCGTTGGATCGCCGACTTGATGAGTACTCGGCGTTGGGTGTGCAGTGGGCGCGGTTTCAGGTGATCTGGGCCAATGTGCAGCGAGATGGCCCCAACAGTTACGACTGGGGTCCCTACGACGGTCTTGTCCAGGGTTTGCAGAAGCGCGGTATCAAGCCCCTGGCTGTGCTCGGCACCTCGCCGGGGTGGGCGAAACGGGCACCGGGTTGCGCAGCCGATACGTGTGCGCCCGCCGACCCGGCCCAGTTCGCAGCGTTCGCGAAGACGGCCGCGGCCCGGTACACGGGCAAGATCGCCGCGTGGGAAATCTGGAATGAGCCCAATTCGGCAGTGTTCTACCGTCCGCAGCCGGACCCGAACGCCTACACGGCACTGCTGAAGGCAGTGTATCCCGCGGTCAGGGTGGCCGACCCTCGCGCGCTCGTGCTCACAGGGGGTGTCGCTCCCGCGATAACTGCGACGAACTCGGCGGGGTTGACGACAACGGTCAACCCGGTCAGCTTCGTGCAACGGATCTATGACCTGGGCGGGCAAGGTTCCTTCGACGCGGTGGGGTGGCACCCCTATAGTTACCCCGCCATGCCCGGCGGGAATGACCCAGGCTCGGCATGGGTCCAACTGTATGATGGTCCTCCCACGAGCGTCCGAGGGATTATGACGGCCCATGGCGACGGCGGCAAGAAGATCTGGGCGACCGAGTTCGGAGCGCACACCGACCCGGTCGGGGAGGGTTACCTGACGGAAGCGCAGCAGGCCAACTACCTGGCTGCGGGGATCGATCTCTGGCGCAGTTACAACTGGGCGGGGCCGATGATGATCTATCAGTTGCGCGACACGGGTACCGATTTCCGCGATCGGGAGAACTTCTTTGGACTGCAGCGGGCCGATGGCACCGCCAAGCCGGCGTATGCGGCCGTTCGCTCACGGATCGTGCACTGAGGCGTCGCACACCGAGGTCGCAGCATGCTGCCCAGGCGTTCAACGAGGCTGATCGCGCGGGGTTACCGTTACGGTGGGCAAGCAGACGCGTGCGTATTGTTGCTATCGTGTTGCGCCGCGGAGTGCCTTCCTCGAACCGCAGGACACGACTGTCCGTTGTCGGCGCCTTCTTGGCGGTATGTCTTTTCGCGTGGTTCGGTGTGTTCGGCTCACCGCCGGTTGGTGGCGGCTCGGTCCCACCGCCGAACGACGGCCCCGCCAGCTCGCCTCCCGCTGGTGTGACTCATGCCGCGCCCGAACTGGGGCTCTTCGAGGATCTGCAGTACCTCACCGGCCCGGCGTTGGATCGTCGGCTGGATGAGTACGCGGCGTTGGGTGTGCAGTGGGCTCGGTTTCAGGTGATCTGGGCCGACGTGCAGCGAGGCGGTCCCGATAGCTACGACTGGAGCCACTACGACGGTCTCGTCCAGGGCCTGCAGAAGCGGGGTATCAAGGCTCTCGCTGTGCTTGGCACCTCGCCGGGGTGGGCCCAACGAGCGTTGGGTTGCTCGGGCGACACCTGCGCGCCGACTTACCCGGCGCAGTTTGGCGCCTTCGCCAGAACGGTGGCGACCCGGTACGCAGGAAGGGTCGCGGCATGGGAGGTGTGGAACGAGCCCAACATCGTGGTGTTCTACCGTCCGCAGCCGGACCCCATCGC
>JAABVA010004966.1_pt1 | contig 12181 bp, 15 predicted proteins | sample 5560331 | NCBI WGS metagenome assembly JAABVA01 (sample SAMN12812661, study PRJNA571458) | rock metagenome | isolation source: Antarctica rocks | place: Antarctica: Victoria Land, Mt New Zealand sud | collected 2016-01-07
GAAAGTGACGATGGTGTTACCCTTTGTGAATTTCATGTCGAACTGCAATTGATTAGCCGCGGCACTGACGGATTAATGTTATGAGACGGACGTTATCTGTAAGCTCTCGTAAACTGAAAAAGTCGCTCCCTTTACCATGTGACCATCCCAACAGGGCGACAAAATTGACCAAGGCATCAGGGATGATGCCTAGCTCCTCTTCCAAGGTTCTTATACTGAGGTCAAACTTGCGTTTGCTAAGTTTCTGCCGATCCTGATCTTGAAGCAAGCCTACATGTGCGAAAGCTGGGGCTTGCCAGCCAAACGCTTTATACATGACGAGATGCTTTGGAGTTGATGTGAGCCATTCCTTCAGATTGACAGTCAGCCTTCAACACCAAGGAGCCAAGAATTCCAACGTACTGCTGCTCGAACCACGTGCGTAATTTTCATGCAATGGTCATCGACAACGTTGGCAAGATGATACGTGGGCAAGCCATCCGACTTGAGAAGGACCGGGTCTTCGAACGCTGGCTCGCTATGCCTGATAGCCGCACCCATATGCTTCTCCTTACCTATATGGCCATATACTATATCGGTGAAATCTGGGTACTGGTCGGGAACTTTGAGTCTCACAACGTGCGCTTCCCCATTAGCTGCACGATCCGCCGACTCCTCAGTGGGGATGTTTAGGCATGTTCGATCATAATCTGTAGGAAGTCCAAGTTGGTTCCGTTGCTTCGCTAGGGCGTCTAGCCGTTCAGGGGAGCAGAAGCAGCGATACGCATGTCGCGAATGTAGCAGTTTGTCGGCATGCTCGCGATACAGAAGGGTCCGCTCAGACTGCCGTTTTCGTTAGGTTTTTTTCCATACATTTGAAGCAAGCTAACCTGTCGATAAGGACCATATTGACCTCCAACCTCGGGACCTAATTGATAGGCTAAGTATTCGTGCCTCCAGAGGAGTATTGCTCCTACCCTCGTCCCACTGTAAGCCCGCCCACCTTAGGTCACGGTACAGCCGCTCTTCTGCGTCTGGTATTGTCCTTTTCTTTAATAATCAGTTCCCTGCCTAGCTCAAGAGACACAGTGATCACCCACCCTGTCCGTATCCTCTATGCGCAGCAGGAACTGACCGCCTGTGGCTTTGGCAAGGAGGAAGTTGAACAGCGCTGTCCTGAGAGAGCCCAAATGTAGATATCCGGTAGGGGACGGGGCAAATCTGGTCCTGGCTGGCGTTGTAGGGAGTTTGCGAGAGGTATTACGGTTGAGTCTCGAGAGACTTCGCCGGAATGACTTTGACCATAACGACAAACGAGTGGTACAGGAGATGCAGATCCATAGTCGACTCGCAGGTGCAGACCTGGGCGTCGCAAGCATCACCGAAACCTAAATAGTCAGGACAGCGTAGTCAATCATTCAAACATGGTCATATACATAGAGCGGAATACCAGTGTTGACCAAGGTATTGAAGGATCGCGTGTCACATGAAAGTGTACAAGTAAACGTCGAAAGCTACCAAAGCCACTCCCGAGATCTTCCAATTTGATCTAACCTAATCAGGTAACTTATTTTTTCGAGTACGTAGATCAAGCCTTCTAGCACACGTTTAACCTCTTCATAATTTCAAGATAAGCCATCAAGAGATCCCGGATTCGGCAGAGTCACGCAGCTTCCTAAACTATATCAACAAGATCAGTAAGAGCTATGCCTGCCAATGCCCCACCTCATCTACTAATTTGAACCCAATCATAGTGAACGGCGTCACTGAAGAGATTGATCTGTACGGTTGGTGATATGCCTTGCACAGCGGAGGTATCAATGCTTACGAGCTATAGAGATCTTGGAAATTGATAGAGGTGCCAGCAAGGCGGAGATCAAGAAAGCATACCACAAGGTCCGCTGCGTACCCAGCGGAGCGTACTTTCATGTGCCCTTCGTTAATCGACCGTTATAGGCTGCTCTTGCGAGTCATCCTGACAAGGTTGCCGAAGGTGACCGAGAAACAGCGGAAATCAAATTCAAGTCAGTCAGCCAAGCGTACGACATCCTCTACGATGATGAGAAGAGACATCTCTACGACACACATGGCATGTCCGCGTTTGACCCCAGCCGTGGGAACGGTATGGGTGGCGGGGTGGACCTTGACGACATACTGCAGCAGATGTTTGGAATGGGCGGTGGCATGCCACCTCCAGGCTTCGGAGGAGGCGCTGGTGAGCCTCGAAGGCCAAGAAAGGGAAAAGATGAAGAGCAGAAATACGAGGTTACGCTCGAAGAGTTGTACAAAGGCAAGACGGCAAAATTCGCAAGTACGAAGAATGTCATCTGCGGTCATTGCAAGGGCAGCGGTGGGAAGGACAAAGCCAAGCCCAAGCAGTGCGCTGCATGCCAAGGAAAGGGTATGCTAAGCATGTGATGATAACACTTCCATGGCAGCCACTAACGCATTTGATGCAGGATCCAAAGTAGGGCTCCGCTCTATCGGTCCAGGACTCGTCACGCAGGAAACAGTCCTATGTAATACTTGCAAGGGTACAGGTAGCACTTACAAAGAGAAAGATAGATGTAAGAAATGCAAGGGCAACCGGGTGACCGAGGAACGAAAGGTGCTTGAGATTTACATTCCGAGAGGCTCGAAGTAAGTTTTACCACTTCGCTCCTCCATGTCTTAGCTGACCGCGACTAGGGAAGGGGATCGGATAGTATTGGAAGGTGAAGCGGACCAAGTACCCGATCAGCAGCCGGGCGACATTGTGTTCATTCTGGAAGAACTTGAGCACCCGGTCTTTCGACGAGGAGGCGCCGATCTTACAGCACCCATGGAGATCACTTTGGCAGAGTCATTATGCGGTTTCTCACGAGTAGTTATCAAGCACCTGGACGGACGAGGGATATCCATCAGTCACCCGCAGCCGAAAGGCGGGGTGTTGAAGCCATCTCAAGTGATCAAGGTAGCCGGGGAAGGCATGCCATACAAGAAGAGCGACATGAGGGGAGACCTTTATTTGGTCGTACACGTCCAATTTCCCGCAGATGGCTGGCTCAAGGACGACAGTGTGATTACCAAGTTGCAAGAAATACTTCCACAACCGGCTCAGCCTATCATGGCGGAGACAGTGGATGAAGTTGAGTATGACCGAGACGCAAGCATCGATGATTTTGGTGCCGGCTCAGGAGAATCGGGCGGAGGCGCCGCATGGGTCGATGAAGATGAAGATGATGAGGATGGTACACCGCAGTGTGCCCAGCAATAGTTGCTTGACTGCATTAGTAGGTAGCGATGAGCATGATATCGGCGTTCAGGATGGACGAACTCGTCAATAAGGATACCGCGGCACTATCGAACAATATGTAGATTGACCGGTTCGAAGGCTTCGACCATCCCGGTCGGTTTGGTCGGCCAACCTTGTTGATGTCTACCTTAGATACTAGAAGTTTATGAAGCCCTTCACCGAGGATACAAACGTCATTGCACTCAGTCTCGTAGTACGAGCGTCTACTGCGGCTTATGCCCGTGTCTGAGGATTGGAAGGCTGGGACAGAGTGGTATTTATCGCGGATGTCTGCGAGGATCAGAATAAGCCTATAGTTTGTATCTCACCTGTACCTTTGAGCACAAGGTATTTGCAAAATATATCCATCTATGAGACATATGTTGGTTGACCTTCCCGTCCCCAACTCCCGTTCGCTTGTCCCAATTTACCTAATTGTGTAAGATGTACAAAGTACCTTGAGGGCTGCTTCGTGAAAACCCTAGTGCGCTCGCTTATCGCTTAGCGCCTTCGCTCTTCATCAGTATCATCGAAATTCAAGATTCGAGGTATCGGCGACTATTCAACATCCTCACTCCACCGCAAAGGTATGCGTCCGAAAACAGATACTTCGCAGGAAGCCGATTACTGATCTTGTCTCTGTCCAGATGGTTGCCGCCAAGAAACACATAACGATCGTCAAGAAGCGTACGTTACACCTCTACAGCGTTCGTCGGCGAGCACCAAAGCAGCATTCTCTACTCATCCTATAATGCGCCAGTCTTCGAAATTCAACTAGGCTGATGTTGCGGATCTTTAGGCACCAAGCGCTTCCACCGTCATCAAAGCGATACCTACAAATGTGTCGATCCGAGCTGGAGGAAACCTAAGGGTATCGACAACCGAGTGAGGAGACGATTCAAGGGTCAGATTGCTATGCCATCGGTGAGTTCGCTGCATCTTGGGAAGCGATTTGGACCACATTGGAGATTCTTGTGCTGCGAGTTGGAATGGCAACCAACACCGGGGCATACCGCGGACAGTTATCTTGGCAGAGAAGTCGAATACTGGAAAGAGGTTGAGCGAGGTGCTGATCAATTCTCTTGGCGCTCAGATTGGTTACGGTTCGAACAAGAAAACCCGACACTTAATGCCATCCGGACACAAGGCTTTCGTCGTTCATAACACCAGCGATGTCGACCTCCTCCTCATGCACAACAAGACCTTCGCCGCTGAGTATGACTCTCGTGGACCTGGACTATACCGCGCGCTGACAGAGTTTCTTAGGATCGCGCATGCAGTATCTTCGCGGAAGCGGGTCGAGATCGTTGCCAAGGCGAAGCAGTTGGGAGTGAAAGTGACAAATGCGAAGGCGAGAGTAACGACCGAGTCGTAGGGGAAAGGCGTTTCAACTCGGTCATGTTGGGATTTCTCGTTACACTTGCTAGTGATAACTGGTGTAGTACTCATAAGGAAATACCGGATATTGAGCAATTCAATCTCGCTCTACCGTATCTGTGCCTCATGCTCGGTGATAAATGTATGGAGCTTCACTAGAATACCCCCTAGGTAAAGAGCTTTAGAATACTCGATGAGATTGGTAAGATTTGAAGACGTCCTACGATATGAAGTCGACACGTATGAGTTTGGTATGTAGGGCTCTATCTATGAAAATAACCGTTATTTTGAGCGACATCACGGATTTTGTCCAAATGTCATGTGCTCGAGTTCATTAACTAAACGAAGAGGATCAGTCTCCGAAGTCACCTCCTTCGGACCCTCCATCCCCGGCGGTGGCAACGCCCACTCCGGCAGCGGCGTCTCATACTCCCACCGCCCCGCTTCACACGCATACTTCTTTGCATGCAGGTAAATTCCCAACTCATGTGGGCCCGGATCGCTGTACAGCGCCGTCTGGCAGACTTCGCACACCTCACCGGTCATCTTCTCCGCTTTGCGTTTGTTGTACTCCTCCACCATCTCGTCGTGGTAGGCGACAGCTTCCGCAACTTCGGATTTGCCCATGCGCGAAAGCCGCGTGATGATGTCTTCGTCATTGTCCGACTCAGCGTCACCTCGCGCCAGAGAGGGCCCAAAGACACGCTGATTGCAATATATAGGGTCGTTGGCTATCGGGTGGCCGAGGTATTGGAGATGAACGCGAATTTGGTGAGTCCGTCCCGTCAGAGGAAGACAGCGGACGATGGAGTAACCTTCCTTATGCTTGCAGGCCATTCCGGTAGCCGTTCTTGCCGATTCCATGTCTTGCATTAGCTCTTCCTGGCTTGCACCTGACTGACTTGGAGGATAATACGCCAGCCGTCGGAAAATGGTGCGTGCCTCTTTGCCGTTGGCTCGCACTCTATTCAAGCCCAGCTTGGGACTAATTTGAAGGATGGACTGCTCGCAGACGACCTCCCCGTCGGGAAACTGCCCTTTCACACGGGCAATATATTCCTTCTTGACAGTTCTGTCCTTGATCTGTACGCTCAATTCCTCCGCGGCCTTGGCATGTTTGCCTATGAACATAACTCCGCTGGTCAACCTGTCGAGCCTGTTGCAAGGTAAGGGATTCCAGCCGTAGCCCCTCTCCGCCCGCATAATCTCCACCACCGAGTTGTACCTATAGCGCCCTGCAGGATGTACTGGCACTCCGGCAGGTTTATTTATGACGATCATATCATCATCTTCGTGGACAATGCCGATCGGTTGGCCCGTCACAGGCGGCTCGTGACGATGAAGAGTGTGCGATATTACATCGCCGTTCTTGACGATGGTATTGACCGAAGGGACAGGATTGCCGTTGAGCACGACCATCCCGCGCTCTATGGCATCTTTCTAGAGCATATCAGCAAAGAGACCCTATTGAAAACCGAGGACATGGATCCTCACGTAGTACTCTTTGGAGCGGTCCCTGAACTCGCAAGCAAAAATGTCAAGCAGCTCTCGGCCACGCCATCGTTCTTTGCAGTACGTGTTGTACGTAAAGTGATAGGGCACCACCTTTCTCAGGCCATCTTCCTTATAGTAGGGTCCCGGCCAAGGATCACAGGGTGTAGTGACGACTTTGGGTGGAGGTTTGAACACTTCAGCAGCAGCCGCTTTTACGGGGACTTGCTCAATGATACTCAAGGCCATGGTAACGGAGGGCAAACGGCCTCGACGCGCGAGATATGCGAGGACACGCGGTGAGGTAGAGGTAGCCAGGGAGCGACGGAGACCAGCACAGTCAACTGTTCTACGAGGAATCCAGTAGAATCTGGTATTCATGAGTCAACAAGCAAATAGTAATTGATTAATTATGTTATGTATCTGGAGCTATGAAAACCGAATATCGGCAAAATATAGATCCGGCTCGTGCTGCCCTAACGTACCAATGACTAACCCTACCTAGGTACCTACCTTAAGGATACCGTAAGGTACGAAGTACCTCCTTACCTTATGTTGCTCACTCCCCGATTTGATGTAGGCGCCTTCCTATTGTTAGTCCAATGAAAGTCGAAGGGCAATCAGACCAGCATCTAATCATTGCCCCGGAAGACCTCAATGGCGTACGCAGATTTGAAGAAACGGCTTAGGAGTGATTATGGCTTTCACCTGGACTACCGGACAAGATGGTACCCTAAGACTGCTCGAGTCCTCGCATTTATAGCCATGTCAATGACGAGTCGGTACAGGTCCGACAACGACATGTATGACCACCTGAATAACAGTATATATTCGTTCCTGTATGCGCGCCTCGGAAGCTATGGCCGTGTTTTGCATATGCTGAAGAGTCCGCCATAGCTTTGATTCTATTATCAACGCCTACCTCATTCAACATTGCGGACTACATCCGCCTACGTCCAGGCAAGTGGGACTCGTGGTTCATTCGCACTGTGACTTCTTCGGCTCCGTCGCTTTCCCGACGCTCGTGGACTTGGGCTTGCGAGTCAATAAGCTTGGGAAAGCCAGCGTCACGTACGAGATTGCCGTTTTCGAGCGAGGAGCTGAAGACGTCCGGGCCATAGGTGGCTTCACACACGTATTCGTGGATAAGGAGACAAACCGACCGGGTGCCAATGGCATGAACAGTGAGATCAGGAAAGGATTGGAAAGACTGCTGGTCAAACAGCTGTCAAAGCTATGACTGCGAAGATCCGAACGATGCACAAGCACATCACAACTCATACCTACTCTGTACACCAGTGGGAGTGCTAATATACCATGTGCCCGAGAAAGGTATGGTATTGGCAGTCAGCTTGTAGCCGAGGTATTGGATTGACATATCTTTGATACACATAGAGGTCACTCTAGATCTGCCAGATCAAGTCTAGTGGCTCGTCATTACTGTTACCGCTTCTCAACATGCCTTCCAACTGAGCCAAGTTAGAACACAGGGCAATACATATCAAGGTAGACTCTTACCAGTTCCAGATCTGCCAAAGCCTCTTCAGGCTTTTGTTCTTCGTTCTGCTTGCCGGAATTGATCGCTTCCGCCCAGTGCCTCACCTCTGGCGGCACTCCCGTCCTCTCGTCTTTGACATCTTTACTCTCTTTGTGGCCGTCGATGTCTGTCGTCACGGTAGGCCTGGAGACGCTAACACTTCCTCCCTCACATGCAACGGTCCATTCGCTCCCTGTCAAGCTTGTTCCGAAGGAAACCGAGAAGGTACCAGTAACACCGGTTTTCGTCTTCAGTGTAGCATCCACCGTATCGACAGGTGGTAGATGCTTTTGTAGCTGTGTCGTGAATGCTGACAAACGAGCGATGGCATTCGCCGAGCCAAGGAGAAGGCGTATGCCGGCAGTGAAGTGGACACCGCCGTCTAGAAGGAAGCCTCCTTGATGAGTTGGGCTTTTCCGCCATTCGGTCTCTGTTTCACCTGTCAGTCTAGAACAAGAAGTCATGTCCGGCTATTTACCATAGCATTTCGATCCTGGTTGAACATTGGCGTATAATTTGACGCGGTTTCTCTGTGTGAGAGCGATGATGCGTCCCGATTTCTGATCGCTTTGATGCCGTTTTATGAGGCCTTCTCGCTTTTATTTTTGGAAGCAGCTGTATTGTATCATATCATCCTCATGTTACTGTATTATACTGTAATATAACAGTACGGTACCTTAGTAAGAGCGATGTGTAACGCACCATGACACCCATGCCATTTCGGTTCAGTTGATCGGCTACCGTGACCCTCAGCCATGCAGCCACGGATCACAAGTGGCCCCTTAACAGGCAGAGGACCGGGAGGTACCTGGTATTTGATGAAACATGTTGTGGCGGATGATCATGCAGCCCCAATCATAAGCGGCCCCTTGCAGGCAGACACCCAGAACTTGCTGTATGGCTGAGCCAAGGTTGCTGCCTATGCGCAACAACCTCCTAACCTTGTATTTGAGATCATCCAGGACATACCTGAAACCCACATGCCCAGCCAGAGCACATCGTATCTCTGGAGACCCGATAAGCGCAAGTGTGAGGTTGTCGTCAATGTTGTGGAGCCAAGGAGGGCTTGCAAAATATCAACTCGCAGGTGGGCTGCCACGCCAGGAATCAGGGGTTGAAAAAGTGTTGGGGAAGCCATGTCTCTTGATCGAGAGCCTGGCTGTCAGGGTCCATTTTGACTGAGCATAAGGGCTTTGATTGAAATTTGAGAGGTGGAGAGACAGAGGCGAAGGAGGTATGAGGTGTGAAAGAAAGACAAGGATTTTGGAAGGAGTCTGGGGTTCTTATACCTGCTGTCGGGTGTCCTGGTCTACCACTGGTACCGTCAATCGTCGATCGGGCTGCTCGCAGTCTGCCTGGCTTCGGCCGTGCGCTGGCACGGTCAGGTCTCGGTTGCTGGGCCGGAGGTGGCGCATCTCTTTGAAGTGCCGGCATAGCCTTCAAGCCGATACGACGGATTAGTATACGCTTGAAAAGTAGTAAACAAGGTAGGGGCGATGGACTTGGGCACTCACCTTATCAGGCGTAGCAGGCCAAGCCTGCTTTCATATCTTTTGGAGCATCTGGTTTGTTTGTGTTGGCAGAGATTGTTTTAGTAGATCCATCAATGCGTTGATTTCTTGCTTCGACTCCTGCCGCTGTCGCTCGTTTTCCTGCCGCTGTCGCTCAAGCTCTTCTCGTAGCACTCTCAGGGCCTCCGAATCGTTTCCAGAGTTGGCATTTGGCGGAGGCTGCTGTTTTAGGAGATTGACTTGCCCTAGAAGTTGATAGACTTGTCCTTTGTATTGCTCGTTTTCTTTTTCCAGCACTCCCTTTGTAACTTTCCGTTTTTTGGAGCCTGTGGTATCCTGTGATGCCGGAGCGCTGGCTGCCACCTCCTGAGAATTAGACTGTTCAGATTCCAGGTCTGTGCCAAAAGAATCGCCGAGTGGAATCTTAGGGGGTAATTTTGAGCCTTGAGAGGCTGTATCAGGCGATATGTTGTCGATAGCGGAGCAAATCAGTTTGTGGAGTTTCGGCATGAATTCGAAGTAGACGTTCTTCGTGAACCGATAGGCCGTCCATTTGTTTATGCCATTTTGTTCCGTAAAGTCAAAGGAGCGAATTGGATGACGATAAAAGGTGGTTGTATCGTCTTTGATTAGAGCGTAATGGCCGTAGATTCTTGCGTATCTCGCATCATGCGAAATGGAGAACGCAAGAATTTCCCGATCAAGCTCCTGTTTGCGCCCCGCAAGCTCGAAAAGCTTCACGATGCCTCGTACAGCCATGGTCATACTATGAGCATTCTGTTTGTCGGCGACATCAATGTCCCCAATTCCACATTTCGCTTCGCAGGCGAAAAATGGGAAATACATCCTCCATGTGGCTAAGAAAACGGAAAGATAGTTGACTGGAACAAGACTTCCAATATAAGGCTTTAGTTTTTGAAGCCGGTCACCAGTAAACGCGGACTCGCTGAAACCCACGCAACGATCGGGTTGAGGACGAGTGTCAGTAATAGGCAAGGACTCATTCCAGCGCTCGTTGATATTGAAAACGAGGTGATCCAATTCGGTAGCACCATATGTTGCAAGGGTTTCGGCAGAAGGAGCAATCAATGGTGAAACATCCTCGACAGTCCTGCTTTCATTTCTGTTCCGTAACTTTTGACAGGTAATGTTGAATAGGTCATCACGGAATAGTGAATCCTGAGGAACCGCTTGGATGGTGGTAAGTAGAGTTTGACAAAGGGTCTTGCTATCTTTCGTAATTCCTTCATTGGCCTCATCCAAATAACTTCCACCTCGATTTTTGAGTTCACACTCGTAACCTGGGTTTCTGTAAAGCAAGCTTTTATCCTCGATCTTTTCAGTTGGCGTGGAAGTATTGGCTTCCAATGCTTGGCGGTGAAGAGAAGCAGTGGACTTCTTTCTTGCAAGAAGATTGTCCATTTCGTTGGTTCCTAATCTCCTAGATGTGTCGGCTTTGATATCTTCCCAAGTCTTATTGCCTGGCTCGAAGTAATCCTCGGGATAACTCCCTTTCTGGAGCCAAGTTTCGACTCCACGGTTGCTTTGATTGTCGTTGATATCTGCCCGCAGCCGTTTCTCTGAAAGACTTTGAGAAGCTTCGACTTCTTGCAATCGTTTCCGCTTTCGCTCAGGCTTTCGATTTGCTTCAGACTCGTGAGGTGGGTAAGACGGAGTAACAGCCTCAGGGTCAGGAGGTGGTGGACGGTGCAACGCCTTCGACTGATTAGCTTGAGAATGAAGTTGGCCATCGCAATGGTCAAAGTACCTTTGGGTCAGGAGGGTTGGTTGTCGGTGGAGATGGCAGAAGATGCTTTGGTCCGTTGTTTTGTTGCGCCTTTTGCAAGCGTGCGCTCCTGCGAAGAGGCTGTGGCCGTTTTTGGATGCCTTGAGGTCGCTCTCCTACTAATAGTCAGTTAATGTAAGCCCAGTGCGTAAAGCCTGTCCCACCCTGAGCTTGCCGCCGGATTCTTTTGGTGCTCGATTTCGCTTGACTGCGAGCCATAGCTGTTGGAAAGAAGAGGCGGCACAAGATGTACTTTATGTAGCCGCTGGCTTTGAAAGGAGTCACTCTAATCAAGTAATAGCCTATGTCATCCGAGTATGAACTGGGAGGGGCTCGCTTATGATTTGGGCTGCATGGGATCATGCCACGACTACGGACGGCCCGGTACATGTTTCAGGTAGCCGAGAGAATCAGACCGAAATCGCAACGGTGTCTACACATCGTTCTTCCTACCAATCCGCGCTATGACTGATCCACTAAGCCTAATGCGGCAGGTCTGGTCACGGAGCAATAGTGCCGCCAAGGCCGCAGAGCCTCCTTCGATCACTATTGGTAGGTGCAGGGTTGGGTCCCGTACAAATCTCTTTTCAAGGGCTGTCTTCAGTGGGGAGAGCCCTGACTGTGAAGGGCGGCAAAAGGGACTTAGTGTTGCTGTTGTGTGTCTATATTGGGATTTTCTTGCTGTTACTGAGCTGTATTGAGTGTTAGAGCCTTTCAAGGAGTAGGGGATGGTGTAAGACGTTAAGAGCCAACAGCAGGGAAATTACCACCGGTCCAACGAGTGAAGGAGTCGTCCAGCGCAGTGTCATCCATGAGAGTCAGCTGCTTACCGTTGCGGCTGACGGCCGCCTCATCGTCGATGACAGTGGTAGGACACGTGCAGGTGATGCTGGTGAGGATGTAGCAGGCCTGCTCTGCGTTGATGCTGGTCTCCGCTGATGTCTTAATGAAGTTGCAGCCCTGCTCCTTCGCTAGCATTTGAGCTTGTAACGTCGCAGTATCATCGCTTCCGTTCATCCACTTGACTTGAGCTTTCTTTTCCCACAAGCCGGCAGCGTGCCATCCCTACAGCAAAATTCCCGGCACTGACATCAGCGCTTTAAAGCAGTCAAAAGTCCGGGGAGTGGTGTTGTGCAGATGACTCTGTGTAGACATAGAGTGAGCTGGATAATGTGAGATGGTCAACAAGACACTCTTAGCAACCGATTATCTAGGCCCCGTGTATC
>JAABVA010004967.1_pt1 | contig 12181 bp, 14 predicted proteins | sample 5560331 | NCBI WGS metagenome assembly JAABVA01 (sample SAMN12812661, study PRJNA571458) | rock metagenome | isolation source: Antarctica rocks | place: Antarctica: Victoria Land, Mt New Zealand sud | collected 2016-01-07
GGCAAAATAGATCCGGACATGGAGAATCATAGCTGTGAAGAAGCTCTTGACTGTCTTTATTCGATTTATAAGGTTAGTGAGCTCGTGCACGTCCCTGATCGATTACCCCGTACTCAATCTGCTTATGCTCTCACTAAAAACTTTCATCGACAACATTACTACGCAAGTCGTGGAGCGACACATCGTGCGCGGCCTGGAGAAATTTTTTTCTCCCATCACAGTGAACGGCCTGTCTGACCCGGAAGCGGAAGCAATCGCCTCAGAGCCTCCGTCAGCGAGGAGACAAAGGAATCTTCTTGAAAGCAAAATCAAGAAGTTGAATGACGGACGGAGTATTTTTCGTGGTGTTATGAGGAGCGTTACATCATAGTGTATATCATGTCACTATCACAGATCATGATTTGCGCTTGCCGCTATCATCGAGTCACTGCTTCATTATCTATAGCTCGGCGTGTTTGTGAAATTTGACTTAATATGGTTTCTAACTTCATTACTTCCGCTTAGTCTCCTAGAAATTGCTCAGACCAGATGAGGTTCGTTTTGTTTAGGTTAGATTAAGATTGACTTGACCTGACCAATCATGAAATCCTGATCTCTTACAAGTTCTTCATCACATCAACAACGCGTTAAAGTTTTTGATATTAAGTGCTTTCAAATCATTCATTCAAAATATGTACGTCAACGATGGACATGCAATTGTAGCGACGCAGGCCGAACGCATACTCACTCTGATTTCTTAACCAGCGAAGACAAGAAGGATCAGTGGAACGATGAAAAGAGGGACGAAGGCGGATAAGAGGAAGATGAGCAGGCTAGACGCGCTGTTGGCCATTACACCGAGGTATGCTTGGAATATGTTTATTGCGAAGGAGCGAGGTACTGCGCTGGTGCAGCACTTCCTAGTAATCGAGGTGGTGGTCCAGAGAACTCACCAGCATTCGATGAGAAGTACACTCAAGAACTTGTTCTGTTTCGCCATACTCAAGGGATACTTTTTCTTTGGATGTCTTTCCATGAACACCGCCAAATCCCCTCGAGATGGAAAACGATGCGGGATTCTTCCGGTTTTTTTCGCATCAAGGAAATGATATATGTTGATATTCAAGCTTTTCAGTGCCTAATGAAACTCAAGAAGACATTAGCATGGGTACCTACTACAAAAAGCCCGTCAAGCGCATCGCAGGAAGGGGCTGTACCTTTTTGCACTTTTTGATAGATGGTGGTACCGGATTGACTCCGCAATCCTGGCAAAGCGCCTGCCATCTCTCTGTGACATGAGCATCGTTACCGTAATAAGAAACAAATTCCGCGCCAACCCTTTGGACTCTTGGTGCCCTCTTGGTTGCCCCTCCCTCAAGGCCGAGGCTTTGAAGGCTGTGTAGCGTGGAAGAAAACTCGTCATTATCCGTGCCATGCTGAGCTCCAGTACGACTCTCCCTCCTATCGATGTTGCAGCCGACGGGAACCTCTGGGCCAAAACAGTGACCCCAAGCCTTCTCAAATAATTTGCTGTTCGAGCCTCTTTTCCATTTACGATCTTCCGCTAAACGACGAAATTCGGTGTGGAGCGTGGCATGAGGGTTAAAGTGAAAATTATACTGTTGGAAGAACGCCGATCTTGTCGAGGCTAGTATGAGTGCCATAACAGATACGGCAATTTTCCAGGGAATTAGATTCTTTGACTGTTGTGGTCCCGCATCCAAATTCCTTCGATCCTCGATGTGGGCGAGCCAAAAGCCAAAAGGTCAGCGAGACCACTGGCCGACACGGCCGAAATACTAAATATGTTGGAAATGAAACGTCCCAAATTCTATGACAAAGGGATATCAAGGACCAGTCTAAGATATTCGCGCGTAGAACATTTGTTGCCAAAAATATTTATTTCAGGAAAGGGGCCTCGTAATGCAACACATAGTTTTTCTTGCTTCGCTATAGAAGTTGTGAGAAATAAAGATCGTCCGATATGTTTTGTGGCGTCGGGTTCTTGCGTGTTATCTTTTCATCTCGATACACCAGAATGCGGTCATGAACAAACAGAGTAAAGCGTGGCGTTCAATCAGATATGGGAACAGACAGTAATGGAGTCAAGCGTACCTGGCTGGAGATTGTGGACAAATCTTTGTGTGTTCTGAATTGTGGGATTCTATATGCGAGACGCATTGCGGGCACCATGCCTTGTTATTGGATGGGCACTTCTGTTATGCTCGGTGAGGACAGCTGACATCTTTTCGACGATATGCATAATCAAACGCGACGCTTTACTGGACTCGTTCGGCTGTTTATCCATGACTGCGTTGTGATGCTTCGAGATGAAAAGAGATAACGCAAGAATCCGACGCCTCGAATCGTATCGATCGATCCCCGTTTCTCGCATCTTCACCAGCGGACCAATAAAATCAATACTTTTCATTTCCTCCATGGGAAAAGAACCAGAAGAATTCGGTATCGTTTGCGGTCCAGAGTGTATTTCGCGGTGTTTTTGGAAAGAAATCCAGACAAAAAGCTCCCCTTGAGAACGACACATCAGCTAAAGCAGCAAGCTCGGAAAGGAGGTACCGTATGCTGAGAGGGTTTTTACGAAGATCTCAAGAGGAGAAGAGTAAGTTGACAACGGTACTTCGGGATCGTGAGGTCAGAGAGAACAACTCACACAGACAACAGTGGAGAGTGAGAAGAGATCTTGAGTCCTTCATGATATTCAACAGGCTGTGAAGTTGCACGCTCGTGCTGTCTGATTTGTCTTACATGATACTCCATTGATTTTCGACAATGATGAAACATCGATGAACATGTTTGATGTTCGCTGTCTATTTTGGAGGCAACGCTCTCCAGGCCTTGCGAATGGACCAGGTCACACAGTAGAACGCCTTGCATGGAAATAGAGTAGATCCTTCCCAATTGAACTCACCACCATACACGACGAACCCTGCACCTTACCATCCCCAACTCATTAATTTTGAGAAGAGAGATTTTGTCATCGCACCCTCATTCTGTCAACGTGGTAATAAATTTGAGAGCCGTATTATTCAACAAAAGTCGTCGAAGGAGCCCAGCCACGCAACAAGGGTGCCTAAGTGCTCATGTAGGCCATCATGAATAGAGATTAGCGCTGATCCACAACGTCGCTTTCTTCGTGATAGGTCCACTCTGTGATATGATGGTGCGGTCCTGGGTTACACGGCATCGGCGAACCACTTGCTCAACCATGTCCGATCTTTCATAGCATTGAGAGCCCTACCTCATCACTTCAAGCCTGCAAGGTCAAAGATACAGCCAAGATTAAATTTATTATTAAGAGATCCTACCTTGTTTTTTCCTACTCCTGGCTTTGTTGTCTGAGGCGTAGATTCCGTTACAGCCCATATCCCTTCTGCAAGGGCAATCCTTACTACGTCAGCATCAATCTTTCATGAGGTCCTTTGCACTTGAATTGCTCTTGAATCATCTGCCATCCTACCTCCCTGCGAGCCTTGACATTAATCCAATGTTGCCCACCAGATAACAACATGTCTTCATCAGTAGGGATTGTCAGATCCTCACCTATGTTCGACCCAAATGTATTCCAAGACCTTACTTTAGGTCAGGATGAATATGATCCTGAATCTGATCCATTCTTTGGGCATCACTTGGCTCTTCTGAAATCGTCAGAGAATATCAGCCACGACACTTTCGACCTTGAAGAGATCCGCACAACGCCGCTTTTCTCAATGTCTGTAAAACACCAGATCACAAAACAAGTACCCGGCCAGGTCGATCCCTTCCCACAATATGGTTTGCTCGCCGGGCGAATAGACTTTTCCTCCGAACAGACCTCTGGCTCGGCAACACGCAATGGAGAGTCAGTCTGTCGAGTCGTGCAAGATCCTCGCATATTCCTGAATGTTGGGGCGCCATGGTCAGTGTTTATCTGTGGGTCCCAAGGAAGTGGCAAAAGCCATTCTTTGTCGTGCATGTTGGAGAATTGTCTAATTCCAAATGTGTGTACGACGCAACTTCCAAATCCACTTACGGGACTTGTGTTTCACTATGATTCATTCACGTCGGCTGTCGGCGGTCATGCTTGTGAAACAGCCTACCTTTGCTCGTCCGGAATAAAAGTGACTGTGCTGGTATCGCCCAGTAATTTCGCCAGAATGAAGTCGCTCTATCAAAATCTCCCGGGGCTTGCGGGGGATGGACCCAAAGTGGAACCTCTCTTACTCCAGCAGAGGTATCTGAACGTTGAAAGGCTGATGACTCTTATGGCTGTTGATAGCACAGAGGGACAGGTTCCTCTATACATACAAGTAATATATAAAATACTGCGAGAAATGGCTCGCGAGCCCAACCCAAAACCCGGGATAGATTATCACGACTTCAAAAGGCGAATTTTGGCAACAGATCTCACTCCAGCGCAACTTGGGCCACTTAATCTCCGACTTGATCTGCTCGAAAGCTTTATCGCAGCCCCAAACTTGAGGTCCAAACAGAGCACCAAAGGAAATGACTGGACTTCCTCCCCCGGAAAGCTCATTATTGTTGACCTTAGCTGTCCTTTTGTGGATGCCGACTCAGCATGTGCGTTATTTGAGATTTGTCTGGGTGTTTTTCTGGAGCAGAAGATGGACACCGGACGAGTTGTTGCACTTGATGAGGCACACAAGGTAGGTGACGTTGCCAATCCGCGTCTGAAATTAGTTGCTAATATTTACTACGAAATTAAGTTTTTGAGGGAGTCCGCGGCAGCGCAAAAGCTGACGGAATCGTTGGTCACAACCGTTCGCCTTCAGAGGCACCTTGCTTGTCGTGTGATCATCGCCACCCAGGAACCCACCATATCTCCGAAGCTCCTTGATCTCTGTTCGTTCACCTTAGTCCATCGATTCACTTCCCCGGATTGGATGAAGGCCTTAAAAAGCCATCTTGCAGCAGCCTCAATGAATACATCGACAAGGACTGAAAGCGATGTGATCAAGCAAATACTCGTTCAGGTCGTCGATCTGAATGCAGGAGAGGCCTTGCTTTTTGCCCCTTCGGCCGTTCTTGATGTTGAGAATGTTGCTGATCAAGATGAGATGACCAGATGGAGACTCGGAAAATTAGGCATTTCATATCTCAAAGTTCGTATTCGACATCGATTGACTTCTGACGGAGGAAAGAGTGTTTTGGCTATTTGACATAATGCGCCATCAACTAGTAGTCTTAAGTCATCAACAGACTCTGGACAGCCAGTAGTGTTTGAGTAATTGTACCGCAGTAAATTGACAATATCCTCAGCTCGTTTATCGTCCAAAATGAACTCGGCCAAAGTCCGCTGAAGCTTATGGAGAGAAAGGTCTCTAAGCGGGCCAACATCATACTCGTCAGCAAATACGTAGAGCCTAGCATGACAGAGGAAGACCTCAGTGTAATCTTCGCATGATTCGCGATTTTTCCGAGGCTGAAAAGCAAGCTTCGAGGTGGCATACGCTTGGCTCTTGAAATTATCCCATGTTTCGGACTTTTTTGACCGTGGAGCAACTGCAACTGGCTCTTCAGCTCTAGAGGCAATGTCTTCTAATTCATCTGCCCACTTCGACCGGGCCTTCCCTTTCTTCTTATCCTTCTTGGAAATACCAAAAAGAGACAAGTCCCGCGTCGGCTCTAGCTTTGGCTCTGGCTCTGGCTCTGACTCTGGCTCCGGCTGTGCTAGTTGGGGGCTGAAGGCGAAGAAAGAGAAGGTGCTTCTTCACCATCACCATCTATGGAAGCCTCGTCTGGAACAAGATGCGTAGAGGCAGTCGTGGAGGATCAAGCAGAATGTCTGGATCCGCAGTAATGTAGTCTCCGGTATATGCGTATTGACTGAATCGAACGAATGTACCCTCATCGACGTCTTCCAGCAGGGCACATCCCTCTTTCGCCTCTGACAAGTTTCCATTGACAAGGACACCAAGGGGTTCCGAATGGTGCGCTATGAGTGCAGAATGAACCGTGAGCAGTCTTTTATCGAATCCAACGAGAAAGCTGAAGGGAGTAGAGGCGAGAATACTGTGATATCCAAACAGGTTAGCTATGCCCGTTACTTTCTAAGTGGGGAATGAACGACATCACCTGTCGTATAAAATCGCCATGCAGGCTGCCTCTAGGAGTTGGCCGAGTTTGATCGTGTTCGAACAGAAAGAAATAGAGCTTTGTGCTGGGAAAAAGAATTCTCTTGATCTTAGCGAAGTTTTGATGCAGATTCGTAACTGTATGTCGCAATCCGAGCATTGGGAATTAGATCTGGCAAAAAATCGCGAAGCCACATAACTTCCGCAGTGTCGGATGCAGTTTGCGCGACATCGGGAAGTCCGTCAGCCTGGGTGTTCTTCTGGCGGCCTCGTAAAAAATCGAATCGGTGACGATGTATAGGCTTCGCCTCCTCGACAGAAGTTTGTCTCCCTACCCATGTGTGGTATGGATGGGCACCGAGACCTTGGACCGCGATAACGCTTAAAGGCTTGTCAACGATGCTGCTTGGGCTTGATAAAGGGCTGCTTGTCTTACTCTACCTCGGGTCCGTTATGACTGTGCTCACCGCTGACCCAAATATTGAGACCTGTTGCCTTGATAGTGTCTTTGCTGCAAATCCTCGTAGTAGCTTGAGTTGCGTAGCTTTGCGACATTGAAAGAGGAGCTAGAGATCCGTAGTAATGTCATGGAGAGGGTGGGCTTTAATATGACTGAGAATGGGCTGGATGGGGCTTTGCTGGGATTATATAAGCCAATCGCTGAGGTGACGGGGAAATATCTTAACGGTTTCCGGTGCGCCAAGCGATATTGGTACGGCTGCGGCCCGTGTAACGCTTGCATTCGACCATCATTCTCTCCGCACCAGCGTGTATCGTAGCTGTAGGGCTCGCGCTTGCGAGTACGTTGAATTATCTTCCAGTTATCAAGATACCGTTCTACAGAAGGCAAATCCTCTACTCTGTCCGTAATAACGGATGTCTTTTCAACCACATGGATAACCAGGGTGCTAAATGGCTTGGCCTGGTTGTTCTTTATGAAGGAGAAACCCCAGATGTTGAGTGGGTCTTCTGATTCTTACGTCGTCCCCAACAGACGCCTGCTAACACAACTAAACCTAGTGTTGTTGCCGTTCACGGTCTTGGAGCAGATCCCGCCTGGGCATGGGTACGGAAGGTTGGGGTGGAAGGGACTGATCAATACAAGAAGGTGAACTGGCTCGCAGACAAGGACCTACTGCCAGCGAAGATGCCGCATGCCCGCATTATGACCTCATTCAGAGTCAGACTGCGAGACTCTATGGTCGAAAAGGCTCGGAAGCGACATTTCCGAAAGGCCGATACAATCGCCTTTGACTCACAGTTCTCTGCCTCTTCGGCTCATCAAGATTCAGAGAGTGATGAACCTGCGGCGCGTCGTAAATACAATATTCCTGAACGAGCCGAGGTTGTGCGATGGATATGTCAGCCAGCGGCCGGTCTCACAGATTGGGAAGCACTACTCGCAGGATCAGAGGCATTGAAGCTCTGGCGGCCTTGTGTCCTCAACAGGAAACTCAGCGTCGTGGTCGACCGGAGCGTAACGTCGAACAAGAAGAATCGGAAATGTCTCTAGTTGATTTGGAAGAGAACATCGTGGACCCATTCCCGATGGAGTGCAAGTCAAAGCAATGCATCTTTTGCCTGGGCGACGAACGCAAACTTTACAAGGACCGAACTTTGGAGTACAGTAGAGCAAACAAGATGATGAATGAGGTTGAGAAGATGTTCGCACCAGATGACAAGGTTCCTTGTCCACATCCGAAATGCAAAGCAGTTAAACTGGTTATGTCAAGTATCATGACTTTTAAGAGTCATACTGCGAAGGTGCATAAGATATTGTTGCGTGCATAGACTCTACTTGCTCTTCCTATAGTCTGTTTATTGTATCCGGTCTCATCAATTTTGCATGCATTTTTTATGTAATGATGGTTCAACGACTGATATGTTTACTGCTGTGAACTATACCCTGGCCTTATGTTCAACGCCGAACGCAGAAACCCGAACAATGACATGGGAAATAAAATCCGGCAACTTGCCAGATTTAACTTTGTAGTTGAATTGAGGTAGGGCAAGGAGTCATCACTGTATAACCTCAATTTTTTTTAAACGCGTTGAATTATTACTTTAGCATTTCTTGGGTGATGCGCCCTTGCCCCCCCAATTCCTGCATCATCGGCTCCTTGCTTTACAGTGCACATCACAATACGACGGCGACGTTTTGACTAGGTATGATCATGGCAAGACGCACTCGTAATTGTAACCCTCCATATTCTAATGATCTACCGGAAGTCAGCAAAGGCACTTCACCAATGGCTCTTCTTACAAGCAAACCGCTTTACCACGCATTCACCGCATTTATGCAACGACGTCACCGTCCGGGTCCCACACGGTTCAGACACGTTTCACTATTCAGTCTATCTTTTATAAGATGTCGATGTATCATAAAAAGTCCCTGTCGATGCAGAAATATCATGCTGTTAACTGATACTATCAAATACATTCTTTAAAGTATTATAACAGGTAACTTGTTGAACGTTTATTTATCAAGTCAATCTCTCTGATGTCTTCCTCCCAAACCGTACCAGAGAATGAGACAACCTACAGAAATTCAGATCCTGTCCCTTTGCATTGCATAACTCGTTAGCTTTGTGACCTGTAAGAATGGCCACTTCCCAAACTACGTTGTGACATAAGCCATGGTTGGTCCAAGAACGGGTAGCTGCTTAGAGGCGGCAGTAAGGGGGTTTGATGATCTCCCACAATTATTAATTAGTAACGTTGGGAGCGCTCTTCTTTACGCCTGCGAATGTCTTTCTTGAATTGGTGGGACGCTACAATGGTCGAACACAACCTTGAATTGCAGTTCAGGATGGATGACATAGGAGACAACAATACGTTTGATAGAAAATGCGCAGAAGCTGACGAGGATGTGCAAATTGAATCGAGAAAGCAAGACGACAACTACGCAAAGTAAGATGCTTTGACAAAACATCTGTCCGAGTTAAGTTAATTCACATAGGCACCAGAACTGTGGAAACTGCATCAAAGATCAAGAGGAGAATGGTACAAAAGGAGCAGACACTAGTGCCTACGATGAATTGTAGGAAGTGTGCATTAGACACCCAGTCAGCAACTGTTGATCAGCAGAAGGGCAAATCTTCCGTGCGAAGCGATTCAGATTCCTTGTAAGATCGCTCGAGATCCTGCCTCCAGTAATCGCGAACGGAGAGAAAGTCCTGTTGCCACAACCTACGGCCTACGGATGGCGGAAGCTGCGGGTGATATACCAGTCATTGTGGGTGGATTGGGTAGATGTAGTCGTTATAGAATGATTTATCGGACGTTAGGTGTGGCAGGACAAAAGGATCATCATTCTGGCAAGGAGTTTATGGAAGATGCATCATTACAGCACCCTAGAGACATGGCTGTATGTTACAATGGCGTGGATAGAGATGTCCGACAGGAGAAGGGACAAGGTTGGGAGAGAAGAGTAAATGAAAGGAAGAACTGACGCAAAGGAAGATTCAGAGGGTTGGAACGCTCTGAGAGTTGGGTCTACTGCTTCAGATTCGAACTGCTGTCATCAATTGATTTGACCAAGGCTGTTAAGAAGCTTCTTTATCGTCGTTTTACATCATTAAATAGCCGCAAAGGACAGTCTTGTTCCCAGCTCAATCCTTTTTCCGTAATACTCTGAATGGTTGACTCGTGCAAAGCGAATAGGATGAGGCATACCAAGTTGAGTATATCCCCAATCTAGTCTAAGTCAGATCATTCATCAGGGAGACAAAAGTCGTGGTAGCACAAGCGGTAAATTCCGAACGCGCTAATTTTGCTTTTAGGCCTACCTACGAAACTACCAAATCAAAACTTTCAGCAGCAAAACGGCTCCAACCGATCAGGGTCATCCAGCAGCCATTCCATTGTTGGTTTGTGCCCAACGAAACCTATAATGTCGATTTAAATTCTTAAGAAGAACATTCGCGTGAAATAATCTCGAGCTAGCATATTCGTTTTTACGAAGTTCACACTCAGACGTGTAACACGCAGGTCGCTGGCCCGCAGCGCCGAAGGCCCGGAGGAACTTAATCGTGGCGCAGTCACTTACCACGTCTGAGGTACTGAGGTAAGAGATTAGGCAATTGCCCTCTGCTTAGTCGCGTTCAGGCGATGTAGCCGCATTGTTTATTATTCTTTCTAGGACTGGCTCAGTACTCTCACTTAAGCTATTACGGTAGCAAGGGTGAAGACGAAAGGGGTGTCCGGTTTTAGGTCCTACTTGGCGCCTATGTGACGGCGTTGAGTGGTCTACTATATTTTAGTATTAAGCCTCCGTACCTTTCAGCGCTTACATCTTATATTTATACAATGACGAAGTGCAGAACCATTTGCTGGTTGATGCGCCCGCCCCTGCCCTTGTTCCCCAAAATCCCTTGTTCCCTAAAATCCCCTGTTCCCCAAATTCCCCTGTTCGCCAAAATCCCTTGTTCGCCAAAATCCCTTGTTCCCCAAAATCCCTTGTTCCCTAAAACCCCCTGTTCGCCAAAATCCCTTGTTCCCCAAAATCCCTTGTTCGCCAAAATCCCTTGTTCCCCAAAATCCCTTGTTCGCCAAAATCCCTTGTTCCCCGTTTTGGACGAAGACATCAGAGAGATTGATTTGATAAAGAAACGTTCAATAAGTTGCCTAAAAGATGGACTGAATAGTGAAATTTTTTTTGAACTGTGTGGGGACTATACGACTGAAATTCTTCGAATGGGTTATTGACGTTGACTGCGACAATTCCCAAGGTGCTTGTAAAACACTCACCACATACCCGGCATAGTCTCTCAGCAACGTCCGCAGGTTCTCGCCACCTCTTGCTGGTATACTAGTGTTGGCGCGAACGTACCACAGTAGAGCAACAATGTCCCCAGTCCACCCGAGGTGAAGAGTGTAGATGGCAAGCGTATTGTGGAGTTCTTCGAGAGCCAGCGTCTTCATGGGCTGGATGTCCTGCTTTTCTGTAAAGACATTTAAGCGTGCATGGGAGATACCTCTATGTAATCCTCGTTTAGTCCTCGGTTCGCGTGTGTTGGGGATATGCTAATCACTTCTCGGCGGACGGTACACTCACGGTGAAGAAAAGATTCTTTCAGCTCCTGTCTCGTCTTCGATTTTGTGCCCTTCTTGCCCCGTTTGAAGTTTCCCCAATCACGGTCAGTTGGTGGTTTCGTAAGAGGTACAGGCTCAATAGTCGACTCCGATGATCTTTACCAAACCTTTCAATATCACTGGGCATTGGATGCAGATACCTATCCCAGTGAGCAAAAACATGGCCGAGGACTGACACTCGATTGATACAAAGATCATAAGCAAACAGGAGACGAGTAGATACCTTGAAGATCGGCCATTGTCTTATAACTAGTATTTGGAAAGAAAGTCAAAGAATACAGAGAAACTATATATTGTCATCTTTGACAGCTCTTCTGAAAACTGGAAGGATTTGTAAGACAACATATAAAGTGATTGAATATCATGGCGGTGAATGGTATGGTAGGTAGCATTATTGAGGCCCCGCAGCCGCTTGAAGAACCATTATCACACCCTCATGCCCAGCGGCCGCCTGCAATGCCGTTCGACCACCATGACCAGCAGCGGCGTTGACATTGGCGTTTGCCGCCAACAGCCTCTCCACCACCTCAAGGTACCCTCCTTCAGCCGCCGCCTGCAAGGCCGTCTGACCATCATGACCAGCAGCAGCAGCGTTGACGTCGGCGTTTGCCGCCAGCAGCCTCTCCACCACCTCAAGGTACCCTCCTTCAGCCGCCGCCTGCAAGGCCGTCTGACCATAATAACCAGCAGTAATGGCGTTGACGTCGGCGTTTGCCGCCAGCAGCCTCTCCACCATCTCAAGGTGCCCTCCACCGGCGGCCGCCTGCAAGGCCGTCCAACCAACACCAGCAGCGGCATTGACGTCGGCGTTTGCCGCCAGCAGCCTCTTCACCACCTCAAGGTGCCCTAGGTCGGCGGCCGCCTGCAATACCGTCCGACCACCATGAGCAGCAGCAGCAGCGTTGACGTCGGCGTTTGCCGCCAGCAGCCTCTCCACCACCTCAAGGTTCCCTAAGTCGGCAGCCGCCTGCAAGGCCGTCCGACCATCATGAGCAGCAGCAGCAGCGTTAACGTCG
>JAABVA010004970.1_pt1 | contig 12180 bp, 13 predicted proteins | sample 5560331 | NCBI WGS metagenome assembly JAABVA01 (sample SAMN12812661, study PRJNA571458) | rock metagenome | isolation source: Antarctica rocks | place: Antarctica: Victoria Land, Mt New Zealand sud | collected 2016-01-07
CGAGCCCGCCAGGCGTGGGACGAAGGGCGCTTCGATCGCGAGGTGGTGACGGTGCAGACGCCGGACGGTCCGGTGAGCCGGGACCAGGGGTTGCGCGACACGACCAGGGAGGGCCTGGCGAGGCTGAACCCCGTGTTGCCCGACGGCATCCATACGGCGGGCACCTCCTCGCAGATTTCCGACGGCGCCGCCGCGGTGCTGCTGATGGACTCCGAGCGGGCCGAAGCGCTGGGCCTGAAGCCGCGGGCGCGCATCGTGTCGCAGGCGCTCGTCGGCGCCGAGCCGTACTACCACCTCGACGGTCCGGTGCAGGCCACCGAGCGGGTGCTGCAGCGGGCCGGTATGAAGATGGACGACATGGACCTGTTCGAGGTCAACGAGGCGTTTGCCTCCGTGGTGCTCTCCTGGGCCCAGGTGCACGACGCGGACATGGACAAGGTCAACGTGAACGGCGGCGCACTGGCCATCGGCCATCCGGTCGGCAGCACGGGCGCCCGCCTGATCACCACAGCTCTGCACGAGCTGGAGCGACAGGACGCCTCCACCGCGCTGATCACCATGTGCGCGGGTGGCGCGTTGTCCACCGGCACCATCATCGAGCGCGTGTGAGCGTCGCCATGTTGCGCGAAAACCGCATTGCCACGGCCATCCCCGACCGGCTAGCGCGCGCCGTATACCGGCGAGGGCTTCGGCGCCTCGTTGAGCAGCTCGCGCACCACGGGCCCAAGTTCCGCCGGCTCCCAGCGCGCACCCTTGTCCCGCTGGGCCGCTGCGGTGCCAGCCGTCGGCGACGGCGACCATGCCGCCCTCCACCTCGAACACCCGGCCCGTCACGTCGCCGGACTCACCGAGCCCAGCCAGACCACCAGTGGGCAGACGTTGGCCGGATGCATGGCGTCGAAGGACCCCTCCGCCGGGGCCGCCATGGTCTCGGCGAACACCGCCTCGGTCATCCTGGTGCGGGCAGCAGGCGCGATGGCGTTGACGGTCACGCCGTAGGAGCTCATCTCGGCGGCGGCCTGCACGGTCAGCAGGGCAATGCCGGCCTTGGCGGCCGCGTAGTTGCCCTGGCCGACCGAACCGAGCAGTCCGGCGCCGGAGGAGGTATTGACGACCCGAGCCTGCCGGGGCCGACCGGCTTTCGCCTCGGCACGCCAGTAGGCGCCCGCGTGGCGCAGCGTGGCGAAGTGGCCCTTGAGGTGCACGCGGATGACCGAGTCCCAATCCTGCTCGCTCATCCCGACCAGCATCTTGTCGCGCAGAAAGCCGGCGTTGTTCACCAGCACGTCCACGCCCCGAAGGTGTCGATCGCCCTCTTGACCAGGTTCTCGGCGCCCACCCAGTCGGCGACGTCATCCCCGTTGACCACCGCTTCTCCCCCGGCGGCGGTGATCTCGGCGACGACCTGCTCGGCGGGGGACTCGCCGGTGTCGGAGCCGTCCAGCCCGGCACCGATGTCGTTCACGACGACTTTGGCGCCTTCGGCGGCGAAGGCCAGTGCGTGTTCGCGGCCGATTCCGCGGCCCGCTCCGGTCACGATTGATTTCCACACCGTACCAAGCATTTGCTTGGTCGACTCCGTCGCGGGTCAGTTCCCTTGCGGGGTCAGCTCCGTGCCGCGATGCCATCCAGCACGATGGCCAGGTACTGCTTGGCCACGGGCTCTGCCGTCACGGCCCGTTCGGGGCGGTACCAGCGGACCGCGACCCACACCGTGTCCCGGATGAAGCGGTAGGCCAGCTCACTGTCCAAATCGGACCGGAAGCTGCCGTCCCGCACGCCACGCTGCAGCACGCCGATCCAAAGCTCACGGAACTCGGTGTTGCGTTCGTCGATGTAGCTGAACTGCGGCAGCTTGATCAGGTGCTTGGCCTCGTCCTGGTAGATCGCGACCGCGGCGTGCCGCTGATGAATGGCGTCGAACGAGCACCGCACCAAGGCTTCCAGCGTGTGCCGGGAGTCCAATCCGGCATCGACGATCTCGTGGTATCCGTCGAAGAGCTCGTCGAGAAAGCCGCGCAGGATCTCGTCCACCATGGCTTCCTTGGACCGGAAGTGGTGGTACAGGCTGCCGGACAGGATGCCCGCGCTGTCGGCGATGTCGCGCACCGTGGTTGCCCGCAGGCCCTGTCTCGCGAACAGCTCGGCGGCCAACTGCAGCAGCTCGGCCCGACGCCCGGATGTCTCGGTCACCGGCCCACCCTACCAACCTAACGCTTGCTAGGCTGCACGGTATGAAGAGCCCGTGCGCGGTCGTCACCGGTGCATCCGGGGGACTCGGCGCGGCGATCGCGCGCCAACTCGCTGCGGAAGGGTATCCCCTCGCGCTGACCTACCGCAGCAACGCCACCGCGGCCGCCACCCTCGCCGAGGAGATCACCGCGGCTGGCGGACAAGCGCGGGCCTGGCGCGTCGACCTCACCGACTCCGGCGCATGCGCCGACTTCGCGAATCAGGCGGCGGGCGACACCGGCGCACTCGGAGTACTGGCGCACGCGGCCGGGCCGCACATCCCGATGGTGCATCTCTCGCAGGTGGAGCCCGCCACCTACGCCGAGCACCTGCGGGACGAGGCGCTGGCCTTCTTCACCGTCGTCCATGCCTGCCTGCCCGCGCTGCGCACGGCCAAGGGCAGCGTGGTCGCCGTGACCACCGCGGCTACGGCGCGTTACCCGGTGCGCGACGGACTTTCGGCCGCCACCAAGGGTGCGGTGGAGCAGCTGGTCCGTGCGTTCGCGGCCGAGGAGGGACGCTTCGGGGTGCGGTTCAACTGCGTCGGCCCCGGCATGTTGACCGACGGCATGGCGCAGCGACTGATCACCTCGGGAGAACTGGACGAACGGGCCCTCGCGATCACCCGCGCCAACATCCCCTTGCGTCGCTTTGGGTCGGCGTCCGACATCGCCGAGGCGGTGTGCTTCTTGGCGAGCCCGCGCGCCGGTTTCATCACCGGGCAGAAGCTCGACGTGGACGGCGGCTACACCGTTTAGGGTCGCGCCTCCCGCGGCAGGCCGAGCACGCGCTCGGCGATGATGTTGCGCTGGATCTCGTTGGAACCGCCGTAGATGGTGTCCGCTCGGGTGAACAAGAACAGCCGCTGCCACTCATCGAGTTCGACGTGCTCCGGGTCGGAAATGTTGTTCGGCTCGCCCTCGCTGGTGGTGTCCGGCCCGATCAGCGACGACGCACCCTGCACCTGCATCGCGAGCTCGTCCAGGCCGCGGTGCCAGTTGGCCCACAACAGCTTTGCAGCCGATGCCTCGCCGCCGCTGCCCGCGGTGTCCACCGTGGCCAGGGTTCGCACTGCGTGGGCCCGCAGTACGGCAAGCTCCAACCAGGCCCGGGTCAGCCGTTCCCGGATCACCGGGTTCTGGGCGCTGCCGTTGGCCTTGGCGATCTCGACGATGCCGTCGAGCTGGCGGGCGAAGCCGACCTGCTGGCCGAGCGTGGAGACGCCACGCTCGAATTGCAACAGCCCCATGGCCACCGTCCAGCCCGCACCGGGTTCCCCGACAACGAGCTCGGCCTCGGTCTCGGCGTCGTCGAAGAACACCTCGTTGAACTCCGAGGTGCCGGTGAGCTGCTGGATGGGTCGGACGGTGACGCCGGGCTGGTCGAGGGGTACGAGCAGGAAGCTGAGTCCGTGGTGGCGCTGGGACCCTGGTTCGGTCCGGCAGAGCACGAACGCCCACTGGGCGACGTGCGCCAGTGAGGTCCACCCCTTCTGGCCGTTGATGACCCACCGGTCACCGTCCAGGCGCGCAGTGGTGGAGACGTTCGCCAGGTCGGAGCCGGCACCCGGTTCGGAGTAGCCCTGCGCCCACAGCTCGGTGACCGACCTGATGCCCGGCAGAAAGCGGCGGCGCTGCTTCTCGGTGCCGAAGGCGATCAGCGTGGTACCCAGCAGCTCCTCACCGACGTGACTGACCCGGGCCGGCGCCTCGGCCCTCGCGTACTCCTGGTGGAAGGCCACCTGTTGCGCCATGGTGGCCCCGCGGCCGCCGTGTTCGACGGGCCACCCCAGACAGGTCCAGCCCGCCCCGACCAGGTGCCGATCCCAGGCCAGCCGCTCGGCGAAGAACTCGTGCTCGCTGCCCGGGCCCCCTTTACCCTTGAGGGCGGCAAACCGGCCGGTGAGGTTCTCGCGCAGCCATCGCCGGGCCTCCTCCGCGAAGGTGTCCTGGGTCGTCATCACGACCGCTACGGTTACCTACCAAGCACTTGCTAGGTAACGGAGGAATGGTGGCCATCGACACCGAACTTGCCGCTGCCCCCACCACCCCGGCCGCACTGATCCGGGCCGCAGGCCGGTGGGGCCACCGGGAAGCCGTCGCGGATGTCCAAGCCGGCCAACACTGGGCGCAAGCCTGGTCCGAGCCCGAGTCCGGCAGCGACCTGGCGAGCCTGCGCTCCACCGCGAAGCGGGTAGACGGCGGATGGGTCCTCAATGGACAGAAGACGTGGAGCTCCAGGGCCAGCTTCGCCGACTGGGGCTTCGGGCTGTTCCGCAGCGACCCGCAAGCGGGGCGTCACCGGGGCATCACCTACTTCATGTTCGACCTCCGCGCGTCGGGCGTGACCGTGCGGCCCATCGCGCAGCTCGACGGCGAACCCGGCTTCGCCGAGCTGTCCCTGGAAGACGTCTTCGTGCCCGACTCGCCCGACGACCCGGCCGGCTCCGGCGTGATCGGTGAGGTGGACAACGGGTGGAAGGTGGCGATGAGCACGGCGGCCAATGAGCGGGGCCTCTCGCTGCGTTCCCCCGGCCGCTTCCTGGCCACAGTGGACCGCTTGCTGACGCTGTGGAAGCAGCGCGGCGACCGTGACCCTGCGTTGGCGGAGAAGGTCGCCGACGCCTGGATCGGAGCACGGGCCTACCAGTTGTCCACCTTTGGCACCGTGACGCGGCTGGCCGAAGGCGGTCAGCTGGGCATGGAGTCCTCCATCAACAAGGTTTTCTGGTCGGAGTGGGACATCGCCACGCACGAGACGGCCTTGGAACTACGCGGCGCCGAGGCGGAACTCGCCGGCAACTGGATGGACGGCTACCTGTTCTCTTTGTCCGGACCGATCTACGCCGGCACCAACGAAATTCAGCAGAACGTGATCGCCGAGCGGCTCCTCGGCCTACCGAGAGGCGACCGATGAAATTCGTCCTCGACTCCGAGCACCAGGAACTCGCCGCCAGCATCGACGCCATGCTGAGCCACTCGGACCTGCCCGCGGTGGTCCGGGCGTGGAACACCGGCGATACCGAGGCCGGGCGCAAGGTCTGGGCCAAACTCGCCGAGACCGGGGTCAACGCCCTCACGGTCGACGAGCAGCACGGCGGCTTCGGTGCCGGCGCCATCGAGATGGTCGTCGCCGTCGAGCAGCTCGGCCGGCACTGCGTACCCGGTCCGGTCGCGGAGACCGTGCGGCCGTCCCGAAGCTGCTCGCCGCCGGGGGCAACGACGATTGCCTGGAGCGCTTGGCCGGCGGCGCGCTGGCCACGGTGGCGTGGGCGCCGCACGTGCCCCATGCCGTCGACGCCCACGTGGTCGAGCTGGCGGTGCTTGTCGATGCCGACGGTGCGGTGTCGCGGGGGGAACCAGGAACGGCCAAGGCCTCGGTGGACCAGGCGCGCACGCTGTTCCCGTTGACGGAGGGTGAGCGCCTGGGCTCGACGGTGGATCTGCCTGCCGCGGACCTTGCTGCGGCGTTCAACTACGGCGCCGTGGCCACCGCCGCCCAGCTGCAGGGACTGGGCCAGGCCATGCTGGCCATCGGCACCGAGTACGTCAAGGCCCGCAAACAGTTCGGCAGGGAAATCGGCCAGTTCCAGGCCATCAAACATCACCTGGCCGAGGTGGCGATCGGGCTGGAGATGGCCCGCCCGCTGCTCTACGGGGCTGCGCTGGCGCTCGACGGAACCGCCGACTCCGCGCCGGCCGACGTCGACCGCGACGTCTCCGCCGCCAAGGTGGCCTGCGGTGATGCCGCCTACCGGGCGGCGCGCGTCTCGCTGCAGGTGCTCGGCGCGATCGGCTACACCCAGGCGCACGACCTGTCGCTGTACCTCACTAAGACCCGGGCGCTGCTGAGCGCCTGGGGCACTCCGACGGTGCACCGAGCCCGGGTACTGGCGGCGCTGGTATGACGATCACCAGCTCCCCCGGGATCGACACCGAGGAACAGGCCGCGCTGCGGGCCGCCGTGCGCGATCTGCTGCGGCGCCAGTCCGGTTCGGCCGCGGTGCGCAAGGCGATCCGGACCGACACCCGGTACGACCCCGGGTTGTGGACCCGGCTCTGCCAGGAGATCGGGGTGGCGGCGCTCGCCGTCCCGGAACAGTTCGACGGCGTGGGCGCCGGCTTCATGGAATGCCATGTGGTGCAGGAGGAACTGGACCGAACCCTGACGCCGTCGCCGATGCTGGGCTCGGCGGTGCTGGCGACGCAGGCGCTGTTGATTTCCGCCGACTCCGACGCCTGCGGCCGGCTGTTGCCCGGCATCGCCGCCGGCAGAGCACGGTCGCGGTCTGCTGGGCCGGTGCCGCCGGTTGGGCTTCGCCGGGCGTCCGGGCCGAGGGCGATCTGTTGTCCGGAGAGGCCCACTACGTGCTCGACGGCGACCATGCGGACGCCCTGCTCGTCCTCGCAGCCGACGGCGAAAGGGTCGCGCTGTATGAAGTGGCCGGCGATGCGCCAGGCGTCGGCCGCGCGGCTCGTCCCACCATGGACCCGACCCGGGGCCTGAGCACCGTGCACTTCGATGAGGTCGCGGCCACCGCACTGCGCACCCCCGAAGACCTCGTGCCACGGCTCACCGCGGCGGCCATGGTCGCGGTGTCCGCCGAACAGGTCGGCGCCGCGCAGGCGGTGCTGGACCTGACGGTGGCCTACACCAAAGACCGCAAGCAGTTCGGTCGGGCGATCGGATCCTTCCAGGCGCTCAAGCACCGGATGGCCGACATGTACGTTTTGGTGCAAAGCATGCGTTCGATCTCCTGGGCGGCAGCCGACGCCTACGCCAACGCCTCGGCGGATGCCGCACAGCAGGCCACGATCGCCAAGGTGTACTGCTCGGAGGCGTTCTGCCACGTCGCCGGCGAGGGGATCCAGCTGCACGGCGGCATCGGCATCACCTGGGAGCACGACGCGCAGCTGTACTTCAAGCGCGCACACGGCAGTGCGCAGCTGTTCGGTCAGCCCACCGAACACCTGGCCGGATTGGCCGCGATGGCCGGCCTGTGATGACCTCGGCGCGAGGCTGTTGTCCCGGGTATCGCGGGAACTGAGCCACCTCATGCGCCGAGCGCACGGGAAAGAAGGGTCCGGCGGTTGTGCGTGGCAGTCTTCGCGAAGATGGACTTTAGGTGGTCCTGCACCGTGTGCTCGGAGAGGAACATCCGGTGCGCGAGCTCGCGGGTGTCACTTGCGGCTACGAGATAGCCGAAGAGTTCCCGCTCCCTGGCGGACAAGCCGAACGCCCTGGCAAACAAGCTCGCCCGCTCGCTCGTCGAGGACTCCTCGATCGTGACGGCGATGTCCCGCTGCCCTGGTGGGCCGCCGTCTCCGATTCGCGCGGCGCGCAGCGTGCCCCACCTGCCGTCCGACAGATACACCCGCGCCGACGGTGGATGTCCGTCGATCCCCGACTCGTTGGCCAGCAGCTGGGCCGCGACGTTGTAGGCGCTGGCGGGGATCGGCGGATGCCCCTCGGCGGGAGGGACGAGCACCCGCAGGTACTCGAGCGTCTCCGGCGTCTGCCCGAGCACCTTGAGCGTGTGGGACAACAGCAACACCACGGGCCCGACCTGCCGTGGGCCGGGCGGCGGCGGCACCGCGAAGGTGTTCGCCTGCCCTTGGCGCAGTGCTGCCGTCATCGGCCCCGCGATCCCGGCCAGGTAGGCGGCCTCCTCGGGGCTGAAACGCCCCGCGGGTCCCGAGCGCCAGAGGTCGAGAAAGCCCCAGCAGCCGAACCGGTCCCGGAACACCGAGGAGGCCACGTCCTCGATGCCGTACCGGTCCAGCAGCTCTCGCCACAGCAGACTGCGGGAGGGCTCATCCCCGGTCGCCTCCTGCAGAAGCGCGACGGGGCCGGCCAGGTTCGTCCACCGATTGACGACGGTGACGTACTTGAGGCGGATCAGTTCCGGTAGTTCCGGCAGGCACGGAACGTCCGCCAGGTCCGCCAGCGGCGCCGTGCCCACCTGCGTCTCCGGATCGGTCAGCAGCCAGGCGTAGGCGTCGAAGCCCACCACTCGCCTGATCTCCGCGATGAGCACCTCGCGAAGCGTCCGCTCATCCCCAACCGCGGCACAGAGCCGCTGGACATGCTCGCACGACCGCGCATAAGCGGCTGGCCTGGCCACGTTAGGACACTACGCTCGATCGCCAGCCGACTCCGAGCACCAGGAAGATTCCGAACACCCCAGGAACCTGGGATGGGCCAGCGTCGCCGACATTTCTACCGTCAAGGCATTGCGATCCACCTCAGACCAGGAGTCACCATGCCAACGCTGCACATCGAACACGCGATCTCGAACTTCGGAGCCTGGGAGACCGCGTTCGCGGGTTTCGCCGAGTTCCGCCGGAAGGCCGGTGTACTGCGGCACCGCGTCCAGCGCCCCGTCGACGACCCTCAGTACGTGGTCATCGACCTCGACTTCAACACCACCGAGGAGGCTGCGAAGTTCCTCGGCTTCCTACGGGCACAGGTCTGGTCGTCCCGGGACAACTCCCCCGCCCTGGTGGGAACTCCGCAAGCCAGAATTTTGCAACTCGCCGGTACGGAAGAGAACGCGGCGACCCGGTAGCTGCTACCCGCGTCAGCTCGACCCGAAGACCTGCTCCCATATCCGCTGGTCGGAACGTGCGCCGCTCGGAGTGTCCGCCCCGTACCGCTTGATCTCGGCCGCGAGGTCCAGCGGCCGGGTGGGCGGGCCGCCCGCAGCGAGCTCCTCGGTGATGCTCTCGTCGGGTACCAACCAGCAGACCTCGAACTCGATGCCATCGGGGTCATGCGCATAGAGGGCCTTGGTCGAGCCGTGGTCACTGGCCCCGGTCAGCGCATCGGCCATGCCCAGGCTGGTGCGAATGTCGGACAGATCGGCGAGGGTGCTCACCTGCCAGGCCAGGTGGTACAGCCCGACATGGCCCTGCGGGGAACGGGAACCGGGCCGTGCGCTCTGAAACAGCCCCAGGTCATGGTCGTTAGCGGAATCGGGCGCCTGCAGGAAGGCGGCGCCGGCGAAGCCCCCCGGCAACCGGCGGAATCCCAACACGTCGCGATAGAAGGCCACGCTGCGCTCGAGGTCGGCAACGAACAACACGGCGTGGTTGAGGCGGGAGATGGGCACGGTCGATCAGCCTCCGAAGGGATAGGTGACGTCGGTGAGCTTCTCGGAGAGCTCCCAGAGGCGGCGGGCGGCGTCGAGGTTCTTTGACTTCTTGTTAGAGCCGACCCGTTTCGGGTATCCGCGCACCTCGAGCGGTCCGTCGGGCCCGAGGTAGCTGCCGCCCTGCACGGTCGGGTCGGTTGCGGCGTAGAGCTCCGGCAGGGCCCCGATCTCGGCGCGCTGGCCGATAATCCGGTTGCCAATCGCCATCACCGAGTCCAGAAAGGACTCGGTGTGCGACTGCAGGTTGGTCGAGGAATAGCCGGGATGCGCTGCCAGCGCCCTCAGCGGTGAGCCCGCCGCGGTGAACCTGCGCTGCAGCTCGTAGGTGAACAGCAGATTGGCGAGCTTGGACTGGCCGTACGCGCGCCAGCGGCTGTACCTGCGATCCTCCCAGTTCAGGTCCTCGAGGTGCAGGGTGCCGATGGCGTGCGCGGCACTGGACATGGTGACCACGCGATCGGTCACTCGGTCGACCAGCAGACCGCTGAGCGCGAAGTGTCCGAGGTGGTTAGTGCCGATCTGCATCTCGAATCCGTCGACGGTGCGGCGGAACGGGACGGCCATGACACCCGCGTTGTTGATCAGCACGTCGACCTGCTCGATGCTGTCCGCGAAGGCACGCACCGACCCGAGGTCGGCCAGGTCGAGCTTGCGAACCTCGGCGTTCAGACCGATGTCCTGCGCGACCGCCTCCCCCTTGGCGGTGTCCCGGCAGGCGAGCACCACCCGCGCACCCGCGGTCGCGAGCTCGCGAGCCACCACCGCGCCGAGCCCGCTGTTCGCCCCCGTCACGACGAAGGTGCGGCCGTGCTGTTCACCGATGTCTGCTGCCGTCCAGTTGCCCATGCATTCACCCTACTGAGGCCGGCCGGCGGGGCCGCAACGTCCTAACCAGCACGGATGAGGCACCGGCACTATCGTCGACGCTGGTCGAGGATTCGCCGGTTGGGGGTGCCATGCCCAAACGCGTAACGGCAAGCACCCTGCTGCGCACCATCGGCCAGCTCGGACTGCTCATCCTCGTCGTCGTTGCGCTGCGTGGGTCGCTGCCGGGCAGCGCCGCCCGCCAGCACAGCACCCGGTCGACAACCGGGCCGATCGTGGTGCTCGCCGTCGCCATCGCCGCGGCAGGACTGGCCTTCTTCGCCGCGCTGCGTCACCGGAGCGCGGCCCGGGCCACCCATTCCGGCGTACCGCGGCCGGATATGCAGATCCCCTGGCGCGCGTTGACCTGGCTGGCACTGGCCGCGGCCCTGGCGGTCGTCCTGTTCGCCCTGCTCAGCCCGCGGCAGCAGTCGTCGGAGACCCCCGCACCGTCGGCGAGGCAACCGGCGACGGCGACGGCGACCAGCACCGCAGGCCCAGTTCCGGACGAGGCTCCGCCGGAGAGCCCCCCGCCGGGCGCCACGGCGCATTTGTGGCCCGCAATGATTGTTGCGCTGCCGGTGCTGGTGGCGCTGCTGGGAGCCGGTGCGCTCGTGTACCGACGCAGCACGCCGGAAACATCCGGGGCCTCATCCGCCGTGCCCCGTCAACCCGAGGCGGACTCGCTGGCCCGGGCCGCCGAGCTCGGGCTCGCCGCCGTCACCGAACCCAGCCGCGACCCGCGGGCGGCCATCATCGACTGCTACGTGGCGATGGAGCGCGGCCTGGCCGAGGCACCCCAAGCGGTGCCGCAGGCCTCCGACACCGCCTCAGAAGTACTGGCCCGAGCCGTTGACCACGGCGTGTTGCACGGGCACTCGGCTGCGGCATTGGTGGAACTGTTCACCGAGGCCCGGTTCAGTCCACATCGGATGACGGAGAAGCAGCGCGAATCGGCCGCCGCGATGCTGCGGGGCGTCCTGGACGATCTACGAGGATCGGCATGCGCACGCAGCGGTAGCCGGCCTCCTCGCGGTGGTGGCCACCGAGGCCTTCACGTACCTCCTCGGCTACCGCGCACTGCTGCTGACGGTGGCCGCGATTCCGGCCGTGCTAGCGCTGTGGTTGCTCCGGCTGCAACTGCGCAGCCCCGAGCCGGCTGCAGCGAGCACCGCGGAGCAGGACCGCAGCGAGTCGCTGGAACGGTGGCGCGCCCGCACCAAGATCCTTATCGACTGGTCGGAGGGGTCACGCGCCGACTGGAATCAGCACCTGCGGCCGGTGCTGGCCAGGGAGTTCGCCCACGTCATCGCCGAGCAGCGCGCGCGTGGATCCGGCGCCTCGGCGGCCACCGGCACCCTGCTCTTCGGCCCCGAGCTCTGGCGTTGGGTCGACCCGAACCAGATCGCGGCGCCGAACGATGCCGACCGCGCGAGCCCTGGGCCCGGCCGCCCGGCCCTTGCCGCGATCCTGGACAGATTGGCAGCTATGACGACGGCTGAGGGGCTGACCACTGTCCGCGCGGAAGCGGTGCTCAACGCCATCGAACGGGTGGTCGTCGGAAAGCGCCAGGCGCTCACCCTGATCATGCTGGGCATGCTCGCGGGAGGCCACGTCCTCATCGAAGACCTGCCCGGCCTCGGCAAGACACTTATCGCCCGCTCGTTCGCCGCCGCCTTCGGCATCCGCTTCACCCGGGTGCAGTTCACCCCCGATCTGCTTCCCGCCGACCTGCTCGGTTCCACGATCTATGACATGCAGTCCTCGCGGTTCGAGTTCCGTTCCGGACCGGTGTTCACCAACATGCTGTTGGCCGACGAGATCAACCGCACCCCACCGAAGACCCAGGCGGCCCTGCTGGAGGCCATGGCCGAAGGTCAGGTGAGCATCGACGGTGTCACCCACCCGCTGCCCGACCCCTTCATCGTGCT
>JAABVA010004974.1_pt1 | contig 12175 bp, 11 predicted proteins | sample 5560331 | NCBI WGS metagenome assembly JAABVA01 (sample SAMN12812661, study PRJNA571458) | rock metagenome | isolation source: Antarctica rocks | place: Antarctica: Victoria Land, Mt New Zealand sud | collected 2016-01-07
TCCTTTCGCCACGAACGGACAGAGGAACTCACCATCGCCGAATCTGAGCGTTATGTGCCCCCGGAACCTGCATCGACTACCGCAATCACGCTTCGCAGCACCCGGTCAACCCGTCGTTGACCACATAACGGAGTCGGGCACAGAGCACCGACAACGAGAAGACGGTGACCGTGGAGCGTGGCGGGGATCGCGGTCCGCTACCCGGCGATGGTGGCCTTCGCCCGCCACTACGGGTCACGATCCACACGTGTGAGCCGGCGGACCCGGCGTCCAAGGGTGGCAGCGAGTCCACGGTGAAGATCGCCAAGGCCGTCGTCGACGATCAGGAGTGCCTGGTCTTTCCCGCCCGCATGCAGGCTCGCCTCGCAGCGGTGCTGTCCACGGCGCTTCCGCCGTCCTGAGGGGCACCCTCCCCCAAGAGGACGACGGGTCGACCGTCCGATGCCGTATCGCTACGAAGCCGGCCCCACGGGAATTGTCAGGTAGCTCTGGGTGTCTCGGCCGGTGTGGATCACGTGGTCCCCGCTGTTGATCGTCTGCGCCGGGGCCATTTCGCCGGATACATACCGGGTACTCGGGGGAATGCTCGCCGAGAGTTTGAATCCGGCGAGGGCGAGGCGGAGTTGCTCCCCTGCGTGCCACCGGGTCCCCATCGGCGTCATCGGGATGGCGATGGCATAGGTCGTTCCCGATTCGATGTCCTGCGGCGCCGTGTGCCGGAAGACGGGATCCTCGGTGGTGGAGAGCGCAGAATCCAACGTCCGGTGCGACAGCCGCGCAGATCCCCAGGGTCCCTCGTGGAAGAGCGTTCGTACGTCCGGTACGCCGGCGTCGAACGCGGCCCGCGTCTGGGCCAAGATGTCGGGGTCGGTGAAAGGAACCGTCCTGCTGAAGAGCAGCTCCCCCTCCGCGCTGAGCTTCTGGATCACGACGAACACATCGGCGTCGTCAGCGTCGGCCGCCTCCAGCTGCAGATGGAGGGAGGGGAACCCGATCAGTGCGGCGTCCTCGGCGAAACGGTGCACGAACTCCACACGGCTGGTCCCGTCGTCCGAGCGGTATCGAACGCTGGCCGGCTTGACGGGCGGGTCGACGTCGAGTAGGCCGCTATCGGCGTCCAGATAGAGTCGGCGGGCCTGCGTTCCTGCCGGCGGGAAGTGCGACATCGGCCGGTCGACGTCGTCTTCGCCGCCCGGGTCGAGGATCGAGAGCCGCACCGCCGGCGTCTGCTCCCAGTCGTTGTCGACACCGCGCAGGTAGCGGTCGAAGAAAGCCCGCAGGTCCTCCTCGTAGCCGAGGAAGTCCGGCCACTCCTGCGTGTTGTTCACCCGCAGCCACGACGGCGTGCCAGTGAGTCGACGATGGGCCCGGATGGAGCCGGGGGTGTGCACGGCGTTGGACCAGCTGGCCACCGTATAGACCGGAACGTCGATCTGCTCCACCAACGCACGGTGTTGCTCCCAGTACTCGTCGAAGAGCGGGTGTGCCTGCGTCGCAGCGGCGATGTCGTCGATCCGCCCGGAACCGGGGAACGCGTGGATCAGCGAATCCATGAAGGCCGGATCGGGTATGCCGCCGGTCACCATGAGGTCCCGATAGAGATCCGCCTCGCCTTCCCACGGCGCGATCGCTGCGAGGTGGGCAGGGCGCTCCGAGGCGATGAACCACTGCGCCGTCGCTAGCCAGGAATTACCCGCCAGCCCGACCTTGCCGTTGCACCAGGGCTGGTCGGCCGTCCACTCGATGACGTCGTGACCGTCGCGACCTTCCTGACGGTTGTAGACCATGATGTCGCCTTCCGAGCGGTAGGCACCGCGCGGATCGGGGTTGACGATCGCGTACCCGTGGCTACACCAGTAGCTGGGGTCCGGGGCCTCCCACGCCTCGAGACCGGAGGTTCTGGTGGCCGGTATTCCCATCCGCACCGGGAAGTCATCGAGGGAGTAGCAGCCGATCTGCTTGCCGAACGGCCCCCACGGAATGATCGCCGGCACGTTGTCCACGCCCGTCGGGCGGAAGATGTCGACGTAGACGACGGTGCCGTCGCGCAGGGTGAGGGAGACGTCGCGCTCGAAGGTGATGTCGCAGGAGACCGGTGAGTAGCCCTCTTTCATCACGGTCCCGGCGCTGATCTGGGTGGTGCCCGGGTGGTAGCCGGCATAGCGCACCAGCGGGTCGTCCAAGGGCCGTGCGGCGCGGGTGGGCCCGTCGAACCCGGGTACAGCGTTCTGCGATGTCATGACGCTCCGATCGTGGGTGGGTATCCCGACGGCGGCCTCGCCTCGCTGGGATCACCGACCGGGTGCATCCTCGAGCGATGAGGCGATTTCGCAGGGTTGTCGCGGGGCAGCTCGTGGTGCGACCCCGCGGTAAAACATGCGAACGATTAGAGCCCAAAGCTTCCATGGGCCTGTTCTTGTGTCAAGGGTCACCATTCGATGCGATGGGCTCGCGGAATCAGCGCCGCCCGGCTCGAGCGGTCCTCAGTCAGAGAGCCAGCGGCGAACCGCGTCGCCGTCGGCTCCGAGAACCGGCGGAGCGGTGTTCTGCGCCCGTCCGCGTCGTCTCGGTCGTCTCGGTCGTCTCGGTCGTCTCGGTCGTCTCGGTCGAATCAGCTCGGCATCGGCGAGGGACCCAGCCAGTTTAGGCGGCGCGGCATGTCAGCGGAGAGTAGCCACCGGGACAGGGCGGGGCGTGTGGACGTGGCTTCTCCAGATCAATGAGCTGATGCAAGGACGGCGACGCGACCAAACGACCCACTGCCGGTCGACACGCATTTGGTCCTCGCATATTCGCAGGCCGTGGCCCTGTGCAAGGGCTCGTGCAAGGGGGTGTGAGTGGCGAACACGGCGCCGAGATGAGAGTCCGTTCCGGCAACAGCACAGGTGTGCTGGCACCCGCAGTGCGTGGACGGCGCGCATCCCTCAACCTCTTTTTGCGCCGTGCTCATCAGTTTGCTGACGGGATCTGCACGCCCGACACTTGCCACGGGGCGGTTTGATCTGTCCGGTTCATCGTCACGAACACCAGGGCCGTTCCCATCAGCGCAGTCCAGCTGTCAGGGCTGTGGCCGGTGGTGGTCACCGTCCAGGATCGCACCGCGGCGGCGGCGGTGTCTGGGGGGCGGCCTTGATCGTGGTTCTCGGCCAGGGTGGTGGTGGTGTAGCCGTGGTGCTCAGCCAGGGTGTTCCACCGATCACCGCCAGGCAAAGTTCCCACCGCACGCAGCTGCGCTGCGTAGCCCGGGGTTGCGAACGGGATGGAGCGGATCTGCGCGTCGGCTGGGGACACGTCGATGGCCGCGTCGTAGCTGAAGCTGGTGGTGACGAAGGCTTCACCGACCGCGGTGGCGTCAGCGAGGTTGACGGTGCTCACGGTGGCCGGAGCACCCCGAGGAACACCGGATGGCCTTGCCACCGTCGAGGCCGGCGCTGCGGTAGGGGCAGGCGATGGCGGGGCTTTGGTGGTGGGGCGCGGCACGGACGAGGCAGGGGCCGGTGTCGCTGAAGCAGTAGAGGGAAAGGGGGTGTCGGACGTGGCGGGGGGGAGAACAGTCGGGCTGGGAGCGGAGGCGGTAGAGGAGTGGCCGCCGAGGTGGCCCAGTATCACACGCCCAGAACCGCGCAGAGAACACCCAGCACCGCCAGTCGGCGGGTGGTGAACAGGTACGTGACGGTGTCCTGTGTGGGTGGCGGGCTGTCGGGGGGAGGATCCATGACTGGCTCCTGCCCTATTTCAGTGGACGTGTGGCCGCGAAGAAATCGGAGTGGTAGATCGCTTTGATGTTCAACGGCTCGCCGAAAGTGCTGGCCTGAATCAACTGGCCCCCGCCGATGGCAATCGCCACGTGATGAATGTTGCCCGGGCTTCCGTAGAAGATGAGGTCCCCGGGTTGGTAGTCGGCAGGAGTGAATCCACCCGGCAGCATCGTGTTCGACGTGGCCGCGTACTGGGTCTCGGCGGTTCTCGGTAGATCGATACCCACCTGATGGAAGGCATAAGAGGTGAGGCCGGAGCAGTCGAAACCACCGCCCGTTGGGCCGTTGTACCCGCCCCCGCCCCAGATGTAGGGCAAACCCAACTGCGCTTTGGAAATCGCGACGACCTTCTGTTGAGCCGGTCCCCCGCCCCCACTTCCCCCGGCTGTCGGTGGCGGTGGGGGTGTGAAGTTGAGGGTCTTGTCCAGCCAGGCCAGGGTGGGGACGGTTTGTTGGGCGGCGTAGGCGGTGGCGTGCCCGGTTCCGGGGACCACCGTGCGCGGACTGCACACCCAGGTGCGGACCTCGTCGGGTCCGCTGGAGATCCTGCGTGGCGTAGACCTGAGCGTGCACGCGGGGGAAACCCTGGCCGTGGTGGGTGAATCCGGCTCCGGCAAGTCGTTCACCGCGCTGAGTATCACCGGCCTGCTGCCCACCGGTGCGCGCGTCAGCGCCGGACAGGTCCTGTTGGACGGCGAAGACCTGATCCCGCTGCGCGAACGGGACCGACGAGCCACCCGCGGCGCCGACATCGGAATCATCTATCAGGACCCGATGACGTCCCTGAACCCGGTTATGCGCATCGGGAACCAGGTGGTGGAGGGACTCACCGCGCACGGCTGGTCCAAGGCCAACGCGCACACGCGGGCGCTGCAGGTGCTCGGCGAGGTGGGGCTGCCCTCGCCGCGGTCGCTGATGCGGCTCTACCCGCATCAGCTCTCCGGCGGTATGCGCCAACGCGTCCTCATCGCCTGCGCGATCGCGCTTCGCCCGAAGGTCCTGATCGCCGATGAGCCGACGACCGCACTGGACGTCACGATCCAGCAACAGATCTTGGAACTGGTGGGTCAGCTGCGCGACGAATACGGCCTCGCCGTCGTGTGGATCACCCACGACCTCGGGGTGGTGGCGCGCATCGCCGACCGGGTCGCGGTGATGTACGCCGGGCGGGTCGCCGAACTGGCCACAACCCGCACCCTGTTCACCCACCCGACCCATCCCTACACCGACGGGCTGCTGCGCTCGCTGCCCACACCGAACGACCCGCACCAGGCGCCGCTGCCCCAGATCGGGGGCGTGCCCGTGTCGTTGGCTGTGCTGCCGCCCGGCTGCCCGTTCGCGCCGCGATGCCCCCAGCGTGAGGACCGGTGCATGAGTGAGGAGCCGCCGCTGCTGGATCGCGACGACTCTCTGGCGGCCTGCTGGGTGCCGCCCGAGCGGTGGACGCCTGCAACGGGGAGGGTGAGGGCGCATGTCGGCTGAGATCGCGGTCGAGGTCAAGAACGCCGTCAAGCACTACCGCACCCCGGGACGCGGCGAGGTGCACGCCCTGGACGGGGTGAACCTGCGCGTCGAGCAGGGCAAGGTCCTCGGCATCGTCGGCGAAAGCGGTTGCGGCAAGTCCACCCTCGCGCGCCTGCTGACCCGACTGGAGCCGCCCGACTCGGGCAGCGTCACCGTGCTCGGGCAGCGGCTGGACACCGCCCGCGGACGCTCGTTGCGCCAGCTCCGAAGCACGATCCAACTCGTCTTCCAGGACCCTTACGCCTCGCTCGATCCGCGCCAGCGGGTCGGCGACGCGCTGGCCGAGGTTCTCAAGGTGCACCGACTTGCCAGCGGCAACACCCAGGTCAGGGAGCTGCTGGAGCTGGTGGGCCTGCTGCCGGGCACGGCTGGGCGCTACCCACACCAGCTCTCCGGAGGGCAGCGGCAACGCATCGGCATCGCGCGGGCCCTGGCCGTCCGTCCGAAAGTGCTGGTCCTGGACGAGCCGGTCTCCGCTCTCGACGTTTCCGTGCGGGCCGAGATCATCAACCTCCTGGCAAGGCTGCGTGAGGAGCTGTCGTTGACGTTCGTGTTCATCTCCCACGATCTGGGCGTCGTGCGGCACCTGGCCGACGACATCGCCGTGATGTACTTGGGTCAGATCGTCGAGTTAGGGCCGTGGGACACCGTCTCGGACGCACCCAAGCACCCCTACACCCGGGGCTTGCAGGCGGCCGTCCCGATCGCCGACCCGCACCTGGACGCCCCACCCCAAAGTGCTGTCGCCGGCGAGGTGCCCGACGCTGCGCACCCGCCCTCCGCGTGCCGGTTCCATCCCCGCTGCCCGCTGGTCGAGGACATCTGCCGCACGGACGAGCCGGCGCTGCTACCCGTACCCGGCCTCGACGCCGACCGTTACCGCCTGGCCTGCCACATCATGCAACGCGAGCTCGCCGAGCAACAGGCCAGGCTGTGACGGCACAACGCGCCGAGGGGCGCAACGTGCTGGTCGCGTTGCGCGGACTCAAACCCACGCTGGTGCCCTCCCAACGCCGTGTCGCCACGCTGATTCTTCACAACCCGGCGCTGGCCTCGAGAAGGACGATCTCCGAATTGGCCGAAGCGGCGTCCACCTCCGAGACGACGGTGCAACGACTCTGCCACGAGCTGGGTGTGGGCGGCTACCGGGACCTGCGAGTCGCACTGGCCGCGGAATCTGGACGCGAGCAGGAGCGGGCCGCCAACCGCGACATCGGCAGCGACATCGGCCGCAACGACGACCTGGACGCGATCATCGACACGGTCACCTTCACCGACCGGCAGGCGATCGCGGACACCGCTCGGATCCTCGACCGAGCAGCACTTGCCGAGGCGGTGGCACGGACCGCGAGCGCGCGGCGGATCGACATCATCGGGGTCGGAGCGAGCGCCGTGGTCGCGCTGGACCTGCAGCAGAAGTTGCACCGCATCGGGCTGATCGCCTACGCCTGGCACGACACGCACGCCGCGCTGACCGCAGCCGCAATCCTGCGCCCAGACGATCTGGCTATCGGCGTTTCGCACACCGGCGCCACGACAGACACGATCGACGCCATCCGCGAAGCGTCACAACACGGGGCACACACAATCGCACTGACCGGGGTGCCGAACTCGCCGCTGGCTGCCGCCGCCGATCTGCTGTTGCTCACCGCCGATCGCGAGACCACCTTCCGTTCGGGTGCCACGGCGTCGCGCATCGCCGCGCTCAGCGTGGTGGACGTGCTGTTCGTCGCGGTGGCCCAGCGCCGCTACGACCAGAGCGTCTCGGCGTTGGACGCCACCCGACGGGCGGTGGCCAGCCGCCGCACCACTCCGGCTGAGAACTACCCCCCGCAGAAAGGCCGCCTGTGAACCGCACCAGAGTCCGGGTCAGCTCACCGACCGAGCAGGTCAATCCCGCGACCACCGACATAGACGTCGTGCCGACGCTCGAGCTGGTCGAGTTGCTCAACGAGCAGGATGCGCTGGTACCCGGTGCGGTGGCCCAAGTGCTGCCGACCTTGGCTGGCCTGGTCGACGCCGCCGCGATCAGGGTGTCCGCCGGCGGACGGGTGCACTACTTCGGCGCCGGAACATCTGGGCGGCTAGGAGTGCTGGACGCGGCCGAGTTATTGCCGACCTTCGGTGTGTTCGCCGGCGTGGTCGTCGCGCACCAGGCGGGCGGCCCGGCCGCATTCCTCCAGGCGGTGGAGGACGCTGAGGACGACGAGGACGGGCACGACACGGCCGCGGTGAACGATGCCGACGTGGTGATCGGGCTGGCCGCGTCCGGCCGAACGCCCTACGTCGGGGCGGCGCTGGCCGCAGCCCGGGCTGTCGGCGCCGCGACAGCGCTGGTCACGTCCAATCCGGACGCACCGCTGGCCGAGCTTGCCGATTACTTGCTCGTCGCGCCGACCGGACCGGAGGCACTCACCGGCTCTACCCGGCTCAAGGCCGGGACGGCGCAGAAACTGATCTTGAACATGTTCTCGACGGCATTGATGGTTCGGCTCGGGCACAGCTACCAGAACTTGATGGTCGACATGCGGGCGACGAACGCCAAGTTGCGCGGGCGGTCGGTGGAGCTGCTGATCCAGGCCACCGGTGCGGACGAGCGCGAGTGCGCCGACGCCTTAGACCTGTGCGGTGAACTCAAGACGGCCCTGGTGTACCTGCTTGCTCTCCGTGCGCCGTCCGCCGCCACAGTAACGCCGCAGCGCTGCCGCGCCGCGCTGGAGACCGCCGGCGGACAGGCGCGGCAGGCACTGGACGAGCTGGCAATGCCATGACCCAGCTGCCCGGTGTACTGATGGCAGCCGAAATCGCCGAGCAACCGCAGGTGCTGGCCGGGTTGCTCGCCGATGGCGCGGATCCGATCGCCGAGGTCGCCGCTGCACTGCGCAAACGCCGGACACGCTTCGTTCTGTTCGCTGCCCGGGGCACGAGCGATCACGCTGCGCTCTACGGCAAGTACCTGGTGGAACTGCGACTGGGCCTACCTGCCGGGCTCGTCTCGCCGTCCACGATGACCATTTACGGTGCACACCCTGACCTGACCGATGTGCTGTTCGTCGCGGTCAGCCAGTCCGGGCGCGTCCCCCGATCTGCTCGACTCGGTGAGGGTGGCACGCGCGGGCGGCGCGACTACGATCGCGGTGACCAACAACCCGGCATCGCCGCTCGCCGCCGAGCGCAGTACCAGGTCGATATCGGAGCAGGCATCGAGCGGGCGGTAGCCGCAACCAAAACGTATACCGCCGAACTGCTCGCGCTGTACCTGCTGTTTGCCGGCATGTCCCAGAGCGTCGGGGACGGGTTAGACGCACTGCCCGCCGCTGCAGCCGCGACATTGGACTCGGCAGCTCGAGCCGACGAGCTGGCCGCCGTGCACCGCGGCGCCGGTCGCATGATCGTGACCGGCAGGGGCTACGCCTACGCCACAGCGCGCGAAGCTGCGTTGAAGCTCATGGAGACCAGCTACCTCTCGGCGCACGCCTTCTCGGCCGCCGACCTGCTGCACGGGCCGATGGCGCTCGTGGACGCTGCGACGCCCGTGCTGGTGGTGGCCACCCCTGGACTCGGAGGGGACGCGATGCGGCCGGTGCTCGATCGGGTCGCCGCGCTCCACGCCGCCGTCCTGATTGTTGGTCCGTCGGCGGGGCTGCCGGTGGTCACCGACGGGATCGGTGAGGCGCTGCACCCGCTGCTGCAGATACTGCCGCTGCAGCGTTTCGCGTGGGGGCTGGCGCTGGCGCGCGGTAGCGACCCGGACCGCCCGCGCGGCCTGTCGAAGATTACCGAAACCTGGTGAGCGTTCTCGCCGCCCGCCGCGTTCTGACCGCGCAAGGCATTCTCGAGCCGGGCTGGGTCCGCGTCGAAGGACAGCGGGTCGCCGCGCTCGGGGCCGGACCGCCGCCCGACGCGACCGTCACGGCGCACGCAGATTGGCTCGTTCCCGGATTCACCGACATCCACATGCACGGCGGCGGCGGATACGACGTCACCACATCGGCGGACGAGCTGCGTGGGGCGGTCGCGTTTCACCGGGCGCACGGCACGACCTCGACGCTCATCTCGCTGGTCACCGCCTCGATCGACGATCTGTGCGCCCAGCTCTCCCGAATCGCCGAGCTGGCCCGCACCGACCCCGGTGTGCTCGGCGCACACCTAGAAGGGCCCTTCCTATCGACGGTCCGCTGCGGCGCACAGGACCCGCGGCACATGATCCCGCCCGACCGCGCCGCGCTGGCCCGCCTGCTCACCGCCGCCGGTGGCCATCTGCGCAGCACCACCATCGCGCCCGAACTGCCCCGGCGCGGGCGAGCTGATCGACGACCTGCTCGAGGCGGGAGTCGTCGTCGCGGTCGGCCACACCAACGCCACCTACGACCAGGCCCGCCGCGCATTCGACCGCGGGGCAACCTTGGCCACCCACCTGTTCAACGCCATGCCACCGCTGCACCACCGCGAACCAGGCCCAGTCGGGGCGGCGCTCGACGCGGGCGTGCACTGCGAAATCATCAACGATGGGGTGCACAACCACCCGGCAGTCACCCGACTCGTGGCAGGGCGACGGGCCGAGCGGCTGGTGCTAGTGACCGACGCGATCAGCGCCGCCGGGGCTGCAGATGGCGACTATCTCCTCGGAGGCCAGTCGGTGCGCGTCGAGCACGGGCAGGCACGGCTACGCTCGACCGGGTCGCTGGCCGGCAGCACGCTGACCATGGACCAGGCGGTACGACGCGCGATCGGGCCGGTGCAACTGGAACCGGTGACCGCGTTCCGCGCAGCCTCGGCCAATCCAGCGACCGCGCTCGGCCTAGGCGAATCGCACGGAACGATCGCCGTCGGACGGCGAGCGGACCTGGTAGCGCTGGACAATGAGCTGCGCCCCGTCCAAGTGCTTTGCGGCGGCCCGCCAGCCTGAGTTGCTTGGGCCCGGCGCCGATACCGGCGCCGGGCGGGGGGAGCGAGCGCTCTCCGGTCGCCTCATGACCTCGATAAGCCCCCATTATCGTGCTGATCAGCGGAGTCAGGGCGTGACGAGGTGTTCGGGAATCTCCGAGGCGCAGGCGAGGAGCGCGTGGGGGTCGAGTCCTTCGCTGGTCAGGGCGTCGATGAGTTGGTGCAGAGCCTGCGGTGGGGTCGGGCCCCATGAGGCCTATTTGGTCCGCGCCCGCGGAACGAACGGTCGCGATCGTGCTTCGGACAGCGTCGAGAGGTTTCGCAGGATGACATCGGAAGGCCGACCGCACAGCGGTCCTGCGCTGGCGTCGGTGTTCCGGACCCGTGCAGAAGAGTCCTTCTGGCGTAATCACCGCTCATCATTGCGCCTCGACGGCTCCACCGCTTGCGGCATGCCGGGCACTTCGCTGCCGCTGGTCCGATGCATTCTTATGCAGCCTGGTGACCGCAGACCGGGCAGCTTCTGAGGTTGGTCGTCGCTCTCCGTCCATCCTTCCATGTGGACGGGGGTCGGTCATCGCGGCTCAGTGTGGGGTTGCTGCGTCGAGCAAGGCGGCAGCGGCGGTGCGCGCTGCTGCTGCGGCGGCGGCGGGGTCTCGGTCCATCCTGACGGCCACTGCTGCGCCGTCGCGCAGCAGCACGAGTTGGCGGGCGAGGCCGTCGGGGTCGAGGGCTCCGGCCGCGTGGGCGAGGTCGGTGAACAATGTCAGTACCCAGGTGCGGTACTCGTCGGCGGCTTGCTGCACGACATCACCAGGGCGAGACTCGGCGCTGGCATTGACAAAAGCGCACCCGCGGAACTCGGGGTCCGCAGACTGCTCGCCGATCAGGTCGAACACCCCCAGCAGACGCTCCCTGGGAGCGTCGTAGCGGGCGAGCTGACGGGTCATGCGCTGCTTTATCCGGATATGGCGTTCGGTGAGGTAGCACCGGATCAGCTCGTCTTTGCTCCCGAAGGTGTTGTACAGCGATGCCTTGGCCACCCCGGCGTGTTCGATGACCCGGTCGATGCCGACGGTGTGGACGCCCTCGGCGTAGAACAACTCGTCGGCCGCCGCCAGCAGCCGTTCGCGAGCTGAGCACCGATCAGCGACCGTTCGATCGGAGGCTTTCGTAACCATGACTTGACACTACCAGACAGATCTGTCTACTGTCTGGGCAGAGGTCAGCGACCAGCTCGGTGTGTTGCGCACCGGGAAACCCCCGCTGCGGGCGGCGGCGTTGCGCCGCGCGCAGCACACCACGGTGCACCAGCTGCACGCCACCGGGCAGGTGTCCACCCGCGCCCTGATCGGGATGGCCGGGGTCGCCTCGGGCACCATTCACCGGTGGATCCATCACCCGCCGGCGGTGACCTTGCAGGGGGTGGGGCTCACGGCCACGGAATGCGCCGCACGCGGCGGGGTGGCACCGGCGACGTGGCGGGCCTACGTGCATCGGGGTCAAGCCCCACCCGCGCGGGGCGGGTCGCCGACTCTGCGGTTATGGGAGGAAAGCGAAGTGGACACGTTCCTCGCGCACCGGCCGGGCCCGGGTGCTCGCACGGACCTGGGCCGATGACCGCCCGGACCCAGGCCGCCCACGCCCGCTGGCAGGAGGGCCTGTCCCGGTTGCGGACCTACGCCCACACCCATGGTGGCGGCAACCCGCACACCAGAGCGGTGGTGGACGGTTTCCGGCTCGGGCGGTGGGCCGCGGTGCAACGAGAACGGTACTGGGCGAACCGGTTGCCCCCCGACCACATCACCGCCCTGCAGGGGGTGCCCGGGTGGGACTGGGGACGCACCAACGCTGACCGGTGGAGCGAAGGCCTCACCTACCTGCGCTCCTACCTCGACGAGCACGGCACCACCGCGGTGGACACCCGCACCGTGCACCAGGGCTTCGAGCTGGGCGCCTGGGTGGCGCGGCGGCGCAGTAACTACCACCAGGGCACCCTGTCCCCC
>JAABVA010004975.1_pt1 | contig 12173 bp, 7 predicted proteins | sample 5560331 | NCBI WGS metagenome assembly JAABVA01 (sample SAMN12812661, study PRJNA571458) | rock metagenome | isolation source: Antarctica rocks | place: Antarctica: Victoria Land, Mt New Zealand sud | collected 2016-01-07
GGCTTCCAGCCCATCGTGGTGTTCGACGGCGAGGGCCGCTTCGTCACCGCCGTGCTGCGCCCGGCCAAGCGGCCGAGTGGACGCGAGATCCGCGCCTTCTTGCGCCGCCTCGTGCGCCAGCTCCGCGCCAACTGGCCCCGGGTCGAGATCCTGCTGCGCGCCGACAGCCACTACTGCGCGCCTGAGGTGCTGCGTTGGTGCCGGGCGAACAAGGTTGACTACCTGCTCGGTGTCGCGCCGACCAGCACGCTGCGCCGTCACATCGAGACCCTGGAGACCAGCACCGCCGCGCGCTTTGCCGCCTCGAACGGCAGCACCAAGCTCCGTCGCTTCACCGAATTCTACGACGGCGCCGCAAGCTGGGACCGCGTCGAGCGCATCGTCGCCCGCGTCGAGGCGGGGCCGGACGGGACAGACACGCGCTTCGTCGTCACCAGCCTGCCCAGCGGCTCGGCCCGCGCCCTCTACGAACGGCGGTATTGCCAAAGGGGCCAAGCAGAAAACCATATCAAAAGCTGGAAGCGTCACCTCGCCGCCGACCGCACCTCGTGCACACAGGCCACCGCCAACCAGTTCCGCCTGTTCCTGCACGGGGCCGCCTACTGGCTGATGTGGAGCCTGCGCACGCTGATGCCGCGCCGCTCGTCCTGGCGCACCCTGCAGTTCGACACGCTGCGCCTGCGCCTGATCAAGCTCGCCGTGCGCGTCGTCGAGATGAAAACCCAGGTCAAGCTGCACCTGCCCAGCACCGCACCGTGCCAGTCCATCTTGGCCTTCGTTCTCGGCCGCTTGCCGCGCCTGACCAGCTAAAGGGCGGGGCAGCGTGCCCCACCGTCACCCGTTTTCACCAACCCCAGCGCCGCCGTATCGAGCCGACAACATGCCACTCCCGAGGTGGCCGCGATCCCGCGCGCCCGCACAACCATCACGCGAAAACCGCGTGCCTCAAACGGGGCTATCCTCAGAGCCATGAATTATAGCGGCTAGAGCTGATCCGCTACAAGCTTGAGCGCGGCCACGACTGGGCACGGGAGATGCTCGAGGCCTACCAAGAGAAGCTGATCGCGCTGATCCAGGCCGAGGCCTTGCCAGAGCAGGACTGGTTCGAGCTGGTCAACCTGCTCAAGGTGGCCAAGGTGCCGATCCGCCCGGAGATGCAGGAGGCGCTGACCATGGCGGCGGTCGATGCCACACCCGGCGAGGCGCCGTTGCCCCAGGAAATCCCGCAGCAGTTTCGGAGGCTGGTCGACGAGATCGGCGTTGTGGCCGACAACCCCTTCATGGTGGTGGAGGGGCTGGCCGAGACCGGCGCGCTGATGCCGGCCGAGCTGCGCGCCTACATGACCCACGAACTCGGCCTGTCGCCGCACGCGGTGCTGCGCGAGGGAGTGCCCCTGTTGCTGCTCGACCCCGAGCCGGCGGTGCGCCAGGCGGCGGCAGCCGTGTTGGAGCAGGTCGCCAGCCCGGAGACGATCTCGCCGGTGATGCTGCGGCGGACCCTGCTGATCCGCAATTGGGTGCCAGAGGCGGAGCGCGAAGCGATCGACCGGCTGACCCGCAAAATGCGGGTGAAGGGGGTGACGTGCGCACAATGGATGCCACCGTCGGCGCTGGCGATCCACAGCTCGTTGGTGGACGGATCGGGGGCGCAGAGCCTGATCGTCACCACGCCAGGCAGTCGGGCCGGCCTGTTCGCAGGGCTCCTCCTCAAGCAGGAGATCGGCATCCGCGACGCCTGGTGCGACCCGTCGGTGCCGCGACGGGAGATCAACCAATCGATCAAAGAGACGCTGCGGGCAGCGACATGGCACAGGACCGGGCGTGAGCACCTGGACGCAGTAGTTCAGCACCATATCGCGCGGGGCCTGGCTGTGGGGAACCTGCCGTCGGCGACGATCGTGGACATCGCCGAGCAGATCGGCGCGGCGGACTGGAAGGGCCGCGGTTTCGACGTGTCGGCAGAGGTCGAGCGACTGTTCGCGGGGTTGGAAGCGGAACTGACCAACTCGGCGGCAATCGCAGCCTCGCTGCAGCGGAGCGGCAGCTGGGTCGAGAGGCACGTGATGATGCAGTCGTGGTTCGAGGACGACGCGACTGTCCGGGCGCTCGTCGAGGGGCGGCCACGACCGAAGCGGGAAGTATCGGTGCGACGGATGCTGGAGGAGGTACTGCCGACACGACGCGAGATCTGGACGGAGCGGCTCTTGCTGCTGGTGCTGTGGCTGCAGGCGGCCACCGGCAACCCGACGCTGGTCGGGCAGTGGCAGGACTGCGTGGTGCTGGCGCACGAACTGCTGGCGGGGCGGCCGCTTACGGAGTTGCCGGCCATGGTGGCAATCGCCAAGCGTAGCATCTTCGCGGCACGCGTCGGGGCGCAGTGACTCGGATTGCCACCGGGGATTAGGGCCGCCGTCGCTCCGAAAGGCTCATCGCTGCCCAGCATCCCCACGAAGCTGGCAACCTGACGGCAGGGGGGTGTGAACGGTTACGTATGCCTGATCCAATGCCCACCTCTACCTTAACAAGCGCAAGAGCATCGCGCAGTGAGATTGCGGCGTTGTGCGCTGCGAAATTATCTTTAGCAAAGATGGCGACGCCTGTTTGATGCGGGGACGAGGCATCTTGAATAGGTGGATGCGATCCAATGTTATTACTAAGTCTTACTCCAGCGTCCTTTAGCAGTTCTACAATTTCCACCGAGTATTGCGAGGCTTCTGGAGACCTTACCGTGTAAATCTCTGTTTCCGGCATGTCCTTAGCAGCAGCGCGCAATATTGCATAGGCTTCCTTATAACCTTTCTTATCTAAATGACGCTCATAGTTTTGCTGATCTACAAATCGAACAAGCTCAGGAATTCTGCTGGTCGATATCATGTAGCCAAATAGTGCGACCGAGCTAAGAGGGATGATAAACATAAGAGGGATAAGCCATCCCATAAACTGAAAAAATCTTTGATCGGATGGTGTCATCTGAGCACTCGATTTAACCCAAAGGTAAAAAGAACCCCAGAATACAAGAAGTATCGACATTATGGGCGACGAAAAAGTTTCAATCATGGCGACAGGCACCCAGCCCGCAACCGAAACAGTTGCAATTAGCGTCTCGAACGCGCCTTTCCAATTCGAGACTGCGAAAAGAATGCCCAGGAAAACGCCAAGCCAGCCGGGAATTTTGTCCGGAGCTAGAAGAACTTGGAGCAATCTTGAGGGTGGATTGACAGGCTGCGGATTCGACACGACCCGGATTGTAAGTGGCGGCCCTATAAGCGGCTAGATTGCAATTCTGCTTTTTGACTCTGCTCGCCGCTTTGCGGATTGTAATACGATCTTGATGTTTGATTAAGCCACTAGTAATTCGCGCTAAGCGTTTGGTGGCAGGTGCTACACAATACCGCAGATGGCGCAGGTCGCGGCCGAGCCGGTCGAGCTTCCACAGCACCAGCGTGTTGCCGGGCTGGATTGCCTTGAGGCACGCGACCAGGCCCGGCCGGTCGTCACGGCGGCCGGAGGCCAGGTCCTCGTAGATGCGGGTGGGATCGACGCCGGCGGCCAGCATCGCGTCCCGCTGCGGCGCGAACGTCTGGGTGCCCAGGGCTCACGCATGAGATCGCCCAGGTAGCTCAGCCTGGTCTGGCATGATTATCGTGGTTGAGAAAACGCGTACGTGCGAAGCGTAGATGATTGCTTGCTAGTTAATAGCAAACGGTCTGGTTCAACCCAGAGCTTCTCGTGCGTAGCCCCTGTCTGGGTGCCGTCCGACTTGGACACGCGGACATAGCCGATCAGCATGGAGGCACCGTCAGGAAAGATGCGGCGCAGCCTGCAAGCTGGCGATCATTTCCGCAACGGGTTTCCGTGTGACATTTGGCTGGTGCCAGCCTGCTCGGCGCAGTCACAAGGAAACCGCTCGTTATCCTTGTGAACCGCGGCTCCAACAGGCAGCGCCGCCAGCCCGATCCGTCTCACCGATCATGCGCCCACCCGCATGACCTCGCGTCCGTCTCAACGAACGTGCGCCCGTTCTCCAACAGCCTGCGTCGGGCACCCCCGCCAGTCTCAATCAATGTGCGCCGGAAACCACCCTTGATTGTGCGTCGAGACGTACATCATTGCGCGCCGCTACATCTACCCGCAGGAGAAGAAGCGGGCTGGTGAGCGGCTTGTCGGAGGCGTCGCTCTCAAACCATTCGAGGAAGCCGAAGGCCAGGTGCAGCGTGCTGACGCCGGTCTCTTCCGCGACGATGCGGGCCGTGTCCCGGATTTTGGCAAGCTGCCGCTCCAAGGCATCCGGTAGGACAAGCGCCTGGAAGTCGACCGCCGAACGTCCTTGCGTCTTGGCCGGCGCGGCAGGGGAGGGGCGAAGATCGAAGGAAGCGTCGATTCCGAGCCGGGCGGCGTAGCTCGCCAGGGCCGTCGGCATTCCGCTGCTGCGAGGCGGCAGGCCAAGAGACGCACGTACCCTGTCGTTCAGCTTGCGGTCGATCGTCGCAGCCTTGGCTGAGCCGAGTTCGTCGGCAGCCAGTCCGGCGACTTCCTCAGTATATCGCTCATCGGTCAGCCGGGTGGCTTCCAGCACGGCACGGAAACCTGGTTGCTTCTCGTCCTCTGGTTCATCCTCGGGCGGAGGCAGGGGTCTGATGGTCAACGGCTTGGCGTCGCCGAGATGGGCGAACAATGCGTCCACGTAACCGCCGACGGCTCTGACATGCGCGCGCGTCCCGGTAGCACGGCCGTGAGGAAAGGAGACAAGCGGATTGCGCGCGGTAAGGTCAAGCAGGCGGGAGCGGAGTTGCATTATGGATATCGCAGCAGCCTCCCGGCGGCGGTCCGGGCCGATGAGGACGTCCATGACTTGGCTAAGCTCCTCGCGAGTGTAATGATACGACTGTATGCTTTGCGTAACGGATTGGGAAATGTCGGTTCTGCTAGAGCCAGGTCGCGTTGCCACACGTCAGCCCATTTCTCGCTGCCGCTGGCCTTAGTGACGCCTTTCTCAAAGGCGTAGACGGCCCCAGTCGGATCCGAGTTGGCCTTGTCGTAACCTCCGTGCCAAAAGTGCCGATCTGAAAAGCGTGTGGATTCAACACACTACACTTTGCGCTGTGCTGCAAAGCATTGATAATACTGGATAGTCAGCTTTTCGTTACGGTAGCACTGATCCAAAACCCCTCGATTCTGGAACAGGAATCTGGATCGAGCCTCATCAAAGGGTTACAGGTTCCGCAAAGGTGTTCCGCAAGGCAAAGGCACTTCATGCTGGCTGTTTGAACTACCCCGGGGACAGCCGGTAGGCATTCCTCGCATCTTGATGAGCGTCGCTAGGCTTCCACCATCAGGAATGATCACGCATCGAAACGGAAAGCTGATTCCCCAGCCTTATCAGAATGTTGCCACCCTACAGGGTAGTGCAGTGCATTGAAATCGCACACTTTTCAGATCGGCACTTTTGGCATGGTGGTTACGACAAGGCCGAGTTGGAAGTTGGCTCGTCCAGCAGCGCGCACAGGTCCCACATGCTCAGCACGTGATAATCCGGTGTATCGGGCGCGGGCTGGTCAGCTCACGCCCCTAGTCGGACGCTGGCGCCCGGATCGGAACAACCCGTGCGTGCGACCGACTTCGCGTCCGGCAATCGGATCTATGCTTCGCGCAAACGAGGCAGGAACCAAGCGAGCAGACCGATGGCAGGCAGGAATGAGCAGATGCGATACACGGTCTCGATACCATACTGATCGGCAAGTCCGCCAAGCAGGGCAGCCGCGATCCCGCCTAGTCCGAACGTCAGGCCGTAAAAGAACCCACCCACCAGACCAACTCGTCCGGGCATCAGCTCCATGGCGTAGATCAGAATGGCCGCGAAGGAGCTGGACATGATCAGGTTGATGATGATCGTCAGCACACCCGTCCAGAACAGGTTTGCGAAGGGCAGAACCAGCGTGAAAGGCAGCGTGCCGAGGATCGAAAACCACAGGATGCGGTTGCGGCCAATGCGATCGCCCAGGATACCCCCGCCCAGCGCCCCTGCGGCCGACGACGCCAGGAACAGGAACAGCATCAGCTGCGACGTCTGAACCGAAACACCGAATTTTCCGATGAGGAAGAACGTATAGAACGAGGTGAAGCTCTGCGAATAGGCGTTCTTCGAGAACAGAAGGACAATAAGGATAATGAAGGGGAGGACCACATTTGCCACCGGGCGCGGAACGCTCGCCGAAGACGGCCTGTTCGCGGCGTCGGCAGGCTTCTTCCGCAGCGGGGTGATATCGGCATGGTGCCCCGCGATCCACGTCATCAGCACCATCGCCAGCAGAGCAGCGATCGAAAACCAGCTAAGACTTCTCTGTCCCAACGGCACAATGATGAAGGCAGCAAGCAGCGGTCCCAGTGCACCCCCAGTCTGGCCGCCGACCTGGAAGATGCCTTGGGCCAGGCCTTGCCGCCCGCCTGACGCATTGCGCGCCATGCGCGTCGCCTCGGGATGGAAGATTGAGGAGCCAAGGCCGACGCAGGCGGCGGCGATCAGCAGCAATCCATAGCTGCTGGCATAGGCCAGCCCGATAAGGCCGATGAGGCTGCATCCCATCCCGCCGATCATGGAGTAGGGCATGGGATGCTTGTCGGTATAGAAGCCGACGGCAGGTTGCAGGAGCGAAGCGGAGATCTGAAACGCGAGGGTGATGAGGCCGATCTGACTATAGTCGAGTTGATAAGCCGCCTTGATGATCGGGTAGATTGCCGGGATCAACGACTGGATCATGTCGTTGAGCAGATGCGTGACGCTGAGCGCAACGAGGACGGACATTGCGGCCTGCCTGGGAACAGCCACCGAGACAGCATTACTCATCAAATAGATCCCTTATTCATGACCCAACTCGTTCTCTGCAACTTCGGCACTGTCGAGCCGTATGTCGACTGCGTCCAGAGCCGCCTCAGCAAGCTCTTCTCCGAACTGTTGCGCTCGGCCACAGATGGCTCGCAAGTCTATCGTGCAAGGGCAAGCTCCTCGGTATGTCCCGCACGTCGACGTGCCATCCGTTGGGGGTCTCGCCATCACGCAGGCGTATTGCAGAAATCAAGACTTTCGGAGAGCCAGCTGGACTGAGCAATTCCAATGATCTACGGTTTCCGTAAGATATGATCAAAACAGCATAGCGAAGCCGCCGTTTCGGATATGCCCGCACCAGCACCTACGGACAGACGCTTGACACAAAACTCGAATAGCTCCGGGCCAGAGGATGCGCCAAGCCCTACCGCGAGAATGCGAGCGGAACACAGGCCGACTGGCGCAATTTGCAGCACATGCCGGAAAGATTCGCTTCCCTGCAACGTGGTAACGGCGTGGCCGACAAACTCTATTCCGCGTGGCCTACGACCTGATCTCCAGAAGGATTGAGCCAGCCTTCGTCCAGGGAGCGCTGCAACAGGCCCGCGACGTCGCCGGCGGGACACGGCCGGCTGAGCAGGTATCCCTGCACTTCGGTGCAGCATTCGGCCCGCAACTGGGCAAGCTGCGCGTGCGTCTCGACCCCTTCCGCCGTTGTCATCATCCCGAGGCTGGCGCCCAGGCCAGCTACCGCGCGTACGATAGCGATGGAGTCCGGCTTCCCGCACAGGTCATGGACGAACGACTGGTCGATCTTGATCTTGTCGAATGGAAAGCTTCGCAGATAGCTCAGCGACAAGTAGCCGGTTCCGAAATCGTCCATGGCGATGCGTACGCCCAGGTCGCGCAGATCGTGCAGCGTCGCCAATGTTGTCTTGTTGTTCTGCAGCAGCACGGACTCCGTGATCTCGAGCTCGAGCCGCCGTGCTGGCAGTCCGGATCGGTGCAGGGCATCGATGACGGCGTGGACCAGGCTGCCGCTCTTGAACTGGACCGGGGACAGGTTGACGGCAACCTTGACGCTTTCCGGCCAGCCAGCCGCCTCCGTGCAGGCCTGGTTCAATGCCCATTGGCCCAAAGGCACGATAAGGCCGATCTCCTCGGCGACCGGGATGAACTCGGCGGGGCTGACCAGGCCGCGGATGGGATGATGCCAGCGCATCAGAGCCTCGAAGCCGCAAATCTGGTTGGAGGTGAGGCTCACCAAGGGCTGGTAGAACATCTCGAACTCGCTGGCCGCCAGCGCGCTGCGCAGATCGAGTTCGAGGGCACGGCGGGTCTGCAGCCGCTCGTCCATTTCCGGCTCGAAGAACCGGTAGGTGCCGCGACCCTCCAGCTTGGCACGATACAGCGCCATGTCGGCATTCTTGAGCAGCGCATCCGGGTGGGTGCCGTCGTCCGGTGCGAGCGCCACGCCGATGCTGGTCCCGATCACCACGTGGTGGCCGCCGAGATCATAGGGCTGGCTGATCACCTCCACGATGCGGCGGGCCAGCAGCTCGGCGTCGGTAGGTGACTCCACTCCAGTCTGCACGACGGCGAACTCGTCGCCGCCAAGGCGGGCCACCGTGTCCACCTCCCGCACGCAGGCCTGCAGGCGGTCGGCGACGGCTTGCAGCAGGGTGTCCCCGATCGGATGCCCCAGGGTGTCGTTGACCGCCTTGAAGCGGTCGAGATCGAGGCACAGCACCGCGGCCTGTGCGCCGCGGCCGACCTGGGCCAGGGCCTGCTCGACCCGTTCATGGAACAGCACGCGGTTGGGCAACCGGGTCAGCGCGTCATGACGCGCCAGGAAGACGGCCTGCCTCTCGACACGTTGACGCTCGGTGACGTCGTCATAGGTCGCGACCCAGCCCCCCTCGCCCGTCGGTTCAAACGAGATCGCCACCAAGCGCCCGCCCTTGATGGTCTGCAGCATGGACCCACCCTCGCGCGAGGCGAGGCGGGCGGACCACGACGCAAACAGCGTGTCCACGCTCGCGCCTAGGGCCAGGTGCCCGGCGCTGTGCATGGCCTCCAGCACATCCCGGAAACTGCATCCGGCAATGACGCGGTCAGGAGGCAGGCCGTAGATCTCGTGAAAGCGTTGGTTGACCACCATAAGCCGACCCGCCTCGTCATACAGGCAAAGGCCCTGGGACATGTGGGTCAAGGCGGCGTCGAACCGGCCATTGGTCTGGCGCAGCTCGGCCTCACGCTGTTTGAGCGCGGTGATGTCGCTGGTGATCGCGACGAAGCCCCCGTCCTGCGTCGCGCTGCGGCTGACGCGCACCCAGCGCCCGTCGGCAAGCGGCAGCTCCGGCGCATCTTCAGGCGCCGCGTCCAGCATGGCTGCGCCGCCCGTAGCCGCCGTAAACGCGAGGAAGGCCGCACCAGGCTGAAGCAGATCAGCCACAGCCGGGTAGAAACGCGCCATTTGCGAGTTGACGACGACGAGGCGCCCGGTGGCGTCGACCAGCACGATGCCCTCATCGGAGCTCTCGAGCGCGTCGACGAGCCGGTTCTGCGCGGCCCTGCGATCCTCGACCTCGAGCTCCACCATCGCTTGCACGCGGCCCCGCATCAACTCGGCCGCGGCGAACAGCTGGCCGAGCTCGCTGCTGCCGCCGTCAGGAAGGGCGAGGTCGAGCGTGCCCACGCCGATGCTCTCCATGGCCGTAGCCAGGCGTCGGGTCGATCGAGTGATGCTGAGAACGAGTCCGATCGCGATCGACAGCCCGAGCAAACAGGCGCTGACCGTGGCCCAGAGCACTGTTGCGCGCAATCTCGCCTGCGCATGCATCGTCTCGACTCGGCGTTGCTCGCGTTCGGCAGCGATCGCCGACGCTGCCTGCGTAGTCGCTGCCGCCAGCTGGTCGGAAATCGCCGAAAGACCGGCAAGCCGCTCTCCCCGTTCTTGCAGGGCGATGTTCAATTGGTCGGTCGCCGTCGTGAGCGCATCGAGCGCCTCGGCGGTCACGATGGAAAGGCGTTGGATGCGGGGCGGGCTGCTCGTCAGGTTGAGGGATCCGTCAAGCAAAATCCTGACCCTCGCTATGTCGGACGCCGCGATGCTGGTCCAGCTTGCGTTGTCCGATCGGCTGAAGCGCGTTGATGCAGCAACGATTCGCGATACGGCCGAGAGCAGTGCAGCGGCGGGCTCGGCAAGGCTACGCTCGCCAGTTCGGGACGTAGCCTCAGCGAGCGTCGTGGCGCCGCTGCCAAGCACGGCCGCGGTGTCGTCAAGCAGGCCTGCTGCCGCCCGACGCTGCTCGATGGCGCCGGAGACGGACCGCATCTCGGCGCGGATCTGGGCAACCAGGGCGATCCTGCTCCGCGCTCCGCTGACCCGGTTGCCCTCCTCTGCCGCCATCGACCCACGCTCAAGCCGGCCCATGGCGCCCTCAAGCGCGTCCCGTTCGGTGGTTCCTCCGGCGCGGAGATAGTCGGCCACGCCCAAGCGTAGCTCCATCAGGGCTGTGTGCGCGACGGCGCCTTGTTGCGCCGAGCGCAGGCTGACCGCATCGGCCGCCAGCACGGCTTCCAACCGACTGCTCGCCTGCCAGACCGTGACCGAAACCGTCACCAGCAGAGCCAGCACAAGCAAAATGCCGCCGAGGATGCGCGCCCGTATGGAGCTGAGCGGATGCATGGCGCGGAACCGTCTGCTGCGACGCTCAGCGCCTGTCTCGTTCACGTTTGAACGGCTTTGATGCGCGCTGCCCGATCCGGACCAAGCCGCCGGGCTGCCGCCTCCAGAGCTGGGGCAGCGCCAGCGGCGAGGGCAGCGCGGTCCACGTCCTCAATGATGACCATGCCGGCCGCGCGCAGCTGCTCGACCCCCTCGCGCTCCCCCCGTGACGCCGCCTCACGCGACGCGTGCGCCCCGATGCGGGCGCAGGCCGATAGGGCCGTGCGTTGCGCGTCGTCGAGATCCTCCAACACGTCGGACGAGGCGAGAAAGAAGGCGGCGCTGTAAGCGTGTCCCGTCATGCTGAGGCAGCGCTGCACCCGTTCGAGATGTGCCGCGGCGATCGTCGCCACCGGGTTCTCCTGGGCCTCGAAGCGGCCCACGCGCAGCGCCTCGAACAACTGCGGAAACGGCAGCGTCTCTGGCGCGGCGCCCAGCGCACGGAAGCATTCCACCATCACCTCGGATTGCGGCACCCGGATGCGCAGGCCGCGCAGGTCGGACGGGCCTCGGACTGGCTTGCCCGCCGTGACATGCCGCACGCCGTTCTCCCCCCAGGCCAGCAGGTGCAGGCCTTTGTCTCGGAGCGGCCCCACGAACTCCTGGCCGATCGGGCCATCGAGCGTTGCGTGCGCATGGGCGGCATCACGGAACAGGAACGGTGCGTCGAGCAGCCCGAGTTCCGGCGCCTGGGCAGCGACGACGTTTGAGGTTGCAAAGACCAGTTCGAGCGCGCCGGTCGCGCAGGCTTTGACCATCTCGACCTCGCTGCCGAGTTCGCCGTCCGGATGCACCTCGATCTGCAGGACGCTGTCGAGCACCGGCGTCGCGGCCACAGCTTCAGCGAATGCGCGGCAGGCCTGTCCTGGTGCGGACGCGGGCGGGTTGACCACACCGATCCGGATCACGCGGCGGAACACCCCCGCCTTGGCAGATCTTGCGCTCAACAAGGGCGTCCCCACGGCCAGGGCAGCGGTATAAACGGCTAGGCGACGCCGGCTGAAAGCGGCCACGGGACATGATCCTTGTTAACAAACCAAGATGATCATCGCACGTGGCTGCCAAAGCGCCGGTTAGATTTGGTTGCTCCTTTCTTCGCCTTGTGCTTTCGCAGCACGATACCGGGACTGCACCCGTTGACGAATTTGTCTGCCAACTTTTCGATCACCCCGATTTGGCTCGATGCCGTAACAGACGCTCCTTCTTCACGCTGCAAGGTTATATATGATAATGTCCTTGATCACATACTGAACGTGAAGCACTGGCCGAGCTGGAGGCGCATTCGCGCTGCTGACGGTGCGCAAGCGGAGAGGCTATTGCTCACCGGTAGTTCGGGTCCTTGCAGTTGTTGGAAGCGTCGAACACAGGTGGAGCACGCTCCTTGCCCCAGATCTTGTTGCCGGCTCGGCGCGGGTTGCGCCTAAACTGGTCGTTGCGCTCCTCGAAGTAGCGGTCGATCGCCGTCTTGGCCAGGTCAAGTGAGGGATAGTCGCTGCAGCGATTCTAAATGGCCATTGAGGGGTATGGGTTTCGCTCTGGCCTGATGTGTGATCCAAGCCGGCATGGAGATACTTGAGACCCTTTTGAACGGTGTTCGCTCGGCTTGCGCGGCCTTTCCCG
>JAABVA010004977.1_pt1 | contig 12172 bp, 11 predicted proteins | sample 5560331 | NCBI WGS metagenome assembly JAABVA01 (sample SAMN12812661, study PRJNA571458) | rock metagenome | isolation source: Antarctica rocks | place: Antarctica: Victoria Land, Mt New Zealand sud | collected 2016-01-07
GGGTCGGGGCGGGGGGGTAAAGGTTGGCTTTGAGTTGTGGAAGGCAACAGCTTTCGTTTTACTTGTTTTTTTACTTTGTTATACCAGGCTGATGCCGGCTGGTCGAGAGAAGATGATGATGCTCGGTGACTTGTACGAGAAAGGGCACGATTTTCAGCTGTTTCGACGTGGATGGCAGTGAGAGGTTGGAAAGGGTGGGGGGGAAGGTCGGGCTCTTTAACAGGTCGAGACGGGGGGGGCAACTGCAGCGGTGACTCGATCGGGGGCAAGCGTCCCCGCCGCTTGAACCTCGACGATCATCGATGTGAAGCAGGTGGAGCAGGTGGAGCAGGTGAAGCATGTGATTTGACGACCAGTAGTGAAATGACAAGTCAGTCTGACATGAAGCTCGTGCTACAGAAAACAGGTGCTACAGAAAACAGGGCGTACGGAGTACAGATGGCTTCAATCAACTGTTAATACGGAGTAGAGTATTCCGTAGTTTGATTGTTGTCGATAGCACGTGCTTTAGCCCAATATCAGATGTATGTATTCCGTACCTCTCATCTTCCATTCAGCGATAGCTGTCTCATTGTGGGGATCAGATACAGTACATATTAATGAATCTGGTCCGGTGGGAAGCGTTATGGTGATTCGTGATGCGTGATTCGTGATGCCTCGCGTTGGGCAGCAATGAAACCTGCAGGCTGCGGGAGAATTCCTCCCCAAAGGCTTAAGGCAGCAACTTACGATCGGCAAGCGCCGCAGGCTCCCCCCCAAACAGGCGATTCTTGCCCTATCATTGCGAATCACCAAGGTTCATACTTGCTTCACCGACTACGGAGTACTCTAAAGTATCCCACTACATATGAAAAGCTCTTGCTACATGTTATCGTTGCCATCTGCCTTGTTGCCTGGAGAGATCCCATCCTTGGCGAACCAATCACGATTGTCTCTGCAAGAGTAACGGACCTCGGCGGTGTACTGGTACAGTCAACGCTGTGCTTCGACCAAGCTCTCTCCAAATCTCCATCTCCGCCTCCATCTCCATCTCCATTTCAGAAGACTTCACGCATATCAGACATGTCGGAGTCAGGGGACTCTTGATTTCTTCATAAGATGGCTGCATTTTTGCTGCACAATCGTTCTGCAGGAAACTGGCGTCTCCTGCAGCAGGCTAAGAATAGTCCTAAGGGGTCTAGACTTCAGGGTAGGGCAAGGCCCGGATTCGTGATACTCAACGGAGGATGTCTTGGCCTTCAGCCTGCTTGCAAGGCATTAGCATGTTTGAATTCCGAATCGATACAGTCTCCACTCGTCCTCAGATTCATACAGCTTTTCCAGTGCACATTGTTTGATTGCAGGTCAATCCTGGTCTGAAGCTTCCCATGTATCAATGATCTGCTGGTCGTGCTGAAACTGCATCGTTCGCAGCAGTTTGAATCTCGTGTTCGTAGGAACGGTCTATATGAAGAGCATCTCCCTCGCGCTCCATCCGCCAATGGTATTCACACTCGAGAGCCATCGGACTAAGCGCATGGTTGAAGTATGCAACCTGTGAAGAAAGAGTGCTGCAGCCCCCCTTGTTTGGGAAAGGAGCGAACTGGTCAATGGAAGCCAGGCCCGTGGGTCTGACCAATCAAGTTTGGAATTATCCACGCCATGATTTTGTTGGTTATCCAACTGCGTATCCAACTCGTCATGGCTTGGTCCGAAGTTTTGGCGTATTGTTGACGCTGTCCTCATTATGAAGGGTCCCGTGCATGGCAGAGCAGTCGCTCTGAACCTCGGTGGAACACTCCTACCACCAGACTATGCTTTATATTGTTGAGTTTTTCGTGAAGATGACGATGCTACCGGTTTCATCGCCGCGGAACAATAGATGCAGCTTTGGTTAAGTCATATAACTACAATGTTCATCCTCGGACATACCAGCCGACTAGACTACAGGTCGAGTGCCGTTGGTTTTATCGACCTATGCATGCTGATTACAATATCAGGACCATGCACAATCACAGTCATACTGGCTTACGCCCCATATGCTTTGAATGGGAGCGACGGGCCGGATGGAATCGGCTTTGATAAGGATCCAGCTACCGTCGGTGTCGCTGCCAAGTTGGCAAGAAGTTCGACTAAGAATTGCGTTACGCCAGTCCCGAGAAGAAAAATTTGTTAGAAATGGGATCTTGTACCTAGTACAGGCACTTGGTACACCAGCCCGTACGCCATTCTCACCTTGATAGCGAGCAATGTGGGTTGACAAGAGATTGTCTGGCCGAGCCTCATGACTGTTTCGATGGGACGCGCCGGAACACTAAGGGCCAGGAACAAGTGACCCTCGTGTGGCGCCGTGTTGTATTTTGGGGGCCAGAGGATTCTAGGTGAGGAAAATGGAGGCTCCCTGACAATCAACCCGCAGCCGTTTTTGTCAACGTTGCGTCAACCATCACCACATGGTAGCCGGAGGATCAGCGAGGTGGTGCGAAATCCCAGCGAATACGCTCCGATCATTGTAATATACATATGCAATCGGAAAGACTGGGGCCTCCGAGTGCAGCTGAACGCACGAATGCCGAGTCCCGAAGAAGTGAGAGAATGGATTTCGAAGCGAAATCGTTCAGCTCCAATTTTGTAAGCAGCGGTATATCAGACGTTCAATATAGTGAAAGATTCCAGGTTAAACCGCCAGGGACGTGCGTACTAGCAATATCTCCACCACAGCCACTGTTGTCTTTTGGGACTCCGTACGATCTGCATTTGACACTCGTCAAGAGTTACGTGGACAACCCACTTAGGAACAGTCGCGGTGGAAGAGCTATTGCTATGTCAGCTTCAGGGCGATAAGGAATGCGTAAGGCATCTTACGTCTATTCCATCCTAAAACTAATCTTGACAAGACAATCCTCCGCTACCTCCTAGGCTCATATCACGGTGATCACACAGACTGGGCCTGTTCGGTGGAGCGGCGAACAAAATAGCTGTACCTGGGGCAAGGTCTTGCAAGGTGAAGATATGGGCTTCTGCTAGTAATCGTGACCAAGACAGTAAGGTGTGAACGGAGGCCATAACCACAAAAGGCAAAGATAGTATCCTCTAAGCTACGCAAGCTGGCTGCGCGCATTTTGTGTTCGTCGGTGGTTTTTGCCTTATCACACTGTAAAGCTACGTCGCTCTACTACACTTCGATCATCCGAAGGCCAGTCGCTTTTGCCCCTTCTCGACGCTTTTCTGATTTGAGATTGCGCTTGATTTGCCACTCCTGGATCCCTTGGGCCCGTGAGATGGAACGACCGTGGGGCTTTCATCGACGCCATCTGACCTACTTTCCTGGCGTTCCTGTGCCTGTAGATCCTTCGCGAAATGCCAATCTTCGTGCTCTCTTTTGCTTGTTGTTGGCATAGCTTTGCTACAACGGTCACAAACATAAGATTCAATTGAAAACTGATGTAGCGAAGGCGCGACGTCCAGAAGACGTTCCAATGGTTTTCCCCCCTGTTGGCGAGGCTCAAGGTCTAATTCACGTTCATTTAACTTGTAGTCTTTCTCAACACCATTTTCGGTCTCAAGAGGTGGCAGCATCTCCTCTTCATCGAACTCTTCATGACTGCTCTCACTTCTCGGAAAGAATCTTTGAATGGCTCCATTTTCGAGTTTCCGCCGCTTGTCGGGTTGGCCTTCATTTTCCGCAAACAGGTGCTGTTCGGTGTCTCGTGCCGTGGCTTTCATCGTTTTTGCTTCTTCTCCTCGAAGCAGAAAGCCACCAATTCCTAGGTTGCCTTTCGGACCATCCTCGAGACCGCCCACGCTGAGCTGAAGATTCGCACATGGCCACGCCCTGCCATCTACCACAATTTGTCCCAGCAGATTTTTTGCAATGCCAAACAGTAGAGATTCATTGATGGGTCTACCCGTAGGGATCGGGGCTTGACGTGACCGCATTTGCCCAGCTTGCCTATGGTGTAAGTTGATAGTCTTAGGTCTTCGCTTATTCTCAACAACTCCTTCTTCAACCAGTCGTGAGAAGATGTCGGCCGCAAAGATCCGTAACCATCTAACAGCTTGTTCAAAGGTGTTTATACTTGGGCGGAAGGATTTGGCAGAGAGCATTGACTTTATCTGCGTACGAGAATTTACCTCACTGTAGTCCTCACCCCTGATAACTTGATAGACCCACGTGCCAGTATCATCACCTATTCGCGACTTTAGGTGCTCAAGTGGCGCTTTTAGTAGTTCTTGAACTTGATCTGTACCAAACTTAGAAGCCACTTCTTCGCCCAGTTTCCCTCCTAGATTTCGAATTTTTGTGTATTTGATATCTCCAAGAAAATACTGCACAGCTCGATTTCTCACGATGGTCTGCTGGTTGGGCTTCTTGTGGCCGGATCCTAGCTTCGCGATCGTTTTATTACGTGCGATACCAGCAGAGCAAGTGTACTTTAGACATTTAACAATTGCAGCGCGTACTGAACGCACAATTTCGGTTCCGATACACATAGCGACATCATCCCAGTCAGGATCATCGTCCTCCGTCTCAGTAACGTCAAGATCCACTAGCGCATCGGTCTTCCAGTCAAGGGCTGTAGTAGGAGGGCGCGGCAGGAATTCGGTAGGGTCATCATACGGAGCAGGACCACTGATCTCGGGATACCTCTCGAGAAGCGTACAATGTATCTGCGCTGAAAGATCCAGGAAGAATTCATCAACACTAGCCTTCTCTACTCTCTGTATTGGTGGTGGTGGGAGCACATCTTTGACGCACGCCAGTATCCTTCTTGACTCTAACCTATAAGGATCCAGGGACACTTTATGGGTCGCAATGTTTGCGAAGGCATCCGGATGATAAGCCCATTTCTCATCTCCTTCCTTCCACGTAGCGACATGTTGCATGATCAATTCTGGACATAACTTCTTGGCTTCGGTAATATTTACATGCCTGTTCATGCCGAACTTTCTCGCGGGGTAGTTGATTGCAATGAGGCCTTGCCATTGCTATAGAATATATCAATCGTGCAGTCCGCACCCGCGGGAGTCCCATGCGTACCTGAACTGCGAGTGGCTGATCCTCAGCTATACCCAGCCTTACGCCCTCTACCTGAGCGTAGAAGGCATCCAGGTCAATATGGGCTATAACTCGAAGTGGACAGGAGGTTGAGGAGAGGCTAAGCCGGGAAAGTTGCTTGTAGGTAAATCGTGATTTTCGTCTATGACCTGCATTGAGGGAGATGGGCGAAGAAGGGAGGAACGGCTGCGAAGAACACATATTGCGAAGACCATGAAGGGTTTCTAGGGCGCAGAAGAGATCTCAGCCCCACGATAGGTACCGATTATAGAGTAGACATGTTGAAAATCTGAATTATCATCGCCCAATTCAAGAGACAAAAGCGAGTCACGTTTCCACGCGACGAGCGCGACCTAATCTTATCTTAGCGTTCATTGAAGCCATCATCGATCATACGATATCTATGAATCGACAATTCGACAGTACTTATTCCTTCCCTTGCAGTGATACTCTTTCTTGAAAAGTAAAGATCTCCAATATTATGTCGTTCCTTCGAAACCCATTGGTTCTCCTTGGCCTCAACATTTCCGCAATAGCAGGATCTACACTATACCTACGGTCACATCATGTTTACAACCTTGAAGAACACGAGGCCCGGATGGATGAGCTCGAAGGTATGTATATGGATATGTTAAGATTGGTTGAAAAGAGGCAATGTCTACTCTGTTACTAGCCTCCCTCGTTTCTGAGTCAATTGTATGAAACTATGTCTCTTTGTAGCCTATCACTGAATTCACGCTTCGACTAGGTACCCTACGAGGCCACATCGGTCTAATAGAGGAAGCTTTGGATCGTCTGGAAGGAACAGCAACTGAGGCTGATAGGGGGAAGAAAATGTAAGTCCATGTGAAGCTTTGACTCCTCCTTGTGTTGACACTGAATTAGGAATGAGTACTATGGAAAGCGTGGTAGAGACGAGAAGCAAAAGAAGTAAACAGTTACTAGTACCTTGTGCAGTAAGATAGATCGTTATTGAGAGTTGAGGCATTGAAGCCGAGTTAGTGTGTGGATTCCGGTCGGCTTTAATTAACTAAACGCCGCACTTATATGCCGAGGCCCAAGCGATGATGATGTTCTGTTTTGTCGAAATGCGGAGAGAGCTTTAGTGTTCTTCCTTTATGAACTTAGAACCGTGCTTCATCCCCTTCATCCCCCAATTTTCACAGCTCATCATGGCGTCTCATAACGATATAGTTCTCTTTCATTACTCGTTCTCGCCATTTGCTAAGAGGGTTGGTCAACCATTTGCAAGCACTGAGTTCCCTGTGTTGACATGTTTCCTCTTAGATCATCTGGTACCTTACCCTACGAGGGATTGAGTACGGACAATGTGTAAGCTAGCCACACCCTGGTCGGTCACCTGTGATCTAACAAACATCAGATCCAACCACCGACCCTTCCCAGGGAAGACCTTAACGCCCTGGGAATAAAGTACCGGAGAATCCCTATCATGTCCATTGGTCGGGACGTTTACTGCGATACTCGCCTGATCCTGCAGAAACTAGAAGAAAGGTTTCCTGAGGGTGCTCTAGGTGCTTCGCAGCCCGACCAGAAAGCCGTTGAGAAGCTACTTGAGAAGTGGACAGTCGACGGAGGCGTGTTCGCACGAGCAGCTCAACTTATTCCCCCAGAAATGCCGCTGTTGAAGGATCCGAAGTTCACGAAGGACCGTGAAGAGTATACTGGCAGAAGCTGGGCGAAGTCAGATGTCACAAAGATGAGGCCCGAGGCATTGGCGCAGATGATGGATAATTTCGACTTCCTAGAGACTGGGCTTTTAGCCGATGGTAGAGAATGGATCTTGAAGACTGCAAAGCCTTCCTTGGCGGACATTGAGGGTTAGTCGATCCGAAGGGACTCCAAGAATTTACTGACCAATGAAACTTTGTCTCTTAGCTATTTGGCCGTTCCATTGGCTTGTCGAGCTCAAGGGCGCGCTCCCACCTTCACTTATCTCCGAAAAGCAGTTCCCTAAAGTCTTCGCATATCTTGACCGCTTTAGCAAGGCAATGTCTGCCGCCAAGTCATCTTCACCAAAGCCTGTAACACTAAAGGGGGCTGATGCTGTCAAATTCGTCTCACAAGCGGAATTCGCTGAACCAGAAGGTCAAGTAGACGACAGTGATCCTTTAGCCTTGAAAAAGGGTGAGGATGTTGAAGTGTGGCCTATCGATACTGGTTTCAAGCATCATGATCGAGGCCGGCTGGTAGCCTTGACTTTGAAGGAGTCGGTTGTGACGGTCCAGACCAAGGTTGGTGGGAAAGAGATCCGCATCCATCATCCACGGACCAATTTTAGGATCCAAGCAGCGAATACGCCTGAGGCGAAGCTGTAGTTGATTAGTGGGGGTAAGAATCTGGTTCTCTTCGTGCTCTATATCGATGTACCATATGTATGAGGGGAAACGCGGTTTGCACAACATTTTGCTCCCCACAGATCTTTCGAATCAGGACTCATGCTGAACAGTAAAAGTTACTTCAGGTTGCCCATTGTTAGCTCAATTTAACCTATACCAATTATGACATGATTGTATTCCATAAAGCCCATACGTTCGTCACACATAGCGGCTATCCAGACTGGCGCTGGCATCGAGATAGATAATTGTTTTCAGCTTTATGTGTCTCTTATCTCTTTGGCCAGGTGTTCCCGTCGGTGCTTTAGCCACCACCTACTTTGCTCTTTTTAACCAAATGCCAGACGTCATCCAAACAATGCGCCCAGTATGCTTCAAAATATTGAGCGGAAAGGATAATAACTTCTGGAAGCGAACAAGCAGAGCCCCATCTGTGCTAATTAGAGGGAGATTTTCTGGGCCAAACAAATTAAGGATAGTGACAGTGGCATAGTGAGAGCGAGCTGGAACGGGGTGAAACCGTGAAAGGCGAAGAAAAACAGTCGTTCTCCATAAGAAGGTAAGGTGGTTTAGATACGACCTAATTCGATACCCGGGTAGGGCTTACATTAGGGTGAACGGGTATAACCGAGGGGAACTGTCTTCCTAGTCTTATCCTAGACCACGCGTAGAAGCACGACACCAACTTCCAGAGCAACTCCTGCCTACCTTCTTTGGACTCTGGTACATGGTTCTTTGAGGATGTCCGCTCTCAACACCTACATTGTTACCTTCAACTGCGCTCGAGAAAAAGTCGATCCTAAAGTTTTTGCCTGTCATCTTCTAGATGCTTTGCCTAAACCCCAAGCGCCTGATGTTCTTATACTCTCCCTCCAAGAGGTTGCACCAATTGCCTACGCTTTCCTTGGTGGATCATACTTGACACCATATTTTGACAGATTTCGTCATGCAGTTGAAGTTGCAGCAACGGCAATACCCAATGGCTCCCAATACACCAATATCATCACCAGAAACGTCGGCATGACAGCGATTATGGCCTTCATTCCGAATGATCAAGCTAACCGCATCAAGTGGCTAGAGACTGGCGGTGTCGGCGTAGGAGTGCAACAGATGGGGAATAAAGGTGCTGTTGGTCTAAGGATGGGCTATTCCTATGAAGACGAGGTCATTGAATTGGCAGCGGTCGCCGCACATCTAGCACCCATGGAAAACGGCCTTGAGAGGCGCAACGAAGATTGGAAAAATATAGTGCGAGGTTTGGTGTTTACTCCGGTGAACGAGAATGCTGTTCGGACCGCTACTAAGCTCCGAGCCTCGCACAGAAATACAGGTGAAGATGAGCCATTACTTCCAGGATCTCCCGATAATTTCACAATTCCCACCTCGGGGCTGTATACGCCTACCTCGCACCTGATTCTAGCTGGTGATCTCAATTACCGGACCTCGCGGTCCAAGCCTTCTCCAGTCGATTACCGGTTGTATCCCCAACCGACTAAAGACGTTACTGATCCTAGGCACTACTCAAATCTCCTCAAGGAAGACCAGCTTTCGAGCGAGCTAAGAGCAGGAAGAACATGCCATGGTCTGAGAGAAGCATCCATTCGTTTCGCCCCTACGTACAAATACTCCGACAAGCAACAAGCAGTTGCGGAGACAAACGACGGTTCAACGTGGGATTGGGCAAAACACCGGTTTCCAAGTTGGTGTGATCGCATATTATACCTTGACCTTCCCTTATGGATGAAAACGGAGGATCCGCCTGCCTCGATACGGGTGAACAACTATACTTCCTTGCCATTAATGTCGACATCAGACCACCGCCCAGTAGCGTTATCCCTTTCACTACCCACCACTGCCATCCCTACTCCTACTGAGGCAGCCGCAGACAGTGATGTAAGAATTAATCCTCCGTTTACCATTAATCCGCAATGGAGGCAAAGAAGGGCAACGGCGCGGAGAAAAGAGATCGTTGTCGGTTTACTTGCTTTCCTTGTTTTGACTTGGGAAGGCAGGACATTAATACTCGCAATGATTGTTGGAGCCTCAGGCGGGTGGTTCATCATGATGAGCATACTAGCCACTTGAGAAAGGTTCAAATCATCAGGACTAACAATTCTCGGCCACTCGGGATAGCCTATCATCGCAATGGTATGTTCGCTATGTTAGCTGTTACAGAAGCTCGTTCTAAGCTTATGAATAGCTTCCCGTATTAATCAGACTTGATCAGACCGCCTAAGTGTATTCACACGTCACGTCAAATTCAAGATATTGGATGTGTATGATGCTGGTATTTACTCCCAGCTTTACGGATCAATTTCGTCTCATCGGCTAGTTTGACCAAGAAATCCTCTCCCAACCGGATACTACTCTTGCAGTACGAGCTATACCAACCTACTGATCTGCCACTAGCCTCGATATAAAATTTATAAGCCTTAGATCCCGCAACTTGTTCAGACGTTCTCTTGGTGTTGGGTGCATGGTGTATTAGCAGATTAACATTGTAGCCTCGTCCCATACACTTTGATCATTCCGATGATATACCTTGTGTCTATGAAGTATCAGATCCGATCTATCTGACGGTTAGGTGAATCGTTACAAAGACGGCGCATCCACCGGAGCAATGGCCGAGTAAGATGGCGCCGAAACGTTCGATGTTTAGATATTCGATTGTCAAGCTGGTTAGGAAGACCCCTGGCGGTCGGCCTTGCGTCGTCGTGAGTAGTTTGCCACCTGGGACCGAACACGCGGGTTCGCATGGCTCTTTGGCCGATAGCTATCTGGCGGATTGAAAGATGCACCAAGGCGAGTAGTCACAAATCCTGGACATGAGCGTTGATTTTCCGCTTATCATGGAAGATCTCGAGGAGAGAAGCAACAAGAGGTCTCTGTGATCGATTCAATGTCCCCTGGGCCTACTTCAAAGAAAGCAGTTTGTATGCTTTGTTCGTCGGATGCCACGGGCTTTTTCATAATATAGTGCATGCACCGGTCGGGCTCAGAGCTGCTTGACTGGATATGCACTCTGGTTTCTGTTTGTCATATGGTTCTTTCGGATCGACCAAATGCATGGCCGCATTAGACAGTCACTGATCTCAGAAATTGGCTGTCGACGCCTGCATGCCATCGACATGCGTGCTGTAACTTGGACTTATCCTTTCCATATGATCTACAGGCTACAGCGACCACTCCAGTCCCTTGCGATCATATGCGGCATTGGCAGCCAGGCTCTTAGCCATCTTATGGTGCCCGAAGCCTTTGCGGGAGCGGCGTTTCATACTCGGTACCAGCAAGTAAGTTGATGAACAACGATCGCCTAAGGTATGTACGCAGAGTGTCTTTGGTTGGGGGTTGAAACGGTGAGGCCACCTACTCGGGAGATCGCTGCACACTACAGTGTTAGGTGTGCCCTCGAAGGTCCAATGTACAAACCGATTCATGCTGCATCAGTCAGTGCTCTCTTCGATCCCAACGGAAGTCGACTTCAAATCAAGCATTGAGTGCCAACAACGGTCCGACTACCATGGTCCTTCCGCCCCACCACCCCCACCCCTGTATCTACTTGAAACGACCTACGGCAACACCGTTGCATCCTGCGTTTCACTGCATCGCGCATACAATCTGATTGACTGTTCCGGACCTTTGGAACCATCTCTTCCCGAACGATTACCCTCTGAAAATCTAAACATGTCAGCGTCACTTGCCAGCACCGCCCAGGGTATGCGTGTTTCCTTAGAAGGGTTGCGACGGTGGGGTCTTTGTAACAGTAGTATTAGTACGAGTGAGGCCGCCAAAGTGTCACGGGTCCGTTTGCAATTGCTCAATTTCTACTGCTGTTCCTCCCTCATTGAAGCTTCTCGAACAGCATTCCTAGCATTCAAGTCTACAATCTCCTTTCACAGCTCCCATCACCACAATCTCTTGTCCTCCTTCCACCCCTCGACTCCACCCCTCCATTCCTCCCCCGCACTTCAGACTCCTCCCTCTCATTTCCAAACCCGCCAAAAATGTTCTACACCTGCATCAACCAACCCCGCGGCTGTCGCGGCCGTACCAACAGCCCCGGTGGCAGATGCCAGGATTGTACCGTACGTTTCCTCATCCCGGTCCACCCCGAGTCATACACCTAGCCAACGGCTTTTTCCTGACCCTCCACTATAGGCCATGAATCTCCGCCGCCCCTCCTCTACCCGCCACAGCACCGCCCCACCACCTCCAGTCCCATCACGGCCCCGCCTTCCTGCGCCGCCTCTTCCCCACCCCGCGCACACTCATGGCGCGGCGTCCCTGCCGGCGACGGCGGTTGGACTACGATTGTAGCTGGACATGAATCCTTGGTGTGTTGGTGAAGGTTTTGAAGAGGTGCCGGTCATCTTTGCCCGAAAACATACACGGAGCCGGCGTTTACTTACCAGGAAATGAACCGGGGCGTGGAGTCTAGGTGTCTGATTGATCTGTATCACAAACACCAGGGGAACGACGTACTTTTTTTTTGCTTTGCCATTTACAGTATATACCCGACGTGATTTCTATAAACGAATTTCGCTCTTTAGTTGTAACGATATATCTCGACCCTGCCCAAACCCAAAAAAAAAAAAAAAAAAAAAAAGCAAAGCAAAAATGCCAACGCCCATGTACACAACCCCCAAAACCCACTCGTGGCGATATTCCTATCCCTACCCAGTCTCTGGTCAGCTTGACAAGGGTATGGTGGTGGATGCGTGCACCCGCCACGAACAATCCGAACCCCCCAATTTCCAAACCTTCCCCCACCACCCTCAAG
>JAABVA010004978.1_pt1 | contig 12172 bp, 11 predicted proteins | sample 5560331 | NCBI WGS metagenome assembly JAABVA01 (sample SAMN12812661, study PRJNA571458) | rock metagenome | isolation source: Antarctica rocks | place: Antarctica: Victoria Land, Mt New Zealand sud | collected 2016-01-07
TCAAACGAACCTTCGTAGGGACCAGATGTATCGCGTCCGAGGCGCAATTCATTGCGCGAGATATACTCTTGCACCGTTTTCGGATATAGAAGGATTTCACGTGATAAATCACGCCTCGGACGCGATACATCTGGTCCCTACGAAAAAATATCGTGTGCAGATTGATCATATAATAGGAGAACCCACATTTTGAATATACCAGAGACGCGCCGTGACGCGACGATAGAGGATTATCACGGCACACAGGTTGCGGACCCGTATCGCTGGCTTGAAGATGCGGCGTCTGCTGAGACACAGGCATGGTCGGAGGCGCAGAACGCAGTGACACGTGCGTATCTCGATGCACTACCGATGCGCGAGAAAATCAAGGCACGCCTGACTGAGTTGTATGATTATCCCAAGCAGAGCGCACCGAGCAAGCATGGCGACCGCTATTATTTCTCGCGCAACACAGGGTTGCAAAACCAAGCTGTGCTGTATAGACAGACGACGTTGGATGGTGAGACGACGCTTGTAATGGACCCCAATACGTTCAGCGAGGATGGTACGGTTGCCCTCATCAACACCTTGTTCAGCGAGGACGGTAAGTTGCTCGCCTATGGTACTTCGACGAGTGGCAGTGATTGGCAAGAGGTCAAAATACGCCGCGTCGATGAGGGCAGCGATTTTGACGAGGTAATTCAGTGGACAAAGTTTAGCTCGCTACCCTGGCGACACGATAATCAAGGGTTTTTCTATAGCCGCTTCCCAGAGCCAGGAACGGTGCCAGCAGAGGACCAGAACAACTTCAACAAGGTCTACTTTCACACACTTGGCACACCTCAGAGCGCGGACCAGCTTGTTTTCGAGCGGCCCGACGCCAAAGAACTCGCCTTCGATCCTATGGTTACTGATGACGGCGTATATATCGTGTTGAACGTGTGGCACGGCACCGACACACAAAACCGTGTCTATTATCGCGAGGTCGCAAGTGATACGCCGTTTGTACGATTGCTCGACGCGGCTGATGCAGAATACACCTTCATAGGCAACGATGGTCCTGTTTTCTACTTCAAAACTGATCTGAACGCGCCACGAGGCCGTATCATCGCCATTGATACACGCCAAACGGAACGCGCAAACTGGCAAGAGATCGTGCCGCAACGGGACAATGTTATTTCCTTTGTATTACTTGCTAATCATCAATTCGTGATTATATACATGCATGACGCGCATCATCTGATGATGCGCTACAATAAGAGCGGCCAGCAGTTGGGAGAGATCGCGCTCCCTACGCTCGGCTCGGTCGTCGAGATCACGGGGAAAGTGAATGAGAGCGAACTGTTTTTCAGCTTCACCTCGTATCTGTTTCCCACCGGCACCTATCGCTACGACTTTGCGAGCGAACAAGTGACACTTCTACATGGTGCAGAGATCGCCTTTGATCCCAGTGGCTACGAAACGAAGCAGGTGTTTTATCCCTCGAAGGATGGCACGCGCATTCCGATGTTCCTGACGCACAAAAAAGGTCTCGTCAAGGATGGCAACAATCCGACGTTGCTCTATGGTTATGGTGGCTTCAACATTAGTCTGACACCAGCCTTTTCGTTGGTTGCGCTGCTGTGGGTTGAGAGCGGCGGCATTTATGCAGTAGCGAATTTGCGCGGTGGTGGCGAATACGGCGAGGAGTGGCACAAGGTGGGTATGCTCGAAAAGAAGCAGAACGTCTTCGATGACTTTATCGCAGCGGGTGAATGGCTCGTTGCCAACAAATATACCAGTACAAAGAAGTTGGCAATCAATGGTGGCAGCAATGGTGGCCTGCTCACGGCGACCTGTCTGGTGCAGCGTCCCGATCTCTATGGTGCCGTTGTGTGTGAGGTACCAGTGATCGACATGTTGCGCTACCACCGTTTCACACTTGGTCGCTACTGGACAGGTGAATATGGCGATGCCGAGCATAACGCAGAGCAGTTCAAGTTTCTCTATGCCTACTCACCTTTGCACAATATCAAGGAGGGTGTGCATTATCCGCCCACGCTTATTCTGACGGCAGACACGGATGATCGCGTCGTGCCTGCCCACGCCAAAAAATTCACGGCCACCATCCAACGAGCGCATAGTGGAGAGCAACTCCCGTTGTTGCGTGTCGAACTCAAAGCCGGACATGGTATGGGTAAGCCTACCACGAAGGTTATCGACGAGAGAAGTGATATGCTTGCATTCCTGTTCGAGACGTTCGGTATGTAGGGACCGATGTATCGCGTCCAAAGATGGGGGTGGTGGGGTAAACGTCGCCATAGGGAATTGTTGCCAACACGTTCCCCTCCCCGACCCCACCGAGGACGCGATACATCGGTCCCTACATATTGACGGATAATGTTCTATACTTCAAGAAGTACAATATATAAAAAGTAAGGAGAAATTCTCTTATGGCTTCGACCACAACAAAAATAAAAGACACGATAACGCGCACGATCACGGGCAAACCTGCGAAATGGCGTTGGTATCACGGCCTTGCCTTCTACGTCGTCGTGCAATTGCTCACCTTTGGACTGGCGGGACTCACCAGCCTTGTGAGCGGTAACAAAGGCGAGACGGTGCGTGACAATGTTTTTGGCAATGCATCATATTTTCGCACGCTGAAGCAATCCGTCATCACGCCTCCATCGTGGGTCTTCGGTCCCGCTTGGACTATCAACAACTTCTTTGCTATCTGGGGTGCGTTGTCAGTTCTCAATAAGCCAAAGGGTACACTTGGACGCAACGAATATCTTGCGCTACAGGGCGCGACATGGCTCAACTTTGTCATCTTCAATGCGGCCTACTTTAGCTTACGCTCACCAATCAACGCATTTGTGTTGACCTTCATCTTTTTTGGCTTGACCATAGCTAGTGCGTTCGTCGCCATTTTCCGTCTCAAAGATACGAAGGTTGCTCTTTCGCTCGCCACGCTCTTTGTCTGGCTCACCGTTGCTGGCACCGCCGCAACCTTTCAGGCGTTATGGAACCGTGACGAATTTTACAATGTCGGTCCCTTCGCTGAGCCGATTCCTGCGTTGGTCGCCCATAGGGATTAGGAAATGTTGTAGGGGCCGATGTATCGCGTCCAAAGATGGGGGTGGTGGGATAAACGTCGCCATAGGGAATTGTTGCCAACACGTTCCCCCTCCCCGACCCCACCGAGGACGCGATACATCGGTCCCTACAGGCATTCCAACCCGTGAAAGTGTCCCTTTATAGGTGCATTGGTTTCCTTAGAACGAGAGGTAGGAAGCATTTATAATGAGTATCACATTCACAGAAAGATTTCGTTTTGCACGCGCTCTACGCTCACGCCCTTATGCGCTGGCGTGGATCGGGCAAACTATCTCTAGCCTCGGTGATGGCATTTTCACTATCGCGCTGGCGTGGCAGGTGCTGCTCATGACCCATTCGGGGCTAGCAATGGGGACTGTTCTCATTGCTGCTATGATTCCTCGTCTGGTTTTCGTGCTGCTTGGTGGCGTGGTGGCTGATCGCTTGCCGCGTCGTTTGATTATACTGTGGTCGGATGGCGGGCGCGGAGTCGTGGTATTGCTTATCTGTATTATGGGCTTTTCCGGTGTGTTGCAATTCTGGCATCTCGTCATTGAAGCCTTTATTTTTGGTGTGGTCGATGGCTTTTTCAATCCAGCGGTCAATGCGATTGTGCCTGATCTCGTCGAGAAAGAGGATTTAGCATCGGCAAACTCGGTCATTGCATTTGGTAACACGCTGGCACAACTGCTCGGCCCTATGCTCGGAGCGGTTCTGATCGCCATTTTTACTCCGATGGGTGCTTTTGCCGCTAATGCTTTGAGCTTCTTTATTTCAGTAGCATTTCTGCTGGCTGTTCGTATTCCAGAGCGTCATGTGACTCCTCCTCGACAAGTGCAGAATGAGGTATTGGGCGAAATTCAGGGGACTGTGGAAGTGCAAGTGGAGCAGCCAGCAGAGCGACGAGGCTTTCGTGGCGTGATTAGCGATGTGCGGGAAGGGTTTGTCTATGTGCGACAGTCACGCTGGCTCTGGGTTACGACTGTCAATGCGGCTCTTGGGAATCTTGGCTTTACGGCGACACTTGCGGTGGCTATGCCGAAATTAGTCCACGATGTCTACGGGCAAGGAGCGTGGCTGCTTGGACTCATTGAGGCAACGGGAGCTATCGGTGCTGTGCTAGCTCTGTTTTTTGTAGGACGCGCTACACACTTGAAGAAGCGTGGCCTCCTATCGTATCTCGCGCTTGGTTTGAGCTGCATCGGTATTCTCGTCCTCGGTTTACCATTTTCGCGTGCTGCGGCACCGTTTATCGCGCCACTCGCCAGTATACTTGTCGGTTTCGGTCTGGCAGCCTTTAATACGATTTTCTTCACTGTTCTACATGAAACTATTCCGAGTGATAAACTGGGGCGTGTAATCAGTATCGACACACTTGGCTCGTTTGCCATGATTCCTGTCGGCGAGGCGGTAGGGGGCATTATGACGGACCGCGTTGGTCCGGCAATGGTATTTATCGTCTTTGGTATCATCAATCTGGTGATTGTGCTAATTCCTCTGTTCGTTCATGATGTTCGCGCGTTAGAGTAGATATTGTGTTATAATAGGCTCCGACTATTCATGTATATACAGCTATCAGTGTGATAGGAAAGGGTGGAGGAGCGAATTTATGAAGCCGCTTGTTGCCGTTGTAGGCCGACCGAATGTCGGCAAATCCACATTTTTTAACCGTATGATTGGCGATAGAGTCGCCATTATTGAAGATATGCCGGGGACGACACGTGACCGTCTCTACGGCGACACCGATTGGAATGGGCGCACGTTTACGTTCATTGATACAGGCGGTCTCGAATTCGGCTCCGACATTCCCGTTGGTCAGGTGGGACTCACCGGACAGTCCGGCGACCTGATGGATCATGTGCAAGCCCAGGCCGAACTTGCCATCGACGAGGCCGACGTGATCGTGTTCATGGTCGATGCTCGCACAGGCATTACCGCCGCCGATGAAGAGATCGCGGACGTATTGCGCCGCACGAAAAAGCCGATTATCATTGCCGCGAACAAGGCCGATAACGCGAATCGGCGTATGGATACCGTCGAGTTCTACAATCTGGGTCTGGGTGAACCCATTGCCCTCTCCTCTATTCAAGGCGTGGGAACGGGCGATCTGCTTGATAGCATCGTCGAGGAACTGCCGCCAGCCGACGAGGAGTCGGAGGACGATGAAGAGGATGAGACACCACGTATTGCTATCGTGGGCCGTCCAAATGTCGGCAAATCGTCGCTACTCAACGCTATTGTTGGTATAAACCGTGCTATTGTGAGCGATATACCGGGAACGACGCGCGATGCCATTGATACCGAGATAGAGTTCGAGGGTCACAAGCTCGTGCTGATCGACACCGCTGGTATTCGGCGGCGTGGGCGCGTGGGACCAGGTGTCGAGAAGTATAGCGTGCTGCGTTCGAGTCGCGCCATCGAGCGTTGTGATGTGGCTCTGCTGCTCATTGACGCCAGCGAAGGTATCACGGCACAAGATATGCATATCGCGGGCGAGGTGTCGGAAGCTGCAAAAGGTATTGTGATCGTCATCAACAAATGGGATCTCGCGCAGGAGCAGCGTCGCGCCGAACGCGAAGAAGACATTCTCCCACATCCCGACGAAGAGATCGACACGGCGGAACATTACCGCAAACTTGTCCTCGAAGAGTTCAAGTTCATGCCCTACGCCCCTGTCATCTTTGCCTCCGCAAAAACAGGCTATCACACGCAGTCGATACTCGAAACGGTTGTCAACATCGCCGAAATGCGCTTTTTGCGCGTCCCCACTTCAAGGCTGAACGAGGTAGTACAGGATGCGGTACGGCGACACCATCCCGCGATTATTCGCAACAAGCCGCTCAAGGTCTACTATGCGACACAGACGCGAGTCAATCCGCCAACGTTTACCTTTTTCGTGAATGACACGCAAGCCATGCATTTCTCCTACGAACGCTACCTGGAAAACCGTTTACGCGAAGCCTTCGGGTTCAGAGGAACGGGTATTCGTTTATTGTTCAGGTCACGCTCGTCGAAGGACGAGAAATAATTGTCTCTATAGCATAACCATAGTGATGTTTATGCTAACACGGCCAGTAGTGCTAGAGCATACGCCTCGGCGACGGTTTGTGCATCATGTATCGTGTCGCCTCTCATGAGGCGGTACTGGCATTTCCAGCGACGAGCAGGCCAGGGAGCGAGTTTTATCAGCGTGTACGTTTCGACATACTGTTCCAATGTCTGTCGTAGCGTGATTTCATCGAAGGTGGTGATACCGTGTTGGGCAAGTTCGTGTTGCAGATGTTCAGGCATTCCGCATAATCTCGCGTACTTGCTCACTACTCAATGACTCGAAATCGGTACGCGGCAGTTGTTTGGGCATAAGCGAAAAGGGGCCAGTCCATGTTTTTGCATGCGCCTCAAGCCAGTCAAGCACCTCGAAGGACTTTTTGCGCGACTGCTCCACGATGGGATAGCGCAGGGCGGCACGGTCAAACACCTCTTGATCTTTCGTATAGACACTGCCATCTTCGCGTACCACAACATCTATGTACAGGTCGATGTAGCTAAGTTCGGGCGAAGTATTACTGTAGGCAGGCGTTGGCAGCACAACATCGCAGTAGCCGCTAGCGAAGCTACCATCCTCGTGATAGCCAATATGAATGGTATACCACTGATCAGACCAGAAATAGGTAATCTGGTGTTTGTGTGAAAGCCAGGTACCGGGCTTCCAATGCATATCAGTACCAATTGGCGTCCAGACGGAGACATATGCATCGCTGATCGGCATGTGGTACCCTTGCCACGCAGCCCACTGATCGCCATTGACAAGCATTTTCCGAATGTTCGCCTCAAGCAGCATAAATATACACTCCTCTGTAAAAATAGCTCGTCGTCTTCTGCTTTCTGCACATTCTGAACACAGGTAGTACCGCAGTGAGCAGAAGACGACGTACTTCTCTATGCTAGCTAAACACTTTTTCCGTTGGTCAGAAAGAGTAATATGTATATGTTACCACAAGGGAGGAAGATGAGAATACTTTTAGTCGCTTGCGACTTTTTGTGCTGTCCGCACATTCCGCAACCATTTTTCGAGGTCTTGTGGCACGACGGGACGCGACATGTAGTAGCCCTGTGCGGTATCACAGTGAAAGCTCTCCAGCAGGTGCCATGTCTTCTCGTCCTCTACACCCTCGGCCACAACCTTTAAGCCCAGGCTGTGTGCCATCGTCACAGTAGATTGTACAATCGTTGCGTCCACCTCGGCATCCGCCATATGCATCACGAAGGAGCGGTCTATCTTGAGTTCAGTGATTGGCATACGTTTGAGGTACGTGAGCGACGAATAGCCCGTGCCGAAATCGTCAATCGCTATCTCTATGCCAAGCTGTGAGAGACGATTTAGGATATCAAGTGTGTGCTCGACATCGTTCATTACAGCACTCTCTGTTAATTCGACGTGTAAGAGATGGGGCGGTAGGGCATAACGATTCAGTAATGCGTATATTGTGTTTGGTAGCGTTGCATTCCGCAGGTCCCACATCGAGAGATTGACCGCGATACTTAGTTCCAGCCCTGCACGCAACCATGCACCACATTGACAAGCCGCCGTTTCCAGGACCCATAGCGTAAGCGGCGCAATCAACCCTGTTTGTTCTGCAAGCGGAATAAACTGGTCCGGCGGTACAAAGCCAAATTCGGGGTTTTGCCAGCGTATAAGAGCCTCTACGCTGTGTACGTTACCCGTCTGTATATCGACTTTGGGCTGATAATACAACTGTAATTCATTGTTAGCGATGGCGTTGCGTAACGCTCCGATCAGTGCAATACGGCGCGGGCTATAGGTATCCTGAGCGGGGTCGTAGAGCATATGCCCTAGATGAGCCTCTTTCGCGTTATACATGGCTACATCGGCACGACGTAACAATGTCAGGGCATCGCTGCCATGTGTAGGGTACAGTGCAACACCAATGCTGGCCTGAACGAGCAACGGATGCTCTTCTATAATGAAAGGCTCCTCAAAGATGGTCGCAATCTCCGCTACTATCTGTTGCACGCGTGTCGTCATATCGGTAGCGGATATGAGCAGCGCGAACTCATCGCCGCCGAGTCGTGCCACCATTGCGTATTTATCTCCCACGTTATGCAGCCGTACACTGACCTCTTGTAGTAGCAAATCACCATGATGATGCCCAAAGGTATCGTTGATCTCCTTGAAACGGTCAATATCCATTGTCAGTAGAGCAACACTCCGTTCGGCATCGTCTGTGTACTCTGTGCTATGCTCTATGGCGGCAATCGTCTGTTCCAAATGCTGCAAAAGCAAGGTGCGGTTGGGTAGATCGGTTAAAGCATCATGCGACGCCTGGTGCTTGAGTATATCTTGCATCGCTAATTGTTCTGTGACATCGCGGGCATTGATCACAAAACCTTGTATCGCTGGATCGTTGAGACAATTGAGACCGACGTATTCTAATGTTAGAAAGAATCCGTCCGCATGACGAATCCGAACGAGGTGTCGTATCACTGCGTTTTCTTGTTGAGGATTGGCAAGACGAGCAACAACCTCCGCTAGGTCTTCGGCAGGGATAAGGTCGAGAACGCTCACACCTACGAGTGCTTCTGGCTCATAGCCAAGAACGCGTTTATGCGATGGGCTGGCATAGCGGCATACGCCAGTGGCATCCAGAATGAGTACCAGATCGGACGCATTTTCGCTTAGGGCGCGAAAACGGCGCTCACGCATCTGTAAGGCTTCTTCTGCTTGTACGCGTGCTGTGATGTCTGTCGAGAGGCCAATCAAGCCATCTGGTTGTCCAGCTTCATCGAAAAGTGGTGTGAGTTGTGTTTCAAATACAAGGTCGCCCAATTCACTGTTATATGTAACCGCTTCACCCGCTAAAGCACGACGTATGTGAGGAAGTAGCTGGGCTTCACTCCGATAGATATCGAAGACAGATAATCCAACCACCTGTCCTGGCACCAGCCCAAGTGCCTGTAAGCCGCGACCATCTGAAAGCAGGAATACGCCATCGCGGTCAAGCGCAAAGAGAATGATTGGTATGTTAGAGATAACCATACGCAAACGTTGCTCGCTCTCGTGCAGTGTTTGCTCAGTTTTTTTGTTGCCGGTAACGTCGCAAATCAAACAAAGAAATTCGTTCTCGTCACTCATGACTACACGCGATTGCCGAACGTGATTTGTTTCTTCAACAAGTATGTGATACTCAAACGTCTGTATCGTTCGTGTCTGCTTCGCTTGTTGCATCGCATGCCGTAGCTGTTTCGCAACCGATACGGGCAAAAATTCCAGCAAATTTTGACCAATGATGGTATGTGTAGGCAAATGAGCCATCTCAGTACCAGATTTGTATCCTAGCAAAATACCTGTACTGTCGATATGAAACAGAGAATCAGGCATCACTTCCAACAGTGCATGCATATTTGTCGCGCTCATAGAGAGCGTATCGTGTATCATGACCATATGAGTATTCTCTCTCCCGTCCACGATGTATACCAACCAAGCGTTGATACCGTCTCTGTTAGCTATCGGCAAGGGGAGGGAGAATCTGTAGGGGAGATGTGATTGATTGTAAGTTTATGGTGTTTTGAAAGTTGGGTGGAGACATGCTATGGCATGTCTCCACCCAACTTTCAAAACACCATATATAGCATATTCAGCTTGACTTTCCCCCTCTTCTCATGTATAGTCAATGATAATAAAAACATATACAGGCGATGATTGGGAATATACTGCGTTACCGCGCCGAAACTACAGAGAGCGATGCACTTATGCTGCAAGCGTCGTGATCGGTTTTATGCAATGACATCCCTGAGCCAAACGGCGAACATTCTGAACAAAAGGACAAGTAGCTGCATTTCGGGACACGCCCGTTAACGCGTGACGGTTTTCCCTCTACGCTTTGGCGAGAGGCAGAACCGATTGAGGTTCTTTGTAGTGATACAAGGAACAAATGGTGGTGGTACCACGACAGGCATATTTGTAAGATACGCCCTCGTCCTCCAATAGTAGAGGATGAGGGCTTTTTGTTGCCCTTTTATGGGCTACTAATGAAAGGATTTTTTCACATGGAACGATTACGTATTCCAGAGGTGCAGGCGCACATCGGCGAACGTGTGCTTGTACAGGGCTGGTTACACTCGCTACGACAATTGGGCGGCGTGAGCTTTCTTGTGGTGCGCGATGGCTGGAGCCTGCTGCAATGTGTTACTGAGGATGAAGCTGATCTTGCCGCACTTTCCGGGGTTGGCGTCGAAAGTGTGATAGCGGTTGAGGGTACCGTTGTCAGCGAAGCACAGGCTCCCGGTGGCGTCGAACTACACGATCTACATATCGAGGTCATCACTCCTGTAACAGAGGTTCCACCAGTTGCACTCAACAAGCGTAAGATTACTGCTCATGTTAACACGTTGCTCGATCATGCTGTTGTCACGAACCGTCATCCTGCGCGGCGTGCTATTCTGCGCCTGAGTGCAGGTGCAATGGCAGGTTTTCGGAGTGTATTGACGGCGCGAGATTTCACCGAGATACAAACGCCTAAGATTGTTGCATCGGCGACTGAAAGTGGTGCCAATGTCTACAAGCTTGGCTACTTTGGCCGTGACGCCTATCTCGCGCAAAGCCCACAATTTTACAAGCAGATCATGGTTGGGGTCTTCGAGCGAGTCTTTGAGATTGGGCCAGTATTCCGCGCAGAGCCACATGACACGACGCGCCACCTCAACGAATATGTGAGCCTCGACGCTGAGTTCGGTTTTATCGAAAACCATTTCACTGTGATGGCCTTGCTGCGCGACGTGTTGGCAGGTATTCTCGCGAACTTCGCGGAAAACTACAGCGCGGAACTAGCACTGCTCAACGTGCAGATGCCAGAGGTGCCGCACACAATACCGCATATCCACTTCTCCGCTGCACAGGAGTTGATCTTTACACTGCACAAAACGGATGTACGCGGCGAACCAGACCTATCACCACAGGATGAGCGTTGGCTTGGCGAATGGGCAAAACAAGAGTTCGGCAGCGATTTCTTGTTTGTCACGGGCTATCCCACGAGCAAACGTCCATTTTATACCTATCCAGACCCTGAGCGGCCAGCGTTCACCAACTCGTTCGACCTGCTCTTTCGTGGCACCGAACTGGTAACGGGCGGCCAACGTCTGCACCGCTATCGAGACTATATTGCGGCACTCGAAAAAGCAGGATTGCCGCTAGAACCGTTCGCATCGTATCTTGAAGCGTTCAAATACGGTATGCCACCACATGGTGGCTTCGCGATTGGCCTGGAACGTTTGCTGATGCAGCTTACAGGTGTACCGAACATTAAATTGGCGACAACGTTTCCGAGGGATATCAATCGGTTGGATCCGTAGTAGCCTAGCAATCTTCATACAATGGATTTTCGTAGGGACCAGATTATGCTGTTTGATAAAATAATCCGTCGTTTCTCAACGGGCGACCACCACGGTCGCCCCTACTATACTTCCTTGCCAGAGCGTGTCAACGTGTATGGTAGGGGCGACCCTGGTGGTCGCCCCTACCATAATAAAAAGTCAAACAGCATTATCGCGTCCGAGACGTGATTTTGAAGATGTATGCTTATGCGTAGTTGTTTGGGTTTTCGACATTCAAGCCTTCAGCAGTTGCAATGGTAAGAAGGCTAATATCAGCGCAGACGAAGATGGTTTTTGTTCTGGGTCACAAAGGTTTGCTATCCAAACATGGCCTTTTTCAGGAAAGTAACGCTTGACGATAGCCGAAGTATCAAGAAAGTAGAGTGCCATTAGTAAGGTCCTCTATCTTCAATTACCATTTCAGACGCAGGCTTACCACCTCTATCTAGTTGCTGAACAAATCGCTCACGTTCTTCTCGTTCCTCCTGAGTCAAGGATCGTCGTGTCGCAAGACTAGCAAGTTTTCCTTCACGATACAATTTCTCGGCTAGTTCGCGACCAGTAGTTGTATGAATCTTTTGTAAAGTGTAGGGTAAATGCTGAATTAAGCTGTGCAACAGCGTTTCCGGTTGCTCACCTCTCTTAGTAGCTTCCGTCATAAGCTTTTGATATTCTTGGTCACTCAATGTAACAGTCATTTGATATGCCATGAAGATACCTCCCA
>JAABVA010004981.1_pt1 | contig 12164 bp, 17 predicted proteins | sample 5560331 | NCBI WGS metagenome assembly JAABVA01 (sample SAMN12812661, study PRJNA571458) | rock metagenome | isolation source: Antarctica rocks | place: Antarctica: Victoria Land, Mt New Zealand sud | collected 2016-01-07
GGCAGGTGCTGGGTGGGTGGGCCTTCTCAGAGACGGCTTTCTTCCATACCGGTCTGCCTTTCACGATTCTGAGCCAGCCGTATACCGCTAGTGGGAATGGAGTCTTTCAATCCAGCGGACCGCAGTTCGCGCGACGCGTTCCTCGTGTGCCGATCTATCGGAAGTCGACGGTGAGCGGTGTCACTGTCGCAGGCACCCGGCAGTGGATCAATCCAGATGCGTTTATTTCTGTGGTGGACCCCTCAACGGGGGGTTGCACGGGTGGAGACTCCGTAGCTAATTGTCAGTTCGGCGACTCTGGCAGAAACACCGTGCGTGGGCCACACTTTGCCGATTCCGACATCTACATCACAAAGAATTTCAGGATTCATGAAGGCGTAACCTTCCGCTTCGATACCCAGATGTTCAATGCCTTCAATCACGCAAACTTTGCGCTACCCGGCGACGTAGAGGCAGGCGTTCCCGGCGTTCTTGTCCCAGCTCGCTTCGGCACTCTGCAAAGCACGGTCTCTCCTCCGACAGGCCTACTGGGCGTTGGGCTGGGCGGCGATAGCTCACCCCGAATGATTGCCTTTCAAGGGAGAATTGAGTTCTAGCCGGCCGCTACCTTTCCGCACTCAGAGCCCTGCCGACAGCCGTGCTCGGTGTTCAGCTCTACTCTGTTGATGCGAATGCACCTGGCCTTCGGGCAAGACGGCGGCCAGCTTCCTCGACGCCCTGCATCTGCCCGCCGCCCTCGACTGGTTATCTAAGAAACTCTAGTCACGAAACGATCAATCTTGGTACCGCATTTCGTTTTGGATGATTGCGGGCCCAGAAAACGGACCATATCGACGCTACTGGATGGAACTCCGAAATGAGCCGCTTGGATCAACCAGAGCTACTTCACCACGGTTTCCAAAGCATCTCCCGAACGGAAACCCAACTGAAACCTGCAGATTCGGTGTATCCGGAGTCAGCCCCACACCGAAGCTGAGGTCCACCGTTCGTCCGGAGCAAACATGTAAGAGGTCCCAAGGCGAAGCGAGCCTCCTACGAGAAGAGATGCAGGTACCTGGTTTCTGTCCAACTTCGTCTCGTGTGTAAAGCGCTAGTCCCAACCAACCGTCACGGACGTCTTAGTATTCATCTACTCGTGATGAAAGAGGTGACCACTCCGCGCCTCTTTCGCTTTGTAACTTTCATGCCTGCCAGGCATCTCACATCGGTAAAGAATCTGTTGAAAGAGGATTAATGAAGCGTACTCAGGTTTATGGCATGTCTGCCACAAAGGACAGGTTGTTTCAATGTAGGAGCGGTTTCGCTCGACAGCTTGTAGTCTTCACCTCCATGTTCCTCGTGTGCGTGGGAGCTTTCGCGGCCATCCCGGAGGTTGGAACGAAGGCCCCGGATTTCACACTCTCAACGCCAACCGGCCAGAAAGTTCAGTTATCAGGCTTGACCGGCAAGGAGCCCGTCGTCCTGGTTATTCTGCGGGGATTTCCCGGATACCAGTGCCCGTATTGCGAGAAACAGGTACACGACTTCGTCGAGCACGCCTCGGCTTTCGCGGCGAAACATACGGATGTCCTGCTCGTATATCCGGGGCCCCCTGCGGATCTCGACGCGCATGCGAAGGACTTTTTGACCAAGCAGGCAGAGCTGCCCCAGAACGTGCAACTCGTCATCGACCCGGACTACACGGTCACGAACCGTTATGGGCTGCGCTGGGATGCGCCGCATGAAACTGCCTATCCGTCTACCTTCATCCTCGACCGGAAAGGTTCGGTGATCTTCGAAAAGGTGAGCCACAGCCACGGAGATCGTACTTCCGCGGAGGAGATCCTCAGCAAGTTACCCTGAAGCGAAGAGTTGTTCTCGATCTGAACTGGGCCTGGGCCAAAGTTCGCCAAGGCCCCGGTTACAGACCAATTGGTCCTAATTCTGGAAGCGATCCTTATTCCATGATTCTGTTCAAAATATGGGCTGCAATAAAGAACGCGAAACTGTTCCACAAGAGCAAGTTTGCAGAAGATCACCTTGCCGAACCGCTGAAGCCAAGGAGTTGTTCCAATACTTGCTTCACAACTCGATCACAGCGCGGGGCCTGGAAGACAAATGCATGACAGGTCTCGCGGTCGACGTAGTCTGAGAGACCCAGCCGCAGGGTGGCCCGGGCTCGATGCAATCGGATCTTTACGTTGTCCTCGGTGATCCCGAGCGCGTGAGATGTTTCTGCTGTGCTCATGCCTTCGACGTCGCGCAAGACCAGAACAGCGCGGCTGCCGTCCGGGAGGCCATCAACCAAGGTCTCTAGCAGAGACGATGCTTCAGATCTCGCCGCCGCTTGTTCTGGATTCGGCTCAGTTGAAGCGAAACGATCCATTTGATCTCCTTCGCCGGTGTACTCGTCGTACCGTTTGGCATTTCTCAAACGCCCCAGGGCTTCGTTGACGGCGATTCTCGTCAGCCACGCTCCGAAAGGAGCACTGCCTGCAATTTGGCGCAGGTGCTCATAGGCGCTCACATACGCAGCCTGCATGATGTCTTCGGCCTCGTCATCACTCCGCGTGATCCCGCGTGCAGCTCTATAAAGGCGCTGGTTATAACGGCGCATGATGACTTCGAAAAGCTCGGTCTCTCCAGCAAGTACACGTGAGATGACCTCTTCGTCGCTCATCAGCCCAGATGCAGGAAGTGTCGCTATCGGAGGGTAAGACATGAGTCCTCTACTCCTAGAGAGTCGGATAGCCCTGAAAGGTTACGGGCACGCTCAGGAAATCTTGGGCTTCAGGTGTATCCAATCGGGCGTTGCTGAGTCTTCAGGTTGGCACCCATTCTAGGTGCATCCGGAGAGACGAGATGAAAATGTATACGAAAGCGGCCTTGGTCCTGATGACCGGCCTCCTTACGGCAGCGGCAAGAGCGCAGGCTCCTTCCGATCCTCAGATTGTTGGCATCGTCGTCGCAGCCAACCAGATTGACATCGATTCCGGGCATTTGGCTCTGACCAGGTCGCACAATAAGCAGGTGCGGGAGTTTGCCCAGCAAATGATCACAGATCATACCGCGGTGCAGAAGTCAGTTTTCGACCTCGGCGCAAAGCTGCACGTGACACCTGCCGAGAGCGAAACCAGCGCGACGCTTAAGAAACAGGCCTCAGAAACGGCAACTCGCCTTCGGACCCTCCGCGGTGCGAAGTTCGATCAGGCCTATGTGGACAACGAAGTGGGTTATCACAAAGCGGTTATCGGTGCAGTCAAGACCGTCCTGATCCCTAACGCGCAGAACAGCGACTTGAAGGCAGCGCTGGAGGGAACGGCCCCGATGTTCCAGGGTCATCTGGAACATGCTGAACAGGTACAAGCGGCAATAGGCAAGCAATCCTCCGTGAGCTCGGGCAGGTGACGAAGTCTGGCATGCGGTCAGCACCGCACAATACGCTTTGGCGAGTCATGTCTCTACTGCTCATCACGTGTTCGTGGGGGGCGGCTTCGGTGCGTGTTGATCAGAACGTCGCATCGCAAACCCGCGATGTTATGATCCGCGGGTTTGCTTACCAGCCGGCAGTGATGACGGCTCACGTGGGCGACACGGTGCAATGGAAGAATGCGGACATCGTTCCTCACACCGTGACGGCCACTGACAAAAGCTTTAGCTCTGGCGTGATTGCTCCGGGTGCTACGTGGAAGTTCTTAGCGCACAAAGCCGGAGTTTTCCCATACCTCTGCACGCTTCATCCCAATATGCACGGCAAACTGATCATTCAATGAGACGTACCGAGGAGCCCCTGTGTGCTCGATTCCGTTTCCGGCGCTTTCCCCGGAGCATATCCATCCCATTCTGGTGAACTTCACAGCCGCGCTCGTTCCTGCTTCTGTGGGGAGCGACATTGCTGGTCGCGTGTTTCGCAAAGCTTCGCTGGAGAATGCAGCGTGGTGGATGCTTCTGTATGCGGCAGCAATTACTCCCTTGACCGCTTGTGCGGGGTGGTGGTGGAAGCAGCGAGTCAGCGACACTCTTCCCGCCGAACTCCTGCTTCGTCACCAGCGGCTCGGATTCAGCCTCGCCTTTGCTTTCATCGGGTTAACCGTATGGCGCTTCGCCACCTACCGGAGACACGAGTCACCAGGATTCGCTTACCTGTTCTCAGGCATAGTGGTTGTCGTTCTCCTCGTAGTCCAGGGAGCTCTCGGGGGCACCATGCTGTTCGGCAGCTGAGGTAAGCACGAAACCTTCGACCTCTTCCTATCCCCGGACATCGCCTGGATCCAAGACACCGCTCTGCTCGGCCAGTCACTCAGCCGCCAGCTGCAGGCCATCCACACCGCCCGCCCTACCTCCGGCCAGTTCTTCGTATCGCTCTTTCCCGGCGTCGACAACCCGGTGTTCGAGCACGAGCCCGCCTATCCCAGGCTCAGCTTCCCCGACCCTGGTTTCCAGCTCCTAGCCCTCTTCCGTTTCTGGAACATCCTCCAGTATTGGTCGCCCAACCGCATCGTCGCCGGCCAGGACTGGCCCGCCGTTCTCCGTACCTTCGTCTCCCCTGTCGCACTCGCCCGCGACAAGGACGACTACACCCGTGCCATGCTCGCCTTTGCCGCTCGGGTCAACGACACCCACACCAACCTTTGGGGCTCCCTCGCGCTCCGCCCACCCACAGGTGACTGTCGTCTTCCCGTCAACATCCGCTTCGTGCGCGTCCAGGCCATTGTCGCTGAGCCGTCCACCAGCAAGCCCGGTCCCGACCCCACTCTCCGCGCCGGCGACATCATTAACTCCATCAACAACACACCAGTGACGAAGCTGCTTTCGACCTGGTCATCCTTCTACGCCGACTCGAATGAAGCCGCTCGCCTCGCCGACCTCGCTCTCACCCTCACCAATGGCCCTTGCGGCCCCGTGGCCCTCGGTGTCACCCGCGACAGCAAGCCGCTCTCGCTCACCGCCAACCGCGTACTCATTTCGTCACAGGACAACATCCGCTACACCCACGACCTGCCCGGTCCCGCATTTCGCCTGCTTTCCCCCGAGGTCGCCTACCTCAAACTCTCCGCCGTTAAGGTGGCCGACCTCCCTCACCAGCTCGCGCAGGCCAACCACACCCGCGGCTTCATCATCGACATCCGCAACTATCCCTCCGAGTTCGTCCCCTTCGCTCTTGGCTCCCACCTCGTCACCACCCCACACCCTTCGCCACCTTCACCCACGCTGATCCCAGCAACCCCGGTGCCTTCGTCTGGGGCGAAACCGCATCCATCCCGCCCGCTGAGCCGCACTACCTCGGCAAGATCGTTATCCTGGTCGACGAGACCTCTCTCAGCCAGGCCGAGTACACCGCCATGGCCCTGCGCGCCGCTCCCGGCACCCTCGTCATCGGCAGCACCACCAAGGGCACCGATGGCAACGTCTCCGCCATCCCCCTCCCGGGCGGCCTACATACCCAGATCAGTGGCATCGGCGTCTTCTACCCCGACCGCCACCCCACCCAGCGCATCGGCATCGTCCCCGACATCAGCGTCCACCCCACCGTCACCGGCCTCCGCGACCGCCGCGACGAGATCCTCGAGCGCGCCATCCGCGAGATCGTCGGCCCATCGATGCGAGAGGGAGATCTTCGCAAATTAGCCCACCCCATCTCATAGCGTGCCACGTGGAATTGGTGGGTACACCGCGAGGTGGGCACTACAACATAAAGGACGTTATGTTGAGGGCTCTCTCCGAAGCTGCTCCGGCCTTCAGCACTGTTGAGCCGAGACAGCGGTCTCAGGCACCTTTGTGAGTGTGAAGGGCGGCGCGGATCTTTTCGACGTGGGTTCCATGGCTGCGGATGGCTTCGTGGAGCTGGTCGCCGGTGACGCCAAACTCTTTCGACCAGTAGGCGATGTCGGAGGCCATCTTGGGGTTGATCTCTTTGGGATTGTGAGGCCCTTGGCGTGCTCTTCGTGGAGGGCGTGCGGTTCGTGAGCTTTAGGGGCGTCGTGGTGCTCGGACATCGGCTGCTTCCTCGGTTCGGTTCTCTTAGGTGGATGAGGAAGCGTTAGGTGGGGATGTACATCGGAAAGTTCACACCTGACTGCCTGCGTGGATGGGTGAATTAGATTCCAATGCGCTCGACCTCATCGAGTGAAATCTCGTCATCGCGCCGATCGTAAAGGCCTGTTGTCCTGGCCGATTCGTGCGCCGCCATCTGCTGTGCGATCTCCAATCTGCCACCGTTCTTGAGATAGGCAGTGATGCCGGTCGCCCGGAAGGTATGACAGCCGATCTCGGTCTTGATCCCGGCCGCGAGCGCCCGTCTTCGAATCATCCTCCAGACATCGGGCTGGAGCAGGGAATTGCCGGTCAGCTCGCCCGATCGGCCCCGCGCTGTGCGGAAGAGCGGCCCCTTCCGGCATTCCGTGATCCCGGCCGGCCGGATGTACTCCTCCAGGTAGCGGTCGAGATTGTGGTGGGTCGGCATCTCGTGCTCCTTGCCACCCTTCTCGTGCAGCCGCACCCACCCGCGCCGGCCCTGCACATAGAATTCCTCGACTTTCATCGAGATCGCCGCTCCCCATCGAGCTAAGGTGTAGACCATCAGGCCAATCAGGGCTCGATCCCGCAGGCCGGGAAGGGAAGTGGCATCGATCGATTCGATGAGTGTTCTAGCCTCATCGACCTGCAGAACCGGTGTCTTGCCGCGCCCTTTGCGAGTGCTTTGGACCACGTATGGCGTGGGCAGGATTGATCGGGAGGACCTGGCCGACCACCATCCAGTCGAAGAGCATTAGCAGAGCGGCCAGCCGCTGCTTCAGTGTGGGTTTGGAGTGGAGCTTGAGCTGCGCCTCCATAAGGCCGCCACATGCACCGGCTCGACCTGGGCGAGATCCAGGATGCCGAGCTCGGCGCAGAAGGCAGAGAACTGCCGGACCGCCTCCATATAGGCGCGACGGGTGTTCGGATTGCGGATGTGCGAGCTGAAGAAGTCGCGCATTCGCGTGCGAGCTTCCGGCCGCGCGGTGAAGATCGGCGGCAGGGAAGCAACATGCACACGCGTGACGGGCGAGAGATCACAACCGCCATAATGGTTCCCATGTTGAAGATGTTCATCCATTGCTCGGCTCTCTTCTTCGTTTGCCTCTCCAGAGCGGGGAGCCAGACTCTGACCGCGTGCGGTACACAAACAGTGAACTACAGAGCTGCGCCTCGAGAGATCGAGAAGAAGATTCAGCCAACAAGGTCGGTCGCAATCGCCGTGGTGCCGACCTCCGGGAAACGTGTTGCGTCCCCACAAGGTACCCGATGGTTTGTGGAGGTAGATCCCGATTACCTGAGCGTCAAGGAGCCTTGGAAGACAACGCTGTATATAGGGAGTGCTGGCGACGATAAGACAGTTCTTCTAGCGACGTTCACCGATCACGGAAACACCTTCTCAGCGCATTGGATCAATGAGAAGCTCCTCTTTGTGCAGGTCTGGTGGGGCCGGATCGCGTCAAGCGATCTCATCCTCGACGTTTCGCAAGGAAAGTACATCTACAACGAGTTCGCCAACTATGGGGAGCTTGTCGAACCGTGCCGCGAATGATCGTTCTCCATTATCATGCGTGGAACGCACGCAATGAACGCCGTTGCAGAGGGGCGGGACTGGTCAGATTCACCGTTTCGGTGCTGGTTCGATTCGCACTAGCTACTGTGCTGCAGTAACCAGTCCTGGATCGTCTCGCGTTCGTTCGGGGTGAGCGAAGGCGCGGCGCGGCGCAGCATCTCCAAGAACCAATTGATCGTGGTTGGAGTCTCCGGGTAGCCGATGTTGCTGTGGTTATTTCGCGGACCATATACGGGGCGAACTGAATCCACGATGGGCTTTTCCGCTCCTGTCGAGCATGACGATAAATGGGAGGCCAGCGTCCGTGCCGTGGAAGGAGACACGCAGATGGTCCGCGCCGATGGTGTTGTGGTGGCGTGTGTCATCAGAGTGCTCGCCATCGTCGAGGACTAATCTTACAAAGTTGCGATCAAACAGCGGACGCATAACCGGGTCGGCCAGGAAGCTCTCTAGGCTATGGCAAGAACCGCACCACGAGGCACTAAAGATGAGCAGGACATTTTTGTGCTGACTGGAGGCAATTGTCTCTGTGTCCCTGAGGAGGTGGTCGGCGTCCTGCGCATCCTCCGGAGGAGAGGCAATGGCTTCAGCAGACGGAAACCTGGGCAAAGCTCCGCGTGCCTGCAAGGGTGCGAGAGCAATGATGGCGTGAGCAGTCAGGAGCAGAGGGGTGCAAGCGGCGAGACGGAGTGGCATCGGCGTCCTCGGAGAGGGATTGCTCTTGCTGCCATGCTCTCACGCCTCATTGTGGGGACGAGTACAGGCAAGCACCCGCGGCTGGAGTCCGTGGTCTCATGGTCGCAAGGGGTTTCTGATCGCGATACTAAAGCGCGTTCCGTCAGAAGCGCGCGTTTAGCCTTTAAGGAGAGTGGGTGGCCGAGAATCCTCTTCCCGGTCAACGCTCACCGACTTGCGCTCGCTGCCTGAACTTGTCCTGACTGGTTTGCGATGCCCGGTGTCGGAGAGTTGACCCGGACCGGTGATCGCGCAGCATGCACCCGGGTCAACGCAGAGCCAAGCGTCAACCCTGTGCCACTGACCTGGCTGCCGGGACCATGCGCCTGCTTCAAGGGAGCTGCAACCACGATCGCAGGACCTTCAAACCGCCTGATCGACGCAACCGTCACCGTCTCAGCATCAGACCCGCTGCCAATCGTGATGGTCTGCCCGTTCCCAAACCCGAACGGACTCACTACGGAAATCGTTTTCTCCCCAGCTGCGACCTCCTTGCTCGTCGTCGTCGCGCCTCCAGTGCCCACGTTGGCAACCACCCCGCGCTCGGCTTCGGCACCCGCGTCAATCAGCACCGTCTCGCCTGCGCGGAACCCGGTAACATCGGCGACTTGTAGGATCGTGCTGCCTGCCTTCGACCCGAAGGGCAGCACAGTAGCCGGTGCCACAACAAAGTCCGTACAGTTGCTATCCGTATCGGCGCCATCTGGAAAGCGGCCTGCACTCCGGTCGATCACGCTCGCGCCGCCCATCCTCCCAAAACCTCCACCGGGCTCCAGAGAAGGGACAAAGCAGCCCTCGCTGCGTTCTCCGGACTCGGCCTGGTAGCCCTTGGCCGCCCAGGGATCGGACAAACCGCCGTAATTCAAGCTGTCCGCCACCACCCCTGAGGGATCCCGCAACACCAGGCTGCCCTCCTGCAAAGGAATGACTCGATCAAACAAGAGGTATCTCGTCGTCATCTCAGGCCCTCCAAACCACTGGTCTGGCTTGCGGTCTCCCTGATAGCCCGCGGTGGTCACCTTCTTGTCCCACACCACCGCGTTGATCGCATGTCCCTTCGCCAGCGGCTGGTCCAGCGTCACCCCTGAGCCATGCGCCTGAACAGGCTCATCGCTCACGTGCACAAACTTCGTCGCAGGCTCGAACGAGATGCCCGTGCCCCGGTCGCTGAAGGGCAGGTTCGCCGCATGGTTGAAGCGCAGCGGTGCCGCCAATTCAAGTCCCGTGCCCGGAGCCACGACCCACTCATCGCGGCCATGTTTTTTCGTGAACCCCGGCGCAAACGTGATCTCCGCCCCGTTCTGGCCCTCCCGCTCGACCGCGCTCACCGTGACCACTTCCTTGGTCGCAGGCGTACCCACCGTGATCTTGTTGCCTGCGGCGAATCCGTCCGCCCGGCGCACCCGGATTCGGGTCGCCCCTGCATTGACGTCCTCCGTCAGGTTCGTCTGGCTCGCCTTGGTGCCAACGCGCGTCACGGTCACTATCTCAATCCCATGGTCTTTGCTGTCGATGTCCAGGCGGATCTTGTCCCCGGCTGAGATATCCGCCAAAGCCGTTACCTGGAGCGTGGAGGCTCCCGCAGGTGCATCCGCTGCCAGGTAAGCCTGTGTCCCCGGCTTGCCCACGGCGGTCACCGTCGCCACCTCAAACTGCTCGGTGCTGGTGCCCCCAAACGGCACAGTCGACCCATACCCCAGCGCGATCTTCTCCCCTACCTTGAACCCGGCAACGCGCTGGACCGGAACATTGGTCGACCCTGCAGGTAGCGTGATCGGCCCGTCCGGCAGCGGCTGCCATAAAGTCGTGTGGTCGCTGGCCGCTGTCCCCACCGCCGTGATCTTGCGGCTCTCCGCATCCTTTCCAGTCCCGATCTCCACCGTGTCCCCGGCAGACATCCCCTTCACCTCGCGGACGCTCAGCGAAACGGCGCCCGCCTGCGCCTGCGCCGCCAGCCCAGAATTCGACAAACCGAGCAGGTAAAAGCCTTTCGCTTTTAGCTTGGTCCCGGCCGGGATCCGCACCGAAGAAAAGACCGTCTGCTGCGCCGGCCGCTCCGTCATGCTCCACCCGGAAAGATCCACCTCACTGTTGCCGCCGTTGTACAGCTCAACGAACGAGTCCGTCGCATTGTCGCCCGAACCGGACCCGATGCGGAACTCATTGATCCTTACCGGCGCGGCACTCCGCACCTTCTGGGCCATAGTGTCGGTCTGCTTCACGCCGTCCGCCTCGTTCGACCACGTGGCATCGGCAACGAGGTCGCCGTTGAACGCCTTTGGCCCCGCCGTCACCGCAAAGGTCGCACTCACGCTCGCTCCCGGCGCAACCGCGTCAGAGAACGTCCTAGACCGCTCCTTCGTCCCCTGGTCCACAGCCGTCCACTGCTTGCTCGGTACGGACAATTTCAGGACCAGCCCCTTCACGGGTGATCCGGTCGTGTTCGTAAATGTAACCGCGGTGTCCTTCGTCGCACCAGGCGTAAACGTCTGAACGCCCGTTGCCCTCTTCGCCAAAGCCTGCGTCACACTCAGCCGCGGCACGTTGTACCCAGCCGCAACCACGTTCGCCTGCACCAGTTGATCGGTCGCGTCACTCGGATAGGTCCCCGCCGCAGTCACAGCACCCTCATAAAACGTGCCCTGCGAGCTGTTGCTGTTATCTCCGCCGTTGCCGAGCAGGATAGCCCCCTGCTTCCGCATCGGATCATAACTCGAGTTCACCCGCTGGCCATCAAACATCACCGTCAGGGCACCCCGCTGCGCATCACCGCCCAGCGAAGCCCAGCGATGCGGTGCACCCTTCGCCATCGCCGTTACAAATCGCCAGTGGATGTCCGGGAGATGCGCGCATAGCCTGGATCCGTCCGTATTCACGCAACCGACCAGGTTGTTCTCCTGGTCCGTCTCAATCCAAGGTCCCGGAGGGTTGCCATGGATCCAACCCGTGGTGTCCCCAAAGTACGCGGTTTCCATCGTGCCGTTGTCATCGTCACGACTGTCGATCTCCGCATTGCCATAATCAAAGCAGCACCCGCCATTGAAATGGTGTCCATTGATCACCCAGTACTGCCCTTCGGCCTGATCGTCGACCGCCGTACCCTTCACGTCATCAATGCGAAGGCCTGTCCCCGGCTCGATGAAAACGCCATACACCTTGTGCCCCATAACGGTCACTGGCGCCATATCCGCGAGCGGCAGATTGTTCAAGCCGCCCATCGCCGGTCCGCTGAAGCCGCCACGTGGCGCCTGCGACAGATCGTTGTGCTTCGGCGACTGGTCGTACACCTTGCTGATCCAGCAATAGGTGTTCGTGCAGAACGCATCCTGCGCCACCGCATCGGCATAGCCACCCGCATCGTGGCTCGGCGGGGCTCCCGGTTGGACGGCCTTGATATCCAGCATCTTGCCGTCAGACTGGCGAAGGAGCTGATACAGCGGCCCGTTGTACGACTGGTAAAGAGCTCTCGTCGTGCTGTGGGCGGCGACGCACGGATCTCCCGCCACCGCATAGATGTCACAGGGCCCCTGCGGGCGCGTCAAAGATCTCTCGTCGCGCTTCTTCCCCGTTTGCCCCAGCGCTGCCGCTACGAAAACGAGCGAGAGTATAGCGAAAAACTTTGACGTCATTCCTCTGGGTCTCATAGGACTAAAATCCTCATCCGAACGGATTCGCTTCCACCGAAGGAAAGCGGTTACATTGCGGTGTGCACAACCTTAGCAGAGGGCGGGAGTTGGCTCTGTTGCATTAACCGGGCTCGACGCGGTTGAGGCACTACGATAGCTCATGTTCAAGCGTCGTCGTTTCCCGGTTGAGATCATCCTGCTCTGTGTTCGCTGGTACTGCAAGTACGGGATCAGCT
>JAABVA010004982.1_pt1 | contig 12162 bp, 11 predicted proteins | sample 5560331 | NCBI WGS metagenome assembly JAABVA01 (sample SAMN12812661, study PRJNA571458) | rock metagenome | isolation source: Antarctica rocks | place: Antarctica: Victoria Land, Mt New Zealand sud | collected 2016-01-07
CCCAAGATGACGCGTCCCACCGCCATAGAGCGGGTAAGGCCCCCGGGAGACCACCGGGTTGACGGGCCGCGCGTGCACACCCGGCAACGGGCGCAGCCTAGCGGTTCCGATCGGCCGAGGGCGTGAGCTTGATTAGCATCTCGCCCACGCCCGTGTCCGGCAGCAGCGAGCACGCTCGATGTGCCGCTACACACGCGCCACTCGATCAAATCCTATTCTTCACCGACGACAAGCGTGACGCGCCCTGGTAGCCGCGACGGCGCCAGGGCGTTTTGTTTGTCCCCGAATCACGGCGTTTTGTTTGTCCCCGAATCACGAACGAATTATGAACCTTCTCGCGGTTTATACTCGAGCTTCGGATTATGGGGACCAGTGGGCTATACTTCAATCGTGCGCCAGTACTCTACCCTCGACCAGCCCGACACCGCGCAGGACGCTATAGCGACCACCTCCGAGCCACCCGCGCACAAAGGACTCGACGTACGCGCCATCACCGAGTCGGCGCTGCTGATGGACGTGACGGTGCTGCTGGTAATCCTCAGGACACTTGTGCCGATACCGGGATTCCAGGGGCTGATCCGCCTGGCCTGCCCGCTGCCGTTCGTGCTGCTGGCCCTCCGTCGCGGCACGCGCGCCGGCCTCGTGGCGACGATGGCCTCGTTCGTATTGTTGTCTTGTTTTATCGGACCCGTCCTCGCGGTGCAGCAAATCTTCGTGTTCGGGGGGCTCGGCACCCTGTTCGCCTGGGCCTCGCGGCATCGCTGGCGCTCCGTCGTCACCGTGCTGGTCGGCGCCACGCTGTATGGCCTGCTCTATCTGCTGCCGCCGTTCCTGTTCGGTCTCTATGTCCTGCGCATCAATCTCGGGCGCACGCTCGACGACGTGCATCGGCAGGCCAACTCGTTCTTGACTACCCTCGGCCACGCGCATGTCCCGCCGCCCTTGGCGCCGACCGTCTTCGTCCTGCTGTTCGGGCTCCTGTTCGCCTTCTCGCTGGGCAGCAGAGCCCTCGTCGTCCTCGTCGCGGTCATCGGTATGGCTTACTATCTTCTCCTCACGACGTTGCCCAGGACGGCCACGCTCCTCTCGGTGTTCAGCGGTATCGCCCCGGGGCGGGCCCTGCTGCACGTGCTCTATCCGGTCGCCCTGGCCGCGCTGACGCATCCCCTGGCGACGTTGATCGTGTTCTTCGCCGGCTATAGCCTGATCAACGTGTGGGCCTATCTCATCGTCGGCATCGAGTTATTTCGCCGCCTGCCCGACGAGACGCGGCGGGATGCGCGAGGCCGTAAGATTGATTTCTTTCCGGTCGGTTAGCTACGCCTATCCGCGCGCCACGTCCCCGGCGCTGCGCGATCTCACCCTCGACATACGCGAGGGTGAGACGCTGGCCGTCGTCGGCGCCAACGGGTCCGGCAAGAGCACGATGGGGCGGCTGGCCAACGCGCTGCTCGCCCCGACGCACGGCGCCGTGACGGTCGACGGGCTGGCGACCACCGACCCCGGCGGCCAGGCGCAGGCGCGACAGCGGGTGGGCATGGTCTTCCAGAACCCCGACTCGGGCATCGTCAGCGCCTCGGTCGAAGAGGACGTCGCCTTTGCGCTGGAGAACAGGGCGCTGCCACGCGCGGTCATCGCAGAGCGGGTCGGGCGCACGCTCGACCTGCTGGCGCTGGGCGAGCATCGGCGGGCGCACCCGTTGAGCCTGACCACCAGCGACAGGGCGCGGTTGGGCCTGGCCTCGGCCGTGGTCGACGACCCGCGCTATCTGATCATGGACGAGGCCACGGCCTATCTCGACGCCACGGACCGCGCCCTGTTGATGGGGGCTGTCGGGGAGGTGCGACGCGCCACCGGTATGGCTGTCGTCATCATCACGCACCTGATGGACGAGGCGCTGGCGGCCGACCGGGTCGCCGTCCTCGCGGAGGGCGAACTCGTCTACGTGGGGACGCCGGGCGACCTGTTCGCGGATCCCCGGCGAGCGCGCGCGTGGCGGCTTGAGTTGCCTCCGCTTTTGCAGCTGCGCGACTATTTAACGGGTTACGGCATCGACCTCGGCGCGGCGACCACGTCGGTCGAGGCCATGGTGGAGCAGTTGTGTCGCTTGTAGCGCAAGACCTTGTGTATCAGTACGCCGGCGCGGCCACCCCTGTTTTGCGCGGTCTCTCCCTGGCCGTGCCGCCCGGCCGCGTCGTGGCCCTGTGCGGCGCCGCGCGCTCAGGACGCAGCACGACCATGGCGCTGTTGGCCGGTCTCCAGGCGCCGGGGGGCGGCGCGGCCACCGTCGACAAGGTCGCGGCGGCGGTGCCGGAGGCGCGCGGGCGCGTGGGCTTGCTGCTGCAAAACGCTGACGAGGCCCTGTTTGGGCTGACGGTGCGCGAGGACGTGATGTTCGCGCCGCTGCAGCTCGGCCTCTCTCCCGATGACGCGTCGGCGCGGGCCGAGCGCGCCCTGCGCGTGGCCGGTCTCGACCCGCAGCGGTTCGCGCGCCGCTCGCCCTTCTCGCTCAGCGGCGGGCAACGTCGCCGCGCGGCCATCGCGGGCCTGCTGGCGATGGAGCCGTCCTATGTGCTGCTGGACGAGCCGTTCGTGGGGCTGGACCCGCAGGGCCGCGACGAGATCCGCGAGGTGATCCGCTCGATTGCCGTGAGCAGCCTCACCACGCGCACGGGGGTGCTGGTCGCCCTGAGCACGCTCGACGGGGCGCTGGGGCTCGCGGACGAGCTTGTCATCCTGCACGACGGCCGCGCGGCCTGGCAAGGCACGGTCGCGGACTACGCGGCGGCGCCGCCGGATGTGGCCTCGTGGGGCTTGCGCCAACCGGATCTCGTCGCGCTGAGGGCACAGTTGGCGGAGCGGGGTTGGGGGCTACCGCTGGCCGGTGTCGACGCCGCAGCCTTGGCCGGAGCCATCGCTGCGCGCGCGCAGGGGGCGCGGCCATGAGCCCTTCGTCGCGGGGCTCGGGCCGCTTCGAGGCCCTGCAGTACGCGCCGGGAGGCTCACCACTGCACGGGCTGGACGCGCGCAGTAAGCTGCTGGCCATGATCATCGTGATCGCCGGTGTGCTGCTCGCCGCGCATCCGCAAGGCTACGTCCCGCTGCTGCTGCTGCTCGTCGCAGCCACGGTAGCCGGCCGCATCGAGCTCGCGCGCATCCAGCGGGCCTTTGGGCTCGTGCTCGTGTTCGTCGTCATCGGAGCGTTCGTGGTGGCCATCCTGACCCCTGGCAAGGTCGCGGCGACGCTGGGTCCGTTCCACGTCACCGACAACGGGCTGCAGTTGGCCCTGCGCGGGACCGCGCAGACGCTCGTCATCCTGTACACCGGGGCGCTGGTCGTCATAACGACGGCGCCCTCGGCGCTCAGCCATGGGTTGGTGTGGTATCTCAACCCGCTGCGCCGCTTGCGCGTCCCCGTCGACGAGATCGCGGTGATGGTCGGCATCGGGCTGGCCTTCCTGCCCTTGTTGCAACAAGAGCTGCAGCGCATCCTGCTAGCGCAACGGGCGCGCGGCGCCGACTTCCGCCGGGGCACGCTGGAGGCGCGCATCATCGGAGCCGTCAACATCCTGCCCCCACTCCTGGCTAGCAACCTGCGGCGGGCCGAGGAGTTGGCCGTGGCCATGGAGGCGCGTGGCTACGCGCCGGGCGCGCCGCGCACGCTGCTCAACGCCGGCCACTTCGGCCCCGCCGACGCCGCGGCCATCCTGCTGGCGCTCGTCGCCGCGGTCGTCGCCGTCCGGCTATAACGCGGATGATAGTCGGCTACTCCTCAACGCTATTCCATAACGAACGCTGTTCCATAACGCTGTTCCATCATAGCCCGAACAGGCCATTGTAACGGCTCGATTGGACTCTCTATACTCTCCGCAAGGTTGCCGATACGTCGCCCGCGGATCACTCAGGGTCGGGTCCGGCGCCCTCGCGCGCCGTCGCTTTCCCGCCATTGAACTGAGAGGGGCCTCCTTGATACAGCAGCGTACGCCTCCCGCGCCGGCAGCGTCGCCTATCTCTCGCCCACACCTGTGGGCGGCCAGCTTTGCGACCGAGACCGGCCTGTTGCACGTCATCGCCGGCCAGGACCACTTCCAGGAGTGGTGGGGGTATGGAGTGTTCTTCCTCGTCGTGTCGCTCTGCCAATTTGTCGGGGGCGCGATGCTGCTCTTCAAGAGCGGCCGCGGCCTGTACTGGGCCGGTATCGCGGGGACGGTCGTCGTGCTGGCCGTCTGGACGGTCTCTCGGACCGTCGGCGTGCATATCGGCCCGGACAGCGCCGCGCCAGAGCCGATCGGGTTGCTGGACGCCCTCTGTGGCGGGCTCGAAGTCGCCCTGGTCTTCTTCTTGGTCCGCCTGTTGCGCGACTCCGCGCCCGCCCCTTTCGAGCGCGTATCGATGGGGCCCGCGCGGGGGCCGTACGGGCCGGCCCGGGGACAGACGACAGGGCCGGGGAAGCTGTAATGCGCACCGATCGCACTGAGGTTCGAGTTGCGGGTGGGGGCGGCGCCGTGACGCCGCGGGATCGCCCTCTATGGTGAGCGTGCAGCGTATCATGCGCACTCCCGCCCTCGTCTACGGGCTCATCGCCGCGGTCCTGGCCAGCGCGCTCGTGCCCGTCCTCGGCCAGTTCTTCGTCGCCTCTGGCCGCGGCGCGCCCCAGCCGATCGGCGCGACATTGCGTTGGGAGCCGATCCTCGTCGGGCTTCATCTGATCACGGACCTCCTGATCGGGCTGTCTTACGTAGCGATCTCCGCCACACTCATGTATTTGGCGCGCAAGGCGCATCGCGACATCCCGTTCCTGTGGGCCTTCGTGGCCTTCGGCGTCTTCATCATCTCGTGCGGCCTCACCCATTTTGTCGCCGCGCTGACCTTGTGGGCGCCGCTCTATTGGGTCGCGGGGGGCGTGAAGTACGTGACCGCCCTCGCGTCGGTAGGGACGGCTGTCGCGGTCCCCGCGCTTGTGCCGCAGGTGCTGACTCTGATCCAATCGGCCAAGGTCTCCGACGAGCATCGCGCGCAGTTAGAGGTCGCCAACGTCGCACTCGCCCAGGCAAGCAGCGTCAAGTCCGACTTCCTCGCCACTATGAGTCATGAGATTCGGACGCCCATGAACGGCGTGATCGGTATGACCGGCCTCCTCCTCGACACGGACCTGACGCACGAGCAGCGGGCCTACGCCGAGACCGTGCGTACGTCGGGCGAGGCCCTGTTGGCCATCATCAACGACATCCTCGACCTCTCCAAGATCGAGGCCGCCCGCATGGATCTGGAGGTGACCGACGTCGACGTGCGGCGGATCGTGGAGGACGCCGTCGACCTGCTCGCGGCGCAGGCGGACGCCAAAGGCCTGGAGCTGGCCTCTCTGGTCCACGAGGCCGTGCCGCCCATCCTGCGCGGCGACCCCGGCCGTCTCCGCCAGATCTTGCTCAATCTGATCGGCAACGCCGTCAAGTTCACGGCGTCGGGAGAGGTCGTCATCCGCGTCGACGTGGTTGAGAGCACGGACACCGGGCCGCTGCTGCGTTTCGCCGTCACCGACAGGGGTATCGGGATCGCGCCGGAGGTGCGCGGGCAGCTTTTCCAACCGTTCAGCCAGGCCGACAAGTCGACGACCCGCCGCTATGGGGGTACTGGACTGGGACTCGCCATCTCCAAGCGGCTGACCGAGTTGATGGGCGGCTCCATCGGCGTGGAGAGCGAGTCCGGGCGGGGCAGCACGTTTTGGTTTACGGCCCGTCTGGCAGGGGTTGCGTCGCCGGCCGCGACCGCCCCCGCGCGGCCGCGACCGCCCCCGCGCGGCCGTCCGACCTGCGCGGCCGGCGCGTACTGATCGTCGACGACAATGAGACCAACCGCATCATCCTCCATCACCATCTGACGTCCGGCGGCATGCGCGCCGGCAGCGCCGCGGACGGAGGGGAGGCGCTGGCCCTTCTCCGGCAGGCGCGACGCGAGGGTATGCCCCACGATGTGGCCATCCTCGACATGGATATGCCGGGTATGGATGGGCTGGATCTCGCCGAGGCTATCCGTGCCGACGCGGCCCTGGCTCCCACCAAGCTTGTGCTGCTGGCCTCCGTGACCCCGCGCGAACGGGGGGCGCAGGCCCGGCAGGTAGAGCTGGACGCCTATCTGACCAAGCCCGTGCGCCAGGCGCAGCTATACGAATGCCTGGCGCGCGTCCTGGCTGGTCCAGGCTCCGACGCCGGGGCAGGCCAGCGGTATAGGCTCGAGGGCGCGCCCGGGGGCGCGCCGGCGCGGCCGGCGGAGACGGAGGCGGCGCGTCCCCGGCGCGGGCGCATCCTGGTGGCCGAGGACAATGTCGTCAACCAGCGGGTCGCCGCGCGCCTGCTGGAGAAGCGTGGCTATCGTGTCGACACGGTCGCCGATGGGCGCGAAGCAGTGGACGCGCTCGCGCGTATCCCCTACGATCTGGTGCTGATGGACTGCCATATGCCGGAGATGGATAGCTACGCGGCGACCGCCGAGATCCGTCGCCGTGAGGCGGCCGGGGGCGTCGCGGCGCCACGGACACCGATCATCGCCATCACCACGAACGCCCTCGCCGGGGACGCCGAAACGTGCCTGGCGGCCGGTATGGACGACTACATCCCCAAGCCCGTGGACCCCGCCCACCTCGACGCGGTGCTGGCGCGGTGGACCCTTCGGGCCGACGCGGCCGGGTCGGGCTGCTCAATCGAGCCGGCCGGCGCGGGCGAGATCGTCGATGCGACCATCCTGGCCAGCCTGCGCGGCCTCCAGGACGAGGGGCAACCCGACCTCCTGGTCGAGTTGATCGACATGTACCTGCGCGACACACCCCCGCGCCTGATTGCCCTGCGGGAAGCCAGCGTTCGCTCGGACGGTCTGGCCCTGCGGCGAGAAAGCCATAGCCTCAAAGGAAGTAGCGGCGCCATCGGCGCGGTGGAGATGGCGCGCCTGTGTGCGCGGCTGGAAGAACACGCCGCCTCGCCGGCGCTCGAGGGGGTGGCCGAGACCGTGCAATCCCTCGAGGGGGCCTTTGATCGCGCGCGGATTCGGCTCCACGCGGTGGTCACCGAGGAGAGTGCGGCATGAAAGTGTTGATCGCCGAGGACGACGCCGTGAGCCGGCGCATCCTGCAACGTTCGGTCGAGGTGTGCGGACATACGTGTTTGATCGCGCGGGACGGCCTGGAGGCGTGGACTCTGTTTCAACAAAACGGGGCCGATGTGGTCATCAGCGATTGGCTGATGCCAGGTATCGACGGCGTCGAGTTTTGTCACCGGGTGCGCGCCGATGTCTCCGCCGCCGTCCCGTACACATACGTCATTTTCCTGACCTCGCTGGGAGATCGAGAGCACATGCGCGCGGCCATGGAGGTCGGGGCCGACGACTATCTCACCAAACCCCTCAGCCACGAGGATTTGCAGGTGCGGCTGGGCGTGGCCGATCGTGTCACCGCCGTGTACCGGCGTCTGGCCGCGCAGCAGGCGGAGCTGGAGCGATCCAACGCGGAGCTGCAGCAGTTCGCCTATGTCGCCTCGCACGACCTGCAGGAGCCGTTGCGCACGGTCAGGAGCTACATGCAACTCCTGAGCCGTCGCTACAAGGGGAAATTGGACGCCGACGCCGACGAGTTCATCGGCTACGCCGTCGATGGCGCGGGGCGCATGCAGGGGCTGATCCAGGATCTCCTGGCCTACTCGCGCGTGGCGACACGCACGGAAGAGCTGGCCGCGGTCGACTGCTCCGCCTTGATGGAGGATGTGCTGGCCGACCTCCGCGCCGCTATCAGGGACGCAGGGGCGAGCATAACCCACGGCGACCTGCCGGTCGTCCTCGCCGACAAGGGCCAGTTGGGCCAGCTTTTCCAGAACCTGATCTGTAACGCGCTCAAGTTTCGCCGAGACGCGCGGCCGGATGTCCACATCTGGGCCGAACGCAGCGGGGAGCACTGGCACTTCGCGGTGCGCGACAACGGCATCGGCATCGACCCGGCCCAGGCCGAGCGCATCTTCGTGATCTTCCAGCGTTTGCACGCCCGCGACGAGTATCCCGGTACCGGCCTGGGCCTGGCCATCTGCAAGAAAATCGTGGAGCGGCACGGCGGCCGCATCTGGGTCGACACGCGCCAGGACGGGGGCGTGACCTTCCGGTTCACCCTCCCCGCCGTCCCGGCCAGCGCCGGGAAGGCGGCGTGATCGGCGTGACCGGCGTGATCGACACTCTCCACCTACGTTTGTAGGCTACATGCTTCCAGATGGTTTTCGCGGGATAGAGGGGCTTGCGGGGCCTGCGCCTGCGGTCGCATGGCAGTGCACGACGACTGCGGTCGTATGGCAGCGCACGACGACTGCGGTCGCGCCAAGGAGGACAGCGCCCCAGCCCGCACAATCTCGTTGGACGCATTTAGACGAGCGGCATGACCTGGCGGGCGAAGCGCTCGAGTTCCGTGTGCATGGGGCTGCACTGCAGCAGGAGCAGGTCGACACCGGCGTCGGCGAACTCGCGGACCCGCGCGGCGACCGTCTCGGGGGCGCCGACCAGGCCCGGCCGCAGCCCGCGGTTGGAGACGGAGTAATCGCGCAGCGATAGCGCGCACTCGAGTTGCGAGTGGCTCGTGAAGTCGCCGTAGCCGGCGTAGCCCGCGGCGTCGCGCACCGTCGTGATGCGCTGTACCTCCTCCTCCGCCTCGGCGGCGCTGTCGCGCACGACGGCGTAGGCGGCCATGCCGAAGCGCAGCGGGGGCAGGCCGAGGTCGGCGCGCCGCGCCCGCATATCCGCGATGCGCGCCGCGACGGCGTCCGGAGCGTCGCCGTGCATCAGATAGGCGTCGCACTGCGCGGCGATCATGCCGCACGCCGTTTCGGACTCGCCGCCGGCGTAGAGGCGGGGCCAGGGCTGCTGCACGGGGCGCGGGGCGAGCACGCCGTCCTCGACGCTATAGTACGCGCCATGGTAGGTGAACGGCCCGCCGCCCCACATGCCCTTGAGCACGTCGAGGAACTCGCCCGTGCGCGCGTAGCGCTCGTCGTGTGGCACGAAATCCATGCCGTATCGCCGCGCCTCCTCGGCCCACCAGGCCGAGACCACGTTGAGCGTGAAGCGGCCGCCCGAGATGTTGTCGATGTTGGCCGCCATTTTGGCCACTATGGCCGGGTTGCGGAAGCCGGGGCGGATCGCGGCCATGATCTCCAGGTGGCGCGTCGCGGCGGCGAGCGCCGCGCTCGTCGTCCAGGCCTCGAGCACGGGCTGATCGACGCCCTTGATGTCGTTGAGGTTCAACTCGGCCACGAGAGTGGTGGTGTAGCCCCACTCCTCGGCCCGGCGGGCTACGTCGAGCGCGTAGTCGAAGGTGGGCGGCATACCCTCATCCTCGATATTGCGCAGCCACCCGCCGAAGATCGGTAGCCAGAAGCCGAATTGCATGAATACTCTCCTAACGGTGGGCCTGCGACCGCGCTCGCAGGGCGCTGCCCATATTAGCAGGCGCAGAAATAGCGCGAGCCCTCCATCTCAGTTTGCAGCAGGCGGTAGAACGGGCGCGGGTCGTCGGGGTCCAGCACGGCCTCGACGACGCCGGCCTCGGGCGCGCGGCCGGCGATGAGCGCCAGCCACTGAGCCTCGGAGAGCGCGTCGGTCGCGCGCATGGCCTCGCCGGAGCGACGCAGCGCCAGGTAGTCTTTGAGGTAGACCCAGGTGATTTTGTCCTCGCGCGGCGTCACGGGGGCCACGGGCTGTCCGGTCGTGGCGGCATAGGCGAGCCAGGGCAGGTCGACGCCGGCGGCGATGGGCAAGCCGATCCACTTCCAGACGCGGGTGTTGACGTCGAGCAGCTTGTGCTCGCCGTCGCGCGGGTCGTACAGGAACTCCACCTCGGCGATCCCATGGTAGCCCAGCGCCCGCAGCACGCGCACGCCGCGCTCGGCCAGGAGAGGCAGCGAGGCCGACTCCACGAGGCAGCCGGTGCCGAAGCCCGCCGGGTACTGCTCGACCTTGCGGCCCACGAACGCGCCAGGCGCCGCGCCGTCGGGCGCCACGTAGGCGCACAGAGAGTGGAAACCGTCCGGGGTGACCGGCACGATCTCCTGAGCCAGCATGCCCTCACTGGCGGTGCGCCGGGTCCAGTCGACGAACTCCTCGGGGGTGGGGATCTCGATTACCTTGACGCCGAAGCGATCGGTGAACGATCGCTGCTCGCGCGGCTTCAGGATGCAGGGATAGGATATTTCGCCGGCGAGGCGCGCCGGGTCGTGCGCCTGCAGATCCCAGGTGCGCGGGACGGGGATACCCAGGCTCTCAGCCGCCTCATAGAGGGTCTTCTTATCGAGGATGCGCGCGACCGTCGCCTCGTCGGCGAAGGGCACGTCGTAGTACTCCTCGAGCCGGGCGCGGTGGCGCCCGAGCCCGAGCACCCACTCATCGTTAGTCGGGAAGAGCACGCCGCGCCGCCCGATCAGGCGGCCAAGCTCGAGCAAGCGCGCCACGAAGGCGTCCTCGTCGTCGAGCGGCGAGGGCAGGCGGACGCGCAGCGCGACGTGGCGCGAGTGCAGGCCGAAGCCACGCTCGTCCTTATCGAGGGCGATCACGGGCACACCGCGCGACCCGAGCGAGCGCGCCACGGCGAGGCCGGTGATGTGGCAGTTGAAGACGAGCGCCGGCGGCAGCGCGGCGTTGTCGACGAGCGCGGCGAGGGCGTGGCGCAGGTCATCGGGCGTATCGAGCAAGAACGGCCGGTGGTCGGGTACCATATCCGCGAGTATACCACGCGGTCCATGCCCACTATCTGTATAGTCGATCGGCTTTATCGCCTATGTGGCGCGCAAGCCGGGCGACTGGCCGGGCGTGACGTCGCCGGTGGTGTACTCGTCGGCCTCGGTGGCCGCCTCGTAGGTCGGCATGCCGTGCTCGGCGTTCTCGGCGGGGCTCTCGTGCACGATCGTCCAGTCGCTGAAGTAGGTCACGTCGAAGGCGCCGTAACCGGTCAGGATGCGCGTGAGGTCCTGCGCGTTGTCCTGGCTGTCGGCCGGGACGGCGATTACCACGCGGCCGGCGTCGACGTGGGCGGCGTAGCGCTTGGCCTCCATGTCCTCGCCGCCGTAGCCCTTGATCCAGTTGGTGAACTTGGCCATAGCCCCTCGGGCATCCCCCTTGGAGTCGCTGAGATCTCCTGCCGCCGACGAGTGGCCGAGGCGCTCGGTCTGGAGGCCGGTCGCGGCTAGCGCGCCCTGGGCCTGGCGGGCCTCCTCCTCCGTGTCGAACACGGCGTATACGTTCCTGCGCTCCGGGGTACCTCCGGCGTCGACGATCTGGTGGCCCTGCTGCATGGCGACTGTTTCCTTCCACCCACTACCCGCTTATCCGGACATCCATAGCGGACCGGCGTTATGCATATACATGCCGTGACGCACGCATGAGCCATGCCAGCGCATCGATCCAATCTCTCGTGTCGACCAAGAAGCCGCGCAGGTAGCGGGCGTTACGGACCGCCAGGGCGAGAGGCTCGTCGATGTCGACACCCCGCCGCGCGGCGTCTGCGCGCGGGTCCTCGATGAGAGACATGAGGCTATACGCCGCCTGGGCAAGCTCGGCTGTTGCCTGGCGTAAATATCCAATGTTTGATGGATCGGATGCCCCCCTGATTACCCCTCGTTTCTACCGATCTACCGATGTGGACGGCGTTGCCGCTAACAACATCTATCGAGAGAGTACTATATGGACGACGCGGAGCGCGGGCGGGCAAAGCTGATACAATACGGTTGGTCACTGCGGGAGTAGCTCAGTTGGCAGGGTCATTTCATTCTCGGACGATGCCGAAGAGGGCGAGGGCATGCCAGGGTTGGGCGGCGTTGCGGCGACAGGCGGCGGCGATGGTGGACGCACCGCTGACGCGCAGCAGGCCAATGGCGGCGGAGCGGACGGCGGCCATCACACCGGGGATAGCGCCACAGCGCACCTGCGAACGATCCTCGTCAAAGGTCACGTCGCGGACCCAATGGGAGCCGTTCTCGATGGGCCAGTGGGCGCGCAGGAAGCGCAGCAGATCCGAGGGCGCGGCGGCGTCCGCCGCCAGAGTGGTCACGCCCTCGATCACCTCCGTGGACACCTCGCCCGTCCTCAGATGGATGCGGCGGCGCTCGCTGCGGAAGACCTGCCGCGCGTCCGGCCAGTCGCCGTCAC
>JAABVA010004983.1_pt1 | contig 12162 bp, 9 predicted proteins | sample 5560331 | NCBI WGS metagenome assembly JAABVA01 (sample SAMN12812661, study PRJNA571458) | rock metagenome | isolation source: Antarctica rocks | place: Antarctica: Victoria Land, Mt New Zealand sud | collected 2016-01-07
CAGCGGGACGGTGGGTTCGCTGTGCCCTATTCGGCGGAGTATTCTCCCGCTCCCGGCGGCACGGCCCTGCTCAGCGACATTGCCACATTGACGGGTGGCTCTGTCCTCGCCAACTCCGGTGAAGCGACGGACGCGGGCGGCAAAGCGGGGACGATCACGCGCTTTCACGAGTGGTGGGGATGGTTCGCGATTGCCGCACTCGTCCTCTTCCTCGCAGACCTCGGTCTGCGCCTCTCTCTCGCGCCGAACCGGCGTCGCGCCGGACAAGTGACCCGCGTCAACCGCCTGCTGACGCGCGCCCGCCGCCCACCCCGCCGCGCGCCTGCACGCAAGCCGCCACCAAGCTTGCGGTAGACAACCGCACCCCCTGCTCCTCTCCACTGCTGCCACGCAATGGAGAGGGGGGAGAAATGCGGATACATGGGGTGTTGACGAAACACCACGACACCGCAGACAAATCCCCTCCCCCCTCTTTCGCCGGACAGATCTTTTCCTTCCGTGATCTCTGGGTGAAGGAGAGGGGCCGGGGGTGAGGTTCCCCGTTCCCGCGTTCATTCGCCATTCATGTGCATCCCAGACAATGACCCTGCCCATCGCAACGTTTCTGCGGCAGGAAACGTTTTCCTGATGGGAAAGTGGCAGCGGCGTGCGGGGTGCGGTATCCTATCCTGTGAAGGAGATGTGTGTGGCGTCAACGGTCGAGCAATTGAAAGGCGCGGATGCAGTCGCACCGCAACCGGTCAGTCCGCGCCACCCACTCCACAGCATCATTGGGGCAATCGGCTCATACTTCCTTATCCGCATCGCGGCGCGCGCCTCATATGGCATCCTCTCCACCTACCTCGCTCAGAAAGTCACTGGCTCCGCGACGGTTGCCTCTATCATCGTAACCGTCTTCTTCATTAGCGAACTCGGCCTCGCGCCGATCTTCGGCAACCTCTCGGATCGCTATGGTCGCCGCCCCTTTCTAATCTTCAGTCCAATCTGTGGCGCAGCGGCATCTGGCATCTTCGCGCTCGTCACGCTACTCCCCGTGACGGGCGCACAAGTCACGGGTCTGGTGCGTATCGTCCTGATCCTCGTTTTCGCTGGTGGACGACTGCTGGAAGGGATTTCGGCGGCCTGCGCGGCGCCCGCCGGTCTCGGCTTTCTCGCCGACGTTTCCGGCGGCAACGAAGAGCGTCGCGTCCGCGTGATGACTGCCTTTGAGGTGACGACGGTCCTCGGCGTCGTGATCGGCATCCCGGTTGGTAATCTGCTGTACGGCCTCGCCAATGTGCATGGCTTTTTCGGCGTCCTCGCGATCTATATGATCACGGTCGTCATTCTCATCGCGACCGTTGTCGAGAGCCGCGTTCACGCTGTCGCTACCGCACCACAGGCGCCGGAACGGCTCGGACGGGCCGCGCTCGGCGTCTATCGCATGCTGCTGCACCGCTCTCAGTTGCTGGCGTTCGTGCCGGCGTGGCTCGCGGTCAATGCGCTACTTGCCGCACTCCTGGGGTTGATCCAGTTCCTCCTCAGCCTGCCGACAGCGGCCGCTGGAACACTGGAACCGAAGCAGCAAGACGCCGATCTCCGCTTCCCGCACCAGCTACTCGTCGGCGGATTCGACCAGGGTACGATCGCCCTCCTGCTCGGCACGTTCGGCGCGATGCTGATTGTTGGCATGGTGCTCTGGACGTTTATCCTCCCCCGGATGCGTCGCCCCGTCGCGATGCGCATCGCCCTCGGCGGCTTCCTCGCCATTTCCGTTCTGCTCGCGATTACTAACCGCCTGGGCGAAAACCCGCAGACGCTCTCTCCGCGTTCGCATCACACACTTTGGATTATTCTTCCCTTGATCGCGCTCTGCGTAATCGTCGCGAGTGGCTTTGCGCCCGCCGCGCTGACGTATCTCGCCACCCTCTCCGAGCAGATGCCGGGGGAGCGTGGCGCGGTCATGGGTCTTTACTCACTCCTGCTCGGCGGTGGCCAATTGCTCGGCACATGGATTGGCGGCGTCTTCGCGGACATTGCGGGCTTCAACGGCCTCATCATCTTCAGCCTTCTGCTCACCGCCCTTGCCTTCTGGAGCGTTCACGTCTCCGCTGACCAACTCTCTGACCACACTCGCTACGATTCCGGGTCTTAAACCCCCACCCCCACCCCTCCGCCCGCCATGCGGGGGAGGGGTGCCTCGTCTCTATGCTTCGGCCAACGCTCAAAGCAAGCGGCACGGATTACGGATTAATCTCCCCTCCCCCGCTTGTGGGTGGAGGGACCGGGGGTAGTCGTCTCTCACTTGCCATTACCTATGCCCTCAGTGTAGGGTGGCGTGGGTTCGGCGGCAGGGTAGTGAGAGGGTAGGAGATTAATGCGACGCTGGTTCATGCTCTTGTTGATCGGGCTTCTTGTTGGCTGCGGCGGTAGCAGCACACCAACCGCACCATCCGCGCCGACACCGACGGTCGCGCCCACCGCCGCACCGCAGGCAATCGCGACTACCACGCCGACGAGTGCGTCAACAGCTGCGCCAACACCCGCGCCGACGAATACCGCAGCCGCGACGAGCGCTCCCACAAGCGCAAGCAGCCCCGCCGCCACGACGGCTGCGACGAAAGCGCCCGCAGGGGCAAATGGTGACCTCACACAACTCCATATCGGCGACAATGGCGAGGGTTATGGCTTCAATGTCTGGGGGCTGAGCAGTGATCCCGCCTTCCGCGACAGGCTCTACGCCAATGTGCAGGGCGCGGGCTTCGGCTGGATGCGCCAGCAGGTCTCCTGGGCTGCGATGGAGCCGCAGAAAGGCAATTATGGCACCGACACGACCGCCCAACTCGACCAGTTTGTCAGTGGCGCGAGCACGCAGGGGCTGCACGTCCTACTCAGTATCGTCAAGTCCCCCGACTGGGTCGGCGCCAAGGGTGGCCTGCCGACGAAGACCCAGGACTTCACGGACTTCATGGGTTTCCTCACCCAACGGTACAAGGGCAAGGTGCAGGCATACGAGATCTGGAACGAGGAGAACTACGCGGTCGAGACGGGCGGCAAGGTCAATGTTGCGGCGTACCTGCCCGTCTTGAAGGCAGGGTTCCAGGCAGTAAAGAAGAGCGACCCGAAGGCGGTCGTCGTCTTCGGCGGTCTGACGCCCACGGGGGTGAACGATCCTGCCATCGCTCTTAACGATGTCGAATATCTGCGACAGATCTACGCCGTCAATGGTGGCGAGATCAAGCAGTATTACGACGTGCTCGGCGCGCACCCCGGCTCCAACTGCAACCCGCCGGATACCTCATACCCGGACACTCCACAAGGTTGCGACGTGAGCGGCACGGGCAAGGCGGATTTCGCAAATGACAACTCGTTCTACTTCAAGCGCATTCTTGAGATACGCAAAGTGATGGAGGATGCCGGGGAGGGGAACACGAAGATGTGGCTGACGGAGTTCGGCTGGACGACGGCGAACCAGGCGAAGGGATACGAATACGGCGCGTTCGTCTCCGAGCAGCAGCAGGCGCAGTATCTCGTGCGTGCCTTCGAACTGGGGAAGTCGTACCCGTGGATGGGAGTGATGTTCGTGTGGAACCTGAACTTCGCGACGATCACGCAGGCGAGCGACGAGAAGTACCCCTGGGCGGTACTGAAGAGTGACGGGTCTGCCCGCCCGGCATACACCGTGCTGAAGAACATGCCCAAGTGACACAATTCCGCCACACTTTCGTCAAACCATAGCGAACTCCTCGAAGATACTTTTCGTGGTACAAAGGAGGGGAATTGGTACTGCTCCACAACGAAAAGGAGGATGCTCTGGTGCAACCGATCACAACCACGCAACCCGGCGCGCCAGTGATGACGCAGGCTACCGACAGTCGCGATACTGCCTCGGTGGTTCTGCGGACGCACGGCCTGCGCAAGCAATACGGGCGCGTCACCGCCGTGCAGGATGTCTCGATTACCGTCCAGCACGGCGATGTCTTTGGCTTCCTCGGCCCGAACGGCTCCGGCAAGACGACGACCGTCGCGATGATCCTCAGCCTGATCGAACCGACCGCAGGCAGTGTCGAACTGTTCGGGCAGACGACGCGGGAGGGCCGGTACCGCGCGCTCCACCGCGTTGGCAGTATCATCGAATCGCCCGCCTTTTATCCGTTCCTCTCCGGGCGGGACAACCTGCGCGTCGTCGCGCGGCTCAGGGGCGTGCCGATGGTACGCGTCGTCGAAGTGCTCGATCAGGTCTTCCTCAGCGATCGGGCGGACCGGAAGTACAGCGCCTACTCGCTCGGCATGAAGCAGCGGCTGGCGATCGGCGCGGCGCTCCTCAACGACCCAGAATTGCTGATGCTCGACGAGCCGACGAACGGTCTTGACCCGGAGGGGATGGTTGAGGTCCGCAATCTCACCCTGCATCTGGCGTCACTGGGTAAGACGATTTTCCTCTGCTCTCACTTGCTCGCGGAAGTGCAGCAGGTCTGCACGCGCGTTGCCTTTATCAATCGCGGTGTGATCGTCAAGCAGGGCACAACGGAGGATTTGCTGCGCACGGATAACACCCACTACCTCGAAGTGGATGACCTCCCGCGCGCGATGGATTTCCTGCGCCGATCACCGTACATCACCGAGGTACGCCCTGAAGGGCGCGGCCTGCAGATCACCTGTACGGGCGAGTGCGCCGCCAATGTCGCGGCTGCCTTGATTGGCGGAGGTTTCCGACTCTCCCGCCTCCAACCGATTGAGACGAGCCTCGAATCCATCTACCTTGAACTGGTCGGCGCGGACGCTCAGCAGCCGGGCATGCCCGCTGGGCCAATCGGACGCTCGTAATCCGGTAACGTAGGCTTCAGCCTGCGTCCCCTCTCAGTAGCCGGGCGCCATCTGGACAGATTTCCTGCCTGCGAAATGTGAGATATGCGCGGGACAGGGACGCAGGCTGAAGCCTACGCTACCATGAGATAGAAGGAGAAATATGACATGGGGAGCATGATTCGCGCGGAACTATTCAAATTGCGTAAGCGGCCAATGACGTGGTGGATGCTCGGTATCATGGCCGCCGTGACGACCCTCGTCTTCACGATCAACTATCAGATCGGCAAACACAGCACGAACCCTACCACAGCGCGAAACGTACTGAACAATGCTCTGCTCCCAAACGGCGTACACACCGCCGTCTCCGCCGGCAACTCACTCTGGGGCACGCTGACAATCATCGCGATCGCCGTCGTCGTCGGTAATGAATTTCAGTACGGCACGCTGCGTACGCAACTGGCGATGGGGTTGCGACGCATCCCGTACGTCTTGAGCAAAGCGATTGCGGTCTATCTGGCGGCGATCATCGGCCTCATCATCATTGTCGCCTTCGGCGTCGGCCTGAGCGTCATTCTGACGGCGGTCGAGGGGACGCCGCTAACGTGGCGCGGCGCGTTCGGGCAGGAGTTCTGGCAGACGCTCGGCGTACAGTTACTCGGTACCGCGACGCGGTTCGCCCTTGCCCTCTTCATCACGCTACTCGCGCGGCAAGTCGTCGCCGGGATCGCGGTCGTGCTCGGATACACGATTCTGGAGGGCACGATCACGAGCATCCTGACGGGTTTCGGTGGCGGGTGGGCGAAGGCAGTAAACTTCTTTCTCACCCCGAACCAGCGCGCCATCTCGTACGGTCTCGACCGCTCGCAGAATTTCAACAAGGAACTCTTCTCGCCTCCCATCGCGGTCACGTTGCTTGTGGTCTACGCGATCATCTTCTTCGTCGTCAGCGTCGCCATCTTCAACCGGCGCGATGTGAAGGGCGCGGCGTAAGGAGAAGAGGGTGGCGACGCTGGAGGGGCGCCACCACCGAAACAAAAGGGGACAGGGCAGAAGAAGTGTACGTTGTGGGGCCCGCTACCACCGTCTCAACGAACCGTCGCGGAGCGTCGAGAACGTGGAACGTATGGGTGCGCGTGTCGGGCGCGGCACGGGACTTCGGCATCGGGGCAGCACGGATTCTGCGGCACCAGCGTCGCGGGTGATCGTCGTTTGTCGTTGCTCACCGCGTCGGTGCTGTATCCTTCTTACCAACCGCGAACGCCATTCAAGAATACTAACGGGCCGGTAGTCTGAAATGTGATGGGTAACCATATTTTCTTTACTTCCCCGACATTGCACCGGATTTCCCGTGCTGCATCGTGCTTTCATTGAAGGAGCGTTTCGCTTTTCCTGGCAAATGGATGCAGTACACTGGCCACGTCGGGTCATGCCGACAGAGAGCGCCTTGTAGCGAAAGGACTATCGGGATATGTCCATGAATGCGGGGTGGACTAACTGGTCGGGTGGCGTGACGTGTGCGCCCGCGCGCCTCGCGATACCGGAGAGCGAGGCCGCGCTCGTGGCGCTCTTTCGGGAAGCGGAGCGTGCGGGGTGGGAGATGCGCGTCGCGGGTAGTGGGCATTCGTTCGTGCCGCTTTGCGCGAGTGATGGCGTGCTACTCTCGCTGGATGGCATGCAGGGCGTCGTGGAGGCTGAACCGGCAACGATGCACACGACGATCTGGGCAGGCACGAAGATTCATCAGATCGGCGCTCCCCTGCTCGCCACCGGCATGGCGATGGAGACGATGGGCGATATTGATCGCCAATCACTGGCGGGCGCGATCAGCACCGGGACGCATGGGACGGGGCCGACGCTCGGCAGTATCGCCACACAGGTGGTCGGCCTGCGCCTCCTGACCGCCTACGGCGATTACCTCGACTGCTCAGCTGACCAGGAGCCGGAGATTTTCGCCGCCGCGCGCGTCTCGCTCGGTATGCTCGGCATCATCACGCGGATCACACTACGGGTCCTGCCTGCCTACCGTCTGCACGAACATACCTGGGTCGCCACCTTCGACGAATGCATGGCGAATCTGGAAACGTTGATCGGCACCACCCGGCACTTCGAGTTCTTCTGGAGCCCCGGCGACGATGCCTGCGCGATGAAGGCGCTGCACCCCACGGATGCCGAACGGTGGGAGCAGCCGGAAGCGGCGCCAATCGCCCCAGGGCGATTGGCGCGCTACGTCCATCCCGACCGTGTTGACTGGAGTTACCGAATTTTGCCGTCCGAACGCATGGTGCGATTCAATGAGATGGAGTTCGCGGTGCCAGCAGAGCGTGGTCCGGACTGCTTGCGCGAAATCCGGCAGTTAATGCGGGGAAAGCACCCGGACGTGGCATGGCCGGTTGAGTACCGAACCTTGCACGCGGACGATATTCCGCTCAGCCCCGCCTACGGCCGGGAGACGGTGACGATCTCCATCCACCAGGACGCGACGCTGCCCCACCGCCCCTTTTTCGCGGACGCGGAAGCGATCTTCCGTAACCATCACGGGCGTCCGCATTGGGGCAAGATGCATTGGCATAGCGGACGTAAACTCCGCGATCTCTACCCGCTGTGGAACCAATTCCACGCCGTCCGCGAGCGAATGGACCCGATGGGCCGCTTTCTCAACGGCTATCTGCGCGAGATGCTGCACGATTGAGGAAACCGGAAACCGGAAAACCGCAAAGTAAGAGGAAGTAGGAATGAGCATGGGTGTGGATTTGACGGATAAGGTCGCGATCGTCACAGGTGCGGCGCAAGGAATCGGCGAGGCGACGGTACGAAAACTGGCCGAGCGCGGGGCGCGCGTCATTGGTGTGGACATCGTGGGCGACCGTCTCAACACCGTCATGGCGAGTATCGGCGGCAAACCCGTCGTCCACGACGTGACTGACGCCGCAGGAGACCTGCGACTCATCGAGGAGGTCCAGCAGGAGTTCGGCCGGATTGACATCCTCGTCAATGTGGCCGGAGGTGTCCTCGACGCGGACCGGGGTATCGAGGCGGTGACGGTTGAGCAGTGGCACCGGGTCGTCGCGCTCAACATGGACGCGCCATTTTTTCTCTGCAAGGCGGTTGCGCCGATCATGAAAGCGCAGCGCTGGGGGCGCATCATCTCGGTCGGCTCCGGTGCGGGCCGGAGTTACAGTCGCACGAAAGTCGTCCCCTACGCCGCCGCGAAAGCGGGCCTGCATGGCTTGATGCGCCAGATCGCGGTCGAACTCGCACCATACGGCGTCAACTGCAACGTCGTCGCGCCGGGCTTCATCCTCAGCGAGCGGGGTCGCGACGACTGGGAGCGGCGCGACCCAGCGCAGAAAGCAAAGGAGATGGCGACGATTGCCAGCGACCGACTCGGCGCGCCGGAGGAGATTGCCAATGTGATCGCCTTCGTCGCGTCGGATGAGTCGAGTTACCTTGTCGGCCAAACGATCATGGTAGACGGCGGGCACTGGATGTTTTAGGAGGGAACCGATTGAACCACGAAGACACGAAGAGCACGAAGAGAGACACGGAGAGAATAAGAATTGCATTTCTCTTTTCTTCGTGCTCTTCGTGCTCTTCGTGGTTCGATTTCTTTCTCCACGCCTACTGCGTTGATTCGGTTTGAAGATCAGGAGGAAGCAGGGAATGGCAGACATATCGGATGAAATGATGATGGCGCGTGTCGAGCCGTCAGCGTTGCGGGCGCTCGAATGGCGGCCGATTGGGCCGTTCCGGGGTGGGCGGGTGATCGCCGTCGCCGGGCATCCGACCGAGTTCGCAACCTTCTATATGGGCTCCACGGGCGGCGGCATCTGGAAGACCGAGGATGGCGGCACATACTGGGAGAATATCTCCGACGGCTACTTCACGCGCGCCTCCGTCGGCGCGCTCGCCATCGCGGAGTCCGACCCGAACGTCATCTACGTCGGCATGGGCGAATCCACGATCCGTAGCAATGTCTCGCACGGCGACGGCGTCTACAAATCCACCGATGGCGGGCGGACGTGGAAACAGTGCGGGCTGACGGAGACGCGCAACATCGGCAAGGTACGCGTCCATCCAACAAACTCTGATCTTGTCTACGTCGGCGCGTTTGGGCATGCGCATGGACCGAACCCGGAGCGCGGCGTGTATCGTTCGAAAGATGGCGGGAAGACGTGGGAGCATATCTTGTTCCGCAGCCCCGAAGCGGGTGTCGTTGACCTCTCACTCGATCCAACGAACCCGCGCATCATCTACGCCGCCTTCTGGGAGGGCGTTCACCGCGCACACGAGTTAATCAGCGGCGGGCTGGGGAGTGGCCTCTTCCGCTCAACCGATGGCGGCGATACCTGGGAGGAAATTACGCGCAAGCCGGGGTTGCCACCGGGGATACTTGGCCGGATGGGCATCGTCGCCTCGCCCGCCAAAGCGGGTCGCGTCTGGGCGATTATCGAGGCGAAGGACGGCGCGGTGATGCGCTCCGATGACTACGGCGAGACATGGCACCGCGTCAACGCGGGCGGCGAGGTGCGGCAGCGGCCCTGGTACTATATGCATATCTTCGCCGATCCGCAGGACGCGGAGACGGTCTGGATCATGAATCTCAATGCCTGGAAATCCACCGATGGCGGTACGACGTTCACACAGGTACCCGGCACGCACGGCGATTATCACGACCTCTGGATTGACCCGAAAAACCCGCGACGGATTATTCAAGGGAATGATGGCGGCGCGACGGTCTCCTTCAATGGCGGCGAGTCGTGGTCCTCGATCTACAACCAGCCGACGATGGAGTTCTACCACGTCAGCGTAGACAACCAGATACCGTACCGCCTCTATGGCGCGCAGCAGGACAACTCGACGATCAGCGTGCCGAGCCGCTCGAAACTCGCCGCGATCACCCAGGTGGACACCTACGAAGTCGGCGGCGGCGAGAGCGGCTACATCGCCGTCAAGCCGGACGACCCGAACATCATCTTCGCGGGCAACTTCGCGGGGATGATTACGCGCTACGACCACCGCACCGGCCAGCGACAGAATATCCACGCCTGGCCTGAGGAATCAGCGGGCTGGGGCGCGAAGGATGTGAAGTACCGCTTTCAGTGGACCTTCCCGATCCTCATCTCGCCTCACGACCCGAACACCCTCTCCATCACCTCGCAGTTCATCCACCGCTCGACGGACGAGGGGCAGAGTTGGGAGCTGATCTCGCCCGATCTGACGCGCAACGATCCGACGAAGCAGGAACCCTCCGGCGGGCCGATTACGACCGACAGCAACGGGATGGATTGGTACTGCACGATCTTCGCCTTCGCGGAGTCGCCGATTGCGCGCGGCGTCCTCTGGGCCGGCTCCGATGACGGGCTGATCCACGTCTCCCGTGATGGTGGCACGCAGTGGCAGAATGTCACGCCGCCCGACCTACCGACGTGGTCGCTCGTCAGCATCATCGAGGCGTCGCCGCACGACGCGGGAACGGCCTATGTCGCAGTGGACCGCCATCGCCACGACGACTTCGCGCCCTACCTGTATAAGACGAATGACTACGGCGCGACGTGGACAAAGATAGTCACAGACATTCCGACAGACGAGTTCACGCGCGTTATCCGCGAAGACCCGAACCGGCGCGGCCTCTTGTACGCGGGCACGGAGGCCGGAGTGTACGTCTCGTTCGATGACGGCGCGCATTGGCAATCGTTCCGGCTCAACCTACCCGTCGTGCCGATCCATGATCTGGTGGTGAAGGATCAGGATTTGGTCGTCGCGACGCATGGCCGCGCGTTCTGGATTCTCGACGACCTAACGCCGCTCTACGCACTCACGTCGGCAGTCCTCGCGGAGGGGGCGCATCTCTTTGCTCCGCGACCGGTGATTCGTTACCGGACGTTGCGTGGTTTCGAGGGTGGCGCCGGGCCGGGCAAAACGTACCAGCCGGTTGGCACAACGACCTACACTTTCCGCCCAATCACCCGCCCGAACGGCGAGAAAGGCCAGAAACTGCTCGACGCCGGTCAGAACCCGCCCGATGGCGCGGTCATCTCCTACCATCTCCGCGAGAAACCGGCGGGCGACGTGACACTCACCTTCCTCGACAAGGAGGGAAAAGAGATCAAGACGTTCAAGAGCAAGGAAAGCGATGAGCAACAAGCAACGAGGGGAATGGTACATCCCCTCAATCGGTACTCAGCCCTCAGTCCTCAGCACGTAGCACTCGATCCTCCCGTGGCGCAGCCGAGGAGAAGGCAGTGCCGAAGGAGACGGGACTGAACCGCTTTGTGTGGAACATGCGCTATCCGGACGCGCGGAACGTCGAGAATGCGATCTATCGCTCCAGCGGCGTCACGGGGCCGCTCGCGCCCCCGGGCACATATCAGGTACGCCTCACGGTCGGGGATGCGTCTACGATCCAGTCGTTTGACATCCGCAAGGACCCACGCGTTGTCGCGAGCGATGACGATCTCCGCACGCAGTTTGCGCTCGCCCTGCAAATCCGGGACAAACTCTCGGAGACGAACGACGCGATCATGCAGATTCGCGACCTGCGCGCCCAAGTGGAGGGCTGGGAGCAGCGGGCGAGGCAACAGTCAGCACCCGTCGCTGACGCTCCTTCCAGTCGGCAGTCGGCGGAGTCCTCAGCGATTATCGAGGCGGCGAAGGGGCTGAAAGAGGCGCTGGCGAGTGTCGAGGAGGAGTTGGTACAAACGCGCTGGAAATCCTCGCGGGACGCGCTGACCGCGCCATCCAAACTCAATGTCAAACTTGGCACGCTGCTGGGCGTCGTGACAGGCGCGGACAGCGCGCCGACTAAACAATCGTACGCGGTCTTCGCGTCAGTGTCAGAACGGCTGGACACCGTGTTTGGCCGGGAAGTGCCGCGCTTCAACGCGCTCGTGCGCGAGCAGGATCTGCCCGCCTTGACTATCACAGACGGTGACGCGGAAGAGTTAACGAGAGAGGCATTGCTATGAACCTCAATTACACGGCTGAGGATACCGCCTTTCGCCAGCAGGTGCGCCGCTGGCTGGAAGCGAACGTGCCGTGCACGAAACTCGAAACACTGGCGGAGAAGCAGCAATGGCATCGGCAATTGTACGACGCGGCCTATCGCGGCACGGGGTGGTCGGAGGAATACGGCGGCCATCCGGCTCGACCGATGGAGCAGGCAATCGTCGCTGAGGAGATGGCGCGCGCGAATGCCCCCGTGGGGTTGGACGGCCTCGGCATTGATATCTACGTGGCGACGCTCATCCATCACGGCACTGAGCAGCAGAAGCGGGATCATGTCGCGAAAATGCTGACGGGCGAGGAGATTTGGTGCCAGTTGTACTCCGAGCCGAACTCCGGGTCCGACCTCGCCAGCCTCCAATGCCGCGCCGA
>JAABVA010004984.1_pt1 | contig 12159 bp, 10 predicted proteins | sample 5560331 | NCBI WGS metagenome assembly JAABVA01 (sample SAMN12812661, study PRJNA571458) | rock metagenome | isolation source: Antarctica rocks | place: Antarctica: Victoria Land, Mt New Zealand sud | collected 2016-01-07
CTCGGCGGCAGCTGCCCTCACTGCGACGAGCCCGTCACCATTGACCAGCTCATCAAGGCGACACCATGATGACCTCCTCGGCGACCGCCGGGAGAACGAACCGTCTATCAAAGGCGGGGCGGTTCACGAAGCCGCCTGGATCAACCCACCCACAAACCGAGCCAGCACCAGCGGCTTAACACCCACCGGCCTCAACCCCCTTGACAACTTCCGGTACCGCCGCCGCTGTGCAGCGCGTCCTTGCATCGGTACTCAGGAACACGGGCTGAGCGCGGTAGACGAGTCAATCCAAGACGCGTACCGCCGACTCGATCAGCGACCAGAACCGATCGACGTCAAGGTCGACGGCGACTGTGGCGTTCTTCGGCCGCTTGAGGATGTCGAGGAGGTCTACGCAGGTTGCACCGCGGGTCTCAGAGCCCTGGAGCTCGACGTCTATCCGGGTTTCCACAGTGGTGGCGACCGCCGGATCAGCGATCATAGCGACAGTGATTGGATCGTGGAGCGGACCATCGGGCATTCCCTCGAACGCGTTGTACGTCGAGCAGAAGAACTCCAGGAGTTCGTACCCGAACGAGCCGGTGCGGTTCCCGATCGCACGGATGCGCGATCGCACATCACGTGTAATCAGGGCCTGATGCGTGATGTTGTGGCCGACCATGGTGAAAGCGACACCGGATTCGAGGACCACCTGAATCGACTCGGGATCGGTCCACGCGTTGAACTCCGCATAAGCCGAGACGTTGCCGCGGCCAGTCGAGCCTCCCATCCACACCACCCGGTCGATCTTGTCGAGCAGCTCCGGATGGCGCTGGACCAGGTGGGCGATGTTGGTCAGCGGCCCGGTCGCGATGACGACGACCCGCTCATCGGAGTCCGTGAGCACGTCACTCATGAGCTCCAGGGCGGTGCGCTCGTCCAGGGGCACTGTCGGCTCGGGCAGCACGGGTCCGCCCAGCGCATTAGCCCCATGGATCCACTCGGCGGGCCGCAGCGGTTGCGCAAGCGGTGCCGCGGCCCCGCGGGCAATCGGCACGTCACGGATCCCGGCGACGGTGCAGGCAATCCTGGCGTTGAGGGTGGTGTGCTCGATGCGTCCGTTGCCGGCAACAGAGGTGATCGCCCGGAGGTCGATCGACCGGCCGCGACGTGGCAGTTGGCCGGACACAACCCGCGACCTCACGCATCTAGTCTCATCTAGTCTCGAGATGCCTTTCCAGGAGCACCGGAGTCGGACCGTCGCAAGCCCAATTCACATGCCCCGCAAGGGGCACAACTGGCCACCAAGTAGTCATGGACTTTGGCGGGACCGGATCCCAGATCACGACTCTGCCGCGGAGGGTGTTGGGCTCTTCGAGGGGCCGTCGTTCGATGAGTCGCGTTCCTCGGAGGCCGACCTCGATGCGCGGAAGCGGGCTAGTCATTGACGGACTCTGGCAACGCGAGTCGGATCCGGATGGGGTCGAGAGGGGTCCTAGGCCGTCGCGGTTCCGGAACTCCCCCTGACCATGGTCCCTGACAGGCTGCCAGCTGATCCGCACCAAGCCCCATTTCAGTCGACGGGACCCCGGAGCAGGCCATTGACTGGTCACCAGGTCTTCACCTGGCTCCGTCAACATTTGCAACGGTGGTCCATCACTTCAACAGTCAACGAGAGCCCAACTGTGACCGCTTGGCTATCTGCCGCGCCGAGGCTCAGTCCCACCACCTGCGGAACAACCACAACCACCTGTTCCACGAAACCTCGCTCGCCCGCTTGACCGCCGGGTTTGGTCGACCTCCTGCGCGCGCACCAAGCCCGACAGACAGGAGTCCGAGCGCCGGACTGCTGCTCAGCTGTGGACCGACGCGGGCTGGCTGTTTGCCGACGAGACCGGCGGGGCGATCAACCCGAGCACCGATAGGAGCCACAGGAAGGCTCTCCTCACAACTGCGGGAATCTGAGACGGCAGGCTTCACGATGCCCGGCACACCGCAGCCACCGCGCTCCTCCTTCTCGGCGTCGACCAGCGCTCGATGATGGGGATCATGGGCTGGTCGAACTCAGCCATGACGCTGCGTTACGCCCACGTCGTCGAGCCCATCCGCACTGACATCGCGAACCGGCTCAGCGGACTCCTCTGGGAGCCCAACGACGTCGGTGAGACCCGCCGTTGAGAGCAAAGTTGAGAACAGTTACCGGCAGGGGAGGCCGTGCCGCGTCCGGGCTAAGTGGCACTCCGTCAGGTGGCTACCGCCCTGCGTAGGCGTGCTGGCGGTGAGAGTCACTCCCGTGCTATGGAACCCGGCGGCCCAACAACGACCGTCAGGGCCTTTGTTGGCCACCGTCACACCAGGTCAGGTCGTGAGCTGCCGGACGGACTTGCGTGCCTCCTGTACGTGGTGGCAAGCGACGGCATGGTCGACGTCGACGTCGGCCAGCGGTGGCTGGTCCTGCACACACACCTCGGTCGACAGGGGGCATCTGGTGTGGAAGCGGCAGCCGCTGGGCGGATCGGTGGGAGATGGCGGGTCCCCGGCGAGGACGATTCGCTGTCCCATCCGCCGCCGGCGCTGGCGATCGACCGAGGGGGACGCTGAGAGCAGGGCCTGGGTGTAGGGATGCGATGGGAGGGTGAACATGTCTGCGGTGGAGGCGGTTTCGGCGAGGCGGCCGAGGTACATCACGGCGGTTCGATCGGCTACGTGCCGGACGACGCCGAGGTCGTGTGCGATGAAGACCAGTCCGATGTGCAGTCTCTCTTGCAGTGATCGGAGCAGGTTGATGACCTGCGCCTGAACCGAGACGTCGAGTGCGGAGACCGGCTCGTCACATACCAGCACTTTCGGTTCCAGGGCGATGGCGCGGGCGATGCCGATTCGTTGTCGCTGACCTCCTGAGAACTGGTGGGGGAAGCGGGACATCATGTCGGGGGAGAGGTTGACGAGGGTCAGCAGCTCGGCGACACGTTCGCGTCGGGCCGCGGCACCTCCGCCGACCCGGTGGACCACCAACGGTTCCGCGACCAGGTCGTACACGGTCAGCCGCGGGTTGAGCGAGGTGTAGGGATCCTGGAAGACCATCTGGATGTCACGGCTCAGCGCTCGTCGGCCAGGGCCGTGCGCCGAGCCGACGTCGCGCCCGGCCACCTCGATAGAGCCGGAGTCCGGCTTCTCCAGGCCGACGAGCATCCGTGCCAGCGTGGTTTTTCCGCAGCCTGACTCACCGACGACCCCGAAGGACTCGCCGCGGTGGAGCTCCAGGCTGACGTCGTCGACGGCACTGACTCTGGTGCGCCCGAACCCCGCGCGACCCACATGGAAGGTTTTCGTCAGGTGGTTGGCCTGAAGGACGACCTCAGGTTCGGCCATGGAGGACCTCCTGACTGCGTAGGCATGCTGCCGTCCGCCCCACCGTCACCGGGAGCAGCTCAGGGCGGGTAGTGCGGCACTCGTCGACCGCCCAGGAGCAGCGTGGGTGGAACGGGCACCCGGTGGGTAGTGCGGTCGGCACCGGTGGGCTGCCGGGGATGACCGGCAGCCGAGCTCCGACCTGGCCGACGGTCGGAACCGAGGCAAGTAGGGCCTCGGTGTAAGGGTGCGCGGGGTGGTCGAACAGCTCGTCGGCGCTGGATGTCTCGACGATCCTGCCGGCGTACATGACGGCGACAGTGTCGGCGACCTCGCACACGACACCGAGGTCGTGGGTGATGAGCAGGACTCCCATGTCGAGGTCGCGGCGCAGCCGGTCGAGGAGCTCGAGGATCTGAGCCTGCACTGTCACGTCAAGCGCAGTGGTGGGCTCGTCGGCGATGAGCAGCTGCGGCTCCAGGGCGATCGCCATGGCGATGAGCAGCCGCTGGCGCATCCCTCCGGAGAACTGGTGGGGGTAGCTGTCGACGCGTCCACGGGCTCCTGGTATCCCGACCAGCTCAAGCATCTCGATGGAGCGGGCTCGAGCCAGTTTGCGGCTGGCCCCTTCGTGCTGGCGGAAGAGCTCACCGATCTGGTCACCGATCGTCAGCACGGGGTTGAGCGCGGACAGGGCGTCCTGGAAGACCAGGCTCATCGTCGCCCCGCGGAGCCGGCGTAAGCCGTCGGGAGAGGTGGCCAGCAGGTCGTGGCCGGCCACCTCGATCGCGTCCGCGGTGACGCTGGAACGCTCGTCGTGCAGGCCCATCACCGCGCGGGCGGTCACCGACTTGCCCGAACCGGACTCACCGAGCAGGGCTAGTAGCTGTCCTTGCGCGACCTCGAGGTCGACATCGCGCACGGCGGGCACGGGGCCCCGCCGGGTGTCGAAGCTCACCGACAACCCGCGCAACCGCAGCGCCGGCGCGGCGCCGCTGGGCTGGGCGGAGGCGTGCTCGCGTCGAGCCTGTCGAACGGCCACCTGTCTCCTTGGGGGTCAGTCGATCGTGATTCGCGCCTGGAATATCTCAGCAACGGTAGCCCAAAGCCGAAAACTGCGCATCCTCTTGACTTCTACGCCGGAAACCCGCAAGACTCCTGACTTCCCAGGGCCATACCAGTCGTCGTGCCTCCGGTCGCAGACGCCGTCCTGGGCCTTCCGAAGGAGAGAACTCGTGCTCGAACCCGCCAGCCAGTACAAGCAGTACCGCTCCTACTCCTACCTCGAGGCCGGGGTCGACTTCCCCGACATCGCCATGGCCAAGGAAATCGGCCGGGTCCCGGCGTATGCGGGTCTGGACCTGTCACCGGAGCAGGCCGCCCGCACCGAGCGGGTGCTGCGCGACAACCTGGTGATCTCACTTCACGACCACCCGAGCGTCTTTCCGGAGAACCTCGCGAGGGACATGCGGGCCTACATCCGCACGGGGCGCGAGCTGACCGGCTACGAGGGGCTTTCCCGGTCGGGGATGACCGCGGTCTTCGACAACGTCATGGACGGCACGTGCTGCATCAGCAGTGAGGGTGGCTGGAAGTGGGTCGACGTCCTGCACGACCTCGGCATGCGGATGTCGGACCTCGCCCACCAGGACTACCTGATCAAGGGCGAGTCGCTCCAAGACATCAGGGACGCCCACGAGCAGGGTCGGATGGCGCTGGTCTTCGGCCTCGAGGCGGCGACGATGATCGAGAACGAGGTGGACCGGCTCGACATCCTCTACGGTTTCGGGATACGTCAGATCGGCATCGCCTACTCGGAAGCCAACTACCTCGGCAGCGGCCTGAAGGAACGCGGTGACGGCGGCCTCACCTACTTCGGCGAACGCGCGGTGGCGCGGATGAACAGGCTGGGCCTGGCCATCGATGTCTCACACTCGGGTGACGTCACCGCGATGGACGTTGTCAAGGCATCGAACAAGCCGATCTTCATGACCCACTGCGGGTCGCGCGAGGTGTGGCCGATCAACCGGATGAAGCCTGACGCGGTGATCAAGGCGATGACCGAGCGCGGCGGGGTGATCGGCCTCGAAGCCGCCCCGCACACGACCTTGTCGAAGGCTCACCCGGCACACTCTCTGGAGTCGGTCATGGACCACTTCACGCACCTGGTCGACGTCGTCGGCATCGACCATGTCGCCTTCGGTCCAGACACCCTCTTCGGTGACCACGTCGGCCTCCACGATGCCTTCAGCGGCAACCTGTCCATCGGCCAGGCGCACGGCAGCGTCAAGTTCGAGAAGCAGCCCTACGTCGACGGTTTGGAGAACCCCGCCGAGTGCTTCTACAACATCATCGGCTGGCTGGTCCAGCACGACTACTCCGACAGTGAGATCACCGCGGTCGTCGGCGGCAACATCGTGCGGGTTCTTGAGGAAGTGTGGGTCTGATGCATCCATCTCGTGTCATCCAGCTGGCCCGCCTGACGGCCGTCGGTGCCCTGGTCGCGCTCGTCGCGGCATGCGCCCCGAGCGCACCCCCGTCCAGCAGCGGCGGCGCGAGCGGCGCCGGTGGCGGCTCCGACGTGCTCAACATCGCGACGACCACGGACGTCGTCAACCTCAACCCGATGCTCGGCAACAGCCGCACCGACAGCTGGGTGACCGACCTGATGTACCCCCGCCTGCTCAGCATCAAGGACGACGGGTCAAAACAGCCCTACCTCGCGACGAAATGGGGCTACAGCGACGACGGCAAGACCGGGTTCTTCGACCTGCGAGACGATTTCACCTGGAGCGACGGGACCAAGCTGACCGCCACCGACGTGGCATACACGATCAACACGATCAAGACCCAGAACCCCAAGGGCGGCGTCGTCAACGGGTTCATGACCAACCTCGACAAGGCCACCGCCGTCTCACCCACCCGAGTCGAGCTCACCCTGAAGCAGCCCGACAGCGTCATCATCCCGGAAGTCGGTTTCTGGATGACCGTCGTGCCCGAGCACGTCTTCAGCAAGCACGGGAAAGTGGACGACTTCCCCAACAGCTCCGACTGGGTCAGCGCCGGCCCCTACAAGCTGACCTCGGTCGCCAAGGGCCAGAGCTACACCCTGGACCGGGTCACCCCTTACCCCATGGCCCCCGGCGGGACGCCCACGCTGTCCAAGGTCGTGTTCAAGGTCTACCCCGACGTCAACACCGAGATCCTCGCCCTTAAGAAGGGCGACGTCGACGTCATCGCCAACGCCCTGCCACCGGCGCAGGTCGCCAACCTCAAGAGCACCAACGGAATCACCGTGACTGAGGTGCCTGGCCTCGGGTTCACGCACATGACCTACAACATGACGCGCAAGCCGCTCGACAACCCCTTGGTGCGCCAGGCGCTGGCCCACGCGGTCGACTACACCTCGATCCGCTCGGTGGCAGTCCAGGGCCAGGCGGTGACGGCGAACAACAGTCCGATCACCGACACCCTGAAACAGTTCGCCGACCCGTCGCTCAAGGAGTACACGTTCGACACCGCACTATCGAAGCAGCTGCTCGCCCAGGCGGGAGTCTCCAACCTCTCCCTCACGATGATCTATTCGCTACAGGACCCAGTGATCTCCTCGTGGGACACCCTGGTCAAGGAAAGCGCAGCCCAGGCTGGCATCACCATCAACCTGCAGGGTCTGGACCGCAACACCTACCTCGCCAAGACCAACGCCGGCGACTACGACATCTACGCCGGGTCGTTCGCGATCATGGACGAGCCGGTCTCGAACATGTCCCTGCAGTACCTGCCCAAGGGGGCGATCAACTACTCCCAGGTGAGTGATCCGGCCCTCACCGCGGCGATCGAAAAGGCCCAGGGCACCGTCCAGCCCGCCGAGCAGAAGGCACTGGTGCAAAAGGCCGCCGCCTACGTCCACGCAAACATGATCGACAACATCATGTACGTGCAGAACCTCAACGTCGCGCACAGCAGCGCGTGGGACGGGTTCGTGGTCAAGCCCAGCGAGCTGCTGTCGATCATCGACCCGCAGTCCCTGGCCAACGTAAAGAAGAAGTAGCCGCCGTGGCCCCACTCGCCTGGTTCGTGCTGCGCCGGGTCGCGCACGGGTTTGTGACGCTCTGGTTCGCGGTCACCATCACGTTCCTGCTCCTGCGGCTTCTTCCCGGCGACCCTGCCCAGGCCATTGCCTCGACCAACATGGACGCGGCAATGCGCCAGGATCTGCTCACCAAGTTCGGCCTGACCGACCCGCTGCCGGTGCAGTACGGCAAGTACCTGCTTCAGCTGGTCCAGGGCAACCTCGGCACCTCGTTCAGCCAGTCGGAACCGGTGACGGCCGTGCTGATGGCGCGGCTGCCGTGGACCCTGCTACTGACCGGTTCGGCCGTGCTCCTCACGGTTGCCGTGGGCATCCCGCTCGGAGTGCTCGCGGCAACCCACGCAGGTGGCGCTGTCGACCGGATGGTCCAAGTCGTCGGCGTCATCGGGCAGTCCCTGTTCGTACCGAGTGTCGGGATCTTCTTCCTCTACGTCTTCGGTCTTCGGCTGGGGCTGCTGCCGATCGGCGGTGCCTACCAGGACGGCGTCTACGGAGTGCAGTGGTACCTCGATGTGCTGCGACACCTGATCCTGCCGTGCGTCAGCCTGGTGCTGATCGCCCTGGGCAGCTACGTCCTGACGCTGCGGTCCACGCTGATCGACGCCTTGGGTGAGGACTTCTGCATGCTCGCCCGCGCCAAGGGCACCCCGGAACGGGTCGTTGTGTGGAAGCACGGCCTGCGCAACGCGCTGCTGCCGACGACGACGCTGCTGGGGCTCCAGCTCGGCTTCATGGTCGGCGGAGCCGTCTTGACCGAGACGATCTTCGCCTACCCGGGCGTGGGGCGGGCAATCTACGACTCAGTCATCCGGCTGGACTTCCCGGTCCTGCAGGGCGCCTTCGTCATCCTCGCCGCCACCGTCGTCGCGGCCAACGTGCTTACCGACCTGGCCTACGGGTTCCTCGACCCGCGGGTGCGCACCGGATGACCGCGATCCTCACCACCGAGGCCGAGCCCGAACCCGTAGGACAACAGGAGGGCGCGGCTGCAGCCACGTGGTACGCGTTCCGGCACAACCCGATGGGCGTCGTCGCCGCGGTGGTCCTGCTGCTTCTCGTGCTCGTCGGCGTCACCGCCCCGCTGTTAGCGCCCTACCCGTCGGGATTCAGCCAGGACGTCCTGCAGGCGCCGTCGGCCCAGCACTGGTTCGGCACCGACAACCTCGGACGCGACGTCTTCGCCGAGGTGGTGTGGGGCACCCGCATCTCCATGGTCGTCGGAGTCTGCGCGTCCCTGCTGGCCATCACCATCGGGGTGCTCGTGGGCATGCTCAGCGCGTACTTCCCCAAGGTCGACGCGTTCCTGAGCGTGGTCGTCGACCTCTCGCTGTCACTGCCAGTCTTGCCGCTGATGATCCTCGTCGCCGCGTTGGCCGGTCCGTCGGTGACGACCATCATCCTGGTCATCTCGGTGTTCTCCTGGCCCGAGGTCGCCAGAGTGGTTCGCTCGCAGGCCCTGTCAGTGGTCGGGCTGCCGTACATGGACGCGGCCCGGGTGCTCGGCGGCGGGCACGCGTGGATCCTGCGCCGGCACCTGCTGCCCGCGGTCGCCCCGATCATCACGGTGACCGTGGTCCTGACGGCCTCGCGCGCAGTCCTTTCCGAGGCCGGGCTCTCCTTCCTCGGACTGGGTGACCCCAACAGCTGGTCCTGGGGACGGATCCTCTACGAGTCCCAGCAGTCGGGATCGATGACGAGTGCCTGGTGGACGGCCTTCTTCCCGTCGCTCGCCATCCTCGCCCTGGTGGTCGCCGCGACCCTGATCGCCATCGCCTACAACGACGCGCGCAACCCGCGCACCAGACGGGACTGAGATGGGCTTCCGGCAGCGACTCGACCCGCCCTTCTACTCTCGAGTCCAAGACCTGGTCCGGGTCCGGCTCCAGGCCCAGAAGCTGGACGCGGTCATCGTCGACCACCCCGACGACGTCGCCTACCTGACCGGGTTCTTCCACCACCCAGGCGAGCGACCCGTCGTCGTGCACCTCGCGGTCGACGGACCGGCGACCCTGCTCGTACCCCGCCTGGAGGAGGAGCACGCCCGGTGGCAGGACGCAGCCGCGGACGTGCTCACCTACCCGGAGTACCCAGGGGTCGTCGAGCCGCTGTCGATGCTCACCGGTCTCGTGCGCTCCAGCGGCCGGGTGGGCTTCGGGCCCAGCATGAGCGTGGCCCGTCTCGCGCTGCTCCAGGCCGCCCTGCCCGACGCCGTCCTGGTGCCCTCCGAGGCGGTCACGGTCGCGCGCTACGTCAAGCAGCCGGAAGAGCTGGCCCTGCACCAGGAGGCCGCCCGGATCACGGACGTCATGCTCGAGGCGGGAATCGGGCTGGTTCGGGACGCGCTCGGTGCGGGCACGCAGCTCCCGAGCGAGTCCGAGCTCGCAGCCCACGTCGGGCGGGTCGGCACGGGGACGATGTACGCGGAGCACGACGACGTCGTGGTCATCGGGTTCCTGGCCGGTGGGCTGGTGTACGCCGGAGCCAACAGCGCCAAACCGCACGGGCTGCCGTCGTCCTACCGGCTGCAACCCGGCGACACGTTCATGCTGTCGCTCGGCTGCGCGGTGGGAGGCCGGTTCGTCGAAGGCGAACGCACGTTCATCCTCGGGGAGCCCTCAACGCAGCAGACCGCCTACTACGAGGCCGTCCGAGCCGCCCAGCAGCTGGGTATCGACTCGCTGCGACCCGGCCTGACCTGCGCGCAGTCCAACGCCCTCTGCCTCGACGTCATCCGGCAGGCGGGCTTCGGCGCATACCTGCAGCACCGGCAGGGTCACGGGATCGGCGTCGGAATGCACGAGCCACCTTGGCTGGAGGACGGCGACGACACGGTGCTCCAGGAGGGTTTCGTGGTCTCGAACGAGCCCGGCATCTACATCCCCGGCCACGCCGGCTACCGAGTCTCCGACTCGATGCACATCACGGCCGACGCAGCGGTCCCGCTGACCAGCTACCCCAAGTCGCTCGACGACATCGTCATCGCGGCCTGACCGGCCTCAGCCCGAAAACAGAGAAGGAGCAACGATGTTCGTCACCATCAACGGCAACCGGCTCAACGTCGAGGTGATGGGACCCGAGCACGGGACCCTACTCATCGCCCACCACGGCGCCCCCGGCCTCGGCACGATGGCGGAGCCGCGGTCGACGTTCGGACCGCTCAGCGACACGTACAAGGTCCTCGTCTTCGACGCGCGCGGGTCAGGGCAGAGCGATGGCAAGGGACCGTTTACCCACGAGCAGTGGGTGGCCGACGTCGACGCCCTACGCGAGTGGGCCGGAGCCGAGCGGTTCATCATTGCCGGCGGCTCCTACGGAGGCTTCATCGCGATGGAGTACGCCATCGCGCACCCGCAGCGGCTACTGGCTATGGTGCTGCGGGACACCTCGCCCGACCACGAGAACGAGGCGATGGCCCGGTCGAACGCCCTGTCCAGTGCGCGCGTCGAGCTGGATATGGGCCGGTTCGAGAGAATCATGGACGGGACAACCCACGACGACGCCGACCTGCGGGCATGCTGGGCGGAGATCCTGCCGCTTTACGACCACGTCTACGACCCGAAGGCGGTGCAACGCAAGGTGGAGGCGACGACCTACCGATACCAGACGCACAACTGGGCCTTCACCCAGAACATGCCTCGCTACGACATCACCGCAGACCTCCCCGCAGTCACCTGCCCGACCCTGGTCACCGTCGGCCGCGACGACTGGATTACCCCGGTGGCCTGCAGCGAGAAGATCGCGTCGCTCATCGACGGCTCCCGGCTGGAGGTGTTCGAGAAGTCCGGCCACTCACCGCAGATCGAGGAGGCAGCGCGTTTCCAGCGGCTGGTGCGGGACTTCCTCGCCGGGGCAATCGCCCGGGGGGACGCAGCTTAGGTGTCGGTCCCGCCGGCCCAGTTCGGGCAGCTCGACCGCCGGATCATCGCCGCCCTACAGGCCGACGGCCGTGCGAGCTGGACCGAGATCGCCGAGCGGGCCGGGACCTCCGTCGCGACGGCGACCCGCCGCGGCCAGAACCTCTTCGCGACCGGAGCCGTCCGGGTGGGGGTGAGCAGCGACATCAACTCGCCGGGAGCCGCGGACCTGTTCCTGCTGCGGATCACCTGCAGACCCGGTACGCAGATGCAGGTAGCCACCGCATTGGCCGAACGAGACGACCTACGCTTCCTGTGCCTGGTCACCGGTGAGTACGACCTGCTGGCCGAACTCGTCTGCCAGAAGTCAGAGTCGCTGCACGTCCGGCTGATCAACGAGATCCAGGCCGTCGCGGGCGTCGAGACCTGCGTTTCCGACCTAGTACTGCACACCTACAAGGTCAGCCAGGGCTGGGCGCAGCGCCTGATCAGCGGAGTGGGTGACCATCAGCAGGCCGACACCGAGCCACACGTCTGCTCGCCTACTCACTTCGACGAGGTCGACCTGCTGATCCTGCAAGAGCTGCGCGCAGACGGGCGGTCCAGCCTCCGGTCGGTCGCCGACGTGCTCGGCGTCAACGAGAGCACCGTGCGGCGCCGGTTCGAGGCGATGCGGGAGCGAGGCTGTGCCTGGGTGCTCACCCTGGTCGCAGCCTCAGCCCTGGGCTTCGAGTCGGAGATCATCCTCAACATCTCCCTGGACCCCTCCCGCATCGACGACGTCGCGCACGAGCTGGCCACCTACGTAGGGGTGCGCTACCTCGCCGTGTCGGTCAACTGCACCCTGATCTGCGAGGTCATCATGCCGACGACCGACGACGT
>JAABVA010004985.1_pt1 | contig 12157 bp, 18 predicted proteins | sample 5560331 | NCBI WGS metagenome assembly JAABVA01 (sample SAMN12812661, study PRJNA571458) | rock metagenome | isolation source: Antarctica rocks | place: Antarctica: Victoria Land, Mt New Zealand sud | collected 2016-01-07
CGCCGAGGAGGCTGCCGTCATCGACCGCTTCGTCGTCCCCGGCATCGTCGTGCGTCTCCGTGTCGGTCTTGGCGAGGTCGCTGCTGCGGTTTCCGTTACCCTGGTCCGGTGGCGTCTCACGCGGCGTCTCGCGCTGTGCTTCATCGGCGCGGCCCTCGACCGGGTGCTCCTCAGTACCGCCGGTCCGTTTGCGTAACACGTCCTCGACCTTGTTCGCGGTCGTGTCGTGCGCGCGCGCTACTGTGCCTTCGGTGTCCTGTCCGTTCATTAGGGGGTCCTTTCTCTTCTCTGGATGATCGCGACGACGACGGGCGTTAGGAGAAGGGCTGCGAGGACGGTGCCGGCAGCGTACACCACTGCATTTCTCCTCGCACAGCCCGGCGCTAGGTAGTTGTCGCCGTCTGTGCCGCTCTCTTCCCTGCTTGGATGCCTGTCGTGGTCGCCGAGGTCGCGTACACCGTGATGCCGGCGAACTCCGGCTGGACGGAGGGGTAGCCCTCGATCAGCAGTTTATCGCTCGGGTCGGCGGCGAGAGCCTGCGCCACCTTGCGCCACTGCTTCATGCCGACGAGCACCATGTAGTCGGTCTGGGGTGGGGGTGGCGCCGGCACGCCTTTCGGGAGCGAGGGTACCTTCTCGCTGCGCATGCCGACGAGTGCGACGTCGCCGCGCTCCACGATCTTGTCGGGTCGTCCAATCACTGTGAGCTTCACCGTTGTTGCCTCTCCTGCCTCACTCATTGCCGCTGTCGCTGCCGTGCCAAACGTGGCCCAGTCAAAGGGCGTCGCTCCAGCGTCCGTCGCGGGTCCAGCCCCCAGAGTGGTGCGTTGTGTTCCCTGGCTCTGTGGCGTCGTGTGCGACCAGAAAATCTTGCGCGATGCTTTCTTATCGATACCGCTGCGCATGAGGTGAAAGAACACCCCACCTGGCGTGCGTCGCCGGCTGCCATCGGGCAACATCAGGCCGCCCGTGGCTTCAACCTCAAGCGCCTGCACGACAAATGCGCGCACGCGCTCCTCACCCAGGTTGCGCAACGCCCGCCCGATGAGCCGCTTCGGCTCGACCTCAGTTTCACCGAACTGGGCGGCGATCTCCCCGGCGATAACGTCTATCGTCGCCCTGTCCTGAATTATCATGACCATAGAATCCTCCCGCGCCTATCGTAGCACGCGGGACGCTTCCCCTAAAGAGTGTGCCTGCGATAGTAGTGCCGCAGCGTGCCGGGCGCCACCCCCCCTTCTTTCTTCAAGTAGCCGTCCCCCGACCTCCGCGCGCGACCGTGTATGCTAGTGGCAGGGTTGTCAACACACAGTTCAGAGGCACACTGACAAGTAGCCTCGCCAAGGGGAGCCGCGCGGAAGACTCATGCCAGATGGTGACTACCTTACCCTTATGGAGGCCAGCAAAGTGGCCGGACTAAAGAACTCAGGACCTCTATATAGGGCGGTGCAGTCCGGCCGCCTCAAGACGGTGACGACGATGGCGGGGCCGCGTATCGTGCACCTGACGACGCAGGCGTGGCTGCGTGAGTACCTGGATACCCTGCGTCGCGAGACATAGCGTAGGGTCACGCCCCAGAGGTCACGTCCGTGGATTGAGCGTGTAGACAGCCCCGTGACCAATCCCAAATTGGTTGAGAAGGCCACGATCAACCAACTCCTCCAGCGTGTCCCGTATCAACGTTCCGTCGAAGCCTAGCCCGATAGCTATGGTGATTTGATCGGCGGTGGCCCCGCGTGGTTCCTCCGCCGTGACGACAGCGAGGATCTCATCCGTCGCCGTGTCGTCCGTACTCGATTCTCCAGTGGTGTGCATGGGGTTGGGATGGTCGAACATGGGAAGCCACCTTTCGTCTACGGGGCGTTTGTGACATATGATTCCCCGTGGTGTTGCCTTTACGCTACACCCAGCGACCCAGCGCTGTCCACTACGCGCCGGCGCGATCTGCCACACTGACAGGAGATGTCAAAGGGAAGCGATGAGGGGAGAGGGGGGCGAGGTAGCCGTGGACGATAAGCCGCACATTGGGCGCGACAGGCTCCTGTTTTGGGCCACCAGTATCCTCGGCCTGACCGCGATCCTGCTGATCCAGGAGCATCCCGTGTCCGTGCTCCAGATTGCTGTCTCGGGCGTGGTCCTGGTGGCGGTCTATCTGGTCGGGCGCTACAGCGCGTTGCCGTAGGTAAGCCAACGTGCTAGCCCTCAACGCGCCCGACGGGTCCACGCGTTACGTCACGTCGTCATCCGCCCTCAGCTCACCTCTGGCCGTCAGCGCCGTCGCCAGCGCGGCGACGAGCGGCACCGCCCACTGTTTTCCGTCCATCGGCAGCGCGCCCATCTGGCTGAACGCTTGCCGCAGGCGCAAATCATCCGGCCCTGCCCGCCCCGGTTTCACCGGGGACCACACCTCAGCCAGTTCGAGCAACTCCGAGGGGGTGGTCCCCAAGGCGATGCACAGTTGTACTAGTGTGCCCAAGCGCGGTTCTTTCGTTGCACCGTTGACCATGCGGTAGAAGGTGGCACGGTCTTGCTCCATTCCCAAACGCTCAGCGACCTGGGCAGTCTTTAGTCCGTGTGCCTGCATCGTCTGTGTGATGGCGTTCGCGAGAGACATCATGCCCTCCAGTGTGCTATCCCGTATGTTCCTATTTTACAGGAGGTACCGGTATTCTGGCCGCACAAGCGCAGTCAGCGGTGCACTGCCTCCTGCCGGGATAGCCGCCGCGCAGGTGGTCGGCGTCCGCTACGAGGAGCTGAGAGAAGACGACCTCGTGCGCTACACGCAGGAGGACGATCCACACGGCAAAGGGCCGATCGCGACGAATGTCGCGCGCATCAAGCGTGCGCCCGCCGCCGGTGCCGTCGCACATCTCCCCGAGCCCGAGGAGCCCGCGCCGGGGCGGTGGCCGCTAGCAGCAGGACGGGCGGTGGATGACGAGGACGATAACACGTATGATTGGTCGCAGGCCGGGTAGCCGATAGCGTTGCCTACTGACCTGTACCGCGCCGACGTGCGCGCTATCGGTCGCGTACACTATCCTTGTCGCGTGGAGCTGCGCGGGCATGGCCTTGTCTGTGTGGCCGGGCGACGGGGGGAAGGTTGTCGGCGTGCCTGCTGCCTCGTGCGCGGCTGCCGCCAGTCTCCCTCTTGTACGGTCCTGTGGCCTCATTTATGCAGACCCGCTATAGTGGCCGGTCTCCGTTTGCTATATAGGATGTGTTACGAAACAGCCCACTCCGTAACACATCCTTCGGGGACAGCCCAGGAAAGCGGTGGCGCACAGCCCATATGCCACCGTTTCCCTGTTCACCTCGCGTTGAGGATAGCCCGCGCACGTTCGAGCCGCATCTGCCGAAAGGCGGATAGCGCGTTCATTCTTTCAGTGGACGGGCATGGGTATGAGGTAATAGCACGGGCTGGTCAGAGCCAACGTGGCGCGCGTCGCAGACGGCACAATGAAGTACGATGCGTGTAATATACATATCGACAAGGATTTTCACCCACATGTCATCGTGCTGTCATGTGTAGCAAGTTAGAATCTAAGTAACATTAGGATAATATCGTCTAGTAGTTCTATTGTTCCCGTAGCTTCTAGTAGTCTACAATATGGGACAAGATTGTACAGGCGTGAAGGCAATGATAAGAGACTGCACATTATTGAGGTGAGGCTGTGAATAGGGACGGGCAAGAGGATAATAGTCAAGGCACCATCCCAGCACAAGGGGTTCGTGCTGCCCCGATGAACGTCTCTATAAATCGAGAGCATCTGCCGGCCGCATTGTACAGCAACGTTATACAGATGCAGGTGGCCACCAATGAGCTTATCCTAAATTTCGGGTTAGCAACACCGCCGATGGGGCCGATATCTGAGGGGGATACGCTCCAGGCCGAGTTTGTCGCTCGCATCGTCGTACCTGCTGCTATCTCCAGCGACCTTCTACGCCAAATCCAAGAGGTGCAACGCATCCTAAATGCACTACATGCGTCCCTCGTAGCCGAAGCGGCGCGACGAGCACAAGGACAAGCAGGAGTAATCAATGAGTGAAATGCGTGGATTGGCACAGATACCGCAAAGAGAGACCTCACCTGGACCAGTGAGTTTCCCTGACTTATCTGCCTCCACAGAGTTTAAGTCGCACTTCTGGGGAGTTCTCGGTCCTAAGCGAGTGGGAGTACAGCCTTCTGGTAATAATGTTGAGAGTTTAGTTTTGGATCAACAGTTCATAACCTTAGGGATAGACACTTTTGGTGAACACGTAGTACCTATAGATACTTTTGATGAACACGTAGTGCCTATAGACTCCGTCTACAATACACGCATGGAGGAAGAACTGACGACGATTCAACCCCTCTTCGTAGGACCAACCGATCAATCATTTATAGACAAGCTTGCGTGGGCTAATTCATTGGAACCAGATGAGCGAGAGGAGATGAGACGTGAACTTGGAGCAGCCCTCATCACCGCGATGCTTACTAAGCAATGGGACGAATACGACGAAGCTATAGCTGCGTGGAAGGCGACTGCCGAAGTACTGAGCGATCCCGCATTGACGGTGCGATTAATGGCAGAGTATAACCCCGCCGAGGCAGTGCTCCTCGAACGACCTTAGTTTATGCCATGGCAGCGGGCAATGAGGACTATGGGCCACTGAGGCGTCTTCCACCCTACCTAGTAAGGCCCCCAGGTCCACGCGCTCCACTAGGGGTAAAGTTTACTTACCCCGTGCATGCGAAAAACAAATCCGTTGTCTCTCAGTGGGATGCATTGCGGTCAACACACGAAAACGCCCTAAGACGTTGTTACGATCATTTGGCGCAAACCCCTTATGATCGACCGCAAAATCCTGATCGTGGGCACGCATTACGTGGTACAAGGCGGCTTGGGGGACGTACTCTCCTTCAATATGAGGTTGGTGGGGGTGCGCGTGTTTGGTACACAGTGAACGAAGATTTGCACATAGTAATTGTCGAAGAAGTGTTCCCTGGTCACCCTAAAGCCACTGAATAAGCTAAGTATCTACTCCCCTCTTCCTCTTTCTTCAAGCAGTCCGTTCCCCAGCCGTTGCCCGCGAGCGTGTAGACTACAGGCAGGGGTTCGCGTAGCGAAGGTGTACTCACTACACCAAACGCGCTGGGGCGCGTTTGGCTACGTTCGTCGCGCCCCCAACGACTGAGCGCGTAACGGGCGGCCACTTGGAACAAAGAGGGGCAGAGACGAGGCGACAATGTACGCGGTGATGCGCATAGCCAAGCTCAAGACCATGGGCGAGATTGGCGCGACGGCGATGGCGTTCGCGCTCGGGTTGGTGGGTGGTACTATGCCGGTACACGCGAGCGGGGTGACGGTGGTTCCTCCAGACAAGACGGGCAACATCTGGGCGCTGGCAGGGAATGACCCAAGATTCCAAGCGACGGTGATTCAGACGCAGATGCCGGGATGCATGGAAGGCCCGTGCCCCGTCGATGTCATCGCGGTGTTCTCCAGCGGCCACGCCGAAGTGATTCAAGGTGTTGCGCCGGTCGCGGAGGTTGCGCGCGTCGGTGCCGTTCAGTATGTGGTCGCGACGGGCCTATGCCAATATGGGGGTTGTGAACTCGGCGCCTACGCCGTTAACCGACAGCGCGAGGCTACAGCGCCTCTGCTGGTGCGCGCGCACATTGACCTGAGCAAGGCCCGCTGCGGGCTGCCGTTTGCGTATGCGGGCGGCACCTACATGCTCAAGCCTGTTCTCGTTTCTGGCCAAGGAGCCGGGGCATATTATCTGCCGCGCGTCATCGCGGGCGCGCCTGCCTGCAAGTGAGGGTGTTGACGACGACGAGCGTCCGCCCCGTCCCCTGATGGGAGTGCCTCAAACCCGCCGCCCAGGCCATCGACGGCCATCCCTACCGCGCCGCCTGCATCGCGGCTACTGTCCCCCCACAGACGCGCTATCTGCCCGGCCAGGAGAACAAGAGAGCCGCCGGCGGCGGCGCGGACTGGGACGCCGTTCCCGGCCGTTGACCTTCTTAGTGCAGGGCCGGCGCAACAGCGTCCCACATCTCCACCACAGCGTCGCGCCACCCCTCAAGATAGGCCGCGTCATCAGCCTCTGTAACTGCCTTCATGTAGCGGGTATGGACGTCCGAACCTTCGACTAGATTGACGTTCAGCTCCAGTCCGAGGTCGCGTAGAACCCAAAACTCCACTCTAATGGCTACGTCGAGATATCGCCTGTCTCCGTCCACACGGAACTGCTGGGAGAGCGCTTCACGCACATACCGGACGTCAAGCGTCTTGAACTCTGCCACATCCAGTAGTTCAACCCGCGTTGCCTTCTCCGTCGCCCACTCAATCCCATCCTCATGGCCATGCTCATACCATCGCTCACGCGCCCCCCCGAGCCTTTCCAGCAGGCGGACAATCTTCGGGTCGGCAACAGACGGACGTGCTTCGATCATGTCTAAATCCTTCTCCAGCGCGACAGCGCACACCTTCGACACATTCACTCGATCTCGCACCCTCTCTAACCGTTCGTAAAGAGGGTCGGGAATAGTGAGATTTAACCGCGCCACATTCACCTCCGCGTGTACTACGTAGCTACAATACGTATTATACGTGTAATGCGCGTCGCTGTCAACCGTGTCTCTCTTTTCAAGTGGCCGTGTCCCCCAGTCGTTGCGGGCGCCCGTGTATGCTGACAGACAAAGAGCCCGGCCTGTAGCGTCCTTTGGGGACATCGCTACAGGCCGGGCTCTTTTTTATTCCTCGTGTCCCAATGCGGCGCGTTACTGCTCACCATCCTGTTTGCCCTGGTTCTGGTGCGCGCGTTGCCAGTCCTTGAACGCATCCTCTAGCAAAATGCGCGTGAACTCTCCAATCCTGCGCCGATCTATCTTCGCGGCTTCGATGAGCTGCTCGCGTAGGGCGGGTGGCATGTGGATGGTCATGTTTCGGTCTAAAAGGGACGGACCCTTGCGCGGACGGCCACCGCCGCCATTGTGCGTCGCATTCAATAGCCGACAACCAGCAGATCGATAAGCGGCGATCGCGCGCTGTTCAGCTGCGGCAGCCTCATTGACAGCAACTACCTCTAGCACGCGTAGTAAAGGCTTCTTGCCAAGCGCCAAAAGGCCGCGTACCCACTCCGAAGAAGGCACATGGCGTGTCCCCTGGCGAGCATGGCCTTCATGGGCATATAGTCGGATCCTAGGATTAGTGCTACGACCGATGTAGCGTACCTCGTCGGTGTCAGGCTCACACAGGGCGTAGATCGTTACATCGGCGATCACTGTTCTTGCTCCTGACGCCGCTCTAAGCGCGCCTGGACCACGGGCAGGAATTCCTCGATGATAAGACGAGCCATCTCCCCCACGCGCCGCTTATCGGCCCTGGATATCTCCTCCAAGCGGTCGTGCAACTCGTTGGTCATGCGAACCGTGACTGTTGTTTCCATTAAGCCCTCTCCTTTACGTGGTCTAGGCACGCGCCGTTACCTCCCTACAGTCTACAGTTAAGTGCACGAAAACATCTACTTGCATACAATGTGCACTAATGCTACGATACGCAGTAGGTCGCCCTAAATGTAGCATCTTCGCTACTGCTGACAACGCGGCCAAAGAGAAGGGGGAGGATCATGGAGACCATCACGACCATCGTTCTAGCCGCCGCCGCACCAGCCAATCCGTTTCTACCGATCGTCAACCTCATCGTCGGTTGGATTACGGACATCCGCCCTGCAATCACCCTCATTGCCCTCATTATCCTGGGTGTGTCCATGTGGGCCCACATGCAAGCGGCCAAGGCCGTGGCCATCTCCACGGCCGTCGCCCTGGCCGTCTTGTGGGCCGCGCCGGCCATCGCGACGGCGCTTGAGGCGGCGAAGTGATGGCGCACCGGACGCCGGAGTACCTCGACGACCCGCTACCAACGCAACTCGGGCCGAACATGCCCGAGTTGTTGGGCGGGGCCGCGGCGATCCTCGTCGGGGTGGTCCTGAACGCGCTGGCCGGGGGGATCTCCGGCCAGTGGCGCATCCTGGTGGTCATCCTGCCGCCGACGTTGGTGATGCTGGCGGTATGCGCGCTCTACCAGGGACGGACGGAGCGCTACCCGCGTCAGGTATGGGGCTACACCATCCGGCAGGCGGGCCTCTATGCGCGCAAGGCCACGGGCGACGCCGTGCGTCTAACCACCGTCGCCATCGCACGGACGCGGGAGCGCGCACGGAAGGGGCAGGGCTCATGATAGCGACGACTATTCGTACCAACACCACGCACCCCCTACGGGCCATCCTCGCCGTGGGTGGCCTGAACCTTTCCAGCCTTGACCCGGACGCACAGGAACGCGTCGCGGGCTTCTGGGGCGCGCTCGTGCCGGCGCTGCACCCCGGCCAGGAACTGCACGTCCTTATCGAGAGCAACCCACTCGACGGCCACGCCGTGGTGCGCGACCTACGCGCCCAGTTGCGGCCGCCAACGCCTGCCTTGGACGCCTTCGGGCAGGCGTGGCTGGACTGGTGGGGCGCGGCGCTCGCCGACCACCACTCACCCGACTTGCGCGTGTCGCTGGCCATCGGGCCGGAGCCGCAAGACGGGAACGACAGCAAGGCATCGGAGGCGGTACGCCTGGCCCGCGCCGTCGCCACCATCGAGCAGATCGCCCTGCGGACCGGTGTGTCGGTGGCGCGCAGGGAACCGCTTGGGGAAATATTTCCCCAAGCGGTTATCGAGCACAGGGACACCATAGAAACACCCGACTACTGGGCGCGCAGCATCTACATGGTGGCCCCGCCCTCGGCGACCGATCCCGGCTGGCTCGACCCGCTCATCGGCCTGAACACGCCGTGCTCGATCGCGCTGCATCTGACCGGGCTTGACCAAGGCAAGGAGCGCAAGCGCCTCAAGACGCGCGGGCGCTTCATCGACGACGTGAGCCAGGACACCAAGCGCGGCGGCAAGCGGCTCGACGTGGACGCCGAGGGCGCGGCGGACGAAGCGGCCGACCAGGCGCGCACGATGCGCCAGGGGCGGCTGGCCTTCGGACGTGTCGGCGTCTACATCACGATCTACGCCCCCACACGGACCGTGCTGGAGCAACGCACCGCCCATCTGCTCCACGTCCTCGACGACATGGGCTGCAAGCCGGGTTATGGCCTCTGCCACCAGGCACCCTTGTATCGCTCGACGCGTCTAGGGGCGCGTGACGAGGCGCAGTCGTCGTACAGGTGGGATAGCGTCACCTGGGGCCACGCGCTGCCCATGACGCGCCACACCCCCGGCACCGTGCAGGGCTACCCGCTCGGCTTCACGGCCGAGGGTCGTGAACTCGTACGCCTCGACCTGGCCGACCCGGCGCTGCGCAACCGCCTGCTCGACATCCTCGGGCAAGCGGGCCGCGGCAAGAGCGTTTTAGCGCAAAAACTGGCGACATGGTTCCTGCTCACCGGCGGCCATGTGACCATCGTGGACAACGCCGGCGGTTACGGCCCCCTGTGCGCCCTGGCCAACGGCGCGACGATCGCGCTGGGCGGGCCACGCACGGCCGCGCTCAACATGTGGGACGGCCCACGGGCGACGCCCCAAGAGTATGCCAGCAAAGTGGAGTTTGTCGCCGCGTGCCATGAGATGTTACTGACGCGCTCTAGCGGGGCGCTGGACGACTACGAGTACGCCGTGGTCGAGGAGGGCATACACGCCGTCTACGCCGCGCACAGCGATGCACAGGACACGACAGCGCCGCTAGAGCGCGCGTTCGTGGCGTGGCTAGAGAGTAAGGCGGCGACCGAGGCGCACGCCGACGACGCCCACCAGATACGGCGCATGGCGATCCGCCTGCGGCCCTACGTCAACGACGGCCTGCATGCCGCCATGGTGGACCGGCCGACATCGGTGGACCTCGACGCGCGCCTGCTGGTGTTCGACCTGGCCGACCTGAAAGAGGGGAGCCCGGTGCGGGCCTTCGCCATGTTCGCCGTCACGGAGCTGGCCAACCGGCGCGCACGCACGGCGCGGGCGCACAGCACGGCGGCCGGCTCATCGTCGCTCGACCACCTGCTGCTGATCGAGGAAGGCTGGTGGATGTTGAAACATGGTGGCGCACGGGAATGGGTGAACACGTTGGGGCGCAAGGGCCGCCACTCCGGCGTCACACCGGCGTTCATTAGCCAGCAGCTATCGGACCTCACGGACGACCCGGCGGCGGCGGGCTACTTCAATCAGGCCAGCGTGCATCTCATCTTCGGCATTGAGGACAGCGGCGAGCGCGACGGGACGAACCCGCGCGCCTGGCTGGCAAGCAAGCTGAAGCTCACCGACCACGAGGTAGGCCAGATTGAGCGCCTGGCCGGCGTCAAGGGGTCTTACGCGCAATTGTTCATGATCCGGGGCGACCGGGACGCGGCGCGGACGGCGCGGGGCGTCGTTAATGTGCCACTGTCTACCGAAGAGGCATGGCTCTATGCGAGTGACCCTGACGACAGGCAGACGCGCGCCCGCATGGTCGCGGCCTGCGCGGGCGATATGTGGCAGGCGATTCAACGCCTCGCCGAGGGGGACAGCGTATGACCACACACCGCCACCTACCCATCGTGGCCAGCCTGCTCCTCCTCACGTGGGGGTCGCCCCTGCTGGCGAGCGCGGCCAGTAAGCCGACAGCCACGGCCACACCGGCGCCAACCCAAACGGAGCGCGTCCTCATCGTCGTGGCCAGCCCGACGCCGTCACCGTCGCCGACTCCATCCCCATCGCCGACACCGCCCCCTGTGACAGCGGGGACAGCCGGCGTGGGCACGGACGGCTGCGCGCCCGGCGTCATCCATCTGGCGACCATCCTGGGTACTCCTCTCTGCCTCGACGTGTTCGCCGTCATCGCCCAGTCGTGGGCGCACGCCATCACCGCCGCGCACGACAACCTCGTGGGGGCCTTCACGGGCCTCACGACGCCCATCGTGTCCATGCTGACCACCACCCCCGACTACAGCGATCGGGGCGCGTGGGGGCCGCTCAACGTCTTGCAGGACGACCTACGCGCGACCGCGAACTACCTCTTCGGCGCCCTGGTCTTACTCGGGGCGTTCTGGTCGTTCTTCCCGGCCTGGTGGCGCGGATCGGCGCGCGACGCCGTGACGATCGTGTGGTATGCGGCCATCGCGGCGGCGGTCGTCAACGGCCTGCCCCTCCTGCTGCACACCGGCTTTATGCTGAGTAACGCCTTCACGGACACGGTAATGAAATCGAGCGCCGACAGCACGGCGTTGGGGCAGGCGTTCGGTGGCGCGTTCGGCGGACTCAAGGGCACGTTCGGCCTCGTCGTGTTCGGGCCGCTCATGCTGGTCGCGGCGACGGTGCTGGTCATACTCATCGGCATCACGCGCATTGTGGGGCTTGAATTGCTCGCGGCGCTCTACGCCCTGGCTCCGCTGGCCGTCGTGGGTTTGGTGTGGGGGCCGACACGGGGCGCGGCGGCCACCTGGCTGCGGGCCTACGTCAACCTGTCGCTGTGGGGGCCATGCTACGCGCTGACCATCAAGGTCGCCACGGTGATGCTGGCCGGCCTGGGCTTCGGGGGCGTCTTGCAAATGCTGCTCGGCGTCGCGGGCATCGTCGCGTTGGGCAGCGCGCCGCTACTGGTCAACATCCTGACGGGGATCGTCGTCAAACAGGGGCCGAACATCGTCGGCCGTGCGACAAGCGTGGGTATCAAGGCCGCCACCGGCGGCGCGGGTGGATAGGTAAAAGGGTAAAGGAGAAAGCCATGTTGTTCCTCGCATTCTTGTACGTCGTCATGATCGTGGCCGCGGTGTGGTTGGCGGGCAAGCGCGGGCGGCGAGCCTGGGTGTGGGCTCCGCTGAGCGCGTGGTTCCCGCCGTTCCTGCTGCTGTTGGCGTGCCTGCCGAGCAAAGCACGCAGCGCGTAAGTTATGTCGAATGACGCCCCCGTGCTAGTAGCGCGGGGGCCATTTTCGGGGCTGGAAAATCCTGTAGTTTTCCCCGATTGGTACGCGTGCAATCCGTGAGCCGGATAAAGCTGGCGCCTCCTGGTGAACAGCACGGGGTAACGATAGGTAGGGCTTTACAGCCGTTCCCCCGTCCCAAACGGAGCGTGCGACTTTCACCGCACTCCGCTTTCCAGAGCGGTTCCCTGGTTCTGGTCTGCCAGCGCACCTTGCCCTTGCGGGTA
>JAABVA010004987.1_pt1 | contig 12156 bp, 4 predicted proteins | sample 5560331 | NCBI WGS metagenome assembly JAABVA01 (sample SAMN12812661, study PRJNA571458) | rock metagenome | isolation source: Antarctica rocks | place: Antarctica: Victoria Land, Mt New Zealand sud | collected 2016-01-07
TTAAAGACTGTAAAGTCTCTATAGTGAAATCTGTCAGCTGGGCTCATAACCTGTCAAATAGAGGATTGACTGCTGCTCAATTATTACATGTGGAGGAACATTGTGACTACTAATACAGGCGAAATAATCACGTGAAACCTAGGGTTCAGGCTTGTGATATCAGGCGCTTACATACCATATGCCGTTACCTTAGTTGATCCAATGGCCTTTCAATATGATTCGTACAGATGGTTCAAGCAGCTAAACGCGCTTGGAACCAAAGGCTCAAAATTCTAACAGGCTACCTATACCTAAGATCAGCAGTAAGCACTAAATCCTCCTTGAGTCTCCTTGAGGAGAGTCGGGGATAACATGACTCGGGGTAGTCACTTTTCCTGCTCTATACCTAATTAACGTCATTTCTAGGCTGAGTACCTACCTTAGAAGGCATCTACTAGTGTCAGATGGACATGACTGCTAGTAAGGAAACCATGCTAGGTGCAGAGAAATAGACAGCAGCAGAACACATACTATTGTGATTTGTGACTCAGGTCCTGCTAACCTCACTGCCATCACCTCATTGTCTCTTAATGTTTTCATTCTCATTCACACTGTCATATCTCTTTACATTGTTGTCCTCAACTACATCAGCATCCCTAAACCCCTACTCTCACTGTCCTCATTGCTCAACAGTGAGAGCAACAGCAAGAGTGACAGTGAGACTGACAGCAAGAGTAGCAGTAGATAGGTTCTAGAGTCAATAAGATTTTCTTACAGCACTAGTAGTTAAATTTATCTTGTTAAACATAGAAGAAGTGGCTAGTGAAATGAACATGTAATCATAAGTGTCTAGCTACTCTATGAAAATGTGACCCTATAAGAAGATCTTTAATCAGCAAAAGAAAAAACTTTTATTCATAGCAAACTATTTATTTTAACAAACTTCACATGTTCTCAAAATCTCTGTAGAGCTTCAAAATCACTAAGATAACAAAATGAAATTAAAAGTTTAATATATTTTCTCAGTTCATTTTGACAACAATAAGATAGAAAATAAAGGCACACTTTCTTTACTCATAAAGTTAAGAAAGATGTGTCATACTTTTAATTTAATTTAAATGAGTATCTTTTAAGTTTTGAACTTAAGTGTTATATTATTAGATTATAAGGTCTTTTACTGACTGATGAGATTCATAAGATTTGTAAAATGAGTGAATTTTAATGTTAAAAGTGACTTTGTAAATCTGTCAGTGACTATATTGTTTATTAAGATGTAATTAAGATGAATAAGTCTGCAGAATTTAACTTCTTTTATGAAGTGATGATATATATTAATGTGCTTTATACAGACATAAAATTCAGAATTTTTAGTTAAAACTATAGTTTTCTGATTGTTTATTCAAATTATAATTATCTTAAACTTCTTTAGCTTTAGCTCTTTAAGTAATTTCTGCATTCACATTGTTTTCTTTGTAGTCTTTATTAAGATTATGTACTTTACTTTATAAAAGAATAAGATAATTATTTTTTATTTTTTTAAACTTCAAAATACTGATTTATTAATCATTTTAAATATATACTTTAATGTAAATCTTCTCAATTCAAGATCTTCTTCTCAGTCTGAATCTAAATACTTTAACAATTTAAGTTAATCACTCAATTTATACTCAAGAACAAAATTTAAAGTTCTTTATACATATTAAAACACTCACTTTAAAGTCTTTCAATGTGTGTCATTAAAGTTATGTGCAAACTGACTAAGAGTTGACATCATATATGCAATGTTGAATTAAATTTATGTCATAATGTACATAAAAGATTTTATAATCTTCTAATATTGAGTTATTAACTCTGATTTAGCTGTTTTAATAGTCTTTATAAGATAGATTCTGAATTTTATTGAAATTATAACTGTCTTGATATTCTGTAGACTGAAGTCTTTAAGTATTTTTATAAAATAGATTTTCTGAGATAAAGTAAGCATTTATAGAGTTCTGTTTTGTGTAATTAACATTTTTAAGTAATGCTTACACATCTCACAGTCAGTCATTTCAAAATGATTACTTAATTTAATTTTAAGATCTAGAATTTTGTTCTTATCTGATTTACATATAAAAATATCATCAACATAAACAGCAACAATTAAAATTTTCTTTTTAAACACATTATTGTCTGTATAAATTCATGTGTATTCAAGATCAACAAGAAAGCAGTGTATTATCTTATATCACAGATAAGATGACTATTTTAATTCATATAAAGCTTTCTTTAATTTATACATCTTGTTTCTTTCTTTTTCATATTCAGTGAGTTAAATCACATAGACTTCTTCTTTTAAATCATTATGTAAGAAAGTTGTTTTGACATTTATTTGTTTTAATTTGTAGTTGTAAAACACAGCTATGATGAAGATAACTTTATAAATCATTGATTTGACAATCATTATAAATCATTGATTTAATAATCATTATAAAGATTTTTTTATAATCAATTTCAAATCATTATTTAAATTCTTTAACTACTCATTAAGTCTTATGTCATAGAATTGAGTCATTAGGTCTTCTTTTATAATGATAGATTTATTTACTCTTTAAAGCTCATCAATTAGATAATAATGTCTCTAAAGTTCATGTAAAATTAATTATTAACAAGTTATACTCACTATTCATTGCTTTCTTTCAGTCTTTCAACTTATAACTTGCAATTATCTATTTAAATGTCTAAGATTTATCTTCAGAGTCTTCTTTCTTTTTTATGACATCAATAATTACATTAAACACAGTCAAGTAAATCATGATTGCTTTAAACTTTAACTTTATAGAGAATTATCTTTCTCTTTTAAAGCATCAAAACTCAGCTGATACTGATCTGTCAATTGTGAAAAAAATATTTATAATATCTTTTTTTTTTTCTTTCTTCATTTCTTCTAACTGAATTGATGATATCAGTATGAAAGAATAAGATGACATATACTTTAAAGATGATGACAATAATGAAAGTTAAGATAAAGACAAGAAAAATAACTATACATCTTCTTGTTCTGCATTAACAATGTAGAGTTAAATGACTCTAAAAATTGAGACTGCAACTTTAACATTATAAATTAATGAATCTTCATCAAACTATACATTTCTTGCTTTAATTACTCAGTTTATCTTTCTCTTTTCAGAAAGCTATACTCTATATTGATTTCTTTCTTTATATTCAACAAAAATTTTCTTATTGCTTTAAGATTCAAATTTAGTCTCTGTCATTCAGATCTTCTTTGAAATATATACATATATTGTGCATTTAAAACATCAAAAATATTTAAGATCAATGAGATCTGCTGATCTATTCTTATTAAAAGATTTAAACAGTAGCTGAATTGAGATCTTGTTGTTTTTAAAAGCTGACATTGAGAATTAATTAAAAAGATAACATGCTGTTTTGACAGTCTCTGATCATAGAGTTTCAGAGACTTCATTATTTAGAATTATAACTTTAACTTTTGCTGTCAAAAGTTCATTACTTCTTTCTGTCATCTCATTCTGCTTCAGTTCATAAGAAACTGTTGTTTCATAAATAATTCTAAGACTTCATAATCATTTAATGATGAGCTTATCTTCAAATTTCTTTTCATTATCAAGTTATATCTATGCAATTCATAGATTCATCTAAGTAAAAAGCATATTAAGAAACTGTTCAATTTCATCTTTTGTCTAATCTTTCATTTTCATATTACAAATGTATTGTCAGCAGATAAGATCATTCATAAAGACTATATATCACAATGTAAATTAGTCTGTAGAAAGTTGTTCTTATTTGTTTACACTATGTAGAGTATATATAGAAAATGATGACTAAGACATAAATAGAAGCACTTAATAAGAGATGAGTAAGCAGCAATATTACATTCTTTTTTACTGCATAGTCACAACAGTTCATTAATGTAAGTGCAGAGATTTACTTAACATTCTGTAAAGTTTCTGTCTGCAATTTACATTCACATTGTTTTACTTATCTTCATGTTGCTATTGTTGTTCAGTGCAGATAACAACAACTTAAACTGAAAGAAGTCTGCTTCTAATTATATTCATAAGATTACTGATCATTTCTATTCTGAGAAAAGTTTGTAAAACTCTCTTCTCAGTATGTTGTCATCTCAATTTCAGTTTAAAGACTAACAATACATAGAATCAATTGAGTGTTCTGCTTCTAACATTATTATTTTTTAATTTATGAGAATCTTTTTCTTAAGTCTCTTATATAGATTATACAAGCTCATATTTCTTTTACAGATCATTATCAGATCACTGTTAATCATTATTGAAGTTAAGACTTTTTAATCTTTCTTTTTAGCTTTATTAGTTGTTTATTTTGACTTCAACTCATTATGTCATTGTTGCAAATCTTTATTAAGTCATTTTTAATCATTCAGTTTTTTCTTAATACTATGTGATGTCAGAACTTTCACTCTCTTCTGATTATGTCTCTCTTCTATCATGAATGTTGAAGTCAAGTCATCAACATCTTTTCAGCTTTCAATAATCTTCTATAATGCATTCATTACATTACTTACTTCAGTTAAGATCAGTTCAAAAGAAGTAATACTTCAATGTACTTTTAAAATGTTTTGTAACAGAGATACAGATGAATTTATTCATTTATAATGTTTTTATATCTTATAAATTGTCTTTTAAGAAAAATCTTCTTTCTTCTTTATTAAAAGCTTATGTAGTTCTTTCTTTTGTCTGTGATTTCATTTAACTCAAGATATGATCAAGAATTCTTTATAAAAAGACAATGATGACTCTTTCTGTTTAAAAATCTCATTAACTTCAGAGCTTAATTGCTGCACAGATAGTTTAGCTCATTTCAGACTGCTTTGCAGTTCTGAATTAGCTCAAAATTCATCAGCATTAAAGATATATGCTTTTATAAGCTAATTATTATGAATTAAATTTTATAGAACACATTCTGTAAGCATTTTTAATGTATAAGTCTTTAATGAATAAGTTTTCAATATCTTATAAAACTTAAATCATTTAGCTTTAAACTTCTGAGACTCTTCATTTTATATAAGCACTCAGTCTTCTTTCTTTATATTGCTTAATCACACTGTTTCATCACAAATCATTTTTAATTTAATAGCTTTTTATAAAAGAATTTTATTAACAGTTATTTAAATTATCTGTATCTGCCTAACTCATTTTAGCTGATTTTCAAAGTCAATTTTTCTCAGCAGTCAGAAATCATTGAAGTTGTCTGATAATTATAGATTTACTTTATACAATAAATAGAATAAGCTCTGTTTAGTTGTATTATGAGCTTGAATTCAGGCTATAAAAAGTGCTTGTGATAAGTATTTATCTTATAGTTAAGTTAATTTACTCATAAAATATTTTGTAAACATAAAGTTCAACATTTTATTTAGATTTTCTATCTTTTCATTTGTACAGAGATAATAAAAAGTCATTGTTCTATGTTGAGTTCTGAGCTTTTTCAAATAGTAGGTCACAACATGACTGAGAAAGTTTGTATTATTATTGAATAGTAACTCTCTTGATAAACTATAATTTGTAAAGATTTTGTCACACAGAAAATCTGTAACTGTTGCTTTCATTGCATTTAGAACAGCTTTAGTCACAGATCAGTCTGTAATATAGTTAATTGCTGTTATAATTCAGCAGTTTTCTCAGAACATTCAAGATAGTATATTTATTATATTGATTTTTCATCTTTTAAATGATAATAAGTTCTTGCAAATCAAATACAAATGTTATTTGATCTCTTAATGTTTTTAAGATCATTGAGCAACTTAACAGTTAAGATAATGCTTTATAAACAATTTGATATTCTGCAATAATTTATATCATTAAGCTCAAAGTCAAATGACTTTTAACAGTCTTAACACTTCTAAATGTTTATATTCAGTGTATATATATTTCAAAAAGTCTGTTCAGTACTGAAACTGTAGAAATGATGCTTCATCATTATCTTACTTTTAAATCAAATATGAGTCATCTAATTTCAAATTGTAATGCAGTCAAAATTGATTCATTACATCATTTTTGCACACATACTTATAAAGCAATGACTTTTCAGATTCTGTATCATCTTTTAAATACAATATCATTGCTTTCTCTCATTTTACATTGTCTAGTTTTCACAGAGCATTTAAGAATGCTTTATTTGCTGAGTTTTTTTTTATAAAATTAGATTAACAACTAATTAAATCTAATATGACAGTTTGAGCTCTCAATTAATATTAAATGTCAAGATTATACTGCTGAAATTCATTGATTCATTAAGCTAGTCATTTAAATGAGTGTGGTGTATTCTTTAAATATTGTAGATCTTCATGATTCATAATAATAGTTGTAGTATAATCATTTTTAATATAGTACTGTTAAGTTCAAAGTGCATGCTTAATGATCAATAGCTTCTTTTTATAAACAGAATAATTGAGCTCTGCATCTTGTAACTTTTAATCATTATAAATAATTAAATAATATTTCTCATCTATTTCATTCTGCATCAGAGCACAGTCAATTGCTCATTTGAAAGCATTCATTTTGATAGTAAATGATTTGCATATAACTACTTAAATAAGTATTAATTTAAATGTAAGTGCACTCTTAAGCTGTTGAAAGACACTATTACATAATGTGTTTCAGACAATGAATTAATTCTTCTTTATATATAACTTAATGTCATTCTTCTTAATCAAATTCAATAATGATGCTATGATCTATGCAAATTCTTGTATGAATTTTCAGTAGTATAAAGTCAGTTCAAGAAACTGTCATACATAATGTGCTGTCTTTGAGGTAGATCAATTCTTAATGACTGATATCTTAATAGAAACTAATCATAGTGTGTCTTGTCTCACAATATATTTACAAAACTTAAGAATTTTCATCTCAACAGTGCACTTACTAGACTTAGCATATAGCTTATGTTTCTTTAAGATACTGAGAATGATTTATAAGTGTTTCTGATGATTTAAAATTGAGTCAGAAAAGATTAGTATGTTGTTAAGATATATTAGACAGAATTTGTTGAGTAAGTTCTGTAATATAGAGTTCATCATTGACTGAAATGTCACTGAGACATTGCATAGCTTAAAGAACATAGTTATGAACTTATATTTGTTGTAATAAGTGTTGAAGACAGTCTTTTTTATATTATTTTCAGTTATACAAACTTAATAATAGTCTGAAGTGAGATTAAGCTTGATTAAATATTAGACTTTGTCAATTCAATCTAGGCATTTCTGAATTTAGAAGAGTGAATATTCATTTTTAATAATAATGTTATTTAATGCTCTGTAATCAATACACATTCATCATGTACTCTTCTTCTTTTTAATGAACAGAACTAAGAAGTCTCATGAATTTACAGACTTATAAATTAAATCTTTATTCATTAACTCTGTTATCTGTTTAATCTGTTCATTCAGCTGTAGCTGTAACAGAAAATAAGCATTTATGTTAACAGACTTAATGTTGTTGATGTTAATGCTATGTTTAAACATCTATTTAAATAATAGTTTGTCTAATAAAGTTAATCTAAATACAGATTAAAACTCTTTGATAACAGCTTGTAATCATTCATTTATAATAATTAACAGTTCAGCTTCTGACTTCTCTGAGTTCTGTTAAATTACTAATAAGTATCTGACAGTTCTGTAATTTTAAAGTGTCTTCATAGCTGCATGCTCTTCAATCACATTTAATGTCAATCTGTTTACAGCTTGTTGTCACTTTTTCAGAAATAAATAATAATGTTTTCATTGTCAATTCTGAATTATCATACAGTTTGTAGCTCAATCAATCTAAGAATTAGTGACTTTCAGTCAGATTAATCTCAAAATAAGATTATGTTCTTAAAGATTCATAATTTATGCTTTTAATTGTTGTCAAAAGCTATTTATCTTAAGATGAAAGATCAGCTTTACAGTTAATTAAATAATCTGTTCATTCAGCAAAAATATCTTAAGCAGTTTGATTTCATATTGACTATCAATCAACATTTAATTAATAACTGTCAAGAAAATATATATTTAATCTATATCTAAATCAATTAATACTTTCACATTTATCTCATTCAGTCTGTCTTGAATGCAGCCTGCAAGAATATATATATTTAAATTGAGAGCATTGATTTAACTGAAGATTATACTTAATAATAAGAATTCTGAGTCATTTAGCATGAATGCTTTACTCAGATCATTATTGAGTTAAATAGAAGCTTTTATTAATTTGTTTATAAACACTTCTATATTTATAAACAACTTTAGTTTTTCAAATCATTCAAATTATTTAAATTAACTTCAACAATCTTTAACTTCTTCTTATCTTTACTCTTTCTCTTATTCTTATTCTTGCCCTTATCTTTGTTCTTATCTTTACTCTTATCAATGTTCTTGTTGTCTCAGCAATCTTTAACTATATGTGAGAACTTTTTACAATGAAAGTACACTTTATTCTTCTTACATCAGATTCAATAAGCTTCTGTATTCAATTTATTTAATTTAGATGTAATTAATCTTTCATGACTTTGAGATTGATTTTAAAAATTGTTTAATGAGTTATTATAGTTTAAATTTGAGCTGTCAAAGACATTAAGATAATTCTCATTATGTATTTCTTAAAGACTTTGTTCAATTTGATCAGCTTATTAAACTAGCTCATTAAGAGTAGTTATCTCAGTCTTTAAATACTTTTAGAATTTAAATTGAATCTTTTACTTTAAATCTCAGATAAACTGTCATTTCTGTTCATATTTAACTGATATAGACTGAAGAAGTTGTACAATCTTTGTAAACTTCACTTTATATTGTTAAACTGATTTTGTTTGTTTCAGAGCCTCATAATGATGACATTGATATTTTATTTCATTAACATTTTCAAAGATCAGTAGAAATGCTAAAAAGAAGTTATTTATATTTTGAAATCTAATATTTAATGAGTCTTCTTCAGCTCAAAGTTGTTCTTCTTTTTAAAGTCATTATATCTTGACAGTATCTTTCAAATATCTAACTGTAACAGTAATCTTTATTTCATCATTTAGAAGTCAATTCATCAACATTTCATAAAATTAAAAGTAAGCTTTCATTTTAAGAATTTACATCTCTGCAGTGTTCACTTTTCAACTATTCTTATAGATAGACAGTGTCTTCATCTTCAGAGAATTCTTGAACATTGCTGCAGAGAAAGACATTATTACATTAAATATTTCTTAAATTTCTGAAGCTGCACTAGATAGAGATGTGATCTCAGACATAAAGCTAGAAATTAATTAATCAGCATAAATATTTCTTAATTAAGTCTGAAAAAATGCAATTTAACTTGTCATTGTTTTGTAATTAACTTAAAAAGTCATTTCTGACACTGTTGACTAACTAATGATAGTGAGTTTGTCTATCATTATAGAAATAGAGTTGAGCTTCATATTGAGAGATTGTAAATAATAAAAGATGTTAATTAATAAATTAATTTTAATTCAGTTTGAATTGCTGTTGAACATATTATGATATAAGAAAGATAGAACTTTTCTTCATATAATATAATATAAGAACTCATCTCTTTATTCTATAGTCTCAACACTGAAGTAGTGATGAGCACTGAAGAGAAAATGAATATATAATTTATGCATTATTGCATTGAAACTTTTATGATCAGAATATAAATTAAATCAGCTTAAACTGAAGTCTAAGTCTCAAAATTACTTAAAAGTATGTCTTAAATCTTTGATGCTATTAGATGTAAATTGATCTGTAGAAAGTTGTTTTTATTTGTTTACACTATGTAGAGTATATATAGAAAATGATGACTAAGATATAAATAGAGACACTTAGTAAGAGATAAGTAAGCAGCAATATCATAACAAGAATCTGTCATATACTTTTAATGTAATAAAGTCAACAACATCAATGTGAATCAGTTTAGTCATTTTTGTAACTCAGTTTTGTAATTTTCTTAAGATCTTCTTCTTTTGATTTGCTCTTATACAGACATCACACAAGTGTAACAGTGTTTTTGTAAGTTCTTATAAGTTAAGTCTCACTATTTCAAGATTTTTTGACATATTGTCAAGACTTAAATTCTCTATATAATTAAGATATCAATGTTAAGTAGCTTTTAAGATCTTATTATCTTTAATAACTGACATAATCTTATTCTTGTTCACAGAATTTCTCATCATTAAAGTTTAAAGATAATATAGCTTGTCTTTACATACTACATAGTTAAGCATATTCTTTACTTTGTTCTTTAGACATAGTAATTCATTCTTGATTTTAATTAATATTTCTTTTATTTTGATTATTTCAATTGAGAAGAGATTGAGCTCTATATTAGACATAAGATAAATATTCATTAAAATAATATTTTAAATCTTTTCATCACTATTTTTTAACTATAAGTCAATCATTTCTATCTCTTAAGTATACATCACTTCAGACACTTTTCTTATAGAGAGTTCATTATTGAATATTTTAATTGAGCTAAATGCAGAGAGATCACAGCATATATATTGTGTTGTGTTAAAGTCAGCTATTTATGATATTTTATTAATCACAAGATTATAGTTCTCTATCATAGTTAAGATCACTGTGTTCTTATTATATTATTTATCTTCAGAACTTAAGAATTTCTCTTTTTCTTTTTCTTTTTCTTTTTTTTTTTTAGTCTCTTACTTCTTCTTTATCTCTTTAAACATCTTTTTCAGATATAACTTTCAGTAATTGTTCTTGAAGTGAACTGCTTTCTTACAGTAAATGTACATTTCATTTTTATTCTTATTCTTATTAACATTTCTCTTCTTATTCTTTCTCTTCTTATCTTTATGATTCTTCTTTTTACTCATTAAAGCAAGCTTCTCATTTTCTTCTTTAAGACATTCTTCATCAATTAGTTTGACAATCAAGTTATTGAGAAATAAGATTACATTATAGATCTTAAAGTGTTTTATTGTCACTCATTGAGAATAGAAGAATTCTAGATTCAATAAAAAAGTAATGATCTTCAAAATTTCATTAATGATAAGACTGAAGATCATAATTTCTCTTAAAAGTGTCTTATACTTTAAAGCATAAGCATCAACAGAGAAGTATTGATTGAGTTGACAGACATATAGATTGTTGAATAGAATATATTTAAGATTAAACTTATAAAATAAATAAAGACATACAAAATGATTTTACATCTTTTTTATTGTTTTCATGTTGTCTATAATGACAGTGATCTTTAAGCTAACAATAAAAACAATAATGACTGTAATCTTATTGTTTCATGTGATTCAGTCAGCTTAAGTAATGTCAATTAAGATCATCAATGTAGTTATCATTGTTTTAGATATAAATTCTTCAGTCATTACTGACTAACTTGAAACATCTGACTTTAATGAGATTTCAACATCACTTTTTACTATTAAATCTCATAATTCAGTACTTATCAGACTGTATTTGATCAACATTCTTTATAATAAGTAGTTCACTGATCTCTTAAGTTTTGTAACTTTTGAAAATATGAGGTCATATGATATCATAGTCATTTTGTATGATGAAAACATCTAAATTGATGATGAAGTTGTTTTTAATGTAAAGATTCAACTTTAAAATAATCATAAGAGTTATTTTTGACTGTTTTATCTGTAAATTTATAACAATTTGATGTAAATAACTTCTTATTATACATCAAATCTGCTTTATCTCTTAAAGAGCTCTTTCTAGCATCTGTAAAATAACAGCAATGACAAGATGTTTTTCTTTCATCATTTTAAATAGAAATAAATGATTTAATAAATGAATTTCAAAGAATATCAATACACATCTGAGCTCATAACCTGTCAAACATAGAAGAAGTGACTAATGAAATGAATGTATAATCATAAGTGTCTAGCTACTCTATGAAAATGTGGTTCTATAAGAAGGCCTTCAATCAATGAAAGAAAAAACTTTTATCTGTAACAAACTGTTTGCCCTAGCAAACTCCGCATGTTCCCGAAACCTCCGTAGGGCTCCGAAACCACTAAGGTAACGAAATGAGGCTGAAAGTTTGACACGTCTGACGCTACCTTAGTGGACGGCTCCTCCTCAGCCACGAAATGCTAACATTGATTACGTATAGAGCAGGAAAGTATGTATGTCAACATGACTGTGCCGTGTTGACCGCCCGAGTCCTTCCGAGG
>JAABVA010004988.1_pt1 | contig 12155 bp, 11 predicted proteins | sample 5560331 | NCBI WGS metagenome assembly JAABVA01 (sample SAMN12812661, study PRJNA571458) | rock metagenome | isolation source: Antarctica rocks | place: Antarctica: Victoria Land, Mt New Zealand sud | collected 2016-01-07
GAGGCCCCGCCTACCCCCCCGCCACCGCGGCCCCTGCGCCCCGCCGCCGACCATGCCTGGCGGCGCGCGCCCATTGGGTGCCCGCGTTCGGCGTGATCACCACCATCCACTATTTCGTGGCGCACCCCTTTGGCCTACCGCCAACTATCAACCAGAACCCTTCGGCGCGAGCGGGCCGTCTAACGACACGTGAGCGATCAGTCCCAATCCCATACGATGAGGCGAAAGTCCGTGCCCGCGTCGAGGAGATGGACGTAGGCGCGCGCGAAGTGGTAGGCGCGACGGCGCTCAACGAACACCTTTTGCATCAGCAACTCGCGGGTCAGGAACGTGACGCGCTCGATCTCGGGCGGGCGCTCGCGCTCGACCGCGGCGGCCAACTCGATCAGATCGTCGGCGGCGATGGCCGCCCATCCGGCCGCGCCCAGGAAACGCTTCTCGTCCGGGCTGAACTCGTGCGGCTTGTATTCGTACAGGCGGTGCTTGTTGGTCATACCCCCAGTGTACCGCCACGGTCTGTGAATTGTCCTGGGACCGCGGGCGTCTCGCCCGCGGCCCCAGAGGGCACAGGGCGCGCCGTCAACTTTTCACGCGCTCTGAGTGTACCGGTGTACCGCGCGGCAACTTGACAGCGGACCCCCTTTGGCCCTATGCTGCCAGGGGTAGGAGATCGATTCACTATGGGAGGCGGAGAAGTGATGACGCGGATGGCTTTCGTCGGTATCCAGTCGCGGCTGCGGGTCCGTGGCTTTGCCGCGGGAGGACTGCGCCACACTCTGCCCGGGTTTGGTCCTCGCATTACTTGACATAGCGAATCGTCGCGAGCGCGATGGCCGTGGGCAGAGCGAGAGTTCTGCCCACGGCCTTTTTTATTGGCCGGCGGCCGGCCGCCGGCGGAAGGTAGGGGCATGCAGGTATCGTCATGGAAGACAAGCCCATCGACACTATCGACTATCAATCATCGACTATCGACTATCGACCGGAGGCCCAATGGTTACCGTTACCGCAACCGCTGTCGCTAACGCCCCTACGACAGACGACGCCCTGGTCGTCGACGGCGCGCGCAAGTCGTTCCGCAGCATCAAACGGTCCGGCTCTTGGTGGGACCACGCCCGCGGCAAGGGCACGCGCACAGTGGACGAAACGCGCGCCGTCGACGACGTGTCTCTACGTGTGCGCAAGGGCGAGATCTACGGCCTACTCGGCTCGAACGGCTCCGGCAAGTCGACCCTGATCCGCCTCGTTTCGACCCTGCTGCTGCCCGACGCCGGCGCCGTCAGGGTGTTCGGGCGCGACGTGGTGACGGAAGAGGCCGCGGTCAAGCGCATGATCAATCGCGTCAGCGTCGAGGCCGCGTTCTTCAAGAAGCTCTCGCCGATGGAGAACCTGATCTACGCGGCGCGCCTCTACGACGTGGACCCGGCCCACGCGCGGCGCGAGATCGTGCGTATCCTCAACAGGCTCGGCATCAAGACCGCGCGCATCGGCCAGCCGCTGGAGAAGATGTCGCGCGGTATGCAGCAGAAGGTGGCCATCGCGCGCGCGCTGCTGACCTCGCCGATCCTCCTCCTGCTCGACGAGCCCACCACCGGGCTCGACCCGCGCTCCAAGAAGGACGTGCAGGAGTTCATCTTGCGCGTGCGCGACGAGCACGGCGCCACCATCGTGCTGACCAGCCACGACATGGAGGAGTCGGACCGCCTGTGCGATCGCATCGCCTTCATCGACGGCGGCCGCCTCGTGCGCGAGGACACTCCGCTCGGCCTGAAAAGAGATTATGCGCGCCGCCACGGCATGGGCGACGCGCTGCCCTCGCTCGAGGACGTCTTCCTAGAGGTGGTGGGCCGCTCGCTCGGCGACGCCGACTACGAGGACGACGACGACAAAGACGACAAAGACAAGACGGCTAAGCATGAGAGAGAGGAGGCGACCGCGTGAGCGTCGTCGCATCATCCCTGCGCGAGGTGCGGGCGTCGTACGCCTTCGTCGAGCGCAATTTCAACCTGAGCAAACGCTACCTGGGCTGGGAGCTCGTGTTCATCACCTATAGCGTGGCGCAGTCCCTGTCCATCCTCTACATCGGCGCCTCGTTCGGCGGCGGCGCCGCGGGCGGGAAAGGGCGGGACATCATCCTGTACCTGGCCATCGGCGCGCTGGTGTGGAGCTACCTCAGCACCGTGTTCGAGGCCATCAGCGAAACGATCACGTGGGAACGGTGGGAGGGCACCATCGAATACACCTTGATGGCGCCCATCTCGCGCGTGACGCATCTGCTGGGCTCGAGCCTGTACAGCGTGGCCTACAGCCTGCTGCGCACCGCGCTGATCCTGGTCGTGCTGGGGCTGTTCTTCCACCTTGACCTGGGGCGCGCCAACTTGCTCTCCTCGCTCGTTGTGGTGATACTCTCGTCCCTGAGCTTCCTGGGCATCGGCATCATGGCCGCCGCGCTGCCGCTGCTGTTCACGGAGCGCGGCACGCAGATGACCTTCGTCATGTCGGCGGGCCTGCTGCTCGTTTCGGGTGTGTACTACCCGATCACGGTGTTGCCGCGCTGGATGCAGTTGCTGGCCACGGTCAGCCCGGCCAACTACGCCCTCGACGCGATCCGACAGGCCGTGATGTCGCGGGCGGGGCTGGGCGCGCTCTGGCCGGACATCTGGCCGCTGGCGCTCATCGGCGCGCTCACCATCCCGCTCGGCCTGCTCGTCTTCCAGCGCGCCGAGCGCTACGCCAAGCGTACCGGCCGCCTGAAGCGCAGTGGCTAGGAAAATCATGATGCAGCAAGGCGGTACATCCACCTTTCCTTTAGCCGATCAAGCCTACCGGCGCGACCTGGGGGACGGGTTGCTCCTGCGTTGGTCAACGCCGGGGGATGTCGAGCTGCTCGTCGCGTTGTTCTGCGACGTCTTTCGGCCGGGGGACGATGCTCCTCCCGAGCGATATTGGGTGCGCGACATGATGGGCGGGTGCCACCCGCACATCACAGCGTATGATTTTGCCCTGGTCGAAGATACTGTTATAGGGAAGGTTGTCGCCGCGACCGGCCTGTTCGCCAACAAGGTGAGCTACGAGGATATCCCTTTCACGCTGGGGCGAGCCGTGATCGTGGCCACCGAGGGCGCGTACCGCAATCGCGGCTTGCAGCGCGCCATCTTCGGCCTGATCCATGCGCGCAGCGCGGCGCGCGGGCACCTCGCGCAGGGCATCACGGGTATCCCTTACTACTATCGGCAGTTCGGCTACGAGTATGCCATCGACCTGGAATGGATGCGACATGTCTACATCGCCGCGCTCCCCTCCGCGCCGGCGGGGGAGGATGCTCCCTATGCGCTCCGTCCGGCGACGGAGGAGGATATCCCGTTGCTGGTGGAGCTCTCCGGGCGCGAACGGGCACGCTGGCAGGTCGCGACGGTGCTGGACGAGCGCGCGTGGAGCTGGATGGCCTTCGAGGCCGATCCAGCGGCGCGTACTATCGGGGCGACCTACATGATCACGACGGCCGGGGACGCGACCATCGGCTATATGCTGCTCAGCCGAGGACGACCGGGCGATTCGTTGGGTATCTGGGGAGTGGCCGTCAGGGAAGGGGCGCCCCTGATCGAGGTTGCCCCGCACGCGCTGCGCGCCTTGCGCGATCTCGTCCTCGCGGGCGCCTTCCCCTCCTACCGGCAGGATGCGCCGCCACTCACGCGTTTCCGGTTAGAGATGGGGCCGGGTCACGCGCTTTTTGACGCGCTCGGCCCCGATCTGGCCCCCCTAAGCGGGAACCGCTACGCCTGGTATATGCGCATCCCGGATGTACCGGCGTTCATCCAGCACATCGCGCCCGCGCTGGAGCGGCGGTTGGCGGGTTCGGCCCTCGACGGGCATACGGGCGAGTTGCCGATCGATTTCTACCGTGGCGGGGTGCGCCTGACCTTCGATCGAGGTAAGTTGGTGGCGGCGGACGAATTGCTGAAGCCAACATGGGGAGAGGACTGGACCCATGCGCGCTTCCCCCCGCTGGTCTTCACGCAACTGCTGCTCGGGTATCGCAGCTACGCCGATCTGAGCTATGCGTATATGGATGCCTGGGCGGAGGGTGTTGAGCGAGCCTTGTTGGAAACGCTTTTCCCGGCTCAGTCGGCGTATATGTTGCCACTGTCCTAACTGCTATACCCCCAACTCAAGATATTTGCCGCTTGCCGCCACTGGCGCGCTCGCACCGCGGGTCACCGGCAGGCCGCGGCGGACGGCTAGGGCGACGAACGAGAGCAGGTAGGCGACGATGACCGGGACCAGCAGCAGGTGGTAGCCGATCTGCAGCAAGGCGTACTCCAGCGTCCCGCCCACAAAGGCGCCGAGCAGGATGGCGGCGTTGACGACGCGTGTGACGCCCGCGTATGGCATGGGACGGCCAGGACGACCGGCAGGGGCGGCGTGCGCCGGTTCGTCGTTATAGGATATCAGGATAGCCGCGTGGGCGGCGCAAGGTGGTGGCCCGAGTCCGCTCTACAAAAGGAGTCGCTTACGCCGGCGCTATCGTTCGTGGAAGCGCAGGCGGAGCTTGCCGAGGCGCAACTCATCGCCGTCGCGCACCGGCGCCGGCGTGTGCGCGGGGAGCGCCTTGCCGTTGAGCACGGTGTAGTTGGTGCTCATCAGGTCCTCGACACGCCACCCATCGGCCCCGCGCAGCAGGCGGCAGTGGCGGCGCGAAACGCCCGCGGCGCTGGCCCCGTCGAGCGTCAAGTCGACGTCGGGCCGGATGCCGGACCGCATGTCCTCGCGGCCCACGATCACGACGTCCTGCGCGGGTATCTCGAGGCGCCGCCCGGTCTCGGAGATCAAGGACGCGGTCGTGCTCCGCATGTCCGGGCTATCCATGAGCGGGGCGACGGGAGCAGCCGGGGCGGCGGGAGCAGCCGGGGCAACGGCGGCGGGGGCCGTAGGACGGGTGTCGCGCCGCTCTTCCGCGTTCGCCATCCCGTCCTGATCGGTCGCGGCGGTCGCGGCGCCCACGCCGCCGGCCTCGCCGGCCTCGCCGGCCTCGCCGGTCGCGGGTTGCTCGGTCGCGAGGGCGACGGGCGGGTTGCTCGGTCGCGAGGGCGACGGGGTGACGGGCGGCGCCAGGGTCGCGCCGCACTCCTCGCAGAACAGGGTGTTGGGGACATTGTCGTAGCCGCAGATGGCGCAGGGGTTCATCGTCGTCGTCGCGATCATTGGGCGCGCATCACGATGACCGAGATGTTGTCCTCGCCGCCGCGCTCGTTAGCCAGCTCTACGAGCCGCGCCGCCGCCTCGTCCGGCGTTTCCGTCGCCTCCACGGCGCGCAGGATCGCGTCGTCGCGCACCATGCCCCACAGGCCGTCGGAGCACAAGAGCAGCGCGTCGCCGCTCTGCAGCCGCTCGGTGAAGATGTCGGGCTGCGCCTCGGCCTCGCTGCCGAGCGCGCGGTAGATGTAGTTGCGCTGCGGGTGCGTGTAGATCTCGTCCGGCTCGATCTTGCCGAGGGCCACGAGCTGGGCGACGTAGGAGTGGTCGTGCGTCAGGGGCTCGATGGCGCCGTCACGGACTCGGTAGACACGGCTGTCGCCGATGTTGCCGATCACCGCGAGGCTGCCTTTGACCAGGGCCAGGGCCAGGGTCGAGCCCAGGCCCTGCGTCTCGGGGTGCTCCTCGGCGTAGCGCAGGACGCGCGCGTTACAGTGGTTGATGGCCTCGTGCAGATGCGCCGTCAGCGGCCGGTCGGTCGCGCCGGGGCTATTGGAGGCGATGGCGTCGAGGAGGGGCAGCAACTCCGCCTGCAGGGTCTCGACCGCCAGGGCGCTGGCGATCTCGCCGCCGCGCTGGCCGCCCATCCCGTCCGCGATCGCGAACAGGCCCGCCGTGCCGTCCGCGTCGACCTGGGAGAGGATGCGGTCCTGGTTCTCGGCGCGCCGCCTGCCACGGTCGGTCTGGGCTGCGGCGCTGAGCGCAGAGATAGTCACGGTCCCTCCCCCCAAGGATTGTGCGGACAGGCGCGAAAAGGCGATGGGCAAGCGCCCCCTCATCACAATGCTACCTTTCCCATAGTATACCGGCCCACGCCACGCGCGCGCGACCGTCCCCAGCCGCCGTCCATGCGCTATACTCTACGCTACATATCGTCGCAAAGCGAGGGGCTGTCAACAGCCCGTCCGGGGGATACCGGCGGGGCGATACTCGATGGTCGATAGTCGACTAGGAGATTTCGGCCGCCAACTGCTCCCGGGTGGTGGTGGCCGCGCCGAGGCGGCGCACGACGATGCCGGCGGCGAGGTTGCCCAGGTGTGCGGCCTCGAGCAGCGTGGCCCCGGCCGTCAGCGCCAGCGTGACCGTGGCCGAAACGGTGTCGCCGGCGCCCGTGGCGTCGCGCACCTCGCTGAGGGCCGAGGCCGCCAGGTGGCGGCAGGCGCCGTCCGCCTCGACGAGGGTCATGCCCTCGCTGCCGCGCGTGATCAGCACCCCGCGCGCGCGCATGGCGCGCACGAGCTCCGCGCCGCCGCGGCACACATCGTCGTCGCCGCGCAACGGACGGCCGAGCGTCGCGGCCGCCTCGTCCTGGTTCGGCGTCGCCACCGTGATGCCCCGGAAGCGGTGGAGGTCGCCGTGGGCGTCGACCGTGACCGTGAGCCCGTGCTCGTGCGCCAGGGGCAGCGCGGCGGCAATGATGTCCCCGTTGATCACGCCGTTCTCGTAGTCGGAGACGATGAGGGCGTCGACATGGGGCAATTCACGCCCGAGATAGGCGATGATGTGACGCTTGGCCTCGTCGTCGATCTCCGTGCTGACCACGCGGTCGATGCGCGCGATCTGCTGGCTGACCACCTGCGCGCTGCCGCCGACGACGCGCGTCTTGGTCGAGGTGGGCCGCCCGCCCTCCTCGACCAGCCCGGCGATGCCGATGCCGTCCTCGACCAGGCGCGCGCGCAGCGTCGCCCCGGGCTCGTCGCGCCCGATGACCCCGGCCACGGCGACCTCGCCGCCGAGCGCGCGGACGTTGCGGGCCAGGTTGGTGGCGCCGCCGGGGACGATGTAGCGGCCGGTCCACTCCAGCACGGGGATCGGCGCCTCGCGCGAGAGGCGCGCCGGCCGCCCGATGATATACTCGTCGGCCACCATGTCGCCGAGCACGAGCACGCACCGGCCCGCGAAAAGGGCCACGAGCGCGCGCAGGCGATCCTGCGCAGGGTTGTTCGTCGTCGTCACGCCGGCCATTGTACCACGCGGCGATGGATGACGCTGCGCCTACCCTTGCGTGTGCCAGGGTCTGTGACCTGTTGGGGTGGCCGAAGCCCTGTCGCCCGTGTGATATGGAGAGCGCGCGCGCGATCAGTATGGGTATTAGTATGTGTTTCCAGCTAGGCAAGACGATCCCTAGCTGGAGGTTGGTGGTTAGGCGCCAGTCGAGAGGTCGCCGGCCCAGAGGTGGCGCATCTCGTCGCACGTCCCCAGCAGCTCGTCGAGCGTACCCTCGGCCTCGACGCGGCCGTCCTTGAGCACGACCACATGGTCGGCGCGCCGCAACACCGCCGCACGGTGTGAGACGACGAGGAGAGTTATATCCCCTTGCTGTTGCCGCGCGAACATGCGCTCCCACAACAAGCCTTCGGTCTCGACGTCGAGCGCGCTCGACAGGTCGTCGAACACCAGCAGTTCCGGCGCGCGGGCGAACATGCGCGCCGCCGCCGCGCGCTGCAGCTGCCCGCCCGAGAGCTTCACCCCGCGCGGCCCCACCGGCGCGTCTAACCCACCTTCCAGCGCCTCCACGTCCCGCTCGAGCACGGCCATGCGCACGGCGCCTCGCAGGTCGCCGCCCCCTTTTCCGTCGTGTCCGTCGTGTAGTCCCAGCAGCACGTTCGCACGCAACGTGTCGCTGAAGAGGCGGGGCGCCTGCGCCGTGTAGGCGACCCGCGGCGGGACCATGAACGTCGCGGGGTCGTCCACGACGACGCCGTTCCAGGCCACCGTCCCCGCGTCCGCCGGGAGCAGGCCCAGCAGGACACGCAGCAGCGTCGTCTTGCCCGCCCCGACGCGGCCCGTCACCACGATGACATCCCCGCGCCGCAGCCGCAGCGACACGCCCTCGATACCGCGCTCCATGTCCCCATGGCTCCCATGGCTCCCATGGAAGTAGGTGAGCCCGGTCGCCTCGAGCGTTTCCAGCCGGTCCGTCGCCGTCTTGCGGGGCTGGGGCGCGTCGGGGAGGGGGCCGCGCGCGTAGATCGGACCGTGCGCGACGAGCGCGGCGGGCGGCGCCCCTGGCAAGAGTTCCAGGAGGCGATTGATGGAGACGCCGACCTGCCGGTACTGCGTCATGAAGTTGCCGACCATGCTGGTGACCTGCGCGAGCCAGCCGATGTAGGAGACGAAGAGCGCGAAGTCGCCCACGGTGAAGCGCCCGTCGCGCATCGCCCCCGCGGCCACCAGCAGCATCGCGCCGGTCCCCAGGTTGGCCGCGTTGTAGGACATCGACTGCAAGAGTTGCGTGAGCACGAGGTCGTTGAGCACGGCCTTGCGGCGCGCCTCGTTGACCGTGCGCAGGTGGCTCACCACGCGCCCCTCGGCCCCGGCGATCTTGACCGCGCCGACCGCGCCGAAGACCTCTCCCAGCAGCCCCGTGACGTCGCCGATAGCCTCCTGGTTGGCCTGACGGTACCGCTCGACGCGCTTGCTCGCCAGGTTGACGATCGCGAACACGATCACCAGCGGGAGGAAAACGGTCAGCGTGAGCGGGCCGTCGATGCGCAGCAGCACCACGAGGGCCACGAGGGCCACCGTGGCCTGCCCGACCGGGTCGAGCGTCCAGGTCAGGAAGTTCACCACGTTCTTCACATCGTCGCGGAAGCGGCTGATCGCCTCGCCTGGCGAGGAGGGGACCGCCCGCGCGCCGGGCCGTCCCAGGATGTGCGCGAGCAGGTTCTTGCGCAGCAGCGCGGCCGCCAGGAGGTGCATCGTCGACTCGGCCATCACTGCGCCGAACAGGGCGGCGACGCGCAGCGCGGCCACGGCGACAAGCAGGGCGATGAGGCCCCAGGCGTCGAAGCCAGCCCGCGCCCCGTGGCTCAGACGGTCGAGGAGCCGCTGCACCACCAGCCCCGGCACGAGCGGGAAGACGTAGAACATCACGCTGGCCAGCAGCCCGCTGGCCGCGAAGAGCCACGGGCGGAAGCGCGCCAGCCCCCAGAGGTAGCGATAATAGCCCGCTGCGCTCGTAGCGCTCGTGGCCCCCGCAGCCCCCGCGCCTGTTCTATCGCTCACGCCAGGGCGTCCCGCAGCCCGCTACGCAGCAGGTAGGCGTAGCGCGAGCCCTCGTCGGCGGCGAGGGCGGCGCGCGGGCCGTACTCGACGACGCGGCCACCGTCCAGCACCAGGATGTCGTCGGCGCGGTCGAGCGTGGCCAGGCGGTGCGCGATGATGATGGCGGTGCGCCCGCGCAGCAGGCGATCCACGGCGCGCTCGATGCGCCGCTCGGTCGCGAGGTCGAGGCGCGACGACGCTTCGTCGAGCACGACCACGCCGGGGTCCTCCAGGAAGGCGCGCGCGAAGGCCAGCAGTTGCGCTTCCCCGGCGGAGAGGCCGCCCCCCGGGGCCAGCACCGTGTCGAGCCCGTCGGGGAGACCCTGGTACCAGTCCCACAAGCCTAGCTCGGCCAGGGCGTCGAGGATGCGTTCGTCGGGGATCGGCGTGTCGCCGGCCAGCTCGCCGGGATCGGAGGGCGCGAAAAGGGTCAGGTTGTCGCGCACGGAGGCGTGGAAGAGGTGGATGTCTTGCGTCACCATGGCGATGCGCCGGCGCAGGTCGGCCACGCGCGCCGCGCGCACATCACGGTCGCCCAGCAGGACCGCGCCCGTCCACGGGTCGTACAGGCGGAACAGCAGCCGCGTGAGCGAGGTCTTGCCGCTGCCGCTGCGGCCGAGCACGCCGAGCGTTGCGCCGGGACGCACGCGCAGGGAGATGTCGCGCAGCGCCGGCTCGCCGGCCGGGTCGCCGTAGCCGAAGGTCACAGCGGCGAACTCGACCGCGAGCGGTCCGGGCGGCCAATCGACGCCGGGGCCGTCGGCGATGGCGCTGCGTAGCTCGAAGAGTTGGCCGACGCGGGCGATCGCGGCGCCGGCCTGCTGCAGGTCCTGGAACTGGCGCGAGATCTGCTCGATCGGGCGCGCCAGCATCTCGGTGTAGTAGAACACGAGGTAGACCGTCCCAATGCTGGCGGCGCCCGTGCCGTAGAGGTAGGCCCCCAGCACGAGCCCGACGACCGTGGCCATGGCGAACAGGAAGATGCTCGTCGCGCCGGTCGTGGCTCCCACGACGTTGGCCGCGCGCTCCTTGCGTAGCAGGGTGCGCGAGGCCTCGTGCAACTGGCGCATCACGAACGGGACCGCGCCGCTGGAGCGGATGTCCTCGGTCCCGGCGAGGCGCTCTTCGATGAAGCCGAACAGGTCGGCGTTGGCCGCGCGCGCCGCGGCCCAGTGAGGCGTGGCGAGGTCGCGTAGGCGATTGACGGCGAGGATGATGAGCGCGACGAATAGGGTCAGCGCCGCCCCGATGCGCGGGTCGATGCCCCAGAGCAACAGAAGGACGCCGAGGAGCAGGAGCGCGTTGCCGAGCACGTAGATGACGAAGCGCGCGAAGAAGTTGCCGAGCGCAGATACGTCGCCGTCGATGCGCTCGATCATCGCGCCGGGCGTGTGCGCGGCGTGGAAGGCGGGGTCGAGGCGCAGGCAGTGCGCGGTCAGGTCGGCGCGCAGCCTGTTGGTGGCGGTCCAGCCCACGTTCTCGGCGACGTAGGTCTCGGCGACGGAGACGACCTGGATGGCGAGCGCGACGCCCAGGAACAAGAGGGCGGCGAGCACGAGCGTGGAGAGGCTCCCCTTGCGCTCGGCGGTGTCGACGAACAGGCGCAGAATCTGCGGGTTGGCCAGCTGCAGCCCAATGCCCGCGAGCAGCAGCGCGGCTAGCAGGACGGCGCGCCGCCGTTGCGGGCGCAGATACGTGGAGAGCAGCCGCCAGTACGCCGCCAGTGGGATCTTCATGCGCGCCCCCCCCTTTGCCTCTATGCGGCGTACCTCGCCAACCTTTATGCAGTGTACGGGGAGAAAGCAGGAAAGCAGACTAGTTCGTTTCGCCCAGCATCGCAACGGCTACTATAGCACAGGTGGGAGGAACCCCGCGGGAAGCCACGCGGCGATCGAACGGACGGGGAAAGCAGTGAGGCGCGCCGATGAAGCGGCAGTTTTGTGCGCTCCAGTCGGTGTGCCCGATTATCTCTTCGCCCGCGCCGCGCGCCAGCATTTCCCTGGCTCCGGCGGCTATCCGATCGATCCACTCGGCGCCCTTCGCCGTCGCAGGAAGATCGAAGATCGGGCTGTGCGGCTCAGGCCAGAGGGTGTCTTCGGGGCGTCGGGAAGGCATGCGGCTGCGCAAGGCGGCGCACAGTTCGGGTGTGTCCAACAGGTCGCGCGTAGACGAGATCTGACGGGCGAGCGTTTCGGCCATGGCGCGGCGGATAGCAGGCCGGTGCGCGTCCGCATACTCCCCCTCGTCCACCAACTCTTCGACCGTGGCGTACCCGTAGCCCAGCCCCGTCGGGCCGAGGATGGGCCGCGGGCAGGGGAAGCCCCTGTCGGCGAGGTGGCGTTGCACGCGGTGTACGGTGTCGAGGACGGCATATGTCCATGTCGGCATATGCGCCTTGACGACGACCCGCTGCCCGTCCGTCAGCTCGATCCCCGAAACGCCGCCCTGGCTCGACGCGTAGAAGAGATACGCGGCGATGGGCTCCCCCAGGTTTGCCGCGCAGAAACGGTCGACTAGTTGAGCGATTGCATAGGGCTCGACGCTGCCGTACATGGCGCGCTCGCGCTCGATCAAGAGATCGCGTGTGGCCGGCCACCGTTCCCACGTGGCGAACGTGGCCGCGATGGCATTGCCAAGCGTGGCTCCATCATTCATACTACACACAATGTTTACTCTCATAGTCCCATGGTAAAACGCACGCTTTGGGGTGTCAAACGGCGTGGCGCGTGGCGCGTGGCGCGTGGCGCGTGGCGCGTGGCGCGTGGCGCGTGGCGCGTGGTACGGTGAAGGCGAGATATAGAGGTGTGGCCGGGTACGCGGGAAGGGGTGGGACAGGCGATGGAGGACGCGGTTATCGT
>JAABVA010004989.1_pt1 | contig 12154 bp, 13 predicted proteins | sample 5560331 | NCBI WGS metagenome assembly JAABVA01 (sample SAMN12812661, study PRJNA571458) | rock metagenome | isolation source: Antarctica rocks | place: Antarctica: Victoria Land, Mt New Zealand sud | collected 2016-01-07
GCGATCTACCTGGCCAGCAAAGACGGCTACGAACCCGCCGTCTTACCCACCGGCGTCCTCGCCGGCGCACCCGAAGACGCCTTGGATACCGCCTGCGGCCTCTACCTCGACAACCCCTGACGAACTATCGAGCGAGACCACTTAGCCATGGGGATGAAGTATCAGGTGAGGCTTCGAAGGCTCGTCGGGTCGTTGGCGGCCGCTGGCGCTTTGGTCAGTTGCACGGCAAGCCACCCTCCGCCGACGGTGCCTTCGACCGCAACATCTGCGGCGTCGACAGTGCCCTCGTCCGTGGCATTGTCGTTGTCGGCGGCGCTGACCAAATCGCCCACCACCTCGCCCTCGATGTCCGCCGCACCGCGGAAGTACCTGGATGCGGCGCTGGACATCATGCAGCGCCGCGCGGTCAATCGCGCCAAGCTGAACTGGCCGGCGATTCGGCAACGGGCCCTGGACACTGCATCCGGAGCGGTGATTCCCAGCGACACCTACGCAGCGATCGCATCGGCTGTCGGGGAGCTTGACGTCAACGGACACTCCCGCTTCGTGTCACTGCCGGTCGGCCCTATTGCCCCTTCGCATCCGCTGGGTCCGTCACAGCTGCCGTCGGGCAAGTTCTTACCCGGACGGATCGGTTATGTCGCTTTGCCTGGCGTCGACGAGCCCTTCGCCGATCAGTACCAAGCTGCCGGCGCTGAGGTGATGCGTACCTTGCAGGCCGGGCACCCCGACGGCTGGATCCTGGACCTGCGCAGCGACGGCGGCGGTGACGTCTGGCCCATGCTCGCCGCAATTCAACCGCTACTTGGCTCCGGCGTGATCGGCTCGTTCGTTTCACCGCCTGAACCGCCCAGCGTGGTCCGCTCGACGCCCACCGAACTCACCCAAGGCGGACAGGTGTCGATCCGCATACCCGTGGCAGCCCAGCAGGGCGCCAGCACAGACCCGGTTGTAGTGCTGACCGGACCGACCACAGGCAGCGCCGCAGAGTTCGCCGCGATCGTATTTCGGGGACGCCCGTGCACCACGTCGATGGGATCAGCAACGGATGGCGTGCCCACCGGAAACGAAGTGATCCAGCTCAGCGACGGCGCCACGCTGATCCTCACCACGGCCTTCGAGGCCGACCGGACCGGCCACGTCTACCCAGACGCGCCGATCAAACCCGATGTCCAGATCGGCACGAACTACAACGCCACCTGGAACCAAGCCGACCCAACGATCCGAGCAGCCACTCGCTGGCTGAGCATTCATCGCAGCTGCAAGCCGTAAGCAAAGCTCGGGCTGCGTGCTGGATGTCGACGCTGCGGTATTTGCCCTGCAGGCTGACTCCCCCTTGAGCTGCGTAAGTTGCGTACTCCACAGAACGCTCGGCGCTTTTGCACGTGCGCCTGCGTCCACCGCGTCGACTGTGTCTCATAACTCGTGTTTATAACTGACCTTTCCGAGCATTCGTACACGGGTTATGAGACACGGCAAGCAAAGGATCGTCTACGAGACACTCTTGATTAGTGTGTTAGCAGGGTGGTTGCCGGTGCATCGAGATCAGCATGAACTATTCGACTTGGCCGCAAGGCTAACCCGGTGATCAGCGTTCTGATCGTCGACGACAATGAACTTGGGTTCTGGGCAGTTCGGGTTAGCGTGAGACGGTGACGCATCGACAGCAGGGCCTGGTCGTCATCAGCGTGGCCGTGGTCCTGGTCGCCGTCGTCGCTGGTCTGCGCCCTCACCTGGTGCCGGCTCCGCTCAAGCCGGGCCGGTTCCGGGGCCGCCTGTAGCCGGCGACTGCGTTCTCGACCCCGTCCCAGGTCCACCCATGGCAGTCATCGTCACCGCAGATTCCGGCGGCACCGTCCCGGTGTATCCAGCGCAGCAGATCCGGCCGTGCACCGGAACCCGCTACGGCGAGATCACCGCCGTCATCCCGGTACCAAAACCCACCGTCGTCAAAGGTTACGGCGCTGACGGCACCGACGGCCGCTACCTCGACGACCCGAACCAAGACAGCTGCGGCCCGAAGGCCACGCAGTACGTGGGTATGACGGCCCAGCCGATCCTTCGTTTTTGGCAGACGTTCCTGCAGATCCACCTTGCGTTGTCCAGGCCGTCCCCACGGCAGGAGGCGGCCGGGCAGCGGTGGGCGGCGTGCATCGTGTCCCTGCAACCATCCGACCCGAGCCCGGCGACCGCAACTGCCCCGGCCCAAGCTGGTCCGCGGTACGGCAGCTCCATCCGCGACGCGCTGCACACCGGTGAACAACGCGACCAATTCAGCAACTGCACAGCGGCCCTTGACTGGAACGGCGGCGGCGACATCGTTAGCGGCGGCTGCCGGCAACCGCACGCGCTGGAAATTCTGGCTTTCGGCGACAGCGGCGCCCATCCGGTGACCCGCGTCCAGGTCGAAGTGACCTGCCAGCAGCTGGTTCGCCAACTCACCGCCATGGCTGATCCCACCGTCGCCGGTGCCCTGTCCATACAAATCCACATCGAAGACGGCAGCAGCATTGCCATCACCACACCGCAGGTTCCCGCCCACTCCTACCTTGCCTGCGGTATCGCCACTACCGGCAGCCGCAAACTCCGCGGCAGCCTCCTCGCACTGGGCCGACAACCCATCCCCTGGGCCTAGCCGGTGTACGCGCAGCCGGCCACCGGCCCGCCGTCGATCTTCCGCTGAGCCGTGCCCTCGTTGGTGCGGGCGCTGATCAGGTCCCGTTCGTACTGGGCAGCGGAGGCGAGCACGTTGGCGGTGAACCGGCAGGCGGAGCGGCCAAATCCAGCGCGGGCCACAGCAGGACTGGGCCCCGCCGTTCAGTGGGCTTTGGCACCGGGGTTTCCCGTGTGTCGGCTCAGACCCGGGGATTGTGGCGGACGAGCAATGCACTCCGGGATCAGCTCGTCGATAGCGGCTGTTCGGTTGGCGGAGCGGGCTGTCGTAAAGCCCGCACGACGGTCGCCCGGCCCACCCCGAGTGTGGACGCAATGTAGGCCAGAGTTTGGCCGCCCTCGCGCATCCGATGAGCCTCGGCCAGACGAGCTGGTGTCATGACCGTGGGCCGGCCGCCGGTGCGGCCGCGGGCGCGGGCGGATTGCAGTCCGGCCAGAGTGCGCTCGGAGATCAGGCGGCGTTCCATTTGCGCGAACGCGGCGAAGATGTGGAAGGTGAACTCTCCACCCGCGGTGCTGGTGTCGATCGCGTCGGTGAGGGACCGAAATTGCACCTGCCGGGCGGCCAGGCCGTTGACGGTCTCGATGAGGTTGGCGACCGATCGGCCGAGTCGGTCGATTCGCCAGACGACGAAGGTGTCGCCGGCGTTGAGGTACGCCAGGGCCTCACGGAGTGCCGGCCGGTCATCGGTGGCACCGGAGGCGTGGTCGGTGAACACCCGCACTGCGCCGGCGGCGGTGAGGGCGTCGACCTGGAGGGCAGTGTTCTGCTCCAGAGTGGAGACGCGGGCGTATCCGATGACGTTGCTCATCGCCGGTACCTCGATCGTTGTTGGTCGGGTGCGACGGCGGGCGGTTGGTCTTCCGCGTCCCCGTCGGGAACCAGCGGAGCCGGTTCGGCGGTGTGGGCCGGTGTCGGCTTGTTGAGCCGCTGACCGATGGCCAGCATGCGGTCGGTGAACGATGGCCGGCTGGGTGCCGGTGGTGGATCGTCCCTGGTCGTAGTCATGACGGTGAACACCGGAACCATGGTGCTGGGGTCGGGGGTGAGCTGCCCGCGGTCTGGCCCGGATAGGGCGGCCGCCTGGTTCCACACGTCGGCGTCGACGCGTTCGAAGTCGATGCGCCACGGCGAATGGCTGGCGATCGCGGTCAGCCAGAGTTTGGTGGCGCGGCCATTGCCTTCACGGAACGGGTGCGCGTGGTTGGCCCAGGCGTAGACCTTGGCCATCGTGCCGGCGAATTCGTCGGCCGACAGACGTGGCCACGTCGTGTTGTCGACCATGGCGGCCGCGCCGTCGAGGTAGCTGGGAATTCGGTTGCGAGGCGCGAATTCGCTGATGCCCTTGGACAGGGGGACAGTGCGGTACTGGCCGGCCCAGTCGTACACGTCCTGGAACAGGTGATGGTGGATGGTACGAAGGTGCGCGGCGTCGTAGGTCGGGATGATGGCCACGGTGCCCAGTTCGAGTCCGGCTTGTCGGGCGGCGACGAACTGATACTCCTGGGTTTGCAGATCGTCGCGGTCGTGGAGGCCGAGCCTGTTGATGAAAACGTTGGTGCCCGGCCAGAAGTAGGGCGCCCAGTCCCCCGTCGGCATCAGACAGCGATGCGCGCCCGGGCGGCGGCCCGGCGCTCACTCCCCCGGGTCACGTACTCGGTGAGGGTCAGCCGGCCGAGCGCCTGGTCGATGAGATCGGCCACGTCCAAGCGGTCTGGGTCCCAACCCTCGAGCCGGCCATTGGCCAACGTTTGCTCGATGGCCCAGACCTGATCGGCGGTCAGCGGCGCGAACAGGTCCGGATACTGCTGCGAGTAGCGGATGTGCGCCATGACGGCTCTCCCTCAGTTGGTCTTCTCACTCTACCGCTGCGGCTCAGAAAGGTCTACTAGAAGTAGTTGTGAGCCTATGATTTTGGACCTGAGTTATGAGCACACGGCAAGTCCGATTTCACCTGGTGTGAAGCGTCGTGAAGTTGTCACCGGCCTTCGCTCGCGTAGTTGTCACCACCGAAGGCCCACCCGGCACCAGGGATCCGCGGGTGCAACGTCGACGTCCCGGTAGCCGATGGCGGCCCCATCTGGGCGGGGCGGCCCTTGCCCAGGCCATGCGGCCCACGGGTGGCCTTGGCAACTACGGGAATGTCTGCAAGGTCAGTGTCTCTGACACTGGCCCTGAGGTGGCAGCGCTGCGTGGCCACCGTAGCCAACGTGTCGCTCGCGGACCTGGATCCGGGTGGCATGCAAAACTGGCTGCGTGCCGCCGACCCCCGACCTACCCTCGTCACCGCTCCAGAAGTGGATAGCCCGATGGGTCGGACCGCTACTTCTTCTCGTCGGCCTTGCCTGGCTTGCGATAATTCCCTTCACGACAGGCATTCAGACCATTCGCTGGATCTTGGGCGTGGCTTTTGTGATTTGCGGACTCTCCGCTTGGATCTCATATTCACGGCAACGCCGGCGCGAGTAGTTTGACCGCTGACAGGTCTCCCTCGGTTACCCGTTCCTTAAGCCGATCGTCATGCGAGACGCGACAGGGCCGTCGCGCCAGCGGGTGTCAGACCGTAGGTCTAGTTTCAGGGAGTGCCCGACTACACCGTCCGCGCCCTTGATGATTCGACCTGGCTGGCCTTCGCCGAGCTGGTGGAGCGCAACAACGGAATCTTCGGCGGTTGCTGGTGCATGGGACTGCATCCCAAACGCGATGGGGGCGACACGGCCCCGAACCGTGAGCGCAAGCATGACCGGGTGAGGACGGGTGCGGCCCATGCCGCCCTTGTCTTCGACGGCGGTGATTGCCTGGGCTGGTGCCAGTTCGGCTCTCCCGACGAGGTGTCGCGGATCAAGAACCTCGCCGCGTACGAGAAGGCCCACGCCGAGCTTCCCGACTGGCGGATCGGGTGCTGCTACGTCGGTAAGGGGCACCGCCGCGAAGGCGTGTCCGCTGCGGCCCTGGCTGGCGCGCTGGTTCTGATCGCCGGACTCGGCGGCGGCACTGTCGAGGGGTATCCGGAACCGGCAGGTGCGGTATCTGCCGGGTTCCTCTACCACGGGGCGTTGTCCACTTTCGAGGCTCTCGGATTCACCAGGGACCGCAAGCTCGGCAAGCACCGCTGGGTCGTGATGACCCGGGTCAGCCCAAATCTCGGTGAGGCCGGCAACCGGAGATGATCACCCGGCGTGACGCCCGACGTTCGATCGTTTCCGCGAAAGCCGTGCGCCGTGTTCTGCGGTGTCCCGGTCGAGCATCCCTGACCGGACGGGTCCCGGTGCCCCGAATCGCCAGATGGCGGTAGAACCGCTCAAGAAGCGATGCGGATGCTGGCTTACGTGCCTACTCTCTGCATGCCGAATGTCTGGCGAACCGCTGAGAAGCAAGGGGTCGTGCGCGCCATTGCGGCAAAAGTCCGGCAGCCAACGCATGAGCAATGGCTTCGCGCGCGGCCGCCCGACCGTAGCCGTGGCGCCGGTCAGCGGGGTCAGTCAGGGCGGAAAAATGCGCGATGCTCCCCGGCCAGATGCGGTAGCCCACCAGAGCCGCAGCTTCGCCGGCCACCATGGTCGCAAATGTCACCGTGGCTTGCTCGACGTCGGCTTCTTGCGCCTCGTCCGGTGAAACGCGGCTGCTGAGTTCGACGTCCTGGCGACCGCCGACCGCAACACGTTCGACCGTGATGGCCGTGGGTATCCGCGGGTGGGTCAGCGTGAAGTACAGCGCCGCGGGGCCCAGAACGTCACGGGCGCCGATTCGTGACCATTCGATGTCAGGTACGCGCGCCGGGGAAACCGCTTGAACAAAATCGCCGATGCGTGAGGCGGTGTCCTCGTCCGGGGTGACGATCAGGCACGCATCACCCAACGCCACGACGCCACACCAACCGGGCGGTGCGATCCGAGATGCCGGAATCGCGACGACACGAGTGGTGCCCGGCACGAAGGCATCCGGCACTTCGGAAACCACCGACCACGCCCGATACGCCCGTTCGACCAGATCCATCAGGCAATTGTGGACAACTGGGAGCCCCTCGTCTCAACCAGCGGCCGCATCGCTCCGCCGGGGGATCCTGCTTCGGTCATCGTTGCCCGGCGGCCAGGACATCCGATGCTTCATGCGGCAGCTACCCATGGCTCAGAACATTGATCACGTGCCCGTCGGGATCGCGAAGGAAGAAGCGACGGACTCCCCACGGCTCGTCGGTCAACGGGTGGACTATCTCCGCGCCGGCACGAACGGCAGCTGCATGGCAGGCGTCCACGTCATCGACCTGGATGGAAACTTCCGGAATGACCGGGGCGGTCTCGTCGTGCGTCATCAGGCTGAGCTGCGCGCCTGGCCGTTCCGGGTCTGCCAAGGTGAGGATCCAGCCGTGGTCCATCACCGGCTGAAGGCCAAGTACTTCGCTGTAGAAGACCTTCGCCCGGTCCAGGGACTGGCTGGACAGATCAGGCACAACTCGACGAACTCCCATGACCGGGATTCTCGTCGCCCTGCGAGAGAGGAGGCAAGCATGGGTGTCGGTTCCTTCCCGTCGGCTGACCGATCGTGACCGGTCAGCGATCGCTCAGCGGGCGCTCGTGATCTGCACGTCGTCATAGACGTACGTTTCGAAGCGGGCGGGTATGTGCGCTCGCTGCCATCCGAGTTCGGATGCTGAATCGGCTCCAAGGGCCTTCTTCGTGTACCGGGCGACTTCCCGACTGTGACCGGCCATATGGGCGACGGCCACCGCTTGCCCGCATGCTCTGGCGACGGCTGAGGCGGCCGAATCATCGATCTCGCGCGCGGCCGCGTGGCAGTCGAACGCGAGCTGACGCATCGGTCCGACGCTCATCTCTCCACGTGCGAACGCCGCAGCGCCTGCAATCGCGTCCAAGAGTCGACGGTCATCTGGTGCTCTGCTCTCGAACATCGGCAGGAGGCGTCGCACGCAATCAGTTGTCCAACCGATGAGCTCTCGCCGATCCAACTCGGACAACGTGAGGTCTGAACGATCCGGTGTCATATACCAACCCTCCCTGCACTGTTGACCTGCACCCGCACAGCCAATTCAACCTCACATGGCAAGTTGCAAAGCCAAATCTGTTCCAGTCATCGATCCTCAGGCGGGACGCCGACATCGTACCCGTCGGGGCCCTCGCCATTGCTTAGACCCTCGGTGGTGGCATCTATGCGAGCGAATCCGGTGACAACTTCACGAAGCTTCACAACAGCGCCGACACGCCAACTCGAAACGTCCAAAACCCGTCTCACAACAAGTGCCTGCACCATGGTGTTGTGAGACGGGTTGTGCAACATTCTCGGCATGGTGAAGGCGAAAGACTCGAAGCTGATCGGCTACTGCCGGGTCTCCACCGTCCCGCAGACCGTCCAGCTACAACGAGACGCACTGGAGGAAGCCGGCTGCCACCGCATCTTCCAGGACAAGATCTCCAGCCGAATCAAGGACCGCACCGGATTGCTCGCCGCCCTGGACTACCTCCGGGGCGGCGACACCCTGTGCGTGTGGAAACTGGACCGGCTCGGCCGATCCGTCAAAGACGTCCTCACCATCGCCGACGATCTACACAGCCGCGGCATCGGCCTGCGCATCCTCACCGGACGGCTCGCCGGCACTTACACCCCGACGGGTGAAGGCAAATTCTTCTTCACCATGATGGCCGCCTTCGGCGAACTGGAACGAGACATGCTGCAAGAACGCACCTTCGCTGGTCTGGCCGCCGCCCGCGAACAAGGCCGCATCGGCGGTCGGCCCACCGTCATGACGCCGGACACCCTCGCCGCCGCCCGAGCCCGTCGAGCCAACGGACAGACACCCACCGAAATCGCTAGAGCCCTAGGCGTCTCACGCGCCAGCATTTACCGCCTCATCAACCCTACGTAGTGAACTATCACAGATAGTTACTCTGCACTTCGTCGGGTGTTCCCGAGTCCTGGGCCGTGTAGGTGGACCGCATTGCCGTACCGTCTCAGACGTGCCGACGTCAGCTCGCCCAGATGCCCTCAAGCGACAGGCATTGGCATTAATCGCGGCGGGATCCGGGGGTTCGGTCGGGACGCTCGGGCTGGTCCTGGGGAGTAACGATGTGCTCACTCGAGTACTCGGATTTGTCGGATTAGTCGGTGCGCTGGACTTCGTCGTCATCGGAATTATCGGCTCGGGAAGGCTCACGGGCGCGGCTGAGGCAAGTCAATGCGAGGCCGGACGCGTGCGGCTCGTCTCGACCCGAGCTCCGGCGGTGCTTGGCAGACCAAGGGGCCCGGGGCCACGCAATCAAGGGTGATCAGGGCACGTAACGAATCAGTATTAGCCGTCTGGCAGGTCCCCGATGCTCACCCGCTCCCGTCTCGCAGGGGGACCTTCACCGGTGACGGTGTCACGCTCGTGCGGCTTGCGGAACGTCCTTGTCTACGGAAGGGGTCTGACCCTCGGTCGTTCCGACCATTCGACGCACCCCGCTTCGCTGGTCGGCAGGGATGCGCGGCGTGGAGGAGCGTGGTTAGGACGGTGAACAGTCCGCGCCAGCAGGGGTCCGTTTTTCAGTCGGTGATGGTTACGTCCATCGGTCCGCACACCAGATGGCGTCGGTCGCCAAGGTGCAGTGGCGCGAGGAGACCCCAGGTCCCCGGCGGCACCGTGTAGCCAAGGGTCGGCTGGAAGCTGGCGGTCCCGACGAGGAGCGGGATGCGCACGGTTTCGGCTGGTGCGGCGGTGAAAATGATCAGGGGAAGGTTCTGGTAGCCCCAATATCCGCCGACGGTTTTGCCGGTGGCCGGGTCGATGATCGTGGTCGTGATCTGTCCGTTGGTGTGGACCTCGATGGACTGGTTGCTCAGATTGGTGACGTGCAGGTGGTGAACGGCCGTTTGTCCGCGTTTGATGCTGAGCGGCCCGTCTAACTCGGCCCGCAGTTCGTGAGGATCGGCGGTCGTGGCCGGTTCGCTGTTCTGGTGGGGTTCGTAGTCGTCGGTGGTCGGTGGGTAGGCGAGTGCGCCAACGCTCAGGGAGACAAATTTTCCGTAGTTCCGGTGGAGCTGTTCGGCCGTTGGCTCGGCATCGGCCGACAGGTGGATGTCGAACGGCGGGTGGCAAAAGCGCTGGTTGGTGGAGGGGCTCAGCTGCAGGATGGGGGGCTGGACGAGACGAAGTTCGTCCAGTTCGGGGCGCAGTCGTTCCCAGGCCTCCAATGCGGCGGGGTCCGATTTTTCGATCTGTACGGCGGTTTCGGCGATTCCGAGCTGGCGGGCCGCGGCGAGGATGGCGGCCGTGTCGGCCTCGTCGAGGTCCAAGACCGACAGTCGAACGGTGTCCGAGCCACCGAAAGACGAATCGGTCAGTCTCTCGCCGAACAGCGTTTGCGCTTCGTCGAAAAGTGGGCGCAGGTAAGGCTGCTTCGCCATGTCGCGCATCGCATCGGCCAACTGCGATTCGTTGTCCGCCATGCGGTCACCGTAGTCGGGCCCATCAGCAACCGCTGAACCGCGAATAGTGTAACTGTTCGAATTATATGGCCGGTTCTGTTCACACTATCTGGCCGGATGGCCGATCGTATGTTCGAGGTCTTTAGGTCGCATGTGGGGCCTGAACTGCAGCGATGTAACTGAACGCCGCGGATGTGGCCGGATAATTCGAACAGAGCGTGCCGCTTAATTAGACCAAACCGAGCCAACTAATTCGACAAGTGACAGACCAAGCGGTCGAGCCGACACCGGTGGTGGTGCGGCCGGTGTACGACTGGGAAGCGGCCAACCAACGGAAGAAGGACGCCGTAGCGTAGCTCGCCCCGCTCGCCGACGCCCTCGACGACATCGAGACCCGCATCGCCGAGCTCCTCGCCAAAACAGAAGATCTCGAACACTCATCGACGAATGGCTCGTAGTCGTCACATCTGCCGCCGGGCGGCGACTGCGGTCCGGCAGCGCCCGGAACGACCGGCGCAGCGGCGGCGCTCCGCCTATGACCAGCGTGCAGTTTTGCGACGACACCTAGAAGCCGCCCGAGCAGAACCGGCCAAATATTTCGAGAAGTGACAGCTGAGGGCTCGCGCCTCGCCTCTACTGACTGTCGCGCTCCGGGGGCAGGATCATCAGTACGTTTGAGATGCCGCCCTGATTTACACAGTCTTGGGCGAGGTCGTGAACGTGCCAGTGGTAGTCCAAAGCGGGCTCGGCCGCGTTGATTGTGGTCTCAACCGGCGTGTAGCGATGTAGCGGCATCGAGACGCCGTCGTAGGTCAAGCCATGGTTGTCACGCGTCAGGATCGTCAAAGGCCACTCGCCCGCCCACTCGATCGCGATGCGCACGTCGTACTCGTCATTGTCAGTCGTCTCCGCGGTGGTGCGGACGAGCGCCATGAGGTCGGCGATGGCGCATTCGATAGCGACGGACTCGACCTGCCAGCCCTTGAAGTACCCATCGCTGCTCATGCGATGTCCACCAATTGCGGCGGCCAGAGTCACCGAGCCGTCGTCATTCAGACTCATCCACGCCTCTCTCCAGAACGACCGATCGTCGGTTGCCGTGTTCACGGCGACCCAGCGACGCAATCCGGGTCGGGGGTTGTCGCGGTCGACGCTCTCCAGCGGGTGAATCCCTCCCCGCCCCGCATAGGTCAGGGCCAGTGCCACGGTCTTATTGAGCACCCCGCGTGCCTCATCGCGTGTCAGCCGATCACGGAAACGAGGAATGCGGGGGTGGGCGACCGCGACCAGCCAGGCGCGCTTGGCGGAGTCACGACCAGCGGACGCCTCACTGAACAGCGCGTCCAAAGCCTCGGTCGCGTGCCGGCGCTCCTCGAACCGAGCCCGGTACATGGCCTCGATCTGGCGCTCCTTCATCCACACCGTGTCTGAGTCGTTTCGCACGGGCGCTCCGAAGTAGTCGTTCCTGTAGATCAGATGCGGCCCGTCGACACTCGCGGGGACTTCCACGACGAGAGCCCGGTTGCCGTCGGCTCCGAGGCGATGCACGTTCAGACCGAACACCGGCGGGGAGATGGCGGTGATCGCGGCGCTCCGCAGAGCGCGCTCGTAAGCCTCATTGAACTCGCCAACGTCGACCCGTTCAGTCGCCGCCTTCTGTGATTCGCGCACGCCGAAGACGATGACGCCGCCGCCGCTGTTCGCCATCGCCGCAACATCTTTTGGGAAGTCTGTCTGCGGCAGCCCCTTTTCCGGGGGCAGCTCCGACTTCCAATCTAGGTCGCTCGTCTCCACCACGCCAGCGGCCACCGCCGCATCAAGCAGGTCGTCGGAGAGCGGCGTCGGGGCGAGTCCGAGTGCGCGGTGGAGCGCGGTGAAAACCATGCTCCTAGCCTAGAGACGAGCGACGACATGGCCCGCGGCCAGCAGCTGAACCTGGATCCACTGCGTAGATAGTCGATGAATGGTGTGGCGAATAGGGGCGGATGGCCGCTGATCTGGGAAAATGGTGAGTGTCTAAATCTCCAGAACCCACAACAGAAAGCCATCCGCCAGATGCAA
>JAABVA010004991.1_pt1 | contig 12150 bp, 9 predicted proteins | sample 5560331 | NCBI WGS metagenome assembly JAABVA01 (sample SAMN12812661, study PRJNA571458) | rock metagenome | isolation source: Antarctica rocks | place: Antarctica: Victoria Land, Mt New Zealand sud | collected 2016-01-07
ATCGCGCTCAAGGCGGGCAACTTCGGTTTCCGTCGTCACCCCAGGCCGCAGCTCCGCAACCAGCTTCACCCGCCATACCAGCTTTGGCACCAGCCCACCCTCTTCCCGTGAGCCCGGACCCTAACCCAACCCGATCAGCACCCCACGATTTTGAATGCTCTCGATCACGATCACCAACGGCGGCGACGCCATGCACCTGTTCCCGCTTTATGTCGCGCGGGCGGCCGGGCTGTTCGCCAAGCAGGGGCTGGAGGTGGACTGGGTGAACGTCGGGTCCGGCACCCGCCAGGCCGCCTCCGTGATGGGCGGCAGCGCCGAGCTGACGCCGATCGCGCTCTACCACGCGGTCCGCAGCCAGGAGGAGGGCGCGGGGCTGGTCGCGGTCATGTCCCTGTTCGACACCTACGGCATGACCGTCGTGCTGGGCAACGACGCCCTGCGCCGGTCCGGCATCACGCCTGGCATGGCGCTGGATGAGCGGGTGCGGCGGTTGGCGGGCCTGCGGATCGGCATCTCGTCCCCAGGAAGCAGCACGGACATGCTGATCCGCTCGGTGCTGCTAGCCCGCGGCATGGACCCGGACCGCGCGGTGAAGCTGCAGCCGCTGGGCGGCGCCGGGCCGATGCTGGCCGCGTTCGAGAAGGGGCTGGTGGACGGCTTCGTTTACGTCGCGCCGGTGCCGGAGATCGCGGTCGCCCGCGGTCTGGGCCAGGTCGTGGTCAACCCCTTCACGGGTGAGGTGCCGGAGCTGGTCGGCGTGCCCTACATGGTGATGACCACCAGCCGCGACACGCTGGAGCGCAAGCCCGCTCTGATCCGCCGCGCCGTGCTGGCGATTGCGGAGGCGGAGGCGCTGTGCGCCCAGCAACCAGTGGAGGCGGTCCGGCTGGTGCGGCAATACTTCCCCGACGTGGACCCGGAGGTCTATGCGCGCGCCGCCGAGACGTACCGCGCCGCCAGCGCCCGCAGCCCGGTCATCACGCCGGAAGGGTTGGCCCGCAACGTCGCCTGGCTGAACCTGTCCGGCGGCAAGCCGGTCACGGCCCGCTACGAGGACGTGGTGGACCCCGTCCCGGCCCGCGAGGCCGTGGCGGCGGGGGTGGGGCAATGAGCCGCAGGATCACCCGCCGCGCCGCCCTGGCGCTGGTGGCTGCGCCTGCTCTGGCACCCGGCCTGGCGCGCGCCCAGGCGGCCCCGCTGCGCCGCGTCACGATCCCCAGCACCGGCGACGGGCTGCACTACATGCCGGTCTACCTGGCCCGCGCCGCCGGGCTGTTCCGGGACGAGGGGCTGGAGGCGGAGTGGCTGAACGTCACCGGCGGCACCCGCCAGGCCGCGGCGGTGATGGGCGGCAGCGCCGAGATGTCGCCGCTGGCCATGATCCACGTGATGAAGGCGCAGGCGGAGGGCGCAGACCTCGTGGCGTTCTGCCCGGTGTTCGACGTATATGCCATGTCCGTCGTGCTCTCCAACGCCGCCATCGCCAAGGCCGGCATCGCGCCCGGGATGGCGCTGGACGAGCGGGTGCGGCGGCTGGCCGGGTTGCGTCTGGGCATTTCCTCCCCGGGCAGCAGCGCGGATGCGGTCATCCGCTCGCTGCTGCTGGCCCGCGGCATGGACCCGGACCGCGCCGTGCGCCTGCAGCCCCTGGGCAACGGCGCCAGCATTCTGGCGGCGTTCGAGAAGGGGCTGGTGGACGGCTTCGTCTGGACCGCGCCCGCGCCTGAGCTTGCGGTGGCGCGCGGCCTGGGCCAGGTGGTGGTGGACCCGTTCAGCGGCGAGATACCGGAGCAGCGCGGCCTGCCATACGTCGTCATGGCGACCTCCCGCGCCACCTGGGCCGCGAAGCCTGAGGTGATCCTGGCCGCCACGCGGGCCATGGCTCGCGCCATGCGCCTCGCGCATGAGGACGGGCCGCGCGCCCAGGCGCTGCTGCGCCCCTACTTCCCCGACATCGACGACACCGTGTTCGCCGCCGCCGTCGAGACCTACCGCCAGGGCGTGCCGCGCCGCCCCGTGGTCACGCCGGAGAACGTCAGCCGCACCGCGGAGTGGCTGGCCATCGGCGGCGACAAGGTGGACGCATCCTATGCCCAGGTGGTGCTGCCGCAGCCCGGCGCCGCGGCGGCGGGGCTGGCGGGATGAGCGCGAGCGCCAGCCTGCCGCGCCAGGTGGACAGCGTCCTGCTCGGGCGGCTGGGGCTGCTGGCGGCGCTGCTCCTCGCCTGGGAGTGGCTGGGCCGCGCAGACGAGGCCTGGCTGAGCCGCCCCGGCCTGGTCGCCGCGCGGCTGCTGGGCTGGATGGGTGGCGAGCTGTGGCCGCACCTTGCCACCACGCTGGCGGAGATCGCGGGCGGGCTGCTGCTGGGGGTTCCGCTGGGCGCGCTGTGCGGCCTGGTGCTGGGCCGCCGCCCGGTGCTGGCGGCGCTGCTGCGCCCGCTGGTGGTGGCGGCCTACTCCGTGCCGCTGGTGACGCTGGCGCCGCTGCTGATCCTGTGGTTCGGGCTGGACATGGCGCCGAAGGTGGTGCTGGTCGCCGCGGTCTCGTTTTTCCTGCTGTTTTTCACCGCCTTCGCTGGGGTGCAGGCGCTGGACGAGGACGGGGTGGCCGGGCTGGTGTTGATGGGCGCCACCCGCGGCGAGGTGCTGCGCAAGCTGGTGCTGCCGGCCAGCCTGGCATGGCTGCTGTCCGGACTGCGCGTGGCGCTGCCCTATGCCCTGGTCGCAGCCACGGTGGGGGAGCTGATAGCTGCCCGCCGCGGCGTGGGCGCGCTGTTGAGCCAGGCGGCGTCTCAGATAGACATGACCGGCCTGTATGCGGCGATCCTGGTGTTGATGGCGCTGGGCGCTCTGATGGCCGCCGGCGCCGCCCGTCTTGAGGCGCACCTGATGCGCTGGCGGGAGGCGGGGCGGTGAGCGCGATGATCGAGCTGCGCGGCGCGTCGCGGCTTTTCAGCAGCCGCGGCGGCCCCGTGCCGGCGCTGCTGCCGACCGACCTCGTGGTCACCCAGGGCGAGTTCGTCTGCCTCGTCGGCCCCTCCGGCTGTGGCAAGAGCACCGTCCTGAACATGGTGGCCGGGCTGCTGCCGCCCAGTGCGGGCCGGGTCAGCTACGGCGGGGCGCCGGTGTCCGGCCCCAACTGGCGCGTCGGCTACATGACGCAGAAGGACACCTTGCTGCCCTGGCGCACGGTGGCGGACAACGTGGGCGTGGCGCTGGAGCTTCGCATCCGCCGCGTGGGCGCGGCCGAGCGCGCCCGGCGCGTGGCGGACATGATCGAGCTGGTGGGCCTGCGCGGGTTCGAGCGGCACTACCCCGCGCAGCTTTCGGGCGGAATGCGCAAGCGCGTGGCGCTCGCCCGCAGCCTGATCTACGAGCCGGAAACGCTGCTGATGGACGAACCCTTTGGCGCGCTGGACGCGCAGCTCAAGCTGGTGATGCAGGGCGAGCTGATGCGCGTGGCCGCCGCCAGCGGCGTTACGGTGGTGTTCGTGACGCACGATTTGGGGGAGGCCATCGCGCTTGCCGACCGCGTGCTGGTGTTCAGCGGACGGCCCGGACGGGTGAAGGCCGAGCGCACCGTGCCCCTGCCGCGCCCGCGCGACCCAGCGCGCGTCCGCTTCACCCCGGAGTTCGCTGCCCTGCACGAGGAGCTGTGGGAGCTGCTTGCGCCCGAGGTGGCGCCTGAGATGGCACCCGGGATGGCAGGGGAAGGCGTCCATTGAGCGGCGCCGCCGCCCTGGCCGCGCCGCGCGTGCCGCACAGCCTGCCCTGGCGCGGGCTGCTGATCCCGGTCGGGCGCGTGCTGATCGTGGTGGCGCTGCTGGCAGCGTGGGAGTGGGCCAGCGGCTGGGTAGTGCCGCGCATGTGGGCCAGCTCCCCCAGCGCCATCTGGGCCGTGCTGTCGCGCTGGGTGGGCGACGGCTCGCTATGGCGGCACCTCGGTGCTACAGGGCTGGCGGCGTCGCTGGGCTACCTGGCTGGGGCTGCGCTGGGCGTTGCGTGCGGGCTGGCGCTAGGGTTGCTGCCGTGGGTGGAGCGCGTGCTGGCGCCGTTCCTGGGGGCGCTCTATGCGCTGCCGAAGGTGGCGTTGGCGCCGCTGTTCGTCATCACGCTGGGCATCGGGCTGGAGAGCAAGGTGGTGCTGGTGGCAGCCACCGTGTTCTTCCTGGTGCTGTACGGCACCCTGGACGGCCTGCGCGACGCCGACCGGGACTTGGCCACTGGGTTGGAGCTGATGGGCGCGGGCCGGGCGGAGGTGGTGCGGCTGGCGCTGCTGCCGGCGACGCTGCCGTGGATCTTTACCTCGCTGCGCCTTGCCGTCCGCTACGCCTTCACCGCCGCCATCCTGGGCGAGCTGATCGCGAGCAACGAGGGGCTTGGCTACCTGATCGAGAGCAGCGCCGGGCGGTTCAACACAGCCGGCGTGTTCGCCGCCGTGGCGGTGCTGGTGATGCTGTCGGTCGCGATCACCGAGGCGCTGTCCCGCACGGAACGGTGGGGGCTGCGGCGGCGGGACAAGTAGGGACAGGGGAGGCCGGGCCATGACGGTACTGCAGGTGAACGGCGTGCGCCACGAGGTGCGGGAGGCGGACCCGGACATGCCGCTGCTGTATGCCCTGCGGGACGAGATGGGGCTGCGCGGCCCGCGGTTCGGCTGCGGGCTGGGCCAGTGCGGCGCCTGCACGGTGCTGCTGGATGGGCAGCCCGCCCGGTCCTGCGTCACCCCGGTCTCCTCCGTGGAGGGCCGGGCCGTGACCACGCTGGAGGGGCTTGGCACACCGGAGGCGCCGCATCCCTTGCAGCGCGCCTTCATCGAGGCGCAGGCGGCCCAGTGCGGCACCTGCATCAATGGCATGATCATGCAGGCGCATGGGCTGCTGGCAGGCAACAAGCGCCCGACTGATGCGGAGATCGCCGCAGCGCTGGAGGCGAACCTGTGCCGCTGCGGCACGCATCTGCGAATCGTGCAGGCGGTGCGCGCCGCCGGCGCCGCCATGGCGGGGGGCTAGGCCATGGGGGTGATCTCGCGCCGGGCCGCGCTACTGGGCGGCGCCGGGCTGTTCGTGGCGTTCCGGGCGGCGCCCGCCGCGGCCGACCCGGCGCTGACCCCGCCGCCCGGCGCGGCCGGCAAGCCGCTCGCGCTCGACCAGGTGGACTCCTACCTGCATATCGCGCCGGACGGCAGCGTGACGGTGTTCTCCGGCAAGGTGGACCTGGGCACCGGCGTCCGCACCGCGCTGGCGCAGATCGCAGCCGACGAGCTGGACGTGCCGTTTGCCGCGGTGACGGTCATCGAGGGCGACACCGGCCTGACCCCGGACCAGAACCTCACCGGCGGCAGCACCAGCATCCAGTTCGGCGGCGCGCAAATCCGCTTGGCCGCCGCCACCGCGCGGGCCGCGCTGCTGGACGCGGCAGCGCAGCGCCTTGGCGTGCCCCTGGACCAGTTGACGACGGGGGACGGCGCCGTCCGCACCCGGGGCGAGCCTGGCGCCAGCCTGAGCTATGCCGAGCTGGCGTCCGCCGGGCGCTTCGACTTGGCGGTCCGCAAGGGTGCGCCGCTGAAGCCGGCGTCCGCCTATGGCATCGTCGGGCGGTCCGTGGCCCGGGTGGACATCCCGGACAAGGTGACGGGGCGGTTCGAATACGTGGCCGACGTGCGCGTACCCGGCATGTTGCACGCCCGCGTCATCCGCCCGCCCGCGGTCGGCGCGCGGCTGCTGTCGGTGGACGAGGCGTCCGTCAGCGGCATCGCCGGCGCGCGCGTGGTGCGGCAGGGAAACTTCCTGGCCGTGGTTGCGCCTACCGAGTGGTCCGCCATCCGGGCCAGCCGCGCCCTGCGGGCACAGTGGACGCCCTGGGAGGGGCTGCCCGAGCAGGCCCGGCTATATGAGGCCTATCGGGCGACGGCCATCGCCAAGGATGACATGACCGCGAATGCCGGGGACCCCGCTGCTGCCTTGCCCGGCGCGGCGAAGCGGCTGAAAGCCACCTATACCTGGCCCATGCACACCCATGGCAGCATCGGCCCGTCCTGCGCCGTGGCGGACGTACGGGACGGCGCCTGCACGGCATGGTCGGCCAGCCAGGCCACGCACGACCTCCGCAAGCAGGTCGCCCGCATGTTGGGCTTCGCGCCCGAGGCCGTGCGGCTGGTCTATGTCGCCGGCGCCGGCTGCTACGGCCGCAACGGGCACGAGGACGCGACGGCGGACGCCGCCCTGGTGTCCAAGCTGGTGGGCGCCCCCGTCCGCGTGCAGTGGTCGCGGGAGGACGAGCACGGCTGGGACCCCAAAGGCCCTCCGGTGATCGTGGAGCTGGAGGCCGGGCTGGACGCCGCGGGCGATATCGCGGCCTGGCGCGGCGAGAGCTGGTGCCCGAACCATGCCGCGGGCACCACGCCGGTGCTGGCCGCCACCCATGCGGACCAGGGCGCGGAGACGGCCGGCGGCGTCGGCAACATGCAGAGCAACCTGAAGCCCGAATATGCCGTGCCGAACCTGCGCACCACCGCGCACCGCACCGACGGCGCGCCGCTGCGGCCGAGTTGGGTCCGCACGCCCGGGCGGATGCAGAACTGCTTCGCCAACGAGTCCTTCATGGACGAGCTGGCCCACGCGGCCGGCGCGGACCCGGTGGCTTACCGCCTGCGCTTCATGTCGGACCCACGGGCCATCGCCGTCGTGCGTGCCGCGGCGGAGCGCGCGGGCTGGCAGCCCCGGCCCTCCCCGGCGCGTCAGGCGGACGGCCCGGTCGCCCGCGGGCGCGGCATCGCCTACACCCGCTATGACGGCGTGCGGACCTACGTGGCGGCGGTGGCCGAGGTAGAGGTGGAGCGCGCGACCGGCGCCATACGCTGCACCCGCTTTGTCGTCGCGCATGACTGCGGGCTGGTGGTAAACCCGGACGGGCTGCGGCTGCAATTGGAGGGCTGCGTGATCCAGACCGTGAGCCGCACCCTGATGGAGGAGGTCACGTTCGACCGGTCCCGCGTCACCAGTACGGACTGGGCCAGCTATCCCATCCTGGGCTTCTCCGGCGTGCCGCAGGTGGACTGCGTGTTGCTGGACCGCCCGGACGAGCCGGCGTGGGCGGCGGGGGAGCCTGCGGCCTCGGTCGTGCCGGCAGCCATCGGCAACGCCGTGTTCGACGCGACGGGCGCCCGGCTGCGCGCCGTGCCGTTCAAGCCGGCGCGGGTGCGGCAGGCCATGCTGGATTCGGGACTGCGCGCCGGCTGACGTTTGCCCTAACCTTGGGTGCAAGCGCCTGGCGGCATGCAGTCCAGGCGGCAGACAACGAGGGAGTGCGGCATTGTCCCGGTGATAAAGCAGCAACACTTTATGCTGCATTGCAACAACGCGGCAAATCGTTGGTGGGGGTGCAGCTCTGCGGTAGCCTGCGGCGTATGGCATATCGGACCATGGCAAGGATTCGTGTTTATGCCGAGCTCGGCAAATGCAGAGCGTTTTTTGAATGCAGAGCGTTTTTTGCTTAGCGGCGCGGTGCACAGAGGCTGCGACCAGCGTGCTGTGCCTGGGGCCGCGCCGGTGAGCAAAAAACGGATTGGACTAAACCGCGCCGCAGAGCCCGTTAGTCGAAGTGGCCGATCGTCTCCTGGGCGAGGATCAGGTACTCGCAAATGCAGACATATAGCCCGACGAGGCATGCCGCGCGTAGCGCCTCCGTCCAAAGCCCGGTCTGAACCCGACGGACCAGAAGCCAGCACAGGAAGGCTAGGTAGGGAGCAAAGAACAGCAGAAACATGATGTTCCATGCTGCATCCGGAGTGGGGCCATGAGCGGTCCGGGCACCGACGATCAGGGTTGCCAGCAGATAAGGCAGGGCTACCGGGTGCAAGATGACGACGAGCGCCGTCGCCAGAACCGGCACTGAGATCACGGCCGGAATACCGATGCCGGTCGCGAGCGCCGACGCGAACAGTAGCAACGTCGCGGTCATCACCGCGCTGGAGTAGATGGTGAAGAGAGTTGCGGTCCAAAGCCACTTCGCGAGGAAAGAGGAGTACCCTTGCGCACTGCGCTGACCGATGTCGACGCGGTCGCTCATCGTAAGCACCTGCAGGAGGGGAGGGTCCCTGGCAATCCAAGATCGCCGGGACCGTTGCGAGCTAACCCCAATACCGTTCATTTAGGCTTCTAGGCGCCCTATATCACCGGTCGAAGTTTCTGGGATCGACAGCGATGGCGGGTGTTCCCGCCGGCCTTCCAGCCGGCGTTCGTGTCAGCGACCACATCAGCCTCGGCGTGATCGCCAAGACGTTCCCGCCGGACCGGGTGCAGCAGGTCTTGGCCGAGACCGGCAAGGCGAGCGAGCGCGAGCGCGACCTGCCGGCGCAGGTGATGGTGTACTACGCCATCGCCATGGCGCTGTACATGGGTTCCAGCACCCGTGAGGTGCTGCGCTGCCTGTTGGAGGGCTTGCGCTGGCTGTGGGGCGCCGACGCGGTCAAGGTCGCGGGCAAGAGCGGCATCTCGCAGGCGCGCAGCCGCTTGGGAGAGATGCCGCTGCGCCGGCTCTACGAGCAGGTCGTGCAGCCGGTGGCGACGCGCGCCACCAAGGGAGCATGGTATCGAGGGTGGCGGCTGGTGAGCCTGGATGGGTCCAGCCTGGATGTGGCTGACACGGCCGAGAACGGCATCGCTTTCGGCTATCCGGGCGCCAGCCGCGGCGAGAGCGCGTTCCCGCAGCTCCGCTTCGTGGCGCTGGTGGAGAACGGCACGCACGTGCTGTTCGGTGCCCGGCTGGGCGGCACTGCGGACGGCGAGATGACGCTGGCCCATGGCGTGGTGCCGGCACTCCAGCCGGGCATGCTGTGCCTGGCCGTGTCGATGCTGGCGAAGACGGCGTTGCGGTCGACCTCCGTGGGCAAGACGGCGGCGAGGCGATCGAACACTGCAGCCTGCTGCGCCCGGTGAGGTGTGACGATGCCGATGCCTCGGCGGAAGAAGTCGTCGGGCGAATACAGCTGGCTGTCGGCTCCTTCCAGATCATGCAGTCCGGCGCGGTAAAGGGCGAGGACCAGGCTCGCCGCCAGATCTGCCTCCTCGTCGTTGCGCTGGCTGCTGAAGCGGTCGTTGTGCACGACCGCGGCGAGCGGCTCGTCCGGCGAAAGGATCGCTGCGAGGTTGGGCGACCAGGGCAGTTGCTCCGGCCAGTCTGCCGGCTCCGCGACAGGGATCGGAGCCACGGTTGCGATCCGCAACCCGGCGTTGCGCCCTGCCGCTTCCAGATCCTCGCCGTAGCCGGCTTCACGGACGAAGGCGACGATCTCTCGGTTCGACCGGAAACTGCGGTTCAGCATCACCGGCTCGATCGCGAAGTCCGGCCTCTCGTGCCGGCGGTAGTGGCGGAAGAAGTCGTAAACAGACCCGAGTAGGTGTTCGAGCCCCTCGGGGGCCTCCAGCGGATGGATCGGCGCCATCTGCTTGGCCTTGTCGTAACCTCCGTGCCAAAAGTGCCGATCTGGAAAATGTTTAGTTTCAGTATCTTGCAATAGGCGCAGCGCGCCATCTTACTGTTTTCATTGAAAACTCAGCTTTTCATTTCGATGCTTGCTCGTTGTTGATGATGTGGCCAGGGCGAAGCAGGCTCGATGCGTATTGCGCCAAGTCAAATTTGAGGATGCCGCGCATGTTGATGTGCCTGTGTCCGATTGGCGCCAGCCGGCTCAGCACCTCATCTGGATAATCGTTCGGCGCTTGGTCGATCACGGCCTGCATGCGAAAGGTGTTCCAGGCCATGACGATGTTCGCGAGCAATGTCAGCGCTCCCGAGATTGCGGCGAGCTGCTCTGTCGTGCGGCCGTGCTTTGCGGTAATCCCCCCGTTGTGGATCGCTCGTTGAAGGCTGTGAACAGCCTCACCCTGGTTGAGCAGATCGAGAATATCCCCGCGGAAGGCCAGATTGCTGAGGAAATCGCAGAGATAAAGCGTGCGAAGCAACTTGCCCAATTCGTCGCCGGCTTCATAGACGGGGTCGCCGGCGGCGGCTGAACCGAAGCGGTCGAGCGCCTCCGTTGCCGGATACCAACCATGCTTGACCGACGCGCCAAGCCGCAGCAATCCGTCCCAACCTCGGCCGATCGCGCGGCGAGAGACGGTTTCGGCCACGATCGGCTGCAAGACAGGCGGAACTTCGAGGCCCCTTGGCAAATAGAGCCGCCGCTTTTTCAGCCTGGCCAGCCGTGGGCACAGATCAAACCCGACGAGCTTGGCGAGCGTCATGGCGAAATGCGTAAAGCCATGCGTGTCGACTGCCACGCGCTCGAGTTGGTTGACCTGGCGTTGGCGCAACGCGCCTTCGATCGCGGCGCCGGCTTGTCGGCGGTTCAGCACGATCGGTTGGTCGTAGAGGATGCCCCACTGGTCGAGCACATGAGCATAGGTGCCGATCGCATAGGTTCGCCGCCGCGGATCAAGCCGTGCCGACCAGAGATAGCGCGTCGCCTCCAGGCTCATCATGTCGGCCGAGGCGAACAGGCCGCGGCCCCAGAGGGACGCGATGCGGTGCTCGCGCATGAAGCCTAGCACGGCGTCGTTGGCGGCGCGGAGCCGCCCGTCCGCTTCGATCTTGAGCACCATCTGCCCGAGGCTGTCGGCCGCGACCCGCGGCACCATGCGCGTGAGCTCGGCCATGGACAGATCGGACCCCAAGCCCAGCAGAGCTGCGTAGAGCGTGACCAGCTCCTGTTCCGATCGGGCTGCACGCCCGAGCAGGATCCAGGAGAACCGGGTCAGGCCGTCGATCTCGATCAGGACGTCCGGGAACTGGGTGTCGCCGATAATGCGGGCCAACGCCTGGCGTGCCGGTTCAACGCGTGGGTCCTTTGAGCCGGGCAACTGCTGGGGCAGCCGAAGCTCGTCGCCGTCGATCGCGACTGTGCCGGCCTCGACAGCCTCGGCCAGGGCGGCAAGCCCGGCGGTCAGGCCCGCCTCGAGCGGCCGAAGATAGGTGTCCGCGTGCGCGGGCAGGTTGAGGTCGCGAATGAAACGTCCTTTGTCGCGCTGCCAGAGCTTCAGCGGGATCAGCCTGTCCTCGGGCGCCTGATAGGACAGGCTGTGAGCGACTGAGACCGACCGGTTCCGGAGCGCCCGCTTAAGCGCCATCAAGGTCGCGGCGCGAAAGCAGCCGAGTGCTGCTGCCCGATCCGGCTGGTCGATCAGGCCCTGCCACGACGCACCGAACGGCTGGGCATGCCCGTCCGGCAGAGTGGAGGCGGACGACGCCGCGAGCGCATCGAGGGCCGCAAAGGCGGCAGTGAGCCGGTGGTCGGCCGGAACCGCCAACGCTGCTGCACGCGCCGTCTTTAGAAGCCGAGCCAGGTCCGGAGATTTGCGTCCAAGCTCCTGGCGGATGGTGCTGACCTGGGTCGCCTCGCGCTCCGGCTCGAAGCGGGCGATCAAGGCTTGCAGCCGTGACCGAAGCTCGGCGGCGTCGAGCGCTTCGTCCCCTGCCAACCCGGCGAGATCACCGAGCAGGTCACGGAAACGACGCAGCCGGCTCTCACGCGCGTCCTCCGCGCGCTCCCGTGCGCCGCGCCACAGGGCCGCGATCCGGTGATCAAGCAATGTCAGGCTTGCGTCCGTCAGCCGCAGCATCTCCAAGCGCAGGAAGCAGGCGATCTCGATCGTCCGGTGCGGGTCCTTGATCCTCGTCAACGCCGCGGGCTTGCGCGACGTCATCCGCCGCGAGAAATGCTCCAGCCCCGCCAACGGCAAATCCGGCAGGACGAGCCGGGCGGCGCCCAATTCCTTGAGGAACCCGACCTTCTCGATTTGCTCCTCCAGACCTTTGGTGGCTTTGCTCGACGGCACGGCGCCCAGCCATTCGAGGTGGGTGATCTCGTCACCCTCGATCAACGCCAGAAGGCGTGGCACCCAGGCGTCCCGCTGAACCGGCACAACAACGGCCACAATGGCTTTAAACAGGGCTTGTTCATGATGCCGCCGTGCAGCCGTCACGTGGCGGCGGAGGTCGCGCTCGCGGAGCATGAGGTAGTGATGCTCGATCAGCCACAGACGGACAGACGCCATGAGGTCGGCGTGGTCGAACACCGCCATGGCTTCGCGGCGCATGTAGGCGACGAGCCCGCGCTCGGCATGCGGGGTGAGTTCACTGCGTCCGAGCA
>JAABVA010004992.1_pt1 | contig 12149 bp, 10 predicted proteins | sample 5560331 | NCBI WGS metagenome assembly JAABVA01 (sample SAMN12812661, study PRJNA571458) | rock metagenome | isolation source: Antarctica rocks | place: Antarctica: Victoria Land, Mt New Zealand sud | collected 2016-01-07
ATGCATGGAAATCCCGAAATTCCTCAGGCTATGTCTCTGAATCGATTTGAGCAAATTAAACGATTTCTGAAGCTATCCGATCCAAATACGAACCCTGAACCTAAAAGCTCTGGCTATGAAAAGCTCTGGACAGCGAAATTGAAACCGTTTTCGACCCTGTTTCAGCAGGCCTGCAAGCAATATCTACATTCAGGTCGAAACGTGTCAGTTGACGAGCAATTAATTCTTTTTAAGGGTCGATTCAAACATACCATGAACATACCCAGTAAGGAAGCCGATCGAGGGTTTAAAATCTACTGCCTATGCAGTGAGAATTATCTATATGCCTTCATGTATGCATCGAAAACCACTAAAATCGTTGATTTGCATCAAATTCAGGATTTTAGCCCTTCGACTTCGATGATTGTCCAAATCGTTAAATCGCTACCTCAACCCTACGAATATGTGGTTTATCTGAACAATTTCTTCAGCTCAATTGACCTGTTTATGGCCTTAAAAGCTCTGGGAATGAGAGCTGTGAAAACGGCAAAACAGGGCTCTGAATTTGATGAAAATCTACTAAAATTGAAGGCTGTAGCCACTAAAGAAAAGAATTGGGGTACTACAGCAGTCACAACAGTCAATAATCACGTACTATGTATGGCCTGGCAGAACAACAACACTGTTTTATTAATGACAACGGCTCATTGGCCTGGGGAAGCTCAAAAAATCGTTCCCAGAGATTCTCGATTCAGGCATCATATTTCTGAAGACTTCGTCCAGCTCGATTCAAAAAAACAACCAAATTTTACCCTTTCCACGAGCAGTGGTGGACTACAATTTACACATGAGGGGAGTCGACGAAAATGCTCAACAAAGGGCACATTATTCCCCCGCCAAACATCGATGTCGACGTTATTGGTGATCCCTGTTTCTGTTTCATCTAGAAGCAGCTGTTCTGAATGCCTACATTCTCTACAAGCTCAATTATCCTATGAGCAAAATGACACGCGCTCAATTTCAGAAGGAGGTGACTACTTCGCTGATGCGAAATCCAGCTGAATCGATTCGTAAACGACCCTACGACTTCAACAATTCGAATCCATCGATTTCACCTTCAGCTCAGGAACATCGTTGGAAATACCTTCCTAAAAAGTCCTATTGTACCCCGTGCAAAGCAGTCAAAAGATTCACTTCAGGAGCTGGTAAAGGGGTTAAACGCAAGGCATTGAGCGAGGTGACTGGTAATGGTCAGCCAAAGAAACAACGAAAACGTACTGTTCAAACCTGGTTTGGGTGCACTTCTGAACAGTGTGCGGGGCTAGCAGCCTGCAAAACTGAGACCTGCTGGGAGGCTCTACATGCATAGGAAGGGGGGGAGCGGAGGGGAGTTTCATTGAATTTTGAAGCAATTGGGGATTATTGCGGAGAAACTCCTATTTTCCTCTACCCCGCACTAGGAAATCTAAATATTAATCTCCAGGTCCCCATTGGCCTGGTTAGTCATCTCCCGTGGCTCCCTAGTACCCTAACAGGTAAGGTGGCCGTAATCCTGGGGTGGCAGCTTTAATGACAGCTTAAGGGATAGGGGTTTCCCGAGCAGATTTTTTTTTTAGAGAGTCAAGCATCGAAAGACTTATATTATAATTCTTCTTTTTATAATTTTTGAAAACTTGTTACTAAAGCATAATTAATCATGAAGATTATCATGATTTAATTCTTTTATATTAAATTAAATATAATTACATGATATATTTTATATTTTAACTATATTAATATAAGCGAGATTTATATGTCACGGGAATATGGCTGGCTTGAAAGCGGAGATTTGAGCGTGAAAAGGGTTCAGATGCATTGACGAGGGGAAGAATATTCTCGCCGAGGAGATAGTCTCTTGCATTTTCATCATAAGATCGGTGACATGAGTCTGCGTTCCATCAATTTTACTTAATCAGTCATTAGCAGCGCGGCTTCGTCAGATGTGTCACAAAGCCAAATTTTCGCTATCAAGGCAAGAATCATAGCCTTTCCACCCCATCTCCTCGCATAGCGTCTGTAGTCAATACTTCATAGGACAATCCTGTCAGCGTCGTAGAAACTGGCGTGGACATTGCGTTATGGAACTCTACTCTCACCAACATGAGGAACGGATCGTCCCTGATTAGATTTTCGGCTATGATGCAGGTGCGATGTCTGGCTGAAAAGGAGTCGAGAACGACAAACAATACGCAGTTAAGAGCAGTACCGGGGAATTCGGATTGAACCATTCGATTGATCGTTTGGGGCGTATAGTGCAGGAATGGCGTCGCAGGGAGCTCTTTGTATGGAGTTTCGGTCCGAGAGGATTGGAGAAAGGAGAGATCAAGGCTGTCCATGATGCGGATGAGCGAATGCCCCTTTGCTTCGGGCGGCCATCCCGGAGCGTCGTTGGCGGCTTTGATGAACTCGTTGAGAATCTAGCCGGAGTAGAGCAGGTTAGCTTCTTTACTGGATTCCCGAGGATTTATAGAATTGCGTGTATTACCTCCAAGGGGAGCTCAGCGGTGCAAAAGACAGGAATTATAGGGTCTTGTTGATTTCCACAAACTGGTTTACAGCACGTTTCCCAAGTCTTGTCGGTTGCCGGTTTGTTGAGGAAATGCGGTATAGCTCGATCGCCGCCCATGTGCTTGATCTGCTGTGCAGAATCGGAGTCTCGTAGGATCCCGCCAGCCATCGCCGCCTCATTCCGCAAGCGCTGGATATTGGAAGATTCGTTGAGTATGGCATCCAGCCTTCGCTGGGCGCCTCGAAAGTCCGAACGCACGGCGAAATAGTGAGCTTGCTTCCGACTCACCAAGCGACAAGAACTACCGTCTTTGCGAGTTTGTTCGTCAAGCATAATAAAAACTTCATCCGTAAGCTTTTTGTGAGAAGCGATGGCGTCTCGTAGTTGATGTTCCGCAAATCCCAGGAAGGGAGAGTTGAACACCTTCATAGAAGGCCTTGATGGTTCGAAGCGCGAGTCAGCGTCTTTGGTGGTCACAATGAACAATCTTTGGTGACCGTCTTTAACTCCTGCCCACGCTTCTTCAAGGAACGAACTGAGCACCTTCGAGGCCCATTAGCTCTAAACGCTTGACGACGTAGACAAGCTCGCCAACCTCATGATCCAGTTCGGCTGTCAAAAAGACCGGTAACAAAGTCTGTGGCGCCTTGACGGAAGCCATAGTCAGGTAAACTTCGAGTACTTGGAGATGGGAGCGGAGTATGCAATTGCAAGAAAATATAAGAAAGTATTTTGTTAGGAGGGATTCTTTTCAAGATGAATTTCCAAATGTCATACGGTACGGTAGTACATAGATAAACCAGTCAGCCTTCGAGGTCAAGTGGCAATTACGTACGCATCTGTTTCTATCAAGGGCGCAGCTGAGTGGCACAGACCCACCCGAAACAAAAGCTCCAGGCAACAATACAGCAACACTGTGCGGTGATGCATCGGGTCGGAAGCAACAATTGAGATCCTATCGAATCCTACGGTAGCCTACTTTCGGACAGGTAAGATTGGCGACCCTGGCAGTGAGGCGCCGTAGACGCTTACATTCCGCCGTCCGAGGGTCGGTGAAAAAAGTCGTTGCGCACCAAAATGAATCCTCACCAAAACGGCGATCAATTCATAACTATGAGACTTGGAAATTTCTTCAAACTAGCTAGAAATGTCTCTAAACAAGCAGTTCATAGCATGAAGAGTCTTTCAGTCTAACTAATGAGTATGTATCAAGGCAAATTAAGACTTGTTATCTTTATGAGTACGGGTTTTGGTGGAAATCGCTTAATTTGGTGCGCAACGACTTTTTTCACCGACCCTCGGTCTTGGCCTTGATTTTGGGTTATCGGTTATCAGGGATCGAGTCATAAATATAGCTGCAAAAAGTTCATGTCCGTGTTATTCTATATACCTCCTCGTCATCTCTTGGCCATGTTGAATGGCGATACGATGACCATTGCCTTGCACAATTCACTCTGCTCACCCACTACTGCCTATGTCCTCTGGACACTCTACAAAGTATCTTATGCTCTATATTGCACGCTCCGCCAGGATCCACAGGAATACTGACACACGAAACGCTGCAGAGCGCGATCTACCACAAGCATTCAGATGGGACCAAGGATCTCTACCCTTCCCTGGGATGGCCATGCACGGGCATGGAATCGAAGTGTCCTCCCCAATGACTTGACCCATGGCGTCACATCTCTTTCGCGGGGAGGCGATGGGGTTGAACCCAGACTGCTCAGTGGAGAATCGACAGCTGTCGTTTGGACATAGTTGTTGCCTTGGAGGTTAAACTGTTTCCCATCATTGGAACACCTAGGATTCGGCTCGCACCAGTCGACACCTCTAATATGGTTATTAGCAGGTGCCAGCATTACGAGTATCGAGGAACTTACAGCGTCCCAGCGTCCGCATTTTCCAAAGCGAATACAAATAGGTCGCCATTCTGCATACCTGCCGCTTGTATGCTGCCTCCTTGGGCTAAGCATTCGGTCAGCTCGCCGAATGCGGTGATCAAATTCATCCGAAGAGACTTACCCTGCTGTTCTTTGGTCGAGGCGCAGCGTAGAGAGTAAGTTGCACCAGGGTTATTGGATGCTGCGATAGGAAACTCCTCGATTGAAGTCAAGTCGGCGTCCCCAAAGGCTGAATTGCTGCCACAGGGAGAGTTTGCTGCGCTAGGAACATTATAGCCTGACAATCCTCGATTTTGGCTTTGAGCGCTCGGGTCATATGTGAATTGGGTCCCCTGTACGCTGCCGTAAGTACTGAAACTCTCTTCGTTCACGATTGTTTTCTTACAATCTGCAAACAAAACTGTCCCCAGCAGGTGTTTTTGCAAACATTCGGTACTGGTACATGGGTCCCGTCGTCACCGCAACGGTAAGTGACCGTTTTTAGGGCGTTAGCGGAACTTACCCCTAAAATAATAGCGGCGATTGAAGTTGAACCAAGTTTCATGATGGAGTTCTTAAGTCTTCGTAATAAGGCAATGTGCGATCTGATGAATTCCAGCTTGAATGGTGCAGATTATATGTGGAAGAGAAAATATACCTCTTTGCAATACCTAAAGAGGGCGGTCTAAGCCATATATATATCTACGGTCTACTAGGTGAGCACTGAGAGAGAAGCTTTGCCCTGGCATACGTATACGCTTCCAACCTCTCGGTGATTACAACCACGGCAATCAATCATCATTCATCTGACATGAGACAGTGGATTATGTTTCAAAGTACTGTCCATTCCTATTCCTAGGTCGATCAACCTGTACTAACAGAGATATAGCAAGAATTCAAGATTTCTACTGGCATTTACGCGTGAGTTCTTGACCCATCGGCGATGGCTTTACAATATGATGACTTACTGTGCCTTTTACCTGAGTTGAAACTATGAGTTGGGTTTCAAAAACCGCGGCCCGTAAAGGATTTATAGATATAAAGATGTATCTAGCAAGAATTCCAGGTTTTTACAAGCATACCAAGCTTTCGATATAACCTGATCCTTCTGAACGAGTTTCAAAGATTTGGTTTCAGGCCTTCACTTAGGCTCATCAGACTTGATCAAAGACTATTCACCAAGATTCCTAGTACCTACGTCTAGACGATGATATCATTGCTCAATAGCTTGGAGGTACCTTAAGTCTCGTTGTAGCTCCTAGAGACGTCACAGATAACCCTACTCGCTGACTAACAAGACCTCTATTTTCCTGAACCCTGGAGTAAGGAAATGCCTTATTGAAACTCACTACACTCACGATTCACCAAAAAGAATTCACATGAAATCTTAACAGCTCTATCAGATGATATCATACCCCGTGTCTCCCGGCAAAGATATCTTCTTTACCCCAGATAGCACATATCCACCAATAGCTGGCCAAAGTATTCGTTCGATTAGAACAGTAGTTTCGAAAACGGTTTCTCGTTTGAGTCTCCAGGGCTTCATGAACGACTTAAAGAAGAGGAATGGAATACTTCAACGCAGAAAACGGCTTGTAGTTTCAGTCTTCAGGGTCCAACGACCTAAAGAGTTGGAGTGAGATCCTTCGACCCAAAACCACAACTCGTCGTTTCAGTCTTCCGGGTACCATCAGTGGTCTAAGGAAGAGGAATAGGATTCCACGGCGCAAGTCTCGTTTCTTCCAACTCGAAACACCGCCTTGTTAGCTTCAATTGAGGCGTAGTAAGCAGGATTTCATTCACCCTGACTCACGTTAGATATCTCGACCTCATCTCTGAATTCTGCTACAGGATTTTTACATGACGGCAGATTTGTGTGCGCCGAAACTATGTCCAAAGTCTTTGTTTGATCCAGTATCTCAAAGGAAGGGCCCGAAGGGTGAAATGTATGGATGTAAAGATGACTCTCGATCCTTCGACGTCATCAAGACGTTCTCTCTTGGTTCACGATGTGTTGGCTCTTCTATTAAAGAGCGGGATTCTCTTTCTCTTCAATATTATCTTATTAACATTAACAACTTTACTTGACTTCAAACCATCTTACAAACGCAAAGTCATCTTCACTTGCTTTTAAAAATCGAGTCTTCTCCCCTCTTCATTCAGCTATCTGTCCGTATACAGACTCTCAATCAGACTCGAACGCATGATTACATCAAAGCACCTCGAATCACCATGTTCAGTTGTTCTCTCTACCGTCTCAAAATGGTACGAAGCCATTCACTAACTAGCAGCAGGCCTCCACACTCTCTTCCTCGCGATCCTCACCCTTCACACCAGTGCATCCCTCGCCGCCCCAACCACCACCACTTCAGCACCCAGCAAAACTGCAACCCCAGCCCCTAAAAGCCCCAACGACCAAATCTACAAAAATCTCGCCGCAGCCGGTCACCTCGACTGGACCCCCACTTCCGGCGGCGGCAAGGTCGCCACAATCCCCAAGGAGCACTGGATCGCCGCTTCCAACAAAGTTTCCCAACGCTCCGACCCATCCGCAAGCTTGTTCCGTCGTGACTCTGGAGGAGACATCGAGGGCTTGATCACCGACCTTATGTGCTACGGCAGAGGCGCCGTGGCCCAGGACTCCGAGATCCAAGACTTTACAATTCAGGCCTGCAACATGCTGGTAGGTGCCAATATCCCCAAACCGGCACAGAACGCCTTGAAAGTGTGGCAGAGCACCGACTTTGCCGACGTCAATGGTATTCAAGGGTATCTCCGCTACAGCTTCGAGATCCTCAACGATATTTCGGAAATGCCGGATCTCAAGATGTGCACGGCGGCGATGGATATGTTTACCGCCTTGTGTCAGGCTAGTATGTGGAGATTTCCCCCATTGAACATTTCCGGGCTGACTTGTGGCAGGCAATGGCGCTACGCAGGGGGGTGAGAATACTGTGGGCATGGATTATAAGTTCAACGTTGATCCGACGGATGACTACAACAACTACTAGATCGTTTTTCTTCTGCTAAAGCCGGTATGCTATTGAACAACTGATGCCAATAATACAGGCTGTAGGACAAATGTCTCAACCCGAGTTCTGGCCGAGATGCAAGTTTCCCGAACATGTTTTCGTTGCTTAGCCTATCCCTTTATCTGCAAAAAAAAGCAAAACCCTCTGGCAGGGCTTGCAGGCAATAGATATATAGCACGTTGAGTCATTACAAGAGCACAGGATTATAGTAACCATGTACGATATGGCCATTTCAGGATATAGCAAAACAGTTCTAATCATGCATTGGGTATTCCTTCAGCCCTTGAATACGTGCATCACGGAAACATGCAGAAACTTCAACTACGAGATCCCTGTGTGCGTAATACTAAATACATCCCTATCGCTCCCATCTGCCCAGGGAAGTCAATAGACCCTACAGACCTGAACCCATGTGACTTAGGGCACGAACATGTTTAAAACATGTTTATTCACTAATCGCTCACTACCTCTTATTCCCGACACGCTTCTCTGGGCCACGGGGGGGGGTGGCCCAGAGAAATCGGCCCGCCGCTAGGCCGGCGGCGGCTAGCGGGGCCACCCCCCCCCCGGTCAATCGGTCACCCCCCCCGAACAGCGCCAAGCCGAGCTCTGATGAAGAACTTTCTATATGACGGCAATTGTAGAGTCGGACAAGACGAGCTCAACGCTTCAAAAATCCTCGGAAAATACGCAGGTTTGATCCGGCAAATGCGATCGGGGATATCGAAGGTTTTGGCTGCTCGATCTTTCGCCGGTCACCATCTTCCCCCGCCCGAATTGATTTCTGCGCGCTGACTACCTCACATACTTTGGGAGGCATAATTGTAGCTCTGAATCAGCTGAGTTCAATGCTTCAGAAATATCGGAAAAATATTCAGATTTGACCTAGTAATCGGGGTTGGGGAGGTTCACTGCGCTGAATGACCGCCCACCCAGTAGTAACCCTTCCCCCGCCCGGATCAATTTCTGCGCATTGACTACTTGATATACTTTGAAAGACATATTTGTAGCTCTGATTGAGCTGAATTCAACGCTTCAGAAATAATCGAAAAATATTGAGATTTGATCTAGCAGTCGAGGTTGGGGATATTTCGATGCGCTGAGCGACCGGATTCCCCGCATAGCAGCAATTCCCCGATCACTACTGAACTTCATGCATTCATTATTTGACAAAACTTTCTAAGACATACTTGTAGCTCTGAATCAGCTGAATTCAGATCTTTAAAAATAATTGAATAATATTAATGTTTGACATAACAATCAATATTGAAAGTATTGCGAATGTTAAAGTTCAACGTTCAACATAGCAACGCTCGTCGCACAATTGACGTAGAATCCCTACAGTTCAACAAACAACGCTTTAAAAGAATAAGTTTATATGACAAAGTTTTAATTCAAGCAATTACGATTTAAATAATATTAAACTCATTAAGTTTACTGCTTACGTTGTAAATCAAAATGTCAAAGATCAAATATACATGTTCAGTTTTGATGTTCTGCGCAAGCTCTTAGAAGTATTTTCGGCTCGATGCACGTTTCGATCTCGTGCACACCTCACTTTACTACTTTCATCTTTCTTCAAAAATCAATTACAAATTCAATATGACTTCAATTGAGGCAGCGCTTGCAGATCTAGCTTTGCAAGACTCATCTAACTACACTGCAACTGTAAAGAAATTCAATATCAATCGAAGCACGCTGTCGCGACGACATAGGGGTAAAACGACCTTCGTGAAGAAAAGCAAGCAAACGACGTCAATTCTTTCGAACCAACAAGAAAAAGAGCTTATTCGCTATATCAACAAGCTTATCGAGCGTGGTATACCTTCTCTCAATGTCATGATTCGCGTTTTTGCGTATAGTATATCTGGAAAACAGCCAGGCAAAACTGGTCTTATGAGTTCGTTCGACGTCATTCAGATATACTGCAGTCAAAGTTTCTACAAGACGTTGATCTAGAGCGAAAGAAAGTCGATAATGCATATCAATATCAGCTTTATTTTGACCTTGTAAGTGTCTTCATTACGTTTAGTTTCATACTAATATAAGAATAGATAAAGCAAAAAATCGAAGAATATGAGGTTCTTTCTTCAAACACATACAATATGAACGAAAAGAGCTTTCTACTTGAACTTCTTCAAAAGACTCGAAGAGTCTTTAGTTTAAAGCATCTTGACAGTGACAAATTGCTGAGTGCTGATCAAGACGACAATAGAGAATGAATTATCTTGATTGCAATCATTTGCATGAATATGACTCATATATTTCCTTCGATCATTTATTAGGCGATATCAGACAATATTCAGAACAGCTGACTTACTGAATATGATCTTAGAGAGCAATTCTGCTTCTTTGCTTTCTTCGCTACTGACTGAACTAACGATGAATTGATCTACTCTTGACTCACTATCGTATTTGACCGAAATACGAGGTCAAAAGCCAGAAATTCACGCGATTATCGCCTTCTATTCGTTAACGAGCATGACAGTCATATCAACATGAAGTTTCTTGACTGATGTGAGCAGAACAAGATGCTCGTGACTTTATATTCTTCTCATTCTACGCATCATCTTCAACCTTTGAATGTCAGCTTATTCAATTCTTTGATCAATTACTACTCGCAAAACCTGAACGACTGAATCTTTAAGAGTCAAGAACTTTCTCAAATATCAAAAAGAGACTTCTTTGACCTATTTTGACCTGCATATTAAGCTGCTTTCACGTCTGTCAACATCAAAAGTGAATGAGAAAAGACAGAATTGCTGTCTTTCAATTCGTCACAGATCATAAAGCAGATTAAATCGAACGCTAGACCTGTTTCAAGTCATTCTTCTTCTTCAGCATTGTCAGAAGCTGATTGAAGAAAGGTTCGATGATTAATAAAGTCAGTTGTAGAAGAAGCAATTGATTCGCAAGCTCGTAAGTTGAACAATATGATTGAAAAGCTTACTACAGATGTTGCTCTTCTGAAAGCAGAAAATGAAGATCTTCGATGAACAGTACGTATTGAGAGAAGTTGCAGACGACGTGAAAAGTCTTTATTTGACGATTTAGAAATTAATGATGAGACAAAGAGAATGTTTTTTAGTTCTAATAAGATTCAGACGATTCGTGATCGTCAAATTCAAAGAATCGAAGAGAAACAGCAAGCTGCTATTCAAAAGACGAAAGAAAAGAAACAAAGAAAGCTTAGAAAGCTAGAGAAACAGCGTTTAATAGCTGAAAGAAAGATGAAACGAGAAAAAAAGAAGACGAAGCAAAAGAAGAAAGTGAAGCGAAAAAAGAAGCTACGAGCGAAGAAATTGAAGCAACGACGTCTAGTTCAGAAGCAAAAGCTGAAGGCTAAAGAGCTTCAGAAAGAACAAAAGAAGAAGTCTAAAGAGGTGAAAGTACAGCAATTCACTGATTTTGTTGCTATTGAGAAGATGAAAAGAGAGTCAAGTCAAATCAGGTCTACGCAAGCTGAAAGACAATTCAAAGCTTCTAAGTGATTTGATGATTGATTCTTATAGCTTGAAAGCTTCATATAGATATTGACAACTCTCTATATTAATTGCAATTTGATTCTATGAATGATGATTGAATAATAATAAAAAAAGTATGAATTGCTAATCGAGTTTAGAGTGTGCACGAGATCGAAACGTGCATCGAGTCAAGAATACTTCTAGTTCAGCGCTACTTTAGTAAATTTGCTTCATCTTTCTTTCAACTTCATGTCTTGTTCAACGTCAGAACATCATTGACAAGCTACATACAACGCACTCAACAACGTTACTACAGTATTCATATTACTTGTGTTTGATTATCAAAGCTACATATATCAATTGAGATTGAATTTACAGCGCTACGTCTTGTGTACATGATTCGACATGTCTGTACATAACGAGCTCGTCAACGACGCAGCAATTGATCGAAGTCGACGTGCAAAATCTGCATCACAGTAAGTAAATATAATAATACATTCAATAACAAAGCATTATATATTAATTTATTGAATAGTAACTCAACATCACATACACAGAATGCAGCTGAGTGTATTTCTTTCTCTTTTCTATCATATTATTCTAAGTTTTCTTTATTGCTTTGTTCAGAATGTCACATTGCTTTGTTTTCTGATACATTTTCTTCTCACGTCAAGTTTCATTATAAACAGCATGCAGAAAAAGAAAAACAGCAAAAGCTTCTATCACGAATTTCTTCTTTACAATTATTCACTGCTTCACACACATTATCATTAATTCAACAATCTTCAACGATAGTTTCTGATTTTTCAGAGCTTGTTATACATAATAATGCATTTTCTTGCAATATATGCAAACAAGTTTTGTTAAACATGAAGAACATGAAGAGACATTGTTCAAAAAATCACGCAAGTGATTTTAAACATACTGTTACTTCATTCATTACTGCACAATGTTTACTTCAGAATAATCTTTTCTTTCAAGTACAAGCATGTTCAAACTCAGTTGTTTCAAACGTTGTATCAGATATTCAAAGTATTGAATCTGATAATAACAATGATTTACAATCTGATCTTGCTGTTTCAACTCTTCTGTCTTTTTATGAGAAGAAAGTTGAGAAGATTTTTAGGGTTAGGGTTAGGGTTAGGGTTAGGGTTAGGGTTAGGGTTAGGGTTAGGGTTAGGGTTAGGGTTAGGGTTAGGGTTAGGGTTAGGGTTAGGGTTAGGGTTAGGGTTAGGGTTAGGGTTAG
>JAABVA010004995.1_pt1 | contig 12141 bp, 9 predicted proteins | sample 5560331 | NCBI WGS metagenome assembly JAABVA01 (sample SAMN12812661, study PRJNA571458) | rock metagenome | isolation source: Antarctica rocks | place: Antarctica: Victoria Land, Mt New Zealand sud | collected 2016-01-07
GCCCGGCACATCGGCCTGCTGTTCCAGAGCGCCAACCTGCTCGAGCACCTCTCGGTCGACGCCAACCTCGCCCTGGTCCAAGCCCTGATACCTCGGCCCGCAGGCTCCACGCCCGCGCAGCGGCGCCTCGCCCTGCTGCGCTCACTTAGCATTGAGCAGCGGGCCACGGCAACCCCGAGCACCCTGTCCGGCGGGGAGGCGGCCCGCGCCGGCCTTGCGGTGGCCCTCGCCAACGACCCGGCGGTTCTGCTCGCCGACGAACCGACCGGCGAGGTCGACGCCGACACCGAACACCAGATCGTGGGGCTGCTTCGCGCCCGGGCCGACGCCGGCACGGCCGTGGTTGTGGTCAGCCACAGCGCAGCTGTCGCCGGGGCCGCCGACCGGGTCATCCGGCTCACAGACGGAAGGGTCGACGGTGCTGACTGAACCGGCCGCCACCGCCGACGGGGCCGGGGCACCCGGCGGCGTCCTGCTGTGCGCTGACCGCATCCACCGCTCCTACGGGGGTGGCGGCTCTGCCGTCACCGCGCTGCACGAGACCTCCTGTGCTGTCCCGCCCGGCGCCAGGATCGCCATCACCGGCCGGTCCGGGTCGGGGAAGTCGACCCTGCTGCACCTGCTCGGCGGTCTCGAGCAGCCAAGCGGCGGCACGGTGTCCTGGCCCGGCCTTGGCCGGGCGCCCCGGTACGCACCCGGCCTGATCGGCGTGGTCTTCCAAGGGCCCAGCCTGCTCGGCCCGCTCGACGTCCTCGAAAACGTCGCGTTGCCGCTGCAGCTCGCCGGCACCCCCGCTCCGCAAGCAATCGCGGCAGCGAACCAAGCGCTGGACGCCCTCGGCCTGGCCTCGCTCGCAGGCAAGCTGCCGGCCGAGCTGTCCGGCGGACAAGCCCAACGGGTTGCGGTCGCCCGCGCCCTGGCCTGCCGGCCGCAGCTCATCCTGGCCGACGAACCCACCGGCCAGCTCGACGGCGACACCGGACGGCGGGTGCTCGACGTGCTGCTGCAGACCGCGGCCGCCCTCGGCGCCGCCGTCGTCGTCAGCACCCACGACCCCGCCGTCGCCGCCCGGTTCGCGATGCAGTGGCGGATCCGCGACGGGCGGCTCGACACCCGGCCCCCGTCCTCACCTGCCGCGGCGCCTGTCCCCCCTCGTAGGCCGTCGGACGGCCCGCTGCGTCAGGCGTGGGAGTGAGCACGCTGCTGCTGTGGATGCGGGGTTTGGCCAGGCGGCACCGGGGCCGGCTGCTCGGCACGGCGTGCGGTGTCGCCGTCACTGTCGCCCTGCTGGCCTCGCTCGGCTCGTTCCTCGCCGCGTCCAAGGCGACGATGACCCGCCAGGCCGTCGCCGGTGTCGCCGTGGACTGGCAGGTCCTGGTCGCCACCGGCAGCGACCCACTGCGCGCCCGGCAGACCGTTGCAAGCACACCCGGGGTGCAGGCGGCGTTGCCGGTCGGCTACGCCGCCAGTACCGGCCTGAGCGCCACAGCCGGCGGGGCGACCCAAAGCACCGGCGCCGCCGTCGCCCTGGGACTGCCCGGCGGCTACGAACAAAGCTTCCCTCAGCAGATCCGAACCCTAGCCGGCTCCGCAGCCACCGGCACGCCTGCCGGGTTAGCTGACGTACTGCTGGCCCAACAGACCGCCGCCAACCTGCACATCGGCCCCGGTGCCGCTCTCAGCATCGGACGTGCCGGACTACCGCCGGTCACGCTGCGCGTGGCCCGCGTCGTCGACCTGCCACAAGCCAACAGCCTGTTCCAGACGGTAGGAGCACCCAGCGGCGGGCAGCCCTCAGCCCCACCGGACAACGTCCTGCTGCTGCCCGCCGGCCTGTGGCACCAGCTGTTCGACCCGGTGGCACTGGCCCAGCCGGATCAGGTCCGCACCCAGGTCCACGTCCAGCTCACCCACGCCCTGCCGCACGACCCGGCCGCTGCCTACACCGCCGCGCTGGGCGCCGGGCACAACCTCGAGTCCCGCCTGGCCGGTACCGGCGTGGTCGGCAACAACCTCGCCGCCGCCCTGTCGGCCGCCCGGTCCGACGCGCTCTACGCCCAGGTGCTGTTCGTGTTCCTCGGCCTACCGGGCGCCATCCTCGCCGCGCTGCTGACAGCCGCCCTTGCCGGAGCCGGCGCCGACCGGCGCCGCCGCGAGCAGGGCCTGCTGCGGGCCCGGGGCGCCACTAGCCGGACCCTGCTGCGCCTCGCTGGCGCTGAAGCGGCGCTGGTCGGCGTGACGGGCAGCCTGCTCGGCCTTGCCGTCGCGGCCCTGGTCGGCCGGTCGGCCTTCGGCTCGGCGGCGTTCGGAGCCAGCGGCGGCCAGGGCATCGTCTGGGCAGCGGGCGCCTCGGCAGCGGGGCTGCTGATCGCCGCGGCCACGATGCTGCTCCCCGCCCGTCGGGACCTGCGAGAGACCACCGTCGCGGCCTCCCGGGGCTCGACTGCGCGAGCTGGACGACCGGTGTGGTTGCGTTACCCGCTGGACCTGCTGGCCCTGGTCGGTGCCGGCGCCGTGTTCGCGGTGACCAGCCGTGCCGGCTACACCCTGGTGCTCGCCCCCGAAGGCTCGGCGAGCATCTCGGTGAGCTACTGGGCCTTCGCCGGACCGGCGCTGCTGTGGCTCGGCTCCGGACTGCTGGCCTGGCGCCTGTCGGACCTGCTGCTAGGCCGCGGACGGCGGCTGCTGGCCGCCGGGCTGCGCCCGGTCGCGGGCAACCTGGCCGGCACGGTTGCCGCCAGCATGGGACGCCAGCGCCGGGTCATCGCCCGCTCGATCGTCCTGCTCGCCCTGGCGATCTCCTTCGCCGGCTCGACGGCGACGTTCAACGCCACCTACCGCCAGCAGGCCGAGGTCGACGCCCGGCTGTCCAACGGTGGTGACGTCACCGCCACCTACCCCGCGGGTGCCCGTGTCAGCCCGGCGGTCGGGGCGTCGCTGGCCACGGTGCCGGGGGTTCGCCGCGTGGAGCCGTTGCAGCACCGCTTCGCCTACATCGGGACCGACCTGCAGGACCTGTACGGGGTGCGGCCAACCACCGTGCGCGCTGCCGTGTCACTGCAGAACGCCTACTTCACCGGCGGCAGCGCCGCGCAGCTCATGTCGACCCTGGCCCGCCAGCCGGACTCGATCCTGGTCTCGGCCGAGACCGTCAAGGACTACCAGCTGCGCTTGGGTGACCCGATCACCCTGCGGCTGCAGGACAGCCGCACCAGAACGCTGACCCCGGTGAGCTTCCGCTACGCCGGGATCGTCAAAGAGTTCCCCACCGCCCCCAAGGACAGCTTCTTCATCACCAACGCCGGCTACGTCGCAGCCCGCACCGGCACCGACACCGTCAGCGCCTTCATCCTCGACACCGCCGGCAGCAACCCGGCCGCGGTCGCCGGCCGGGTGCGCGCCCTCACCGGACCAGCAGCCGCCGTCACCGACATCACCAGCACCAGGACAGCTGTCGGGTCGAGCCTGACCGCCGTCGACCTCGCCGGCCTGACCCGCGTCGAGCTCGCCTTCGCCGTCGTGCTCGCTGTCGCCGCCGGCGGGCTGCTGCTCGGCCTCGGCCTCGCCGAACGCCGCCGCACCTTCGCTTTGGCAGCAGCGCTCGGCGCCCGGCCCCGCCAGCTCGCCGGCTTCGTCTACAGCGAAGCGTCCCTGATCCTGCTCGCCGGCCTGGCAGCCGGGGCGGTGACCGGCACGCTGCTCAGCCGAATGCTGGTCACCGTACTGACCGGCGTGTTCGACCCTGCCCCGGCGCACCTAGCCGTCCCATGGGGCTACCTGGCAGCCGTCGTCGCGCTCACCGTCGCGGCTGTGCTCGGCGCTGTCGCCGCCCTCGGCAGACTGCTGCGCCGCCCCGTGCTCACCGAGCTGCGGGACCTGTGACGCCCGGGACCGGCCGGCGACGTCGGATCGCCGGACTCGCGTTGGGGGCTGCTTTTGCGGCACTGACCGGCTGCGTCGCGGCCGGCCAGCCGTTCGGCGCCCTCGATCGTGCGGTCAACACCGCGGCGCACCACGCAACCGTCGCGCATCCGGCGCTGCTGGCAGCCGCTCGTACCGTGACACCGCTCGGCGGCACAGCCGTGCTGACGGCACTCGTCGTGCTCGCTGTCGCGCTGCTCGCCCGGACCGACCGGCGCCGGGCGGCAGCGGTTCTGGCGCTCACAGTCGGCGCCGCCCTGGTGCACTCGCTGCTCAAAGTGCTCGTCGGGCGACCCCGACCCACGTTCGCCGACCCGCTCGTGCACCTCGCGTCCCAAGCGTTCCCGTCCGGGCACTCCACCAACAGCACCGTTGTCTACGGGACGCTGCTGCTGCTCATCCTGCCCCTAATCCCGGCGGCGACCGGCCGCCGGCTGCTGACACTCGCCGTCGCGGTGCTGGTCGCGGCCGTCGCGGCCAGCAGGGTGCTGCTCGGCGCGCACTGGCTCACCGACGTCGTCGGCGGCCTGCTGCTGGGCCTGACCTGGCTGGCATTGTTCTTCCCGGCAGCCACCCGTTCCGCTGAGTCGACCGAGAACGGACGGTCAGCGGCAAGCGAGGGCGCCCCCAGCTCAGCCCAGGTGCAGCAGGCGGCGCAGCGCACGGCGCCGTCCCCGTTCGCCGTCACAGCCCGTCCCGACCCCGGCGCGCCCGGGGCTGTCATCCGCCGGGTCCGCTTCGGCTGGCACCAGGCGGGACAGGACTGGCGTTATGAGGACGTCAGCCGCGACCAGTGGGAAATCGTCTGCGGTGACTGCGGAGACGACGAAGGCCCACCGCAGCGGCAGACCGCAAAGGTTCGCCTGCTGCGCAAGCCCATCGTCGGACCCACCCGCGCCCAGACGGCCCTACAGCACCACCTGAACACGCACCGACAGACCGAGCCCGGACGCGCCGGTCGCAGCCAGATCGGACGCCGCGAGCCCGCGTGAACACGCCGGTCCGAGCCCCGGCAGCTCGACTGGTAGCGCAGGTGCTGACCTGGGCGACGTCGCCGGACGGTGCTGCACGGTAGCTGCACGCACCCACCGGACGGGCTCTGGTTACCGGCAGCTGTCGACGCACCCGCGGTCACAGGCGAAGTTGGCCATCGCGGGTGAGCAGCGGTGCTGCCCGGGGGCGGGTCCGGGTTGTCATGGCAGGGCGTGCGACTCGGAATCTGGCAGGACCCTGGTGCTACAGCCACCCGGCCCGTCGACCCCTGCGCAGGGCAAGTACGCCGGGAAGGACAGGCAGCCAGTAGCCGAGCAGCCGGAAGGAGATGACCGCGGCGAGCGCGGGGGCGGCGGCCGCGCCCGCGTTGGCAAGAGCGGCGAGCAGGGCTGCTTCCAGCGGGCCGAGGCCGGCTGGTGCGGGGACGACAGCTGCCACCAGGCTGGCGGTGAGGTAGGCGCCGGCGACACTAAGCAGCGGCAGGTGTACACCGTATGCGTGCAGCGCGGCCGTAAGTCCCAGCAGATGCGAGGCCTTGCTGCCCAACGCGGTGGCTACCAGAACTGCGACCCGCCGAGGGCTGTGCAGCAGGCCGGACAGCTGAAGCCGGCCATCGCCAAGGGCGGTGCGAAACCGCGCCGCCAGGGTCCCGCGAAACACTAGGCCTGACAGAACAAGGAGGGCCGCTGCAGCGCAGATCCCGGCGACGACCGGCAGCGGCAGCGCCGGGGGATGCAGCAGCAGACCACCGGCCAACCCGACGGCGAGGGCGGCACCAGCCAGGTGCAGCGTGGTGACGGTGAACCCGACCGCGGCGACGGCGACCGTGGCGGCGGGCAGCCGCAGGCCGGCCTGGTGCAGGTAGCGGACGTTGACGGCAGTTGCGCCGACCCCTGCGGGCAGCAGCCGGTTCGCCGCGGCCGAGGCTAGCTGCGCGGCCACGGTGCGAGTGAATGCAAGTGGCTGTCCGCTGGCGGCCCGGACCGACACTGCACAGCAAAGGTAGAACCCGCAGGCGCTGACGCCAACGACGGACAGCCACCGAAGGTCGGGTGCGGGTAGCCCCGCCAGCCCTGTCGCAGCGCTGCGCAGCCGCCGCCCCGACAGCGCGGCGAGGGCGCACAGCAACGCTGCCCCCAGCACGCAGCGCACCACCGGCCGCCGCGCCCAGACCGCCAGCGTGGCCCGTCCGGGGACTGGCAACCCAGCCAGAACCGGCACCAGCGCCGGCCGAGGCATTGGCGCTGCGGGCACCTCCTTGGACAGCGCCACACTGCAGTCGCCGAGTCGCCCTATCACCCGCTGACGGCGAGAAACCGCTATGGCGGCCTCAGCGGCTGTGGCCTGTTCACCGCGACCGGACAAGGTCAATGTTGAGCGAGGCTGACAAGCGCAGGATGTGCCGGTCATTTGGCCATCCGCATGTCTTTGGCGGCATCCGGTTTCGTGACAACCGGGGCCTGCCATCGCAGGCGCTGCGCCGCCACCGTCGGCCGAAGGCGGCAACGGGTGTGCCGCCGCCCTAGCTGTCACCGTCGACTTGTTCCGGCAGCCAGGCCTGGCGGGGTAGTTTCTGGCTGGTCGGGTCCCGGCAGCGTGGTGCGGGTCAGGATCACCGCGGCGACCGACAATAGGGCCAGGCTGACCAGCTCGAGCAGCAACGCGGACGGGGTGTGACGCAGCCGCTCGTCGAAGATGACGACTCCAAGCGCGACGGAGACCAGCGGGTCGACGGCGGTGAACGCCGGCAGGCTGGCGGTCAGCGGGCCGGCCTGGAATGCCAGCTGGTGCAGGAGCAGGCCAGCTGCCCCGACGCCAAGCAGGGCGTACAGCTGCCAGCCGGTCAGCAGGGCCAGCGGCCCGCGGACGAGTAGATCGGTGCAGGTCTTGAGCAGCGCAGCGGTACCCGCGAACGCGATACCGGTCGCTACGCCTAGCAGGGCGGCTGCTGTCCCCGGCCGGGGACTGGTGCCCGCTCCCCTGATGGCTGGCGAGCCGGCCCCGGCCCGGCGGGCCAGCAAGGTGCACGCCAGGGCGGCGGCCGCGGCGAGTACCGCAGCCGCTACCGCCGGTCCCCGGTCGACCGGCTCGGCAACACCGGCAGTCCCGGTCCCCGCGTCGGTACTGGCGGTGAGCAGAAACCCAGCAAGTGCCGCGGTCAGGACCACCCCCCAGACCAGCTCGCCCCGACTGACCCGCCGGCCGGCGAGACGGTGATGCAACGGCAGGGTGAACAGCACCCCGGTCACCAGCAGCGGCTGCACGAACGCCAACGCGCCGGCATGCAGGGCCAGCGCGTGCAGCCCGACACCCGCCACATCCGCAACGAGCCCGGCCAGGTACAGCGGATGGGTCAACGTCGCCGCCAGGAACGCCGCGAGCTGGCGGGGACGCAACCCTTGAGCGTCGGGGGCGCTGCTGGCGCTGCGGGCTTGCAGCACCGTCGAAGCGGCGAAGGAGGCCGCAGCACCCAGACCCGCTGCCACCGCCACCAGGTTGCTCACCCGTGCACCCACCCGTTGGGCGCTCGGGTTCGGTGGCCAGGCCGCGGCTGGGCGTCGCGCTACCCCAAGCCGCCCGGGCCCGCCCGTTCTGCGGCGAGTCCACCGCCGGGTTGACCCGAGACGACAGCGTCGGCGGACAGCAACTTCTCGTCATGGCGTTGGTGTCACCCGACCTCGTGGTGTGCGTCCCCGCCGAAGCCGTCCGCTGCCCACAGCAGCAGCCGCAGCAACAACAGCAGCACCAGCGAGCCGAGCACTACCGTCGCGATCACCGCCGGTAAGGTCCGCTGGCGCAGCACCAGGGCGAGCGACGCCAGCCGGTTGCCGTGACCAGCCTCGGGGTCCGCCAACGGCGGCAGGTCGTACTGCACCGCGGCCAGGTCGCTGCGGGTTCGGGCTGCCCAGACCGCGCCGACCCGCTGGTCGAACTCCTCCAGTGTCAGCCGCCCGTCCGCGTAATGCCGGGACAGCACCTCGCTGGCGGCCTGCCGCTCCCCGTTACCCACTCGTATCGGCCCCGTCGCCGGCGCATCCGATGTTGTCCGGTGACCCACCCTCTTCGTCCCTCTCACACAAATCCCCTTTGGCTCTCGCGCCGCCGCTCGCCGCGTCCCACCATGCTGACAGGGACTGCTTGTCAGCTGCGTGTACCAGTCATGTGAGACAGGACCCGCCCCTTGCCGGCTGCTGCAGCCCACGACTCGGCAATTTCCCCGAAGCAGCGCGGGCGGCCCTTCCCACCCGAGCTGCCGCCGGCGGCGGCTATCGCTGCGGCCGGCGTACACAACCGGCACATCTTGGGCTCACATCGGTCGGCGCAACCTGCAGCGTGCCCCGCACTCGTCTGAGCAAAAAGGACGCCGATGAGAAGGATCAACGAGCGTTTCGGCATAGCTCAACACCAACACCTACAGCCAACCGATGCCGTGCTGGTCGCCGGTGCCGGCGTGCAGACCCCGGCGGACCCAGCCGAGGCGGTGCTGCCATGCAAGGCGGCGGGCACGACCGCCGGCCTCGACGGTGGGGTTCAGGGCACGGCGAAGCCCAGCTGAACCTGCTGAGGGGATGCCTGCCGGGCGCTACACGCATCACAACATCAAACAGCGGCAGCTCGTCGATCGGAGAACCGTGCCAAGCCTGACCAACACCCCTGTCAGGGCGCCAGCCCGGCAGCGCCCTTCCCCCCGGAGGGCGGCACAGCGCCGCCGGCGGCTGCTGGGCCGCCGGGTCGGGGCACTCCTACTGGCCGCCCTGGTGGTGGTGGGCTATTCGATCGGCGGAGCGTTGTTCCGCCGCGGCAACGACACCGTCGCTCAGCGCCTCGCCGAGTGGGGCCGCGACCATCACCTGAACTGGGCGGTGACCCGCCTCGAGCAGGCCCAGTACGACCTGAACGCACCCAAGACCGGCGGGACCCTCGCCGGCGGGATCCCCACCGCCGCCGGCGAGAAGCACACCACCAAGCCGGTGACGGCAGTGCCGCACAGCCCGCTGCCGGCGTCGCTGCAGCCACTGGTCGCCGCCCCGGCGCCTGGTGAAGGCAGCTGGCAGGACGTGGTGTTCGACAAAGGCCTGCCAGCGGTGCGCATCACCTACCTGCGGCCCGACGACGGCCACTCGAGCTACCTCGCCGCTGTGATGTGGCTCGACCCCAAACTGCTGTCCGGACGTTTGCACGAAGGCATCGTCGACCCCGGCGGCACGTGGAACACACCCGACCACATCACCCCGGCGCTGTCCGGCACGGTCGCGGCTGCCATCCCCGGCGGCTTTCGTACCAACCGCGGGCCGGTCGGCAACCGCGGCGGTTACTACGACCAGGGCCGCACCGCCGAGCCGCTCCGCGTCGGAGCCGCCTCGCTGGTCGTCGACGGCGACGGGACGGTCAGCATCGGCCAGTGGGGCCGGGACGTGTCGATGAACCCCTCGGTGCGCAGCGTCCGGCAGAACCTGGACCTGCTCGTCGACGGCGGCACCGTCAACCCCACCTGCTCCAGCGGCAGCACCCCCGTGTGGGGATACGGCGTCGGCAACAGCTCCTACGTCCCCCGCACCGGCATCGGCCAACGCGCCGACGGCGCCCTGGTGTTCGTCAACAGCCCTGTGACCTCGGTGTGCTCCCTGGGACGGCTGCTTGCCCAGGCCGGCGCCGTGCGCGGGATGCAGCTCGACATCAACTACGACTGGAGCATCGGCTACTACTTCACTCACGAAGCCGGCACCGTGCACCCCCACGTCACCCGCGACAACCAGAGCAAGGGCCCCGGGCACTACTTCACTTCCCAGAGCCGCGACTTCGTTGCCTTCTACCTGCGCTGAGCCGCTGCTCGTTCTGCACCCGCGCGATCGCGCGGCCACCCACGTCAGGTGACAACTCGCCGTGCAGCGTGGCGCTGCACCCTCGACCGGAGCTCAGGTGCTTCCTCCTACACGCGGCGCATCTCACCCAGCCCGTGGCAGCGCAGGGCGGTCGGTCTACGGGTTTGTAGGCATAGTCCGGCTGAAGGTCGTCACCCCGCGAGCCGTCACATTGATGACGGCGCTCTTCCGGTAGGAGTAGCTCGATTCCCTCCGCACTACGCCAGACCCACCCTCGCGACCTGCTCCGCCCACGGCTGCGCGGCTGGCTGCACGCCGCAGCGGCACCGGTCAGCCTGGTCGCCGGCGCCGTGCTCATGGCCGTCGCCGACGGCTACCGCACCCCGCTGGCGGTCTACACCGCCACCCTGGTAGCGATGTTCACCACCAGCGCCCTATATCACCGGGGACACTGGTCAGCAGCCGGCCGGAGGCTGTGGAAACGGCTCGACCACTCGATGATCTTCCTCGCTATCGCCGGTGGCTACACCGCCTACTGCGCGATCGCGCTACCGCCCTCGCTTGCGATCACGATCCTTGGCATCGTCTGGGCTGGCGCGCTCGCCGGCGTCGGTCTGCAGCTGGCCTGGGCTGCCGCTCCCCGGTGGCTCAGCGCCCCCTCCTACGCCGCCCTCGGCCTGGTCGCCGTCTTCGTGCTGCCCGAGCTGCTGCGCCACGGCGGGCCGGTAGCCGTGGCTCTCCTCTGCGCCGGCGGCGCGGTGTACCTGCTCGGCGCCGGCGCCTACGCCGCCCGCTGGCCCAACCCGTTCCCGTTGAGCTTCGGCTACCACGAGGTCTTCCATGCCTGCACGCTCGTCGCCGCCGTCTGCCACTACGCCGGCTTGTGGTTGCTGTACTCCTAGCCCACAACGACAACGACTGCTCGCCAGCTGGCAGCCCGAGCGCCTGCCGCGCCGGACAGCCGTTCCAGGTGTTCACGTCTCCCGGCCGGTGCCGAGCCCCCGCTACCACCGTGGGCGGCTCGTTCGCCGCCGGATGACGCGGCTGTGCTCACGGGAAGCGAAAGGATCAGGTGTTGGTGCGAAGGGAGGACGCTGATGGCCAGCACGGCAAGTGAGCGCACCGAGGCCGACTTGGACAAGAGGCCGCCGCTGAAACTCGCCGGCAGGCACGATGCGGTAGCGGCCTGGACGGGTCGAATCGTAACGCTGGCGGCTATCTGGTCCTTGACCAGTATTCCGCTTCGCGGCTTCGCGTGGCCGGACTGGGTCGACAGCGCTTTCGGTGTGCTGAACCTGCCGGCTGAGCCGAGCGTATTCGTCGTCGTGTTGATGTTCATCGTCGGCAGCGCGCTACGCCGGCGGCTACGAGCCGCCATGATTGCGGTTCTGGTCTTCGAGACGGTCAGCGTGGTGTTGCAAACCCTGCTGCTCGTCGCTGACGCTGTGCCGCGGGCCGGCCTGCCCTTGCAGGGCGGCCTTGAGATCGGCCCTGGCCAGACACTCCTGCTGGTGCTCTCCACCGTCACCGGAGTGGTTGTAGCGGTGCCGCTGTGGCTTTCCCGGCGAGCGTTTCCAGCGCGGCTGGACGCAGGGTCCCGGCTGCTGTCCATCGGAGTGCTGGCAGTCGGGCTGGCGGGCTCGGCGACTGTCACCGTGCTGTTGACGCAGGCGTTCCCCCGCGACCTGCACGGCACAGAACGGACCCGCTGGGCGCTTCGCGCCACGTTCGGCGCGGCGTACCGGTCCAGTGCCGCGGGCCTGCACGGTCACCATGGGTATCACTGGTTGACGAGCCTTGCTGGGGTGTTGTCAGCGCTCGCGCTGCTGAGCGCGCTAGTGGTGTTCCTGCGGTCGGCGCGGGCCAGGCAGTTCTTGAGCGCTCCCGATGAGCTGGCGCTGCGCAGGCTGATCCTGGAAAGCGGCGAGCGTGACTCACTGGCGTACTTTGCGACCCGGCGGGACAAGGCCGTCGTCTTCTCACCCGGCGGCCGAGCTGCCGTCACCTATCGCGTACTCGCCTCGGTAAGCCTGGCCAGCGCGGACCCCGTCGGCCACCCGGCCGGCTGGCCGGGCGCGATCGCCGCCTGGTTGGACGACGCTCGGGAACACGGGTGGTTTCCCGCCGTGTTATCAGCCAGTGAGGAAGGCGCCAACGCCTACGTCAAGGCCGGACTGAAGGCCATCGCCCTCGGCGACGAGGCGATCGTCGAGGTCAACGGCTTCTCCCTCGCTGGCCGCACGATGCGCCCCGTTCGCCAAGCGGTCAGCCGCGTGCTGCGCGCCGGCTACACCGTCCAGGTGCGCCGGCACGGGGACATCGCCGAGCACGAACTCGCCCAACTGCAGCAGTACGCCCACGCCTGGCGAGGAGACGCCACCGAGCGGGGTTTCTCGATGGCGCT
>JAABVA010004997.1_pt1 | contig 12139 bp, 14 predicted proteins | sample 5560331 | NCBI WGS metagenome assembly JAABVA01 (sample SAMN12812661, study PRJNA571458) | rock metagenome | isolation source: Antarctica rocks | place: Antarctica: Victoria Land, Mt New Zealand sud | collected 2016-01-07
GCCGAAGCACTGCTCTTCGGGCCGATGCTCCCGCCGCGATACCGCCTCGACGGTCCGGGAGCGCTGCCCGACGCCGCCGCCCTGCTCGTCGACCAGTTGGCCGCCACGCCGCGCGCCCCGATCGCGGTTGACGATCTCGCCGCTCTACCCGAACTGGGTCTCGCCGACCTGACCGGACTGATCGGGCTCTAGTCATTTGCCTCGAGTCCACGCCGGACGAATTGGTGAGCGCGGTTCCTCGACGGCGACCAGCAGCAGAAGAAGGAGGGCTATGCGACGAATGTGTACCAGGCGGCGGGGGTGCTCAACGCCGGCGGCGCGGCGCCGGAGTGGCTGGACGGGGTGATCGACCGTCGGATGCGGCGGTGGCCCGGGTGGATGCGGCGCCGACCTTCAAAGTCCTTGTCACCGCGCAGCCTTTCCTTCGGAGAGCGGGTCGCCGCACCGGGGGAACAGGATGGCGTGCACATTGGGAGTGTCCATGTTCTCCTTCGTCGCGTACACGGCGCCGGTGTCGACACTCTTCGGCTGGGCATTGTCACGGATCTCCGCCACCACGTCCGCGACACCCTGATAGCCCATCCGGAACGGGTTCTGCGCCACCAGAGCGGACACGATGCCGAGCCGCAGGCTGTCGATCTCGTCGGGGGAGGCGTCCCAGCCGACCACGGCGACCTTGTGCGCCTTGCCCACCCGCCTCAGCGCCTCGACCGCGCCGACCACGCCCGACTCGTTCGCCGCAAAGATCCCAGCCAGGTTCGGATGCGCGGTGAGGATGTTCTCGGTCACGGCGAGCCCCACGTTGGCGTCGCTCTGGCTCGACTGGGTCGCGACGAGCTTCAGTTCGGGGTGACGCTTGAGACCTTTCTTGAACCCCTGCTCGCGCTGGGTGTCTGTCTGCGACCCCTGATGGAACCGGACGAAAGCGATGTCACCTCCCTTGGGCCCGATGGCCTGGGCAAGCAGGTCGGCCACCTTCGTCGCCGCGGCGACGTTGTCGGTCGCGACAACTGGCACCTGCGGCGGCTGCGGCGTGGTGCCAGAGTCGACATTGACGACCTTCAGGCCGCCGTTGACGGCGGTCTGACTGACCTCGGCGAGTGCCTGGGCGTCCGTCGCCGCATACACGAGGCCGTTAAGGCCCCGCGCAGAGTAGTTCTGCAGCATGTTGATCTGGCCGACGATGTCGGCTTCGTCGGTGACCCCATTCCAGGTGATCTTCACGTCCGGCAGCTGACTCGCCGCACAGTCGGCGCCTTGATGCACCTGCTCCCAGAACTGCAGGCCGACGGACTTAGGGACGACCGCGAGATGGATGGTCCGCCCCGGCGCCGGCGCGATCTTCTCCTGATGCAACTTCACGATCCCGCAGGCCGGCACCAGCATGGTGGTCAGTGTCGCCAGCGCCGCTAGTCCCGCCACCGTTGTCGCCGGCCGTCTCGACGTCCGCATCCTTGTCCTCTTTCCGCATCGTCTGAGCCCCTGCGGACAGCCGCCGGCGGCGGAGCTGGTCCCAGTAGACGGCGAGCCAGATGATCACACCGATGATCACCTCTTGGTAGTACTGAGTGATGTTGAGCAGCACCGAACCGTTACGGATCAGGCCGATGAGAAAGGCGCCGATCAGCGTTCCCGCGACAGTGCCCTGGCCGCCGAACAGGCTCGCTCCGCCGATGACTGCGGCCGCGATGACATCGAGCTCGAGTCCGATAGCCGAGTTGGGCTGGCCAGAATGCACGCGAGACGACAGGATCATGCCGCCGAAGCCGGCGAGTGCACCGCAAATGATGTACACGTACATCTGGTAAAGGCGTACCGGAATGCCGGAGAACCGCGCCGCGTCCTTGTTGGACCCCATCGCGTAGGAGTACCGGCCGAGTCTCGTGCGAGTGAGCACGAGATGACCGAGCACCGCGACAATGACGAGGTAGATGATCGGCAGCGGCACCGGGCCGATCTCGCCCTCCCCGACAAGTCGGAAATTGTCCGGCGCGCCGTAGACCGCCACCGCCCCGCTGACGATGAAAGCAAGCCCGCGAGCCACGCCGAACATGCCGAGCGTGGCGATGAAGGGCGCCAGTTGACCGCGAGAGACCAGCAGGCCGTTGACGAGCCCCGCAACCGCGCCCACCGCGACGCCCACGAGCACCCCGACAAAGACCGGGAGGCCCCCTTGCGACATCGCCATCACACCCAGCACGCCGGAGAGTGCGGCCACGGAGCCCACGGAGAGGTCGATGCCGGCCGTGAGGATGACGAGCGTCTCGCCCACCGCGACCAGTGCGATGACCGACGACTGGACTCCGACGTTGAACAGGTTGCCCGCGGACAGGAAGTAGGGGGACGCGAAGCTCAGGTAGATGAACACGACGATGAGAGCGCCGGCGGCGGTGAGCTGCGACACGATCTCCGAGAACCGGTCCCGCACCGTATCCGGTACACGCAGTCCGCCTCGCCCTGTTGCCTGGGCAGTGCTCATGCGGCTTCCCCCTTGGCGATGCCGGTAGCGAGAGCGATGATGCGCTCCTGCGAGAAATCTTCTCGAGCGAACTCGCCCGCAATCCGGCCGTCCCGGATCACCAGGATGCGGTCACACATGTTCAGCAGCTCGGGTAAGTAGGAACTGATCAGCACGATGCCGCGCCCGGCGGCGGCCAGTTCACCGATGAGCCGGAACATCTCCGCCTTGTTTCCGACGTCGATACCACGCGCCGGCTCGTCGAAGAACATCACTCGGGGGTCGGTCTCCAGCCATTTGGCCACGACGACCTTCTGCTGGTTCCCACCGGAAAGTGCCTCGACCCGCCGCCTCATGGACGGTGCGCGGATGTCGAGCTCGTCGGTGCGCTTCTTCGCGGTTCGACGTTCGGAGGGAAGGTCGATGAACGGTCCCCGCTTGGGGATCCGGGCGAGCGTCACGTTCTGATCGATGCCCAGCAGCATCGCGAGCCCCTCGCGTTTGCGGTCTTCGGTGAGGTAGCCGATTCCGGCGCGAATGGCATCCCGCGGCGACGTGATGTGCAGCTCGTGACCATCGAGCACGACCCGGCCGGCGTCCATCCGATCCGCACCAAAGATGGCCCGCGCGAGTTCGGTGCGCCCCGCTCCGACCAGACCCGCGAACCCCAGGATCTCCCCGGAGCGCAGCGTGAATGAGCAGTTGGTGAGGACGCCCTTGCGGGTGACCCCCTCCACCTGCAACAGCGGCTCGCCGACCTGGGAGGCCGGCTTCGGGTAGAGGTTCTCGATCTCGCGACCGACCATCAGCCGCACGATCGTCGACTCGTCGGCATCCTCCTTGCCAAGGGTCTGGACCACCGCCCCATCTCGCATGATGGTGATGCGGTCGGCGATCCGAAGGATCTCGTCCAGCCGGTGCGAGATGAAGACGATGGCGATGCCTTGGGATGTGAGGTCGTCCACGACCGCGAACAGCTCGTCGATTTCGTGGTCGGTGAGCGTCGCGGTGGGCTCGTCCATGATGAGCAGCCGGGCGTCGATGGCCAGTGCCTTTGCGATCTCGACCCGTTGTTGCGCCGCGACGGACAGGGTGCCGACCTTGCGGGAGGGGTCGATGTCGAGACCGACCCGTTCGAGCAGCTGGCGCGCGGAACGCTTCTCGCTGCCGCGCACGATCAGCCCGAGCCGGGAGGACTCCCGGCCGAGGGAGAGGTTCTCGGCGACCGACAGGTGCGGCGCAAGCGCGAACTCCTGATGCACCATGGCGATACCGACCCGCTGCGCGTGCCGTGGTCCGTGGAAGTCCACCAGCTTCCCGTCGATGCGGACCTCGCCCGCGTCCGGCTTCTCCACCTGCGCGACGAGCTTCATCAGGGTCGACTTCCCGGCGCCGTTCTCACCGGCGACGACATGGACCTCGCCGGGGAACAGGTCGAGGTCGACCACCCGCACGGCCCGCACGCCGGGAAAGCTCTTCGAGATCCCACGTATCTCGACGATGGGCGCCGCGGGACCAGACTCGGCGCCGGCACCGTCGGAGCGACCGCTGTCGCGGACCTGCTTCATGCCGCCTCCCGGGAGGGGACAACCGCCGAAACGTTGGCTAAGACGAGACCTCGCGGCGGATCATCGCTGTTTGCGGAGCTTCACGCAACGTCTCTCTGGGCATCTTCTGCATCTCGCTGGTTCGGCGAGGGCGGCGGGCGAAAGGGAGGCGACAGTGTCGGTGCTAGTCGTGGGGTCGATCAACCAGGACTACACAGTGACCGTCGCTCGTCGGCCGGCGGCGGGTGAGACCGTCAGTGGCGCCGACTTCACCACCGCCGCTGGTGGAAAAGGCGGCAACCAGGCGGCCGCGGCTGCCCGGCTCGGCGGCGATGTCCGCCTGCTGGCCCGGCTCGGCGCCGACGTCGAGGGGGAACGGATGCGCGCGGCGCTCGAGGACAGCGGGGTGGACGTGTCCGCCGTGCAGACAGTCGACGACGTCCGGACCGGCGCGGCCTTCATCACTGTCACCCCGGACGGCGAGAACACCATCGTGGTCGCACCGGGCGCCAACTCCGCGGTGACAGCCGCGGACGTCGAGGCGGCCACCCACCTCATCACCGCCGCGACCGTGCTCGTGCTGCAGCTCGAGATCCCCGTCGAGACGGTGGTGCGGGCGGTCGAACTCGCCCCGGCAGACACCCGAGTCCTGCTCAACCTTGCGCCCGCCGCCGACGTGCCGCGTGTGCTACTCGAACGCGCCGACCCGCTGGTGGTCAACCTTAGCGAGGCCGGCTTCCTGCTCGACCGGTCCATCGACGGCCTGGAGTCCGCCCTGACGGCGGCCGATGACCTACTCCATCTCGGCCCACGTTCCGTCGTACTGACCCTCGGTCCCGACGGGGCGCTGCTCGCTACAGGCGGCCCGGTCGAGCACGCCTCCGCACCACAGGTCACGGTCGTCGACTCCACCGGAGCCGGGGATGCGTTCGTCGGGGCGGTAGCGGTACGTCTCGCCGAGGGTGCCGATCTACGCGAGGCGGTGCAACTGGGCGTACGCGCTGGGGCGGGGGCCGCAGCCTCCGCCGGAGCCCGCGCGGTACCCGCCCGGGAGGATCTTCCGTAGGAGGCCGAGCTCGTTGCTAGAGATTGACCTCGCCGCACAGGTGCACCTGCACGCCGAGCTGGGAGAACATGGCCGCCTTGGCCACCAGCGCGTGGTCGGCGGTCTCGGCGTCAGGGGCGTACACCACGTTGACATGGTTGGCCTTGTGGCGGGCCATCATCTGGTCCCGGCCGACGCCGTGTAGGACTGCGTGCATGATCGGCCACTGCGGGGTGGTGGCGTTTAGCCGGCGTTCGGTCTCCTGCTCGGGAAGGGAGACGACTGTGCCGCGACCCAGGTCGAGGTGCAGTGCGCCGTCCATGATGAACACCCGGGACCAGACGATTTCACCTGGCTTCGACACTCCGCTCAGGGTGCCGCCGCCCAGGGGGAAGTACATCGGCGGCTGGCGTTTGCTGTAGGACTTGTCGTAGCCGCCGTTGTGGGAAGCCGGCACCGATCCAGAGATCTCGAAGACCCAGACGAAGTCGTCGCCGTACTGCTCCCCCCAGCGGATGTCGTGCAGCGTGGTGGCCGGGTCGAGTCCCATCGCTGTCCACAGCCGGTTGGTGACCAGCGAATCAACGGCGACACCTTCGTCGACCTCGTTGAAGTGCGGCAGCGCGGCACCGGCGTACAGCTCCCGCGCCCGGTCCCGGCTGTGCACCGGCGGGCGCCACACGTTGTTCATGAGACCCTCGGGCAGATCACTGGCGGGTACGGTGTCCTTCAGGCCCTGCTGGTACTGGATACCGACGGCATCGAGGCCGAAGTCGTCGGCGATCCGCAGCGTCGCGATGTACATCTTGAACTGGCTGTGCAACTGGGCGTCAGTCAGCTCGGTGGCCTCGTCGGCGCCGGTGTGGAAGGTCAGCCCGGCGTCGTCGAGCCAGCTCCGGACCGCGTCGGCCTCCTCGCCGCTGACGTGATTCATCTCGTTGACCAGCGCGCTCTGCGACAGGCGTTCCTTGTAGATGCCAAGCGCGTTGATCAGCTCGTCATCGAAAATGGCGTTGTACATCCCCATGCATCCTTCGTCGAAGACACCGACGATGGCCTTCTCGGTGGAAAGCTGGGTGGCCAGGGCCCTGCCGAGGTCAACTTCCCGGTTTGCCGGCAGCGGCGGAAGGTCCCGCACGTGACTCTCGTCGTGGATCAGCTCCCCGGTCTCGAGCCAGGTCCTGAGGCAGTCGACGGCCCATTTGTCGGTGAAGTCCTTGCTCCACAGCGCCGAGTGCTTCTTTCCGGCCTTGGTGAGGCTGCCGGTAAGGTTCAGCAGGCCGACCAGACCGGGAAACTGCCCTTCCCAGTTGGCCACGACCAGGATCGGGCCTTGGTGGTTGCGCAGACCGGCGAGCACGTGGTGGCTGTACTGCCACACGGCCTCCGCAACGATCAGCGGCGCGTCGACGGGGAGCGCCTTGAAAACGTTGATCCCCGCGCGTTGGCTGTCGATGAAGCCGTGCCCCTTGGCCTCATCGACGGCATGGCCGCGTTGAACCTGCCAGCCGAGAGAGGTCACAGCCGCGGACAGGTCGGCCTCGAGCTTGCGCTGGGTCGGCCAGCAGGTCACATTCGCGCTCAGACGCAGGTCCCCACTTGTCACCGTGTAGACGGTCTTGTCCGCGGCCGTCGCCGGGGCGTCCGGCACAGGCATGGAGTAGCTGGTCATCCGTCGCCTCCCTGTTTCGATGGTTTCCGTCCGGGTGTCGGCTGCTCTAGCCGTCGGCGTCCTGCTGCGCGGCAAGGGTGTGGGCGATCGTCCTGGTGCTGGTGTAGAGCTCACGGTAAGCCGCATAGCGCTCGTTGTACGTCTCGGCAAGCTCCGGCCGCGGCTCCCGGGACTCCTTGATCGGGTTCCAAGCATCGATCCGCGATTCGCCGACCGTCTGCGCCGCCAGGAACGCGGCGCCGTAGCTGGCCCCGATCGTCTGCGACGGGATCTCCTGAATGCGTCCGGTGATGTCGGAGACGATCTGGGTCCACAATGTCCCCTGGGCGCCCCCACCGACAGCCACGACACGGCGGACGTCGCCTCCCGCAGATTCAATGGCCTCGATGTTGTGCCGCACGGCGAATCCGGTTGCCTCGAGCGCTGCCCGGTAAAGGTCGCCGCGGGTGTGCGAGAGGGTGAGGCCGGCGATGACGCCCCGTGCCTGCGGATCCATCAGCGGGGTGCGCTCACCCGCGAAGTAGGGCAGCATGAGCAAGCCGTTGGCGCCGGGCCCCGAGCTCCCCGCGAGACGCATCAGCTCGGCGTAGTCCGAGCATCCGAACAGATCGCGGAGCCAGCTCGTGATCGCGCCCGAAGTGGCCATCCCGCCGGCGAGGTTGCGGGTGTCGGGCAGGGCGCCCACGGTTCCCCAGAGCGTTGGGCTCGACAGGCGGTCCTGGACCGTGTTCACAAGAAACATCGTGGTGCCGTACATCAGCATCAAGTCGCCGACGCCTTGAGCGCCGACGCTGATCGCCTCAGACCACGCGTCGATCGTGCCAGTTGTCACCGGGATGCCGGCGGGAAGCCCGGTCGTGGCCGCGGCGCGGGCCGTGACAGTTCCGGCGACCTCACCCGGCCAGCGCAAGGGCGGCAGCGGCAGACTCGGCGCGACGCGGTCCACCCAAGGCTGATACCACTCGCGCCTTTCGGTGTCGTACAAGGGCGTGCACTGGCTGGCCGAGTGCTGGTCCAGGAGGTACTCGTCGGTGAGGTTGTACACCAGCCAGGAGCTGGGCATGAAAAGGTGCCGTGCCCGCCCGAAAAGCTCGGGTTCGTTGTCGGCCACCCAGGCGATCTTCGCGCCGGCCGCCTGCGTCGACAGCGCCGAGCCGCATCGGTGCAAGATCTCGTCCTGGCCGAGCTGGGCGTTAAGCCGGCTGATCTGGGCGGTCGCGCGCGTGTCGATGCCGTAGAGGATCGCTGGCCGTAGCGGAGCGCCGGCCTCGTCGGCAAGCAGTACGCATGGTCCCATGCCGCTAACGCCCACGGCGAGCACCTCGGTGTCGCCGGGAGCCAGGAGCTCCTCGCTGATGGTGACGAGTTCCCGCCACCAGATGCCGCCGTCCATCTCGACCCAGCCGGGGCGCGGGCGGTCGACCGCGTGTTCACGGGTAGCGCTACGGAGCACGTGGCCCTGGAGGTCCGCGAGCACGCCCTTGCTGCTCGACGTCCCGATGTCAACGCCGATGACTGCTGGCACCATCATCGGCTCACTATCACCAGCCTCGACATTCGGTGGAGAGCTCTTGAATCGCCCGCGGGAAGGGGGCAATCGAACTCGGTTGTCCTCGCGGGCGCGTCCTTTCCCGCCGAGGACGCACAGGGGTGGACCGGGTAGATCCGGTCGCTGGCGAGCTCATAGCCACTCCTCGGGCGCTCATCTGAACGACGCCCGCCGGTCGCCGGGAGACTGACGGTAGGAGGGAGTCAAGCCGACCAGGTGGGGACGCGCAAGGCTTGGCGAGCGCTCGCGACCGCCGACCTAGAGCGCCAACTCGCCGGCTACGGCCACCTCGCCGCCGCCCGCGCCGACTTCCTTGTCCGCTGGGCCGCTCCGCCGGCCCCCCGGAGGGCCTATGAGGAAGCGCTGCTGCTCACCGAGAACACTGTGAGTGTGGTGGTGGCACGGCACGGCTGGTCCGGCAGGCTGGTGCCGGCAGCACGAGGTGACTCTCGAGAACACTGGCGGCCCAACCCCGTCCCAGCAGAGGTTTTGCAGAAGATCGTCAAGGTTGTGTCGTGCGGCGTGTGAAAACGGCTGTTGCCGGCCAGGCGTGCCACGATCTGGCAGCAATAGCCCCCTCGTGCGTGGCTCGCGCGATTGGGGACCGGCGCCCAATCAAAGGACCAGCCATGAATCGAGCAGAGCTCGTCGGTGCTGTCAGCGGCGCTACGGCGCTGCCGCGGGAGCAAGTCGACGCCACCCTGCGCGCAGTACTGGATCAGATCGTGGCGGCCACTGCAGCGGGACAGAAGACCACCCTCACCGGGTTTCGGAAGCTTCCAGCCTATGGACCGGTCGGCGCGGGCCGGTCGTAACCCGGCCACCGGAGAAGCACTGCAAATCGCGGCGAGCCGGGGCGTGAGCTTCAAGGCGGGAGCCACGCTCAAGGCGCTAGTCTCTGCTTCCCCTCCAGCCGCGAAGAAGAAGAGCGGGCCGGCGGCGAAGGCTGCAACAGCGTCGACGCCAGCCGCCGCCAAGAAAGCGGCCGCCAAGAAGGCCGCGGCCGGCACCAAGCCAGCAGCCAAGAAGAAGTCGTCCGCCACCAAGTAGCGACTGGGCTGTCTGGTCCGGTCGTCGGGCGCCGTGGCCGTTGGTTGACAGTGACTCCGTCGAACTGGCCGCCAACCCTGTGAAAAAGCTCGCTTGGTTGCCTGGACCTGAGACAACTGCCCGTGAACGAGCCCCAGCGGGTGCTGGGCCGTGTCCGAGACTTCCAGGCGCTGCCGGGAACCGTCCTGCCTGCCCTGACCGGCATTTTTATGGTGCCTGCAGGCCTTCTGCTGCGTGGCACAGCTGTCACTGGTCGTACGGCCGCTTCGATCCGCACACTCATCGGACTGTGGCTGTGTCCGCAAGCGACGGAGGTTCAGATGACGCTCCCCACCGCCCGCTCCCCCGCCTGACCCGCTGCTACCTGACCCGGTCACCCCGGTCGAGCCGCCTTGGCCACCGCGCGGCCCATCGCCGACCGACCCCGACCCGGTCCCACCGCTGTAGGCGCCCCGCTGCTGCAAGTCAGCGCGTCCTGCGGGTTGCTCTACCGGTGCTGGCCAACGCTGCGCGGCTGGCATGGCGGTGTGGCGGTGCCGCTGCGTGCGGCCGAGGCGCCGGCGGCTGCCCTTGCGGTTGAGGTGGCTAGCGGGGCGGGGGAGCCGGCGCGGGCCAGTTGCGCGGCGCCCGGCGCCGTGCTGGGTGCGGCATCGGCGCCCTGGCCGCGGTCGAGGTCGCCGCGGCGGTCCCGCCGAGAGGGTCGCCCGGTGGCATCAGCGTCTTGGCTGACCGCGTCGACGACGGCGCTGGTGACCTGCGAGGGTTCGAGCCCGAGGTGCCGGGCGACCCGCAGGACCTGCCGGCCGACGTGCTCGGGTGGGAAGGTGGCGATGAGCTGGGCGGCGTCGCGGGCGGCGCCGATCTGCCCTTCGGCCCAGGGCAGCCGGTCGGCCCAGCCGGCCAGCCGCTCGTCGATGACAAGGTCCGCCAGGGGCTCGGCGGTGTCTAGCACGGCGCGGAGCGCGTCCGGCCCGTGGTGCTGGGCGAGGCTGGCCGGGTCCTGCCCGTCGGGCAGGGCGGCGGCAGCAGGCCAGGCGCCGGCGGCGCGCAGCAGGCCGTGGGAGCGCAGCGTAGCTTCGCGGCCCGCCGGGTCGGCGTCGAACGCGACAATCACCCCGCGTTCCGTGAGCGGCCCGGCGGCGGTCTCGAGGGCGGTGACCTGGCCGGCGCTCAGCGCGGTACCTGAGGGTGCGACGCCGGCGTAGCGGCCGCCGCCGGCGCGCGACGACGGGCTGCTCGTGCGGGAGCGGCACAGGGAGCGCAACCCTGGGCAGATCACCGGGTACGCGGTGGCGCTGCCCGAGTCGGTTGATCCGGGCGGACAGCCGATCTACTTCGGCGGTGGGAAGCTCGCCGCCGACCTCACCCTGCCCAAGCTGCGCCGCCGCTGGGAGCTGGCCGAGCCTGCCGGCAACGCCACCACGAGCGCCGCCGGCGGCGCCGCGGCCGGGCAGCGCGGGCAGGCAGCCGGCGCAACCTCTTCAGCGTCTTTGACAACCGGTGGAGCGGCCAACCAGGACCGGCACCGGCTCACCGGCGAGGAGCGGGCCCGGATCTGGGAGCAGGCGAGCGCGGCGGCGGCCCGCGCCACCGAACAGGTCCGCGCCGCCGCGGGCACCGACCCGCGGGCTGCGGGCGACGCCGCGTGGGCCGCATCGGACTTCCTGGCCTCCGCGGCCCGGGTAGTCGAGGGCCGCCGCGGCGGGCCGCTGACCGCCGCCGCCGGGCAGTACGACCGCGCGGCACGCGAGCTGTGGGGACGGCTACCTGCACCGTCGCAAGCCGGGCAGGGGCTAAGGGCGGCATCGGTGCTGCTGGCCTCCGCGCGGTTCGTCGGCCGGGGCGAGAACACCCAGCTGCTCGCGCTGCTCGCCCAGCTGGCCGCACTGTCCGACGCCGTGACCCGGCTGCGGGAGAACCAGGACCGGGCCGCGCAAGCCGCCGCGGCCCGCAGTGCGGCCGAGCAGCTGCGACTGACCAGCGCCCAGCGGACCAGCCTGCAGCCCGGCCCGCCGGCTACGACCGTGACCCGCACCCGCCGGCCGGGGCTGTCCTTCGACGTCGGCCGGGCGCGGCCCGGGCCGGCGCAGGGCCCGGCCGGTCCGCACCGCGGACCCCGTCGGTAGGCACTCGGGCAGCCAGCCCGCGCACACCGATGTCGTGTCGACCGATCGAACCTGGCCGCTCGTTGCGGGGAAAGAGGCGACTGTTTCTGCGGCTCGTGGGTCGCGTCGTCGTCAGGATATACTGACGGGGTGGAGCTGTGGGAGGCGCCGGTCGCAGCCAGCGCCTACCGCCACGGCGTCACCGAAGACGACATCCGCCACGTCCTGCGCAACCTGGTCGCCGTCGCCGCTGACCCTGGTGACGACGACGTCACCCTGTTCCTCGGTCCCGACCGAGCCGCCAACCTGATCGAGGTGGGAATGCTAGCCACCGACGATGGCCCTGTGATCATTCACGCTATGGCCGCCCGCGGCCGCCGTTTCCGAACCTCCAAGGAGTGACTATGGCTCGAACCGTTGCCGAGAAGGAGCGGGTCGCCGACGAAATCGCCGAGCGGCTCGCCAACCAGAAGCAGCATCCGGCATGGCGTGATGCTGAACCACTGAACCGGATCGCTGATGCCTTCCGCCACTCTGTAGCCGCTGAGGCAGAACTCGCCGAAGCCGTGAGCGCCGCCCGGGCAGCCGGCCACTCCTGGGCCGCGGTCGCCGCGATGCTGGGCGTGTCCAAGCAGACTGCCCAGGCCCGCTACGGTCGTTGAGCCGCCCCGGCTCCGCACCCGCTCCGGCTGCGTGACCCCCCTCGTCGATCA
>JAABVA010004998.1_pt1 | contig 12136 bp, 22 predicted proteins | sample 5560331 | NCBI WGS metagenome assembly JAABVA01 (sample SAMN12812661, study PRJNA571458) | rock metagenome | isolation source: Antarctica rocks | place: Antarctica: Victoria Land, Mt New Zealand sud | collected 2016-01-07
GTCATGTGAGAAGCTGTCACATGTCAGCAACTACAACCAAGTTATGCAGCGCTGGCCCACACCATGATGTCATGTGTTTGAAGGAATGCATTTATTCCAGGCTTTCCTGTGTCCCATTTACATCAGAGAGCATCTCGCCTAGCTGCTGTCTGACACAAACCCACAGGTGCACAAATTTCATGCAAACAAGCCAAAACACCTGGTCAAACACGAGTGCGGTACAGACTGCATGCTTCCTGCTGTTTGTGCCAAGAAGCAGCATGCTCATCAAATGACAACTGACGACTTGGATGATGACTCAGATGACAGCTCATCAAATTTTGCCCCACCTCCAGCATCTCAGCTTCAGGGTCCAGAACAATGTCCCTCTGGGCTAAGAGGCGAATGTCAACCACCTCCTTCTTCAGTGTATCTGCATCCCTCTCCAGCTCGGCCTGCATGTACATATGAAACCGCATACACCAATCAGCAGCTCAGCCTCAGAGCACTACAGACACCACTCTGCCACACAGAGCACAATGACGCTGCGCTGTTGTGCGACCAGATGTGGTGGGTCGCATTGAACACATAAGCAGACAGAGGCTTCTGCTCTGCAATGTATCATGTGACTAGCACGAAGCATGCTGCAGAGCTCAGGTGGGTGGATGGCACAGGCTGACCAGTATGCACATCAGCAGCCTGTCCCACCTTGAACTTCTGGATGTACAGCTCTTTGTTGGCCTCAGCCGAGTAGACTGCATCTTGCATGAGCAGCACGTCGCCCTCCATGGTCTTGTAGGCAGCAAACTCCATTGGCGGGACTGCAATGCTCAATTCTTGCAGCAGCTCATAGTGAGCTTGCACCTGCCAGTACAGTCAGAATGCATTCTGTCACAGGGCTGATTGGACGAGCGTGCCAAACTGCCAAGATGTGCAAACTGTAGACAAGCTTTGAAGGGGTTGTGATAGCACAGGGTGCAGGGCTTGATCGCAGAGCAAGACCATGCGACAACTTGTCACCACTTACAGCAGTTCAACACCCTGAGAGACGGACTTTCTGCTGTCGCAATAAACCACTTGGAGTGTATGTGGTGAAACTGCTTTGACCTTGTTGGTTCACTTATAGCGGTGGTTACATGATACTTGATAAACTGTTAGACAAGCAGTTTTGCTATTTGTTCAGAGGCTGCCATGCTTACATGATCATAGGCTTCATCTAAACCATGCCGGCGTTTCTCCAGGTTTTCCAGGAAACCCAGCAGGTCAGCAAAGTCCTCAGGGCTGGCAGGCGCTGCTGCCAACTTTCTGGTGGCCTCGTGTATCTGCAGCCATACCAGTAGTGCTTCTCTCTCACCTTACTTGCCCTGTTTACCTTGGCACTGACTTACTGACCTATTTGACATTGACTAACTGACCTGCCTGGTGTTACCTAATGCATGTTACCATACCATACATGCCAGGTAAAGAATACAAGCTACAGCCTGGACTCTGTGCGCCCCAGATAGGTTACTGCTCAGAAAGCTTGCAAGAAAAGTGTATGCGTTATGGGTGTGTTGCAGGATGAACACTCCGTTCCAGTGACCTGCTGGTGCTACCATGCAAGCAGCTGTTCTGGATATTGTCTTGAACAGGGATTGATTGCTTGCAGCTGAAAGGCCTAACCCGTACCTCATGGATGAACACTTGGTAGACTTCACAAGCCAACTGAGGCAGAAGCTCGTGGATGAGGTCCAGGCAGCGCTGTGGCGATGGCAACAACTCCACAATCAACTCCTGCAGCAGCATACCCGATGCTGCTTCTTTGACACTGATACATGATGGTCCAGCTGCATGAATCAGCAAGATACGCTGCCTATGTGAGTGCAACTGCTAAAACACCAAAGCTGTGTCGACATGCGACGGTGGGGCACCCACACCTCACAACATTCAATCGCTCTGTTCATCTCCAGCACATGTTACAGCTGACATTCCTGCACCGTGTTGCCCGTGAGCACTCCACAAATACAAGCAGAGGTACTACTGTTTTGCAATGCTGTCCACGAAGTCCTTCTGCTGACACAGACACGCCACCAGCTTGAAAACATAGGTCACCCAGCACACGCAGTATGGAAAATTGTTGCAGGATCTGTGCTCATACATATTTTGCAGCAGTGAGTCACAGCAAAGAGCGTGCAGCTGGGGACAGGTTTCAGCAAACCTGTAGGTTGACCCGAACAATGCCACAGTCTACTGTGGCGGCCAGGTCCTTGATCTGTTGCTGCTGTGCCAGGTATCGGCTGACATCCTGCCTGAAACTATCCAGAGTTCGCTTGCAACCCTGCACCTCATCCCGCATGCCTTGAATGGAAAGCTGCCTGTTGGTCACCACGAGGTCCCTGCAAGCATTGCACCATTGTCAGGCTTTAGCCATGAGCTGCTGCGATCTAAGTGCAGGTTGCTGGTGAGCTTGGTTGACAGCACACGGCCATCATGCTATGAAGGCGCTGTGCCATACTCTGACTGGCACACAACACAGCAAGGGAACAACATCTAGACTGGATGATCACAGGCTCACTCATTGCTCCTGCTGTGCTGTATTCACAATGCATAAGCTCGATGTAGCCTTGATCCATGCAGCAATGCTGACTCTTATACTAGATTTGGCGTGCTTGTTTATGCAGCGCCGCATACAACGTTTTGAGCATGCTTGTCTATCATAATGCAGCAATGCTTACCTCAGGTTGAGCATGCTTTCTCTGCATTCTTCTGCAGGGTTGAAGGCAGCTCTGGCAGCCTCCTGAGTCTCAAGGGTGAGATGTGCCTGGGGCTCCTCATCTGCCAGCTGCAGCAACCCCCTCACCCCAACCTCAGGCCTGCCCCCGAGCCCAGCCTCGACATGCTCCTGCCAAGTCACATGCTGCGTACATCAGGTTTCATTCAGTGGCATAGGTTGCCAGCAGAGCAGGGGTATGGGAAGATATGATGTGTTCTCTCTGTCCCACAAGTGGCAATGCTGATCAAACAGTTGAGAGCAGCAGCTGCCCTACAAGGAGGTACACTCAGGCAGTTTGCAGACGGCAGCGTTGAGCCTCTCAAGTTGTGAATGTATTATCTATGACCTGGATCTTTGCAGTCCAGCACAACACACTGTCCATAGACCATTTGTGTGCACCAGTGTCTCTAAGTGTAAAGGTAGGCCCATGCATGCACATGAGCCTGGCTGCCAATGCAGGACCATTATGAAACAAAGAGGCCCTTGCCGCATACGCAATCACTCTGCTATCAGATGTGACCCGACATGTTTGACTGCATGTGCCTTCTGCCCACACGTGCATGCAAACGGGCTTGTCATTGATTTGCACAAGCAAGTCTGCTTTGTGCTGCTTGTTGGATATACACAACTGCATACCTCCAGCTCAGGATGTGTCACCAGCCTGTGTACAACTGCAATGGTGTTGGGCAGGTCCCGCAGCATGTTGTCGAAGTGGCGTACAAAGTCTGCCACTGGGGGCCTAAACACTAGGTCATCCCCATCGCCGTTCAGCAGCAGTGACATGTCAATCCACGGCTGCAGGGTGGCGCTGCTGGGTAGGGAGGTGGTCCTGCTGCTCCTGAAGGACTGCTGCAGCTGAGCATTGGGAAGCCCTGTTGTGAGAGACATGAGGGGCAGAGGCTGTGCACCAGCCTTGCCTGTTTGCCATGACAGCACTGGCGCTGGCTGCCCAGATGGCAAGCTCAGTGTGGTGGAGATGAATGATGAGGCGGGTTGCAGGAGCAAGGTCTGGGGATGTGCCGCTTCCAGCCAGGGGCAGCCGGTGAGTAGCTCTAGCAGCTGTGTCAGCGCGTGTAGCAACGATTGTTGTAGAGCGCTAGCCAGCATATAGTCAGTCATTCTGCAAAGGATACACACAAGCTGTGAAGTCAGCTGCACTTAGGAGTCACGGAGGTGCTTTGGGCTGCATTGTGGCCAGCTGCAGTGCTGTTTTCTACAGCAACCCAAGCTGAATGCTGAAGGTATGTGTCTCATGCATAGGACAATCACAGACAATGTAAGCCACAGCAGCTGCCAGTCAAGGAGCTGTGTTTGTGGGGAGATTGTGATGTCAAAGCCTGAGGCTGTGCTGGCTGACACGGTCTGTGTAAGCGGCAACATTTTTCTACTTGCAGATAGGTATGCATCAGACCTGATGAATCTCACAAGCCGCTGACGCTCAGCTCGCTTGCTGGCAGTTGTGGCGTACAGGAACTCCTCTTCGGGCTTCCTGGCCTTGGCCTTTGCTGACTGCATGTACTGCTGGTCACTCTTGTGTAAGCCTACATCATGGCAACTAACTCTAGCTTGCCTTTCAGTGAAGCAGACAGTCAGCCTGCGGTTAACACAGCAACAAGGGCCCACAATGCACAAGGCTTGATGCATCAGCAAGGTTCACCACAAACAGAGCCAGCAATCCAAGAGCACCACTATGAGCTCACTTTCTCCTCGTTCTGGTACCATGCTCTTGCTCAAAGCGGTGACAAGCTTGCTGGTTCTGCCCAAAGTCTCATTCATGCTGACCTCCAGGAGACTGATGGTGTCCCGGCATGCATCTCTGACCATTTCCACCACCACAAACCCAAAGGATTGCAGCTCTTCTTTGGCAGACTGCATGCAGAAACTCCAGCTCATGACAACGTGTGGATGCAAAGCCGGAGCCAAAGCAGGGCACTGATGAAGAGAGCCCAGCAATTAGCCTGGAGGAAAGCAGACTACAGACAAGCCCAGCATGCATGCATAACACAAACCGGGGTGCCTTGCCAAGATAGGAGCAGAGCACCATAAATGCCGAGCTCAGCGTGTGATGGCTGTAAGTCTGCATTACGTGCAGTGCTAATGATCTGGTCAGGTTGCAGGAGCAAGCACAGCCTCAAAAGCAGGCTGGGCTATCACAAGATGCAGTACACGGCTGAGACACTCTGTCACAGTGTGCATAACACCTGCAGGAGCTAAAGCAGCTCCTGACAATGACTGTGAGTCGCTTTGTCCATGTGCACTCAGCAAACGGCTGTCAAACATTGTCACCTTTGCCGCAGCCTTGTAGCTGGCTTGCAGATCCTGCAAGCTGTACACTTTGCCCTGCTGGACTCCAACAAGCTGCAGCTCCCAGACTTGCACGCATTCATCACGTGTTCTGACAATGGCGTTGTTGAGGTTGGTGTTGAGCAAGAACAGCTGCTGGCGAAGGACCTCCCTGCATGCAATGCATGAACCATTCGAAAACACCAGTAATACCATCACAACGGGCAGGGGTGGTCAGGCTGCTAGTGTGCTGCTAGTGGGCTGCAATGATCAGTCATCACATGGAGAAGACTCTATGTACAAGTTCATACTGGGCTGTCAGGTACATGTCTCACATGTGACCCGCTCACCCAATTACCTGTACAGAGGCACTTCCCTGAAAGACACGCAGCAGAAAGACGAGCAGCAGCAGGAAGGTGGCTGAGCAATAAGTCATCCTCTTCTGATTGTCGTACACATCGGTGCAAGACCTGTTTGATCAGGCATTGAAGCATGTCCTAAGCAGCATTCACTTTAGCGGACCGCTGACCTGGCTTCTGTAGTCTTCCTGATACGGACTGCGCGCCGCCATAGGGAAAACTGCTTCCACATCCGGAAGTGCATGAAGTGGGGCTTGGCACGCAGCCGCTCAAAAATGATGTACTCCCTCTCCCACTGATGCAGTGGCGTAAACTCTGTCTGCAGCAGTGCCAGTAGCCATGTGATACATGTCTGAAATGCATCTCAGTCAAGATCTGCACGAGGCCGTAATTAACATACAGCCTCTATCTGTGAGGGGGGCTCGTAATTGTGTCCTTGCAGGCGGCCTTTGCCACACACACATACAGGCAGACTGGGCCAGCATAGCTTATCCGTTGGGGCATGCAAAATACAGAGCTAGCACATTGTACCTGGCCGTGAAAGAAGTGGGTGACGCCGGCTGCACTCATGGTGCTGTAGTCTGACAAGGCTGCTACTGAAGTGTGGGAAACCACCTTGAGATCGTAGGGACGGTAGTCAGCAAAATGCTTTGCTGCTGGAACAAGGTATATGAACTCCCTGTTACCCTGCAGACGCATATACCCTATCAATAGCAACAATAATAGGTGACCAATGCAGGTGCTGCAGGCATGATTGAGTGCTAGGCAAAGGTATGTATTTAGTGACAGTCAGCTTTGAGAGCCTTGAGGGTTAACGGGAACGAAACCTACAGGCTGCTGTACTTTGTGGATGAACTCCTGCCAGGGTGGCTCTTTTGCCTGTTGCTGCCGGCTGGCAGCCAGTGTAGCTGTGCTGTTTGGCGACCTGCAGTGGTTTTGAGGGGGCTTGTCTGTTAGTCTCAGCAGGCATGTGATGGTTCTCACCACTCTTGAGTGAAGAATAAATAATGTGACTACCTGGTAGGGCTTTCTTGCAGCGCTGGCCGAACACCAGGTTTGTCGCTGCCTGGTGACCCATGTGGAACTGCCTTGCTGTCAGGACTGATGATTTGGTTCTCCTGTTGGGACCCCTGACTCCCTTGTAAGTAAGGACTGGCAGGCTGACGGCCTCTGGTGATAGCAGCAGAAGCCTTGCGAACAGGGCTTGCTACAGGTCCTGCACTAGCTGCCTTTCTGGGACTCGTTCTCTTTGGATCATCCAGGCCAGACGGAGATTTTGGCAGGGCAGTGACTGGCCGTGCTGCAGCACTGGGGCTCCTTGGACCTTTGGACCGTCCAAACGAACGCAAAGACAAAAAAGCACTGACTGGTCTGTGCGCCTCCAGTGGATACTGTGTTGCTTGGGAGACATTTGATGCACGTGCATGGTTTCTTTTCGAAAAGTCTTCCTGCGCTGAGGCTGCGCGTTGATTCTGAAACAGCACAGCCGCTGTAAGAGACGGAAAGGTTGGTGATCGCACTGATCTTGCACAGACGGTACGTGTGCTTTTGTAAAGCGAGCCACCAAGTACAGCTGGCAGGTGAGCACCGCACCTGCTGAAGGTACAGGTGTCGCTTGAGAGCGTCCTTGTCAGGCTGCATGTCTCCTTCGCACGAAAAACACACAGCTTACGCCATGATCGTCAGCAAGTTCTGCAGTGTGTTCAGGCACACGTTGCTTTGTTACGAAACAATCGCTGATTGCTTGCACTATCACAACAGGGTCAGTGTCTGGAGACAACCTTTCAAGTCCGTCCAGGTAGGTCTGAGCCAGCGATACTACTGCATGGCCTGACAGTGTCTGCTTGCCAGATTCACTTCTCGAGCTAGCCCAGTGCAGAACATTGCATGCACGTTGTTACATGCTAATGGCACTCGAGGTGCATCACGAATGCTCCTGAGCCCTGACCTTTCCAAGATATGGCAAGCAGTACATAAATTTGTGTGAAGAAGGGCGGGCAGAGGTATCACAATCATTGCTAGTTCATGAAACGTTGATAGTATCACGTATTGAGACTGATTGGCAGCATAACGGTACACACACATCAATCAGCAAAAAATACAGGTCGTACTGTACAATGACTTCGTCAGTATATCAGGACAAAACCTGCAGCCCGCCAAATGGCTACGTCCATGCACATGTACTGTACCACAAACAAAGGCTTAACTATCAGGTACAAACTCTGGCTTCAGTGTCCACTGTTTTGCGCCATCTGCCATCCTTTGCAATGTTGCCAAATGCTTCAGCAGCTGCCTGAACAATGCTGCATGCTGCTCTCCTACATGTCTAAAATAATCAATGATACTTGCTGTTGGAGCAGACCCTCCATGATCATGCAGATATTTCACCAAATCATTAGTAATACGCTGTGCCAATGCTTCTGGTTCGTTCCCTGCTGCTGCTTCCTGGTTCATTCCTTGCTGTCTGTTGTGCATACGTGCAAGCAGCTGAGCAGATCGCGGGGCTTGGCCACCACTTGTTCCCACTAAGCCTCCTAAACCAGCTGAGCTGCTTGCCTCAGCTGAGCTGGGCAATTGGGCTCTAGGGTTCACTGCTGTGCCAAAGCGGGGACATGATGTTGAAGGGATGCCGCTTCCTCCTGATCGTCCTGTCCATGTGGGCTGGTTCACTGCAGCCTGCTGGCATTCCTGCAGCGCAAATGCCTTTTTGTGGCACATTGCATTCTGCAAAATGCAACATGCAACACTTTGATGTCAGAAACACAGCCTCATCCTAGAAATGCCTGTCCAGTATACAGAGAACACGGGACAATAAAGTCGTGACTGTACATGGTCTGCACACTGATGACACAGACTGCTCACAAATGACAGTTTGTTGATGTGCCAGATGCTACAAAACTGTTTTGCATTGCACTGTGGTCTGCCAGAAAGAACAGACTCACCCTTCTGGATTGGCGCAAAGCCTCTGCAGCCTGCCTTGCTATCCTGTTGGCCTCATAGTCTATTGCCCTAGTCTCTGGATCATTGGCCGACTCTATCTTGCTATGATCTATAGCGCTCATGATACCAGTGCCCTCAAACAAATCTCGCAGAATCTTGGCATTGTCTTCGTCCTCTACAACACACGCTGCTGCTCAAAACAGATAGCGAATGAAGCACAAATACAGGCACATTCTCAAGCATGTGTGTCACACTCGTCACACAGATGCCTGAAAGAAAGCTGTGCTGTGCATATCATTAGCTATGGAAAGGCTCTGCAGGACAGTTTCAGCTGCTTACATGCTCTGCAGTGATGTCAAAAGCTACACCTGTACTTGTTCAATTCATACACAATCTGTCAGACAGCAGCTCCTTGTGTGGTATGGCGCGCCTGACCAAATACTGCAAGAGAAAAGGTATCAATAACACATTAGTGATATGTTACAAGTATGTTAAAGGTAAGGTATGCATGACAGCATGGCACGCAGCAAGAAATGGCCTACTTGGGTCCCCAGCAGCACTGCCATCAGTGCTGTCACTTGCATGGCCAGCAGACACTGAGCTGTCACTTTCTGCTGGAGCAGCACCGTCACCACCAGCAGCAGTAGCACCTCTACTGCGCTTTCTGGAGCTACTCCCTGCTCTGCTCTCACCAGCAGAAGGCGGAGGTCCTGCCTTTGGGGGAGGGGTTCCAGCTGGATTGGGGCTTGTATCTCTTTCAATTGATTCTGGCCCGTAGTCTGTGTCAACAAAGGGAAAATTGACAAAGCTAGCAGGGCCATGTATGGGCAGCACTGATCTGGTCCCTGTGTTGCGGCCCACAGCTAAGCTGCAAGATGCGGTTCAACACAGCGCTCAACACAACAGTTCACAGCACAACCCAGGCAGGCCCGGCACGGCACAGCACAGCACAGCACAGCGTAGCGCAGCACAGCGCAGCACAGCGCAGCGCAGCAAAGAACACCTTGAACAAGACACAGGATGGCGCCCAACAGCATAGGCACAGCACAAACCTTCAGCATGGTTTAGCTCTGGCATTGGCGCCTGCTCAGCAGCCAGTGTGGCTGTGACCTCCCCATTCACACTGGCAAAGATCTCAGATGTCTCGGTGGCATTGGCGTATTCGTCACCCAGAGTGAACAAGTCCCTCATGTCCTTGGACTTGAAGAACCGTTTCTGCCTAGGATCACTCAAGACCTGCAGCAGCAAGCAGAAACTGAAGCAGCGTGCTCATGGTAGCATGTTGCGCTGAAATAGCCTGAACAGAAAGCTCGCAAGGAATGCTTCAATCACATGTGACCGCAACATCTGTCACAAAAGTTCCACTGTCACACTCACAGCCAGAAGTCATGAGCGTTGGGACCACACCGGTCACCTATGCAGACAGATTGTGAATGCACACTTGGTCAAATGCCAGCTACACTGTCAGTTCATGTGGCTCAGGTGGTGCTCACATTTGATGAACATGTCAGGTCCGGCTGGAATGTACCTTGTTAGTGAGAAACTGCTTGTAAATCTGGCGCTGGTACACTTTCTCCTCAATAGTGCCACTTGTGATGAGACGATAGACAGTCACTTCCTTTTGCTGGCCAATGCGCCAGGCACGCTCCCGGGCCTGCATGTCTGTGGAGGGGTTCCAATCTGGATCGTACACTACTACCCTGCAATCGGACCAGGTGTCAAGTGACAAGCTCTTGAAGGACATCTCTGCAACTTTAGGAAAGCTTGCAGCCTAGGCTGTTGTGTGCCCGACATGATGTGCAATGTTGCCAAATAGCATGCCAAAGAAGGCGGTGACTGAGAACATAAACAATCGTGATCATTGTAAGAGGAGGCTGATGAGATGTTTGCACATACAACACTGTGCAATGGGCTGAAGGATCAGCTTGGCTTTATGACTGCAATAATGGGTGTGACTGAGCAGGTGCATCTAGCCTGAATGTGAATCTGCATCTGAGCTGCAGATCAAATGAGGGTAAATCGTGACTGCAAACTGGGAATTGGATGTACAAGTGCTGGTACATCCTAGCATGCATGTGACTTTGCATGTATGCCCTGTGATTTTGGTCCATGTGTACATGATCTCGCGCTCTGACATCATCCAAGTCAGGAGCATGCTTTTGACTGTACCTGTTTGCTCCGGTCAGGTTGATCCCAAGGCCACCCACTTTGGTGGTGAGCAAGAACACAAACACCTCCTCATTGGTGTTAAAGTCATCAACCAAGCGTGCCCTCTGACTGACAGGAGTGGAGCCGTCCATCCGATGGTATGTGTGACCGGCGTCCTGCACAGCCTTCTCCAAGATGTCCAGCATTTGCTGGGTCTGTGTGAAGATCAGCGCCCTATGACCCTGCTGCTTCCAATGGTCCATGATCTGCATCACAGGATTTCTCACTGAGTTTGAACATGCTTGCTGTTACACAGTCATGAGTTCAGGATGTCCAGGATGGGCTGCATCTGAGCGCGCACCACTGCTTTGTAGCCCTGCTGTTTCCAGTGGACCACAGTCTTTGCCACAGCAACATCTAGCCAAGCCAACAAAATTCAAATCAGCAGCACGTGCTGCGCTTGCAGGAGCACCAGTGCTCCACGACCCTGCTTCTGATGGTGCATGCTTTGGACCATGCTTCATTGGCCTTTGCGGGTATTAAGCCAGCGCTGCATAGGGAAGATGCCAAAGAAAAGACCCATTGATTGGAGCAACGACAAGGCACATGGCAGCACACACCAGTGCAACTTTGACCATGAATTACATGAGTATCGTAGTCACCAAAAGTCACCACGCACATGGTCGTAGTAAAACATCTTTTATCATCACGCACGGGGGTTCCCCCAGGGTCGTTTTGGGGTCAAATGGGGGTCAAACATGTGCAATGAGGGGGTTTTGTCCACGCGCAGGGCTCAGAATAACTAGGTTTGCATGGTGAGTTTTGGTGAGTACAATTTACCATGTGGCAAGTTGGCCACAGGAGGGTACCTTCCTGAGAACAGTCAGCTTGCCAGACTTCTCAGGTTTGCCGTACTCTTCTGAACCTTCCCACTTGGTGCGTTCAAGCAGGTCGGGATGGTTGCAGATCTTACGTAGGATGTCAATGCCTGCAAGAGCCTGACGGTTGCCAGCAAAGATAGCGTCCACCTCTTGACTGTTGAGGTAGGCTCTGTACAAGTCACGCTGATCCTTGCAAAGTTTGCAGAAGAGAACCTGCAGTGCAACAAGACCAGCTTCTGTGCGTGTCAAGATGTGTCATGCTATGGGCGTCAGGCCAAATGCAGGTCACAGCTGTAGGATGCCGTTCACAGGGTAAATAAGATAAACCAGTGTAGTGAGCATTCAGGTTTGCTGCTACTACAGCACCTGCTCCTCATTCTCTGCTATGACAACAACCTCGACAGAGTCAGCAGACAGTCAGCAGAGCACATACACTGACCAGCATGTTGGTGAACCAGAAACTATGACACAAGATTCAAGTGCAGGCAGTGGTGTGACTGCCTTGAGTGCAACCTGCCAGGCAATTGTGCCTGCTCAATACATCCACGTCTGCCACATGGCTTGAGCAAGCTGCAGCTAGATTGTGCTGCATAGACAACAAACAGCACAGGCAGTCATTTAGTCAGATAGTGGTGAGCAGCAATTTACTAGTAGAGCAAAGCACCTGTTCAGTCTTTTTGGGCAGCTGGGCACTGACATCAGACTTGCGCCGGCGCAGCAAGTAGGGAGCAATCAAGTCACGCAGCACGACAGCACACTTATATGCTGTTGAGACCTGCAGCCCACAGGCAACC
>JAABVA010005000.1_pt1 | contig 12128 bp, 12 predicted proteins | sample 5560331 | NCBI WGS metagenome assembly JAABVA01 (sample SAMN12812661, study PRJNA571458) | rock metagenome | isolation source: Antarctica rocks | place: Antarctica: Victoria Land, Mt New Zealand sud | collected 2016-01-07
GCTCGCCTTCCGCAATCGGTGCGCCCGCTGCGGCCAGTCGATGGACGAGGCCGTGTTGGCCCGCCGCTTGGGCGGTGCATCCGGGGACGCGGTGCTGCGATGTCCTCGCTGCAGCGCGCACTACGACGTGCGGCGCGCCGGCGCCTGCCTCGACGCCGAGGAATTGCACCTGGATCCCTTGCCGCTGCTCGCCGACGGAGCGACGGTCTCGGTCGCCGTGCCCGCACCGGTCTCGGCATGAGCACCGCCGGCCGACCCGGGACGCCGCTGGCCACGCTGCGGCGGGTCACCAGGAGCAGGCCGCAGCCGGTCGCCGGCGAACGCTGTGAAATGTGCGCGGAGCCGATCGGGGCGACCCACTCCCACGTGGTCAACCTGGACAGCCGCGCGCTGATGTGCACCTGCCGGCCGTGCTACCTGTTGTTCACCGACCAGGAGGCCGAACTTCGCTTCCGGTCCGTGCCGGAGCGGTACCTGAGCTTTGCCGACCTGACCCTGGACGGGCGGGCATGGGACGAGCTCCAGATCCCCGTCGGGCTGGCCTTCCTGTTCCAGAACTCCGTGCAGAAGCGCACGATTGCGTTCTATCCGAGTCCCGCGGGGGCCACGGAATCCGAGCTGCCCCTGGACGCCTGGGACCGGATCGTCGCGGACAACCCGCAGCTGGCCGCGCTGCATCCCGATGTCGAGGCCTTGCTGGTGCGCCGATCCGACGGACCGGGTGGTTCCTGCTACCTGGTTCCGATCGACGCCTGCTACGAGCTCGTCGGTCGGCTGCGGATGCTGTGGCGCGGTTTCGACGGGGGCCGCGAGGCCCATGATGCGATGGACGAGTTCTTCGCGCAGGTGCAGGCCCGCAGCCGGCCGGCACCACCGGTGCCGGCGTCATGAGCGACTACGAGTTCTCCGTGCTCGACATCGTCGCCGAGCCGTACGCCGTTGCCCCGCAGTTGACCGCGCGCCTGCGGATCGAGGAGTCCACCGGTCAGGTAATCCACGCCATCGCGCTGCGCTGCCAGGTCCGGATCGAGCCACAGCGCCGGCACTACGACGAGACCGAGCAGGGCGGTCTGCGCGCGTTGTTCGGCGAGCGCGAGCGATGGGTCGACACCCTGAAACCTTTCCTCTGGATGCAGTGCAACACCACCGTGCAGGGCTTCACCGGCGCCACCGACGTCGACCTCCTGCTGCCGTGCACCTACGACTTCGACGTGATCGGCTCCCGGTATCTGCACGCCGTCACCGCGGGTACAGTGCCGCTCACTCTGTTGTTCTCCGGCACCGTGTTCACCAAGGGCAGCAACGGTTTCGGCGTGCAACAGGTGCCATGGGACTGCGAGGCCCGGTATCAGCTGCCCGTGTCGGTGTGGCGGCAGATGATCGCCTCCTACTTCCCCAACACCGGGTGGCTACGGTTGGACCAGGATGTACTCGACCAGCTCGCCGACTACCGCGCGCGGCACGGCCTGATCAGCTGGGAAGAGACCGTGCAGACGCTGTTGGCCGCCCGGGCGAAGGCGGTCTCATGAGTCTCGACCACGTCCGTGCGATCGCCGATGCTGTGCTCTACGAGGGCTACCTGCTCTATCCGTACCGGGCGAGTTCACGCAAGAACCAGTCTCGCTGGCAGTTCGGTGTCCTGGGACCGCCGGGAGCATCGGCGGCCAGCTTCGGCGAGGCGCCGGGCATGGCGATGCAGTGTTTGCTCGCGCCCGGCCAACGGCCCGGCTCGGTCACCATCCGCCTGCGCCTTCTGCAGCTGCAGAGCCGCGAGGCGCAGCGGTGCGACACCGACGGTGCGTTCGTCCCGGTCGACGAGCTCACCGTGGACGACGGTTCGATATTGAGCTGGGACGAGGCGGTCGAGCGGGAGGTCGCCCTTCCCGCCCAGGCACTGGACGGGCCGGTCGATACTCCGATCGACGTTCCCGGTGGCGAGGATGTGGAACCGATCACCGATGCGCACGGCACCCCGGTGGGGCGCATCGTGCGCCGCCGCTGGGCGCTGACGGCGCGGGTCCGGACGGAAACCACCGTCGACGACGGCTTCATCCGGCTGTCGGTGTCGGTGCGCAACGAGCATCCCGAGACGGCCGAGGACAAGGACTCCGCCATCCGTACCTCGCTGATCGGCGCGCACCTGCTGCTGCAGGCCCACGGCGCCGATTTCGTCTCCCTGCTGGAACCTCCTGCAGCGGCCAGTCACGCCGCCGCCCGCTGTCATCAACAGCGGTGTTGGCCGGTACTGGCCGGCCCGCAGGGAGGGACCGACGTGGTGCTCGGCGCGCCGATCATCTTGTACGACTACCCCGAGGTGGCCGAGCAGAGTCCCGGGGCGCTGTTCGACTCCACGGAGATCGACGAGATCCTCACCCTGCGGGTGATGACCATGACCGAGGACGAGAAGGCAGAGGCACGAGCCACCGACCCTCGGGCGCAGGCCATCATCGACCGCTGCGACGACATGTCGGCAGCCGATCTGCAACAGCTGCACGGCATCCTGCGCGACCCGCACGCGCCACAGGCGACCGAAGGTACCGACCTGCGCGGGGTCGAGCCGCCCGCGTTCGACACCGACGTCCCCTGGTGGGACCCCGAAGCCGACGCCAGTGTGCAGCCGGCGACCGACGCCGTGGTGATCGACGGGATCAGCGTGGCCAAGGGCAGCCTGGTCCGGGTGCATCCCTCGCGTCGCGCCGATGCACAGGACTTGTTCTTCGCCGACCAGGTGGCCCGGGTGACTGCGGTGCTTTCCGACGTCGACGGTGGGGTGCACGTCGCCCTGGTCCTCGTCGACGACCCCGCCTCGGACATGCACGACTGGTACGGCCGGTACTTCTACTTCGCTCCCGAGGAGCTCGAGCCACTCATCGACAGTGCCCGGCCAGCAGACCGGGTCCAGGCGGAACATCGAGAGGAGAGCCGATCGTGAGAACACTAGGGATGGTCACCGCTGGCCTAGGCGCGGCTGCGGCAGTGGTCGTGGTGGTCGTCGGAGTGCAGTCGATTCCCGACATCCGTCGATACCTGAAGATGCGCTCGATGTGAGCGCGAGGAAGAGGTTCCGATGAGCGATACACCAGGCGAGCACCTCGAGGAAGAGCCGCAGGCGGAGCGCGGCCCTCTCGGCGCACGCGACACCGGGTCGGACGAGCCGTCCGGCGGTCCCGTAGACCGCCCCGCAGGCGGTGCGGACGAAGAATCCGACACATCGGTCCAGCCGCAGGGGGCGCGGGACCCCGAGGCACCCGATCTGCCGGCCGGGCACTAGCCCCGATCATCGCAGGAGGAAAACATGGCCAGTGATCCGAACCGTCCTGATGGCATCGACACCGGCGGCAAGACGGTACCCCCCTACGAGGGCCGCCGGGAGTCAGCCGACGTCGACAGCAAGGCGGAGTCGGCCAAGGACGACGCGAAGGTCGGTGGGGCAACCGGCCCCGTGGAAGACGCCGACATGAAGGCGCCCGAACCCGGTGCCACCGAGCGCGGGGCTACCGGCTCCCCGGCCGACGAGCAGCCCGCGAGCCAAGCCCCGGAGACCGACCTGGACGACGACCGGGTGGGCCCCGCGCATACCGAGGGCACCGGACGCGCCGAGGACCAGCCCTGACGTGGCAAGGCGCGTGCTCGTGGCCGGGATAGGCAACCTCTTCCTGAGCGACGACGGCTTCGGCCCCGAGGTCGTCCGCCGCCTGGCCGCCGAGGATGCGCTACCCGCCGCGGTACGGGTGGTCGACTACGGCATCCGAGGCATGCACCTGGCCTACGACCTGCTCGACGGGTACGACGTGCTGGTGTTGGTCGATGCGCTGCCCGGCGCCGGGACACCCGGTGAGGTGTCGGTACTCGAGGTCGGTGAGGACGACCTGGGATCGGGCTCCTTCGACCCGCACGGGATGGCACCGGTGGCCGTGCTGGCCAGCCTGCGCCAACTCGGCGGCACGCTGCCCCCGACCTACGTCGTCGGCTGCCGGCCGGGCACCGTCGAGGAAGGCATCGGCTTGTCGGAACCGGTGGCGGCTGCGGTGCCCGCGGCCATGGTGGCGGTGCGGAGCCTGCTGCGTGAACGGATGGTGGTGTGAGATGTGTTTGGGAATCCCGGGGCGGGTGGTCAAGATCATGCCGGGCAACGGCGGCCAGCTCGCGCTGGTCGACGTGCTGGGTGCCCAGCGCCCGATCAATCTCGGCATGCTCGAGGACCCAGCGGTTGCCCCGGGCCAGTGGGTCCTGATCCACATGGGCTTCGCGCTCGAATGCATCGACGAAGAAGGCGCGCAACAGGCGCTCAGTGGCCTGGAGCTGATGGGCCGCGGCGCCGCCGGTGCGGAGGCGCCCGACCGCGAACCGGTGGCGAGGAGCGCCGATGTCCCCCATGCCTGACGGGAGCTCGCGTGGCGTTCCCGGACCGGTGCTGTTCGCGCGCTACGCCTTCCCGCCGAACTCGCACGGGTTCTGCGGACCGGCCGACCACAACGAGTTCTTCTCCTACGGCGTCGCCGGCGTCGATGCCGGGGGCCTGCGGGCCCTGTCGCAACAATTTGCCGGCGCGTGGCCCTACCTTCAGCTGATCGCCGGCGCCACTGGCCTTTCCGACCCCTTGGACCGCCGGGTGGTGCAGGCCTACTGGGTAGGCAGCCCGCGACTGGAGCAGGTGGGAACGCACGCCGTCGGCAACTCCATGGAGGATCGGTTCCGGGCCATGACCGGTTCGATGTTCACCAGTCTCACCGACGGGGTGCTGGCCGGCGGGGTACCCCATCACAGCTTCGCGGTCTTCTGCATCTATCCCTATACGGGACTGCTCACCGACCGCCGCAAGGCTGCGCAAGCCCTGACAGTCCTCGACAGGTGCCGCATCCGCTGGGGGAAGGTCCTCGCCGTCCATGGCGACCAGGTCGTGGTGCAGAGCCAGCCGTTGACCTGGGACGGCCGATGGCTGCGGCTGGGGCCGGCGCAGACGGAAACGGTGGTCCAGTCGCTCGACGGGGTGGGCATGGCGGGCACCGTCGAGGTCGGCGACTGGGTTGCGCTGCACTGGGAATGGGTGTGCGAGCGGCTGACTGATGCTCAGGTGGGTTACCTACGCCGTTACACGCAACGCCATCTGGCCATCGTCAACGACACCGCAAGCCACTCCGCCGTCCCCGCGCTGCTCGGCTGAGGCCGACGCGCGTCACCGCTCCGCCGTCGGAAGGGTCCAGCTGCGCACCAGGTGCCACCCGAGCGTGTCCCCGACCTGGTGCTGTGGTGCACCCGGCTCGCGGATGAGCAACTCCCCCAGCGAACATTCGACGAGGTAGTCCGAGTGCGGACCCCGGAACCACACCGCGCGCAGCTTGGCCTCCCCTGCGCCGCCGAGCCGTGCCCAGCCCGGCCGGACTAGCAGTTGCTGTCCCGAGCCGTCGGGTGCGTCGATCACCGAAGCGAGGCCGGTGAGCCGGGCAGCGAACAGATCGACGGGCTCGTCGTACACCTGTTGCGGAGAACCCAGCTGCACCAGCCGCCCTTCCCGCAGCAGCGCCACCCGGTCGGCGAGACCGAGGGCCTCCTCGGCGTCGTGCGTGGCGTAGATGGCGGCCGCGCCGCTGTCCCGCTGGCGCGCAAGGAGTTCGGCGAGGAAGACACCGCGCACATGACTGTCCAGGTGCGCGGTCGGCTCGTCGAACAGGTACACCGAGGCACGGCGGGCCAGCGCCCGGCCCAGCCCCACCCGCTGTTGTTCCCCGCCGGAGAGCGCCGCCGGTTTGCGGTCGGCCAGGTGGGCGATGCGTAACCGCTCCAAGATCGCCATCGCCTCCCGCCGCGCCTGTTCGCGGCCCACTCCACGGCGGCGCGCGGGATAGGCGACGGTGTCCACCGCGGATAGGTGTGGCCACAGCGCGTAGTTCTGGAAGACCATCGCCAGCGCACGCTGTTCCGGCGGCAGGGCCCGTCCGTTGCCGGCGACCAGTGTGCCGCCGAGGTGAATCTCCCCGGAGCTGGGCGCCAGGAAGCCGGCGACGGCGTGCAGCAGGCTCGACTTGCCCGAACCGGAGGGACCGAGCAGGGCCAGCACCTCCCCTGCCTGAACCTGCAGGCTCACCCCGCGCAGGGCCGGCACCCCGTGGTAGTTCACTACGAGCGAACGGACCTCGACGGCGGCTTCAGCCGACACCGGAAGGCTCCGTCACGAGGCGGTAGGCGGCCGGGGTCCGCAGGGTCTGCAGCCGCGCCATCGCCCACCACAGCGTCAGCGCCGGGGCAGCGACGAGCACGGTGAGCGCGACGGACAGTGCCGCGGTCGGCCCGATCTGACCGAGCTCCTGGCTGTTGAGCACGACGACGGCCAAGGTCTCGGTACCCGGTCCGTAGAGCAGGCTGGACATCGTGACCTCGTGCAGTGCGGTGAGGAAGCAGACCAGCCAGGCGCCGAGCAGGGCGGGCGCCAGCGGCCGCAGGGCCACGGTCCGCACGGCAGTGAGCGCGCCTGCCCCGCTCACCCGGGAGGCACGTAATTCGTCGGGCGGCAGTCGGTCCAGCGCTCCGGAGATGGGCCGATGCGCGAACGCCCAGAGCTTGGCCAGGTAGGCCAGCAGAATCAGGGTCAGGCTGCCCGACAGCCAGCGCCCGTAGCTGATCAGCAAGGCCACGGCGAGCGTCGAGCCGGGTAGCACAAGGGTCAGCGTGATCAGGGTCGCCGTCGCGCGCCCGGACCGGTGACGCTCGAGCGCGGCAACGCAGCCACCGAGCACGGTGAGCAGCGTCGCGGCGAGCACGGCCAGTCCCATGCTGTGACCCAGTGCCTCGAAGGTGCGTGCGGTGAGCACCTGACGAAAATTGTCCAGGCCCCAGTTGGCCGGGCTCGGTGCGACACCGAGCGCCCGGGTCACCGAGGAGAGCACGAGGGCACCCAGTGGCAGCACCACGGCCAGCATCAGGTAGCCGGCCAGCCCCGCGGCGAGTGCTCTGCTGGCCCTGGGGCGCACCGGTGCGGTCTGTGCGCCCTGGGCATCGGCCGGACGCTCGGTGCGCAACCGGGGACCGAGCACCGCATCGGCCGGCGCGACGCACACTGCCGCGATGAGCACCAGCACGAGCGCGAGCGTCACCGCCTCCACGAAGGACGACGCCTCGCCGCCGAGGGAGAGATCTGCGTAGATCCGCGTGGTCATGGTGCCGAAGCCGCCTGGCGTTCCGAGAACCTGAGGGATCGCGAAGGCGCCCAGGGTGAGGACGAAGACGAGTACCGCCGCGGCGGCGACGGCCGGGAGCAGCAGCCGGAGCGTGATGGTGATCATCGTCGTCACGCCGCCGGCTCCGGACGCTCTGGCTGCGCGCTCGAAGTTCGGCTCCCCGCGGGCGGCGAGGCCGACGGTGATCACCAGGTAGATCAGCGGCGCGGCGTTGACGACGAGCACCAGCCAGACGCCGATCGGTCCGGACAGACCTGGCCAGTGCGCGCCGAGCACCGCGTCGGTCAGGCCCGCGCGGCCGTAGGCCCGCAGCCAGCTGTAGCCGAGAACGAAGTCGGGGACCAACACCGGAAGCAGCACCGCAACGCGGAAAAAGGACCGGCAGGGCAGGTCGACGCGGCGCAGGATGAGCGCCGTCGCCAGTCCGATGGGGACCGCGGCCATGGTGACTGCCGCAGCAAGGGCAAGAGTGCTGAGCACCACCGCGCCCAAGCCCTCCGACGCCAGAACCTCGCCGACGCCAGCACGCCCCTCCTGCCATACGACCTGACCCAGCCGCAGCAGCGGGAGGACGACGAGGACACCGAGAAAGGCCGCGCCCGCGGCAGTCGCGCCCGCGTGCGCCGTGCACCGCGTGCCCCGGGGAGCCATCCGCTCAGCGGCCGAACAACTGCCGGTACTTCCCCAGCACAGCGTCTTTGTTCTTGCTGATCGCGCCCCAGTCCGGGGACACGACCGGGGCGCCATCGGGGATGGTCGGACCCCGGATACCAGCCAGGGTGGGGTAGGACCCGGAGTCGCCGATCACGGTCTGCCCGTCCCTGCTGACGAGGAAGGAGATGAAGTCCTTCGCAGCCCCGGAATCGTTCGCGTGCTTTGCCAGTGCCACCGGTCCGTAGACCGCTACCGCGCCGGGCTTCGGCCAGACCACGTCAATCGGGGAGCCGCGGTCCTTGGCGGCATAAGCGGAGTTGGCGATCGTGATCCCCGCCTTGTACACACCCTGGGCGACACCGGCGCTGACGTCATCGGGTGTGCTTACCTGGACGGCGCCGTTCTTCTTCAGCGCACCGTAGAAGTCGACGCCATAGGCGGGGGCCGCGGCGAAGTAGCCGAGCGCCCCGAACGCCGAGGCGGCCACCGAAGGATCGGGGACAGCCACCGCATTGGTGTACGCGGAACCGGAAAGGTCGGACCACGCCTGCGGCGCCGGGACGCCCGTCCGGTACGCCGCCACCATGTACAGCAGGGCTACTCCGACGTAATCGGCCGTGCGGTACTGGCTGGGAACTGTGTCCGCGGCAGGGGGTGTCCAGCCGCCGACGAGGCCCTGACCGGCGAAGCTCTGCATGGTCAGCGGGTCACAGCCCCAGATGACGTCGGCGCGCAGACCGCCCGACCGCACGTCGGCAGCCACCCGCGCATTGAGCTGACCGGTGGGCGCCCGGAAAAGGTCGATATGGCTATGTGGATTCTTTTGTTCGAAAGCCTTGATCACCGGCTGGATTGTCGTGTCGCTAACGCAGGTGTAAAGACTCACAGTTTGATCGGCCGGGGCTCCGGCAGTTTCACTGCCACAGCCAGCCACGATCGACATCGCCAGCACCGCAAGCAGCGCACCGTATTTGGATCGCCTGTGTCTCTCGGTCCGCATCGTGTCCGGCCGCCCGTCCCCGTCATGAGGGTGCTCGTTCCTGGAGACTACGCGCGAAGTGCGGGTGGTGTCAGCACGATCTTTTTTGGTGGGCGCAGCGGAGACAAAGGCGAGTTGCGTCCGTGAATGGCTATCGGTGTCCGCGGTGTCACTAAGGTAAGCGGCATGGTCATCGAGCTTGCTGAATTCAGTGTCGTCGCCGAGTCGGCTGAGTCGTTCCCCGCCGCGTTCGAGCAGGCGTCAGTGCACCTTGCCGCTGCCGACGGCTTCCGCAGCGCGCAGCTCACCAGGAGCATCGAGTCCCCACTGCGGTTCCTGCTGCTGGTGGAGTGGGAGAACCTGACCGATCACACGGAGGGCTTTCGGAGTTCGCCGGCGTTCACCCGGTGGCGGGAGATCGTCGGCCCCTTCTTCGCCGAGCCACCGCGGGTAGAGCACGTGCAGGTCGTCGGAACCGCCTAGCCACGGAATGACAGCCAGGGATAGCCGGCAGGCGCGCCTACTGTGGTGGGGTGCCCCGCCGACGTCCCCGCCGACCGCTCATCTCGCTCGGGCTGATCCTGCTGCTGCTCGCAGCTGTATCGGCGGTAGCACTCACCCGCTCATCGAGTCCTGCCGGTGTGCCGGAACGTGCGCTGACCATCAACGTCAAGGACGGGCCCGCCAAGGACCAGGCCGTGGCCATCGACGCCAGCCTCTTCACCCCTGCGGTCACCCCGGCCCCTGCCGTGTTGCTTGCCCATGGCTTCGGCGGCAGCAAAGACTCCGTGGCCGAGCAAGCCCGCTCGCTCGCCAGAGGCGGCTTTGTCGTGCTGACCTACAGCGCGCGCGGCTTCGGAAAGACGACCGGGCAGATTGCCGTCAACTCGCCGGACTACGAGGTCACTGACGCACGTGCACTGGTGGACTTCCTCGCCGAACAGCCCCAGGTGCGACTGGACGGCCCCGGCGATCCACGGGTGGGCGTCGTCGGTGCTTCCTACGGAGGGGCGCTGGCCCTGTCGCTGGCCGGCGTCGACAAGCGGATCGACGCCGTCTCCGCCGCCATCACCTGGAACGACCTGGGGCAGGCACTGTTTCCCGACCTCGCCTCGCGGCAGCCCGAGCTTGCCGGTACACCGGCCGCGGGGGCGACCGGCTCGGACGGGGTGCTCAAGCGGAGCTGGGCGGGCATCTTCTTCGGCACCGGGGCGGGCAACCCGGCGGCCGGTTCCTGCGGCAAGTTCGTCGCGCAGGTGTGTGCCGGTTATGTCGAAGCGGCGCAGACCGGCCGGCCGTCGGCTGCACTGCTCGATCTCCTGCGCCGCAACTCCCCGACCGCCACCAACCAACAGGTCACGGCCCCGACCCTGTTGCTGCAGGGCCAGCAGGACACCCTCTTCGGGCTCGACCAGTCCGACGCCAACGCGCGCCAGCTCGCCGCGGCCGGCGCCCCGGTGGCGAGCAGCTGGTTCGCCGGAGGCCACGACGCGGGCGGCACCAACGCCGGGGCCGACGCGCAGGTCCAGGACTTCCTCGACTTCCACCTCGCCGGTCGCGGCAACGATCCGGGTACCAGCTTCCGCTATCAGCTGCCCGGGCCGCGCCGAGCCGACGGCACGGTGCGCACCATGAGCGTCACCGCGGCGTCCTATCCCGGCCTGCACGAGGATCCGGCGGCCACGCAGCGGCTGGCGCTCACCGGTCGCACGCAACCTGTCCAACGGCCGGCGGGCAGCACACCCTCCTCGATCAGCACGCTGCCCGGATTGAGTTCGGCATTCGCAAATCTCAATGCCTCCGGCGTGTCCGCCTCGGCTCTTTCCGGCGCCACCTCCCTCGACGTGCCCGGCCAGTCCGCGGTGTTCCGCAGCGAGCCCTTGACCGGGCCCACGACGATCACCGGGTCCAGTCGGGTCCGCCTGCAGATCGCTCCGCTCGGCGACGCGACGGAGGCGGTGCTTTTCGCCAAGCTCTACGACGTGTCCGCCGATGGGGTGCGCACCCTGCCCGGTGGTGGGGTCGCTGCCTTCCGGCTCCCAGCGGCGGGAGGGCCCGTCACCGTCACCCTCCCTGGCACTGTGGCGCTGATACCGGCAGGTCACCACCTCGAGCTGGTGGTGACCACCACCGATCAGGCCTACGCCAACGCGCTCACTCCGGCGGCCTACACCGTCTCCCTCGCACCCGGCGGGGACGCGCTGACGGTGCCGGTCGTCGCCGGGCAGAGCGGTACCGATACGACCGTGCCGGTGCTGCCGCTGATCGGGCTGGGTGTAATCGCGCTGGGCCTGCTCGTCGCGGCGCTGCTCGCGCGGTTGCGCCGACGCCGCAAGGGCGCACCGGAGCGATCGGATGCCGAGGTACCCCTGGTGATCAACGGCCTCGCCAAGTCCTACGCTGACGGTTTCCGCGCAGTGGACGGGGTGGACTTCAGCGTGCAGCGCGGCCAGGTCCTCGGTCTGCTCGGCCCGAACGGCGCAGGCAAGACCACCATCCTGCGGATGCTCATGGGACTCATCTCCCCCAGCTCCGGCGAGATCCGGGTGTTCGGCCAGCGGGTGACCGCGGGTTCGCCGGTGCTGTCGCGGCTCGGTTCGTTCGTGGAGGGCGCCGGATTCCTCCCGCACCGTTCCGGGGCGGAAAACCTGGCGATGTACTGGGCCGCCACCGGCCGCCCGGCCGCCGATGCCCGGATGGAGGAGGCCCTCGCCATCGCCGGGCTCGGCTCCGCCATCGACCGCAAGGTGAAGTCCTACAGCCATGGGATGCGGCAGCGTCTCGCCATCGCCCAGGCCATGCTCGGGCTACCGGAGTTGCTCGTTCTCGACGAACCCACCAATGGGCTCGACCCTCCGCAGATCATGGCGATGCGGGCCGTGCTGCGCAGGTATGCCGCCACCGGACGGACCGTGCTGGTGTCCAGCCACCTGTTGTCCGAAGTGGAGCAGACCTGCAGCCACGTGGTGGTGATTCACAAGGGGAAGGTGGTGGCCATGGGAACGGTCGCCGACATCGTCTCCGCGGACGGTCGGGTCGTGCTCCGGGTGGACGCCCCGGAACTGGCGGTCGACGTGCTGCGCACGCTGCCCGGCGTCGGCCCCATCACCATCGTCGAGCCGACCAACGGTGCCCCCAGCGCCCAGGTCCAGGCCGACCTCGAGGAAGTGCCCGCCGCCGAAGCGGTGCGTACCCTGGTCGGCGCCGGGGTGGCCGTCAGCTCGGTAGCCCCGCGCAACCGCTTGGAGGACGTGTTCCTCGCCCTGGTGGAGGCACCCGAAACAGACGGGGCGCACAAAGACGGGGTGCCCAAGAAGGGT
>JAABVA010005004.1_pt1 | contig 12126 bp, 7 predicted proteins | sample 5560331 | NCBI WGS metagenome assembly JAABVA01 (sample SAMN12812661, study PRJNA571458) | rock metagenome | isolation source: Antarctica rocks | place: Antarctica: Victoria Land, Mt New Zealand sud | collected 2016-01-07
TGTCTGCTCATCGTAAAAAGGTCCAATCTCCGCCTCCGAGATCATTCCTCGGAAGGGTAGTTTGGACATTTCAACTTTGCAGAAACCGGACATTTCAACTTTGCAGCTACACATTCACTATACAGAATATGTGTTATCGGACGTAGTCTATGTTGCAGATCGCACTCCTGCTCAAGATTCCTGACTTCGTACGTCTTACGCCTATTGGTATTCTGAGGTGGACCGTGCCCTGCGTCGTTTCCAACCACAGAAGTCGCGTGCTCAGGGTCGCGACTGCGGCGGCAATAGCCTTTGGTCAACTCTCGCCTATGGGCAATGCGCGAATCCTGGCCCAACTAGTCGCGACTGCGTATTCTGCCCCATCTGCGAACACGAATGTTCCAGAGTTGATTGCCGGGCGGGTAGTGAACGCGGTGACGGGAGCTCCCCTTGCCCGTACGCTCGTGCAGATCGGAGGTCGCGCCATGTTTACAGATCAGGAGGGGCAGTTTCAGTTTCAGCAACCTGGCCAGCCTGTATCGACCCTCAGACTCACTAAGCCCGGCTTCTCGATGTCGCCGGAGCAGATGGATGGGCCAGCCGAGGGAGCATTTGACGGAACGGACCCGGGGTCGCTAAGTGTGGCTCTCTGGCCGGAGGCGCTGCTGGTGGGCGTGGTGCAGACGGCGGATAGCGAGCCAGTACCCCACATCGCTGTGCTGGTTCGGCGCAGCCTCTTTGATGAGCAGGGGCACCATTTTCAGGTAGTCGCGCAACAACAGACCGACTCCCATGGACAGTTTCGCTTTCCGGTTCCGGCGGGCGATTACAGACTGGAAACTCAGTTTTCGCCCAAAGGATTTGAGGGGCAGCAAGCCCTTTTACCTTATACATTTCCGCCACATACCTTAACCGCCACAGCAGATGCCCTGCACGTGGGGAGCGGCGAAGAACAGCACATAGAGCTTAGGCCGGGTACAAGCAACACCCATGCGATCAGCTTACCGCTCGAAGCGGGCGAGGAGGGGCAGCCCCCGCAGATCACGGCGCATTCCAGTGACGGCACGTCCTTCGCCGTGAACGCATCCCGCTCCCAGGAGCCCGGGAGTCTTCGCCTGGATCTCCCTTCGGGCACCTATTCGCTTCATGCCACTCGATATTCCCGTGAAGGCATCCAGTTTGGCGAGAGCAGCGTTACTGTTCCTGATCATGACATCTCGGGGCCAACTCTGCACCTCAGTTCCCTTCCGAAGATCCCGGTCGAAACAATTGTCGACACATCGACTACGCAGACCTCGTCCTCCGGTGGAGGACGGCCTTCCGACACAACTCCAAGTGCAATGCAGTTCAACCTGGCGCTTCAGCCGATAGAACTAGACTCCACATCATCGTTCCAGTTCGGGATCCGGCCCACGCAGCAGAGAGACAGCCGAGCGACCCTGTCTGCCCCACCCGGGGCATATCGGCTGACGGCTAGCATCGGTGGAGGCTGGTATATCCGAAGCGCGAGCTCCCGAGGAACTGATCTGCTGCGTGAGAATCTGGTTATCTCACCGGGATCGAGTCCTTCCGCCATCACTCTCGTCGTGAGCAATCAGATGGGATCGGTCCAGGGCACCGTAAAGCTTTCGGGGGTACCGAGCACCTGCTGGGTCTACCTGATCGCAGCTAGCCCTGCTCTGCCTCCCGTTGTCGTGGGGCGGAGCGACTCGGGCGGCAGATTCAATATCAGTCTTCCGCCAGGATCCTATCGCGCGGTCGCATTTCCTTTCCGGCACTCGGCGAATCTGCAGGATCCGGCTGTTCTCAACCGCTTCTCCACCCACGTAGGTGGAGCCAGCGTCTCCGCCGGAAGCTCGTCTAATCTGGATCTGGATTCGGTTACCTCCAAGGAACTAGTGCCGTGATGAGTTGTTGTCCGACCGTTGCCTGGAGAGGACCCGCTCTGGCAGGCAAAGCCTCCCTGATCGTGTATTGGATCGCCGCCCTCTCCCTCTTTCCGTTGGGAGTTGCCGCCGCCGAGACGACCGCGTTCAGGATCACCGGTATCGTTATAAGCGAGGGCAATGGAGCACCGGTGCCGAACTGCCACCTTACGGCGACACGGAGCTCTGGCGGAGTTGCCCCCCAGATGCTCCCGCGACAGGAGCGGATCCGAGGAAATGAGGATAGTTCATCAACGGACACGGACATCCGTGGACACTTTTCGCTGCTCGTCCCGACCGCTGGCAGCTGGCAGGTGTACGCGTTTGGACGAGGATTCCGGCAACAGGCCTACGATCGCCACGAGGGCTTTTTCAGCGCGGTCGTGCTTACGCCGGCAGCTCCAACCTATGACCTGGTGTTCCGGGTCGAGCCCGATTCGGCAATCGCAGGCTTTGTGATTGATGAGGCTGGAGAGGGTGTGCGGAATGCTCGCATGTCGCTGCGGGCCGCGGAACCGAAGACCCCGGATCTGACAGACGGCGGAGGATCGACGCGCGCCGGAACGATGACGGACGATCGCGGTCACTATGAGTTTTCAGGCCTAGCTCCCGGAGATTACAACGTCGGTGTCCAGGCCGAGCCCTGGTATGCGGCGGGCGCGCAGGGGAACCGGTTCCAACGTGGCGGCGGAACGTCGGCAGATCCATTGCTGGACGTCGTCTATCCCCAGGCCTGGTTCCCCGGCGTCACGGATCGGCGCTCCGCCGAGGTCATCAGTCTTCACCACGGAGAGGACCGCCAGGTTGACTTCAATCTGACACCCGTACCCGCAACGCACCTCCGTATCAGCGCTCCTTCGCCGACAACTCTCAGCGCGCAACGTGGGCAGGTCTTTCCAAGCGTGGAACGGATCGCCTCGGACGGTGTTCCCTTCGTGAATACATCGGTGCAGATCGACCCACAGGGTCAGATCGACATTGGCGGGCTTTCGCCGGGGCTCTATCGCGTCACATCGCCGGGGTCGGGTGGATCGCAGACACCTTCCTTCATCCGGGTGCCAAGCGGAGCTTCACGCAGCCTTGATCTTTCGGCCGCGATCCCTGTAGCCAATCTCACCCTGCGTCTACAGGCCGACGGAGACTCTGATCAGATTCAGATTGTTCTGACAGACGTGGACAGTGACGCCACCTTTGTCAGTTTCGGGTCTGCCGGTCCGAACCACACACGAGACAGTCTCCAGCGCAGGCCCCAGATGGGTGCACCTCTGGCACCGGGTGGAGACCGCAAGCTCGAGGTGCCGCCTGCGAGGTACCGCGTCAGCGTGGTCGGCGATGGCGAGGTTTACCTGTCGAGCCTCTCGATTGGGAACAGAGTTGTAGATGGTCGAATTGCGAGCCTCGCAAGCGGTAGCACCACCCTTGACCTGAAGCTGTCACGCGGGCGAGCCGCGGTGCGGGGAGTTGCCTCCTTGGCCGGCAAACCCGCGGGCGGCGCTATGGTCATGCTGGTTCCGGCTACGTTTGGCCAACCCGCAAGCATCACGATTCTTCGCCGCGATCAGGCAAATACCGATGGAAGTTTTCTGATTGAGAACGTCATTCCGGGCGACTACATTCTGCTTGCGATCGATCATGGATGGACGATTAACTGGCGCGATCCTTCCACGTTGGAGCGTTTCCTTACTCACGGCCTTCCCTTGGCGCTCCAATCCCAGGCAAGCGTCAAGCAGGATCTGGCGGTCCAGACCCCTTGATGACCATCAAGTCGTCCGGACGGTCGCGGATCGCAGATGCCAAGAGAACGTCTTCAATGCGATACTCGCGTTGCTATCTCTCAAGCAAGAGCGCAGAAGAGGACGGGAATGCCGGAACTCCACTATCAATCAGGTTTTGGAAATGAGTTCGCAACGGAGGCAGAGCCCGGTGCCCTGCCGGTAGGGCAGAACTCGCCCCAGCGAAATGCTCTCGGGCTCTACACCGAACAGGTCAGCGGATCAGCCTTCACGGCACCGCGAGGAAGCAACCGGCGCACGTGGATGTACCGCATCCGTCCGTCGGTCGTGCATGAACCATACCAGCCTTTTGAGAGGCAGACGCTGCTGCGAAGCGGACCCTTTGATGAGCTTCCGACACCGCCGAACCAGATGCGATGGAATCCTCCTGGCTTCCCTTCCAGTGACACGGATTTTGTCGAGGGCATCGTCACGCTCGGCGGGAACGGAGACCCGGCAAGCCAAGATGGTGTTGGCATTCACATCTATACAGCGACCGCGTCCATGCGCGATCGATTTTTCTATAACGCCGATGGCGAGATGCTGATTCTTCCGCAACAGGGCATCCTGCGGTTCGCGACCGAGTGCGGCGTCCTGGAGGTTAAGCCCGGAGAGCTTGTCCTTATTCCCCGTGGCATCAAGTTCCGTGTCGAGCTTCTCGATGGCAATGCTCGCGGGTATATCTGCGAGAACTATGGTCAGCCTTTTCGCTTGCCGGATCTGGGCCCCATCGGCGCCAATGGACTAGCGAACCCGCGAGACTTCTTAGCTCCGGTGGCAGCCTTCGACGATCGCGAAGGAGCGTTCGAGGTGGTCGCAAAGTTTCTGGGAAGACTATGGACGGCGCCCTTCAATCACTCTCCCCTTGATGTCGTTGCCTGGCATGGCAACTACGTACCCTATAAGTACGATATGGCGCGTTTCAACTGCATCAATACGGTCAACTTCGACCATCCCGACCCGTCCATCTACACCGTTTTCACGGCACCATCACCCGTGCACGGTACCTCGAACGTGGACTTTGCCATCTTCCCGCCGCGGTGGGTCGTGGCAGAGCACACTTTCAGACCGCCCTGGTTCCACCGCAACATGATGAACGAGTTCATGGGTCTGATCCATGGCGAGTACGACGCGAAGGCCGAGGGCTTTCTTCCCGGCGGAGCAAGTCTCCACAACTGCATGTCCGGCCATGGACCTGATGCGGAGACCTTCGAGCGTGCAAGCGCCGCGGATCTGAAGCCGCAGCCTATCAAAGACACGCTCGCGTTCATGTTCGAGACGCGTCTGGTTGTTCGTCCGACCAGGTTTGCTCTTGAGGAGAAGATCTTGCAACACGAGTATTACGAGTGCTGGCAGGGACTGAAGCGCTTGTACCCCGGCGATACGCAGAAGCGATAGATGAGGACCGAGTCAAAGAAACACTGGATGTGGAGGAGTTGGGTGAGCTCCGCGAATGAGCGCGGGTGCGACTTCCCACTCCAGAATCTGCCTTTCTGTGTCTTCGGAACGCCAGCCGGTGAATGGGATCTTGGCGTCGGCATTGGAGACTTTATCGTTGATCTTCATGGAATTGCCGGCTCGGGGGTTTGCGATCCACTGGAGGAGGATATCCGTGAAGCATGCACGGCGGGGCATCTGAACGCGCTGATGGAGTGCGGCGGCCCGGCCAATTCCCTGCTCAGACGTACACTCATGCTGCTTCTAAGGGACGGCGCTGATGCGGCTCACAGGCGAGTCATAGAAGCGCACCTCTATCCGCGACTGGGTGCCGTCTTCCGCAAGCCCGTTCGGGTCGGCAATTACAGTGACTTTTACGCTTCGATTCATCACGCGACAAATGTTGGTCGTCTCTTGCGACCCGACCAGCCGCTGCTTCCCAACTATAAATTCCTTCCGATCGGGTATCACGGCCGGGCTTCATCACTCGTTGTCAGCGGAACACCCGTGGTCAGGCCGCGCGGACAGATCGCGCTTTCGTTTGGCGGGGCTCCGGTTTTCGAAGCGTCGCGGCAGCTCGACTACGAACTGGAGGTTGGCGCCTACGTGGGCCTCGGGAATTCGCTTGGCTACCCAATTCCCATCGACAAGGCCGAGGACTATCTCTTCGGTATCTCACTCGTGAATGACTGGTCTGCCCGTGATATCCAGTCGTGGGAGTACCAGCCGCTTGGACCATTTCTCGGCAAGAGTTTCTTGACCAGCATCTCTCCCTGGGTGGTTACCGTGGATGCACTCGAACCTTTCCGCGTTCCGTCGGCAGCGCGGCAAGCCGGGGACCCGCAACCGTTGCCGTATCTTTGTTCTCCCACATCGGCCACCGCTGCCTTTGATGTCAGACTCGAGGTGCACCTCTCTACCGCAGCGATGCGTGTCGCGGATGACGCTCCCGTCAAGCTGAGCTCGGGCAATCTTCGCGAGCTTTATTGGAGCTTTGCGCAGATGATCACGCATCACAGCAGCAACGGCTGCAACCTGCTTCCGGGTGACCTTCTTGCCAGCGGCACAGTCTCGGGAGCGGAGGAAGGATCGCAAGGATCGCTCCTTGAGATCACCCGCCGTGGCTCCACTCCGTTGAAACTTCGCAATGGAGAGACGCGCAGCTTCCTAGAGGACGGTGACGAGGTCACCCTTCACGGCTTTTGCGAACGGCCGGGGCAGCCCCGGATTGGTCTCGGTGAGTGCCGTGGTGTCATTGCGTCCTCTACCGCCTGAGATTTTAGAAACGGCGTCGAGAACGTTAGGTCGAGAGCAGCTCGAGAGTTGACATCGATGAGATGTGAAGCAGATGCTTGCCTTGCGGACTGGCGACATCCAGCGGTCGACTTCGCGCATCCCGACGCCGCACACTAGGAGAGTTTTCGATGGCAACACTTGCACGCACCGAGCAGCAGGCACTGCAGGACTTCCTTCCGCTCAAGGGAACGGATCACATCGAGTTCTATGTAGGCAATGCCCGCCAGGCCGCCTATTTCTACCGCGCCGCCTTTGGCATGTCGCTGGTCGCCTATGCGGGCCCCGAGACGGGTCAACGCGACCGCGCTTCGTATGTTCTGCAGCAAGGGAAGGTTCGCTTTGTCCTGACCACCGCCCTTCGGTCGGATTCTGAGATCGCCCAGCATGTACATAAGCATGGAGATGGGGTCCGAGCGATTGCACTCTGGGTCGATGACGCCCGCAGCGCATGGCTTGAGACAACGAGCCGCGGAGCCCGTTCGCTGCAGGAGCCGACCGAGTTCACGGACGACGACGGTCGAGTCGTGACTTCGAGCATTGCCGCCTATGGGGATACTCTGCACACCTTCGTCGAACGCAAGGACTACACCGGCGTCTTCTTTCCCGGGTACCAAGCCATGCCGGCAGACACGATCGCACGTCCCGCCGGTCTTCTGCACGTCGACCACATCGTTGGCAACGTCGGCTGGAATTCGATGAACGAGTGGGTTGATTTTTATTCGCGCGTCATGGGATTTTCGCTGTATCAGCACTTCGATGACAGCGATATTTCGACCGAGTACTCCGCCTTGATGTCGAAGGTTATGGCGAACGGAAATGGATACGTTAAGTTCCCCATTAACGAGCCTGCGGAAGGCCGCCGCAAGTCGCAGATCGAGGAGTACCTCGATTTCTACGGCGGTCCCGGAGTTCAGCATATGGCGCTTGCAACCAAGGACATCCTAGCAACCGTCTCGCAGATGCAAGCGCAGGGCGTCAGCTTCCTTACTGTTCCGCACAGTTACTACACCGACCTCCAGGGCCGCATCGGAAAGATCGACGAGCCGATTGAGGAACTCGAGCGCCTCGGGATCCTGGTTGACCGCGACGATGAAGGTTATATGCTGCAGATCTTCACGCGTCCGGTGGAAGATCGCCCGACCGTCTTTTACGAGATCATTCAACGCAAAGGGAGCCGCAGCTTCGGCAAGGGAAATTTCAAAGCACTCTTTGAGGCTATCGAGCGGGAGCAAGCCTCCCGGGGCAATCTCTAGCTTCGGTGTTTTTGCGTTCCGAAGATCAGGACTGTTGCGTGCGCTCAAGTTCCGATAGCACCTATCCTCTGCTACACTCCCTGGATCATCAGGAGATATACGAGTGAAGTTTGGATTGATCGCGGGAGGGGTGTGCTTCGTTGTTGGAACCGTTGCGTTGGGTCTCGCGCAGGAACATGGGTCCGTCCGAACACTGCTGCGGGCGGGACATGTTCTCAATGTGAGGACAGGTGACGAACCCGCTGACCAAACGGTAATTGTGCAGGGCGATTCGATTGTTGGCATGACCGCAACGTCGGCGACGCCCAAGCAGCCCGGGGACACTGAGATCGATTTGCGGCATTACACCTTGCTTCCAGGTCTGATTGACGTTCATACGCATCTCACCGGCTCCACCAACTTCGACCCGTACTTCGAGCTGAGCCTGACGCCGGCGAAGGAGGCGATCATTGGCGTGGAGAACGCGAAGGTCACGCTTGAAGCCGGGTTCACAACGGTGCGCAATGTCGGAGCAGGCGGCTACACGGATGTAGCTCTGCGTGATGAGATTGATGCAGGCCACATTCCGGGTCCACACATGCAGGTCAGCGGGCCTCCCCTGGGGATAACGGGCGGGCACTGCGATGAGAACCTGCTGCCATTTCAGTACCACCTCACCGGAGATGGCGTAGCCGATGGGATCGCTGCGGTTCAAGCGAAGGTGCGGCAGAACATAAAATACGGCGCTGACCTGATCAAGATCTGTGCGACGGGAGGGGTGTTGTCCAAGGGCGACGATCCCCAGGCAAGCCAGTACACGCTCGAGGAGATGCAGGCGATTGTGGCCGATGCGCACCGGCTCGGACGAAAAGTAGCGGCGCATGCCCATGGAGCTCAGGGCATCCTGTGGGCGAGCGAGGCTGGTGTCGACTCGATCGAGCATGGGTCCTACCTGGACGACGCCGGCATCGCCATGATGAAGAGGCACGGTACCTATTTCGTTCCTACGGCTTACCTGATTGACTGGAATCTCGAGTCGGGGAAGCTTCCATCCATATATGCGCCGAAGATGAAAGCCGTGAGTGCGGTGGAGAAGTCGAACGCGAGGCGCGCTATCAAAGCAGGGGTAAAGATCGCGCTGGGAACCGATGCAGCTGTCTATCCACACGGGCTGAATGCTCACGAGATCGACGTGTACGTGAACCAGTTCGGGATGACGCCTCTCGAAGGCATCCAGACCGGAAGCATCAATGCTGCGGATCTGATGGGCTGGTCGAAGAAGGTGGGCACGCTCGAGACCGGCATGTGGGCTGACGTGATCGCGGTGGATGGCGATCCTCTGAAGGACGTGAAGCTGCTGCAGACAGTCAAGTTCGTAATGAAAAGTGGGGTGGTTTACAAGCAGATTGCGGTTGCAAAATGAGTTGTTACAGGCCGGCGTGCGCGGTATGACTCTGGCAAGCCCCGGACGGAAGGTTTTCTATCCCGACCAGCCCGCGCTTGTTCTCACCCACCCAGCTTGGAGCCTGGAACGGACGACCTAAAGTAGCCAGGCCATCGCGTTTTTGAATATGACGACAGCCAAGGATAAATTCGGCGAAGTACTTCGGCGCGCGGCCGTATGCTGCTTTATAGTCATGTAAATTCTTATGATTTGTGGAGAGCGACATTCTTCCGAAGCTTCTGCTTCGGCCGTGTTCCACCCTCGTTTAGACATGCACCGCATCACGCTCACAATTGGAGGTTCGATGGGTTTAGACACGACGAAGAGGCTGATCCGACTCTGCAAGTTTCCCCTTGCCTTGTTTCTCAGTTTTGGCACACCAGCTCTCGCGCAGGATACGACCGCGAGAATCTTGGGCCAGGTCGCCGACACAACCGGTGCCGTAATTGCCGGAGCTTCGATTGTCGTGACTAACAGTGCTACCGGCGTGACCAGCACAGCCCAGACTGACAAGGGCGGCAATTTCCAGCTGAATCAGTTGCCGATCGGGCCGTACCGGGTGCAGGCATCCCAGGCAGGGTTCTCGACCGCCGTCTCACCTGTCTATAAGCTCGAGATCAATCAGTCCCAGAGAGTTGATTTCAAGCTACCGGTCGCGGGCAGCCAGCAAAAGGTTGAGGTGTCGATTCAGGCTGCAGCGATTGATACCGTGAGCTCGACGGTCGGCGGATCGGTGACGGAACGTCCCCTGGTAGACCTGCCGCTGAACGGCCGCAACATTCTCGATTTAGCGCGTCTGCAGCCCGGCGTTACGGATGGAGCGAATCCGGGAAACGCCAGCGCCGGAGGCGTTTCGATTGCCGGCGGCCGTACAGACTCCGTAACCTATCTGCTGGACGGGGGCAATAATTCAAGCCTGCTGAACAATGGCGTCGTGTTCAATCCGAATCCCGACGCGGTCGAAGAGTTTCGCATCCTTGAAAACAATTATTCAGCAGAGTATGGACGCAACGGCGGCGGCATCATCACGGTGGTTTCTAAATCAGGGACGAGCCAGTATCACGGCACAGTGTTCGAGTTCAATCGCAACCCGATGTTCAACGCGAATGACTTCTTCAACAAGCGAAACCAGCTGCCGCGAACCAATCTCAAGCGCAATCAGTACGGGGGCACTATTGGCGGCGAGATCTTCGTCCCCAAGCTGGTCCGTCGGAACCAACGTAACTTCTTTTTCTTCTCCTACCAGGGGCAGCGTCTGACCAACTCCCAGATACCGGGCTCGGAATCCGTCTACACCACGGCGGAGCTGCAGGGCGACTTCTCGCACTCCGGCGCCGATGGAGGCCCGGATCCAGCTATTGCGCAGCTGCTGAAGGACAACCCTTACTTCCAGCCGGACCCGGCCAAGGCCGCGCTCGCGATCATCGACCCATCGCGGTTCGACCCGGTCGCGAAGAAATACATCGCCGCAGGTCTGATTCCTTCGAGCGCAAGCGGTAGCATCTCGCCGGTCGGCGCCGTCATTGAGAACTTCGAACAGTACAACGGCAGGTTTGATTTTGTGCTGACCGACAAGGACCGCCTCTCGATCTCGCTCGCGCGGAATAGCGCCCCAAACACACTGCCTTTCTCTGGTGGATCCACGGTGCCGTTCCCCACGACGTCGGGAGCCCTGGCCAGGATCGCCAACATCGCTTACACCCGGAGCTTCACCCCAAATGTGCTGAACCAGTTCCGTGTGGTCGGGCAGCGCCTGGCGACCTCGCAGGCGATACCGGCCACGCATCTGCCCACCCCCGCGCAGCTCGGCATCGGGATCACACCGGACCAGTCCACCGGTCCGACGCGCCTGTTCGACTACAGCACCCAGCTGACGGTAGGGTTCAGCCAGCAGGGTCCTACCACGCTCGTGAACAACACGTTCGAGTACTCGGACAACCTGAGCTGGGCGCGCGGGAACCACAATTTCAAGTTTGGGGCCTACTTCTCGCCGTACCAGAACAATACGTTGTACGACTATTACGTGAATGGTGAGTTCGACTTTTACGGACTTTCGAACTATGACCCAGCGAACCCCGCATTCGCGAACGCAGGCAGCAAGACCGGCTTCGCGGAGTTTCTGGTGGGGGCTCCCGATGAGTACTATCAGTTTGGCGCCGCTCCTTCAAATATCCGCACCAAGGACACTGCGTTCTTCGCGCAGGACGACTGGCACGTGTCAAAGGATCTGACCCTGAATCTGGGTTTGCGGTACGAGTATGGGACGCCCAAGATCGACACCAAAGGCCGCAGCTTCTCGCCGATCCCCGGGGCGCAGTCAACTCGCTTTGGAGGAGCACCTCGAGGTCTCCTGTTTCCCGGCGACAAAGGCGCTCCAATGGGCTCGAACTTTCCAGACAAAAACGACTTCGCGCCACGGTTCGGATTTGCTTACGACATCGGTGGCAAGGGCAGTACGGTCGTGCGCGGCGGAGTAGGAGTGTTCTACGACATTCTGAAAGGTGAGGACAACCTACAATTTAACGGGCAGGCGCCATTCTTCGGCTTCACCGATTTCAACTTCACCTATCCGAGCGGGCTTACCAACGCGGGAACGGGCTATTACTCGGATCCGTTTGGAACCACGGGCAACGTGAACCCGTTCCCATCAAAGGCGCCTCCGGCGAACATCGATTTCGGTGCAACTGGCTTTCTGCCGTTTGGCGGTGGTGGCGTGTACTTTGTCGATCCGCACCTCCGCACCCCCTACACTATGCAGTTTAACTTCGGTGTACAGCACTCGCTGGGTGCAGGTATTACGGGAGAGGCGGCCTATGTCGGCAGCCTCTCACGGAAGTACACGGGGCTGACCGACATCAATCCATACGTGCTCGGTTCCAAGAGCAAACGCTTGTACGATCAGGCGAACGGAGGGCTAGGAGTTTGTTGAAATAGGTACGGATTCAGAGGCTCAGCGGGCATGGTGATCGTCTTACGAGTATGCGTGGAGATGAGCGGTTTCAGGATGGGATGTTCAGCTATGTATCTCTGGAACAGCGGGT
>JAABVA010005009.1_pt1 | contig 12118 bp, 17 predicted proteins | sample 5560331 | NCBI WGS metagenome assembly JAABVA01 (sample SAMN12812661, study PRJNA571458) | rock metagenome | isolation source: Antarctica rocks | place: Antarctica: Victoria Land, Mt New Zealand sud | collected 2016-01-07
CTGGTGGCCAAGCTGGCGACCGGGGAGATGGCCTTTGACGACGTGTGGTGGGGCGGCATGGTCAAGAACCCGTGGAACATCGCGCAGGCGCGCCCCCGCCACAGCCTGCGGGCTGCAGGCCTGCTGCGGGCGCGTGCAGGCGCACAGGGTCGCGCCATGGACAGCATGGTATCTCCAAGCACCGCATGCGATGCATGTGAGCCTGTCTTACACATAAAGGTGGGGGTGGCCATGGTGACTTGGCGAGGCCAGCAGTGCCAGTAAGAGGTGCACCATCATGAGGCCGTGGGTCTCGATTGCTCGCATTCCGCAGCCGCGCACGCTCGCGCTTGCGCCACCTGGGACCGCGCCAGGAGCACGGGAGGCTGAGGGGCGGCGGCTGCCCGACGCGCAGGGCTCGTCAGGGTCGTCAGCGGGGCCGGCGGCGGCAGTCGCGGCCGGCGCGCTGCCGTTTGCCGTCGGCACCGAGACGGAGGGCAGCCTGATGGCGCCCGCGGAGCGCTGCGGTGCGACGGCAATGCGGCCGACGTTTGGCGCGGTCGGGCGCTCGGGCGTCATGTCGCTGGTGGACTCGCTGGTGCGCATCCCGCGCCGTTGCTTGCCGCGACGCCACAGAGAGTACTTACAACAGCGTGTGAGGGTGTTGTACAGGAGTGGCATGTCGCTGTGCGCTTTTTCGAGAGTTCTGTCAAACGAGATATGTGGCTGGCGTGAAGCTGGACTGTATGGGCAAAACGCGCTTCATTTACTATTTACCTCCTGTCTGGAGAGGTCTAAAGAGGAGGCGCCGGCGCGCAGGACAAGGTGGGCCCGTTCTGCCGCGCGGCCGCCGACTGCGCGGCGGTGTACGACGTCATCCGCGGCCGCGACGCGGACGACCCGGGCAGCCGCGACGCGGCGCTGCCGGACCCGGCCGCGCTCAACGTGTCGGGCCTGACCGTCGGCATGCTGCCCAGCGCGCAGGAGTGGGGCGCTGAGGTGCGGCGCCGCCCAGGCCGGCGCCAGCGCGCACAGCAGCCGTGCATGTCTCCTAGACTGGACCGGTCTGCTCATGGCATTTGCCTTTGATAGCTGCTTCCCGCTGAGACATTGCGCTCTGCTCACTCGGATGCATGTCGCTGATGCACTCAATACCAGGACGGTGCGCGCTGCACCGCTCAAGGCGGTGGGCTTTGCGCTGACGCGTGCTCTGCGCGTGCAGTTCACGGCAGCGCTGCAGGCGCGCGGTGTGACAGTGGTGCCCTTCCAGCTCAACTACACCAGCCCCGCGCAGGTCAGGGCGCTCTCCCGCCAGCATCACACAATCTCCTTGCAATGCTCATGGCGGTGTGCTTGTGTCACCAAGGCAGGCTTGCCGTTAATGGCATTGCACTTGACATTATGGATCGTTGCACCAGTCTTAATTCACAATTGGTTTAGCTCCGGGACCTTGCTTGTCAGACCCAGGTCAGTCGCCCTGACAGGGAGACGGGATGAGCGCATAAATGCGCGCTGCAGCACACAGAGGCGCCCGAGGTGAAACATGTCTGCGCGCGCAGGACATCATCACCACGCTGATGCTGACCGAGGCGGCCGCCAACTTCGACTTCTGGCAGCGCAGCGGCGCAGCCGAGACCAACCGGCGCCAGGACTTCTGGCCGCCGCTGCTGCGCCTGGCGCGCCTCATCCCCAGCGTGGAGTACGTGCAGGCGCGCGCCGCCCGAGGCCGACCTCTTTGCTCCTTGTGCACAATAGCAATGTTTGTTGAGTGGCAGTGCATGCCATGCATCTGCAAGGCGGCAGTGCGTGCCATGCATTCTCTATGGTGGCCGTGATGCTGCAGACCTTGCTTGCGGGTTTCAAGGAGCTTGTTAGGTGCGCAGTGTCCAGAGTATGACTGCGCCTGTGCATATGTGTGCGTCCGTAGCGATGCGCTGAGCAGACCCAGCCCATGTCCTGTTCGACTCCAGATAGCCACCCGCGGCGCCTCGGAGCAGCAACCCCTAGCTTGGGCCCACCGGGGATGGATGCGCAGGCCCAGCGAGCGCGCGGCGTGCTGGCGCGCGAGGTGGTGGGCGCGATGGAGGCCGCGCGCGTGGACGCGTTCGTCGGCAATGCCAGCGAGCAGCTCGCGATGGCCAACCTGGCCGGCCTGCCGACGATGGCGGCGCCTGTTGCGCTGGCGGTGCGCGCCCTGCTCGGCTGCAGCAGCGTGGCCGCTGCGATGGCTGCAAGGGAAGTATCGCGTAGCGTGCCAAGTGCATGGGGTCCGCATCTGACCACACTGGACACCACACCTGATGTCTGGCGTGTTTCTTACAGGTCTCTTAGGGTCGAACAGTGCCCTCGTTTCCTCAAGGTGCATCAATATCTGACACGGGCGTGGAGAATTGCTGGAGTGTGCTGGGCGGGCGGTCCGGGTGCATCGCGTGCATGCGCATGCCCGCCAGCATATTGCCCGGGATGCCTCAGCATGCAGACTAGTACAAGGAGTTAATCCAAGAAGCTGTTGTATAGCGCATCTTCTGACATGGCGCTGATTCTCTGCGCGTGCGGCAGGCGCTGCCTGAAGCGCCGACCAGTGCCCGCCGGCAAGTCATCTCCGCCGGCATCTTCGCGGCCCCGGACGGTGACGCATTGGTGCGCAGCAGCCGAGATGCAGACATTATGTAAATGGTCCACATCAGGCTGACGCCAGTGTCGCCCTCGTGGACTGCTCAGCCGCTGTAGCAGGGACGCCTCACGCCTGCACCCATGCAGCCCCGCCGCTTGACGACATGCGCAAGTGTTGCAGGGGCAGCCCGGCACGGGTGGCTTGGCGCCGGCGCCTGCGCTAACACGGCAGGGCGTTTGCCGCGGCGACCGCTGCAGCGGAGCCTGGGTGTACAAACATGCGCAAGCCCTAACCCTGACCTAACCCTACAACCGCATGCTGCAGCTGGGGCCCGAGCGGCGGCCGGGCGCGCAGGTGCTGGCGCTCGCCATGGCGTGGCAGGCGGCCTCGCAGTACCACCTGCAGCGGCCGCCCATCGACGCCGTGGAGCCAGAGGTGCTGGCGGCCTGCCTGCCGTACAGCCGCTGCGGCCTGCCCGCCGCCGTCGTGGCGCAGCTGGCGCCGCCGGCGTCCGGCCCGGCGCCGCCGCCGCCGCCCCTGGACCTGAGCGCCGCGCGCGCGACCACGTCTGGCTGAGCCTCGGGGTGGCGGGCCCGACAGCGCATGCAGGGGGCTTTTTAGACCCTCAGCCCTGACGCGGGCGGCAGCTGACTGTGGGCGTCTATTGCTCTGGCCGGCGAGGTGGCGGAAACTAGACACGTAGTGCGCGGGGCTGTGCTGTAGATGCGCTCCACCACCTTGCACTGCGTGCTTGGTCACCTGCTTGGCAGGCACTCCCGTATGGCACCTGCCCAGTCTGCCTGGCCGTGGGCCAGCCTGACTCGGCGCGCGGGACCGTGTGTGCCCAGACGTCCCTTGGCGGCATTAGGCAAGGGGCGCCCGCGCTTGGCATGTTGCCTGCTGGGCAAGGGCGGCTCGCCTTCACCATGTGCCTGGGGCTTCTCAGCCGGGTTGGGGTGTCCATGCAGTTGCATCTGCAGAACGGCCACTTGTGGACACAAAGCCGCCCTGCTGCCGCCGGCGGCCGCGGCCCTTTAGGGCCTGCAGGTTGCATGAGCCGGGTCTGTGCACCCTGCTGGCTTCGCAGGGCGGGCACAAAATATATAAGCCGTTGGCCAAGGGTGCTCTGCCGGTGGGTCCGAATAGCTAACATATGAGTGATGCGGCTCGCAGGTTCTGTGACCGTGTTGTGTGACTTTCCGTGTCGGTCCTGTGCACCCAGTCGGGCTGTTGACTTTGTACTGCTTCTGAGTGTCTGTTTTGCCCGTCCCTGCCACTCAGGCATGGTGTAGCTGCCAAGACTGTGAGCTTATCTGGCGTGTTGGGAAGCCAGCAGGTGTGTTTGACCTGTAAATAGAGCAGCGGAATGTGCCTTGATGCAGCTCTTCCTGCTGAATATGTAAGCCATTATGTTAATGCCCCTGAGTGAAACTAAATGAGAGTGGGTGGGCACATGAGGCCTAAGGAGTCCTTGGCAAGGACTGCGTGAGAGTTGGCCACTATCAAGAAGCGGCGCTGGTACATGCTTCAAGTTCGAGCACCAGAGTAACACACGAGTGCCAGCAAAGCTGTTGGTAAACAAGCGGCCGCCCCTCAAGCGTGATGGCAGCTTTGTCATAGAAACCAGAGCAAAGGAGCAAGAGCACCCGCTAAATAGAGGCCAGGATGCAGTGTCCGCCTGTCCCTTCAGCTTAATGGCAGCATGTCTTACACCACTAAAGTAAAGGAGCTGTTCAAGAAGTATGGCAAGGTTGCCATCGGCGTGCACCTCTCTGTCTATGCTGCCACGCTCACAGGCGCGTCCTCGTTGAGCGAACTGCATGCCTGTGAAGGCTCCACAAGTGCTCTATCGGTGGATGACTGGTGTCTGGCGCGGCAGGATGCTACTTTGCGGCAGGAAGGAAGGTCAAGCTGGAGAGCTTGCTCGTCAAGTATGGCATGCTGTCTGGTGCGTGCGTGCGTGCCCTTTGCTGACACGTGCTTGCCTCTCCGGCTTTGCCACACATGTGGCTCAGTTTTGGTGCAAAGCCGCTCTCTCGTCAACTTGTCACCGCCCCTCCGGACAGAGGAGGAGCTGCGGGAGGACGCGGAAGAGCGCGGGTGGCTGGCGAAAGCGCTGACGAGCAAGGGCTCCGACCTGGCGATCGCCTTCCTGTGCACCAAAGCGCTGCTCCCCGTCCGCGCGCCAATAACGCTGGCGCTGACGCCCGCAGTAGCCCGGTGCACCTCTCCCTTTCTCCTCTGCTGGCAACTCCTCTTGGCCCTAGACTGCTCACACTGAACCACACAGCACATGCAGCCGTCAGGCAGCCCTGCTGCACATAAGACTACAGCGGCCGTCCTTGTGAGCAAATTAGAGCATGACATGTGGAGCTGTAAATCGCGCATAACCTCGGTGGGAATGTGTGACCTGCATTTACATGTCAATGAAAATATCTGATCTGGGCGTGCTTTGCATGCAGGGTGCTGCAGCGGCGCGCGGCGACAGAGGCGGCTGGCAGCAGCGGCGTGCGCATGGACGTTGCTAAGGGAGTTCTGAAGCAGTGAGTTGCTGACGGGTCTGTGGATGGTGGTTGCTTTTGGCTTACACGCTGCGAAGTCTGCAGCACTGCCCGACACCTCCTCATGGTCGCTGGGCGGTTGCGCTTGCCTGAAGAGGCAAGTGGGAACGAGCGTGTGCAGATATTGCCAATGCTGCTGTTGAACTTGTATTTGAACGTATCATCGGCTGTGCCAATGTGCTCAAGTTGGCCTGAGACATGTTGAAAGCAAGCAGCCAGGCATACGTATTGCCTGACACTTGCATGGAAACTTGATTGGTGAGGACTGTTAGGCGCATGCTGCATCCACAGTGCTCAGCTCAATTGCATGAATGCTGGACACCTGCTTGCACACATTGCTATCCACGCATCTCCTTTAAATCTTGCCCACACCAGCAGCTTGCTTGCCGATGTGAGCTGCATTTTGTCTGGAAGTGTCTTGCTGTGGCATGCAGTCACAACAGGGCGAACATGTGTTCCTGGTCAACACAATATATCATCGCAAGGGAACTTTGAGACTGGCTTTTGTCAGCTCACCAAACAGCATACACACCGTGGTACAGATCAGCACTTCAGGTGCAGCATGTGCCAACCTTGACTGCTTGTTCCCGCCGAGGCAGGCATTCAAACTCGGGACCTACTGGGTGACCTTTTATTTATGAACAGCTCCAAGTTCGTTTCTCCAGGCCGGAGGAAGCAGCTCGGCTTTACTGGGTGATTTGCAGAGGCAGTCGGATCATACTTTACTCGGCTGATACAAGCGCGGCTCTGGACAGCCACGCTGCTCTGCATGCGCCGTCCCTTCGCTCTCGCCACCCAGCTCCTTCGCAGTTGCCCGCGCATCCTGACCTCCAGGTGCGGCTGCTGCAGGTCAGCCTGGCAGGAGACACGGAGAGCCCGTGCTGAGCCGGGCGCGTGTTTGCAGGAGCGCGTCCGCCGCTCCAAACGTGCATTTGCCGGCGCCGCGTGCGCCTGCTGACGAGGCGCGGCACACCTACGTGGCGTGGGTGGCCTACGAGGGGACGGAGTACAAGGGCTTCCAGGTGCAGCTGCCGCCGCCGGCTGGTGATGCCCCGGACGCCGCTGCCGGACAGGCGGAGGCGCCTGACAGCCAGAACCCCGCGGAAGAAGCTGAGAGCGATGGCGCAGCAGTCCTGCTGCCGGGCTCGGCCGGCGCTGCGGGGCTGCGGCGCGGGGCGGTGGGCCGCCGCGGCGCGGCCGCCAACGCGGCGGCACGTGCGCGGCGCGGCAGCGCCCGGGCGCGGAGGGCCGGGCCACCGCCGACCGTGCAGGTGCTTGGCGGCCTCTCGTAGGCCCCAACCCCCTGCACGTCACTGCACTGGTGCCAGACTGGCAGTGGGCGCTGGAGCAAGGCGCCAGGCCTCACCTGCCGGTGGCGATTAAGCTGAGGCCTCTGAGTTGGTGGCGGGCTGCTTCTTGTGCCTGCCTCAAGAGGCAAAGGTCGCTGAATGTACAGGTCAACAAGCTGTCAGGCATGACTGACGGCGGTTGAAGCAGTGTGCACTCGCGCCGGGGACAACACGCGCGCAGGGTGAGCTGGAGCGCGCGTTCTGCTGCGCGCTGCAGGAGGACCGCGGCACGCTGCGCATGAGCGCCGCCGCGCGCACCGATGCGGGCGTGCACGCTGCGGACCAGGCTCGCGCCCCCCTGGGCACGCGGCCGCCCCCCGTCACCACGAACCAAGCACCTGTTGAACTCCGCTGGAACACCGCAGTGGCTCACCGCAAATGTCAGGCCTGGGCTGCCACGGTGAGCATGCGGTGCCTGCTGGTCAAAGACGGCCTGGTGCAGCAATGGTTCGCTGGCGCGCTCACACCTTCGAGCTGCTGCGCCGTGCCTGGGCGAGTGCACACCACACACTGCGCTGCCGGCACAGCCGCACACGCCGCTCCTTTTCAACCAGAGTTACGCCCGTAGCGCTGTCATGTAGAAATTGTCATCATTCGCCTGACCAGGCTATGCCGGTAGGGCGTGCCGACACAGCGTTTACTCTGTGTCAGCGCAGTACCCCGGGCTGTGCGGGAGGTGGGCAGCAACAGGCGAATCCTGAGGGCGCTGCGCGGCAGGTAGTCAGCTTTTACAGCCGTGCGGCGGGCGCCGCCGATGACAACTGGCTGCTGCTGAAGGCCAACAGCCTGCTGCCGCATGACATCCGCGTCATGCGCCTGGCGGCCGCGCCGCCCGACTTCATTGCACGCTTCAGCAACGTGGGCAAGGTGCGCGCCTGTGCGCGGGCTGCAGCGCAGCCAACGCCGCCTGAGGCTACGACCGCCGCGGGTGCACACGCCGTCACAGGCTCATTGGCGACATGTGTGCGGCCACTGGGCTTTGCGTTACCTGACACGGCGCGCGTTAGAAGCGACAAAGAGCTGCGGCTCGTCGTGCAGTGTGCCGCACGCAGTGCAGTGCCACTCCCGCACTCCACAGTGCGGCCACGCATGCTCGCCGCGGCACACCATGCAGCGCCGCGCGCGAGCGCAGGAGTATCACTTCTGCATCCACAACGCGATCATGCACGACCCGCTCACGCGGCGCTACTCGCAGCACGTCCACCAGCGCCTGGACCTCGGCCTCATGCGGCGCGCCCCTACCCTACACTACCCTCCCCTTCCTCCAATACCCAGGGGCCTGTCTGCAGCACCCCCGCTCCCCAGCAGGGTGCGTGCGGCAGCGGCATGACCAACGGTCCTGGCCACTGCTGGGCGTCTGCGCGCCTTGCTGCGGCCTGAGACTTGGGCTTAGGCTGTGTGGCAAGCAGCGGCGTGCGTACCACATCACGGCTGGTTGATGGGTATTTGTGGCACCCAATCGTCAGAGGGCTGTCAGTTTCGCGACGCACCAACAGCTTGCGACTGATGCGTCCGCGGCCATCAATGCATACCATCCGCGCTGGAGGGCGCCGCCGCGCGCGCCGCGGCAGGCAGGCCGCGGCCGCGTTCGAGGGCGAGCACGACTTTGCGCAGTTTGCCAACCTGCCGGAGCGCGACGCCGACCCCGTGCGCCGCGTGGCGCGCTGCGCGCTGGTAGCCGGGCCGGGGCCCGCGCTGCGCATTGAGGTCGCCGGCGACGGCTTCCTGTGGCGGATGGTGCGGCACATGGTGCGCGCGCGCGCTGCTTCTAAATTGGAACCACCCTACCCTTATTGACCTTGCAGCGCGCGCGCTTGCCGAGCGCGCTAGTAGGCCAAGGAGTCTGCAACCCTGCCCGAAAGGTGCTGACCCGGCCCGAGCGGTGCTCAGGCCTGCTGGGACGCGGCAGGTGGGCGCGCTGCTGATGGTGGGCCGCGGCACGCTGCCGCCGGCGCGCATCGCCGAGCTGCTGGCGACCGGCTCCAGCGTCCGGCCTGGTGCCGCGCCGCCCCAGTCCTGCGCGCTCGTTCGCCGCCCGCCAGGACCCCGGCTTGCCTGTTCCGAGCTCGCGCGATGCTCAAGGTGTCGAGAACCGAGTGACAGTTGCATCCAGCAGAGTGCAGGGAGCCTGCCCCCGCTCGCCCACCCGGGGTGGCCGCGCGCGCAGTCAACCGCGGCTGGAACGCCGCGGAGGCCAAGGGCCTTGTGCTGCAGCGCGTGCTGCTGCCGCCGCTGGACCCCGGCCGGCTTCTGTACCCGGAGCTGCCGCACGACGCGCTGGGGCGCGTGGACGTCGGCGCGCTGCCGGCGTGCGACCGGGACCTGTGGCGGCGCGCGTCAGGAGAGTAGCCGCAGAAGCCTGGTCGCCGCTGCCCGGTCTGCGCACCGCGCTGGCCGCCTGGCGGCGGCGGCTGAGGCGCTGCCGCGTGCGCGCGCGCGACCGCGTGCGGGGTCGCAGCTTCTGCCCAGGGACGAGCTGGCAGGCGCAGCACTAGGCCGGTGGCAGCACTCACTGCCGTGCACTGTGAGTGATGGAAGCTGTGAGTGAGTGGGGCATTATGGCCGCGCTCAGAAGTCGCACACTCGCAAGTGATGACATGTAACAACATGCTATGAACTGGTGGTGTTTGCCGCACACACAGTGTCGGCACATCACATGGAGCTTGAGGTGCGCCATGTGCAGAGCTGTCTGCTTATATTATATACCGGCGCATGCTGCAAAATAAGCACTAGTCATCCTGACAAGGCGCAAGGCGCACTCGTGACTAAGACATCATCAGGCAAAGGCAAGAGCGGCACGACCAGACATGCGCCCGCTCGTCCAGGACACTCGACCACCAGCCCATGACCATAAAAGCAGGCTCACAATAGATACGCGGAGAGGCTCTTCAAGAAGCTGCAAGCACCTGCTTTATTCACCCCGCGATTTGCAACTGTGTGTTAGCACCTGCGCCCGCCAAAACATGCGCTAGCTGCACCTAACAATTCGGGACCCAACATGACAGCTACATGCGTGTGAGTTGCGCCCACTTCGTCCCTCATAAATACGCACGGCCTACGGTCCTGCTGGACTGCTGCATCCTGTTCACTTGCAGCCCTGTTGGCGTGGCTGCAAGATACGAGTCAGGCCTGCCGCCACCTGTGCCTGTGCAGCCTGCACCGCGGCAACCCCATGCACCAACGTGTGCCATAGCTTTGCGCGGAGCTCCTCAGTGCTTGCACAGGCACAGCAGCACACCCAGTGCCCCGTGCAGGACGCACTGAGACACGCTCGGGTGGGGCATTCCGTCATGAGGCTGCAAAAAGGGCGCAGCCATGCGGCAGCTAGTCGCGTCCAAGCTGAACGCAGGTCACTGATATCGATGGCGAGGCTGGAAGGAGGCATCCTGCAGGGACGGCAGGGGGACAGGAGATGAAGAACGAGGCAGCAGAGGACATGACTTGGGCTCCTAATTGAACACGCATGGAACGACTGGCCCAGTGGGGGCGGGCGCGGCAGGGGCAGCACGCCCGCCCGCGCCCCTGCCGCGCGCTGGCACGGACGACCCCCGCCCCAACCCCAAGCGGCGCCCGACGCATCAGGCGCCCACAGGGTCGGCGGCTTGCGCGCGCGTGCCGCAGCTCTGCAGGCGGAAGATGTATGCGCGCGAGGGCGCACTGCCGGCGGGGCCGGTGCCCGGGGGCGCGCCCAGGGCCCCACCGGGCGCGCCGCCCGCCGCCAGCAGCCGCACGCCATCGGCCGACAGCGCTAGCGTCCGCGCAAACACGGGGTTCCTGCGGCCCGCGGGCGCTGTCACGGGGGAGCAGGGCTTGGCGGAGAGCATGCCTGCACTGGCGAGGGAGTGACAGGGGCCGCGGCGCCGGCAGCCTAAGCTCCCCAGAGACATTGCCGCCTGGAGGACCAACCCGGCGCGGCAGCATCTCTGTGCCGATCTGCAAGCGCCTCCCGAGAGCGCCCCAGATCCACTGGGCGCCGGCTGTCCGAGCGGCTGCGGCCGCACAGCGACCAGCGGCGGCACAGCAGCACAGCTCCAACAGTGCTGCACAGTCGGTGGCACGTCGTCCTGGCGCAGCGCGTGGCCGCGCGGGCGCGGGCCGCGGGGCGCACTGGCGCGCGTCGGGGCTGCGGTTGACGTACAGCTGCTGCGTCGCGGCCACCGCGGCGCCCGCGGTGCCCGTGCGGCCCAGGCGGTAGCCGTAGATGACGCCCTCGGCGTTCGCTGCGCTGGCGGCGCCCGCACCGGGACCGCTCGCGGCCGCGATCAGCGCCTGCGAGCCCGGCGCCGTCAGCCCCGCCCGCAAGCAGGCACGCGCGCGCCCGCCCAGGCACGGTCGTCCCCCAGAAACCCGCAGGGCGTCAGGTTGCCGGGCCTTGAAGGCGCGCTTGGAATTGATGCCAGGGCGCATCAAGCGGCGCCCGGAGGCGCCCGCGCGCCTCTCCCCTGATGTGGATCCGCCTGCAGAAGGCTCCATGCGCCGTCAGTGCACTGGCAGAGCAGGCGCCTGGCAAGTGGCTGGCCGGGCGAGATGCGCGGCGCGGGGCGGGCGGGCGGGCGGGGCCTCATGCAGGGCGCGTGCGCGGCTGGCACCTCCCCGCCCCCCACTGCCCCACCCGCGGCTGCCCGGGGCGGCAGTCCCCGGGCAGCACCTGCGAGCCATCGCCCGCGAGCGCCAGCGCCTGCCCGAAGCGCGCGCCGGGCGGCAGGCCGCCTGGCACCGGCAGCGGCCCGCCGGGCTGCATGGTGCGGTTGCCCACGTCCACGAACGTCAGCGTCGGGTAGGCCGCGCCGCTGCCATCGGCTGCGTCGTCCGCCTGGCTCGCGAGCAGCACGGAGCCGTCGGCGGCCAGCGCAATCGCGGCGGCGAAGCCGGTCACGGCGGACGCGTTGGCGGTGAGGCGCTGCGACAGCACATAGCTGCCGGGGCCGGTGCCGCGGCGGTACAGGTAGACCACGCCCGTAGACAGGCCCTGCGCGCGGCGGCAACTGATAGGAATGCAGGTGTGTGATAGGGTTAGCCTATCCCTGACCCTCCCATGGCGAGAGTGTGCTCGTCCGCTTTGGGCGCGGCGGCGGCTGCAGAGCCAGCCACGGCAGGCAGGCTGCGATGATGCGCAGGCCGCAAATCGTTCACGCCGCAGCAAGGCACACCGTTTGCCAAGAGGCCCGGCAGGGATCACGTGGCAGGGACGGCGCCCGCCAAGGGAGACATGCCGATGATGAGTGTGGGCCGCTGGCGCAGTGCGCAATTCCCAGACTGGGGCTGTCAACACCCCCGACAGCTGACGCCTCTTACCAATCACTGCCAGCATGGCGAGCTCATGCGTGCGCAGTCTGGCCCGCGCTTTACGGGCACGCTGGGGCGCCGTCCGACCGCCGCCATGCGTGACATGCACGATGCCGCACACGCGGCACACGGCGCATGCCCGCTCAACCCTGACAGACAATCTGAGCGCACTGCAATACATGACTTCAGGGCACAGGTTCGATGGCGGGGCAGAGTGCAGCCGCCGCGCCTGGCCACTGCCGCTCGCGGAGCACGTGAGCGAGTCGGAGATGTATAGCGGGTCGCTGACGGCCAGCAGCTCACCGCCGGACGTCACCGCGATCTGCGCG